>Ga0209515_10000214_pt1 | contig 110302 bp, 115 predicted proteins | sample Subgroupgradi54m_FD_187454 | JGI IMG/M metagenome (GOLD analysis project Ga0209515, IMG submission 187454) | Subsurface groundwater microbial communities from S. Glens Falls, New York, USA - GMW60B uncontaminated upgradient, 5.4 m (SPAdes)... ... | reverse complement strand
TTGTCAAGCGCGCATGGTTGCACCCCGATGCCAAGCATCGGGGTTTGTTTTGCTCACTTAGACTTCTTCGGATTGCTCCCGCACGTATCGCTCGATCTGCTCCTTGGTAAGGCCTGGGCCTACGGATCTCACGAAATAGCCGGGCACCCAGATTTCTCCACCCCAGTAGTATTTCTTGAGCCAGCCGAATTCCTCGAACAGTAGCTTCGTCGACAGGCTTTTCAATGCCTGGGCGATACGTGCGGGAGCAATCCTCGGGGGCGCGCTCGCGGTGAGATGAATATGATCTGAAACAACGCTGATCTCTCCAATGGCAATGTCGTGGTGCTCCGCAATCGTTTTGAAAATTGCTATGACTCTGGCCTTATGGGCGTCGTCTTTCCAGATCTTTTTTCGATATTTCGTGCTCCAGGCAAAGTGGTACCAGAGGTCATAGCGGGAGTGGCTCGTGTGTTTGACTGCCATGATCCTATGGTAGCAATTTTCAAAACGATTGCGTCCCGCTCTGGGTCCCCGATGCTAAACATCGGGGCTTGCCGCGGGGGTGTCAAGTGCGCAACCCAGCTCCGGTCAATTCACATTAATTTCCACCTTCTTTGAATCCGCAGGCACACTCCCGAGCCAAATGGGCCACAGAGAAACCTTGGCGTTAAGAAGGCCGGTCAATCCGGCGACGAGAGAACGCACATCGGCAACTTTCTGCCCCGAAATTTTTTTCTCGAAATCGTCGGTGGAAAATGCCGGCCACAAAACCCCGCGGCTCGTCAACTTGAAAGACAACCTGCCGTTTTTGAGATCGAGTTTAACGCCGCTGTAATCTAAATTCAATTCCTTAAAAACACTGCCGGGGTTATCGCGCGAGGAAAGCGCGGCGAGAAAGGACTTCGTGTCGGACTCGCGAAAACCCAGCGCCTTGAGTGTCGCTTCGCCAAAAACACTGAACTTGCCGCTTTGATCGGTGTTTTCATTGACACTAAGTTTTGTAATACTCGAGGTTTTGGCTCCGTCTAAAATTTTGAAAGCGGGCGGGTAGCTCGTCAAAAAATTGCTCTCCAGGCTGGCTCTTAAAATTCCCGCCGTGCTGTCTTTTGCTTTTTTAATGTCATCGTCCGTGGGAACTGATTTCTTACCGACAAATCCTCCGCTTGTTCCTCCTTTGAGCTCGCCATAGAAACCGTTGTAACGAGGCGTGCCCTGGAAACCGGGAATGGTGAGCTTCGCCACCGGCCCGACGTTATAGGCTGGCCCCGCTTGGTCGGCAACTACATTCGCTTCGGTATGCGCCGGAAGAATATTGCTGTTTTTAATTTCGGCCCCTGGAATAAGCACCTTATCTTGGAGGCGAAAGATTTTTCCGTCAGGAGCGAGAAAACGAGTCGTAGCCACAAGTGTTTGGGGCTTGGAACTGTAAGCGTTATAAATCGTAATTTTGCCGGTCGCCTTTACGGATACTTGTCTTATACCCGAAGCAGGAAAAAGCTGCGTGAGATTTTTCTGCAACGTAAAAAGCTCGCCGGGCAGAACATTTTTTTCAAAATTTGCTTTGGATACGGCTGTATCGGCGAGAAAATTATTTTCATAGACCCAAGGGGTCTTTTTGAAGTTGATGACAACCGTCGCGTGGCTCCAAAAACGATTGATTATCAAAGTGGACCCAATCAAAATTGCAATTGCCACGACAGTGCCGATAATAAATTTTTTCTTAAGTGATCTCCCCTCCGGCACAAATTCTTCGGACCCGTCGGCTTCTTCTTGAGGAGAATATTTTGGCGGTGCCGTTTCTCTTTTCGCGGTAAATTGAACCATCTTTTCCTCCTTAAGCCCCCCCTCTTGCTGCTGCGTTTTTTTACCAACCTTTTGTTTCTTCATTTTTGCCGCCGATTTGCGAGAGTCATTCTCGGGGACAGCAACAATGTCGGAGAGGGACGGTCCCCGCCGCTCAGTGTCCAGTAACGGATGCAAGGCCTCGATCTCGCTTGATTTGGCGAGTGCTAAAATCCTCTCATCAACTGATTCAATCGAGAGATGTTTTCCACCGGCCTCCGCTTCCCGCCTCAATAAATGGAAATTACTCGCCGAATCTCCCAGATCGGCACCTCGAGGCACGACAAGTACAATGCTCGAGTCGGGCTCGCTCAAAATTTTTTCAACCACCTCGGCAACACCTTCTTGTCTACCGATCAAAACGCGTTTCATAACTATAATTGTATCACAAGAGAATCTGGCTTACTGTATGAGCCAGTGCAACCTGCGACGCAGTCTACGATTAATTTCCGAGCCACTTTTGTTGTAATAAAACTCTAAAAATGGTGCCATGTGCATAAAAACCTCGCTGGCCGGCATTGGCCATTCGGACGCCCGCGCCCGAAGCCCTAGCTTTTCCATAATTTTTTCCGTCGGCAACTCTTCGAGCTGCATTCTTCCTTTCTCGTGAGGCAGAAGAAATGGCAGGGGCACCGACGAGTGAACATAAACCGGCCCAGCTAGTCGCGATTGGTTTAGCTCCGCGAAAAACTCGTCGCAAACTGGCTTCATGACGCGCCCGAGAGCGCGAGCAAAATTCTCCGAGACGTTTCCGTTTAAACGATCGTAGTAAAAATTCAAAACAATGTCACGACCGACGGGCAGGGCGGCGGCAATCGCCTCAAAAAGCGAAACGAACGACCAGCCGAGAGATTCGCGCGAGATACTCTCGCCCCAGGCAACTTTGTCCAGCGTAAAAACACGGGAACCGCCGTGGTCAACCATCAGCAAATTGACGGGGTGGGCCCCGACAAGCGCCAGCATGCGCAATCCCGCCTCCGCGGTACCAGTGAAATGAAAACCGTCGCGGGCATTAAAAAATTCTTTAAAGTCATCAAAAACGTTCCGGGTGGTGAAAGTTAACTCGAGAACCGCCGCAAGTTTTTTTCCGGTAAACCCGAGGGGATTTAAAACTTTATGGCCATCAACTTTAAAATTGTCCGCGCGAGCGCCGACGAGTACCGTGTCTAATTCTTCTAAGCTGAGTCGGTTGCTGGCCTCAGAGCGATAGTGATGAAATTCTTTATCAATTGCCTGTGAAATTAATCTTTCGAGTTCCGCAAGAGAAACTGGTTTGTTGTAATCCGGCTCACCCCGCTCAAACTCCAAAGGGGAAAAGACCGTCGTCACAAAAGCCGGGTCAGCGGCAACGATTAACTTTTTCTTCCGCAAAACCCGCAGTGGTTTCGGGCCCAGTGCCTTAAACGAAAAATCGTCCCAAAACTTTTCCGGTTTCAAGTTACGGTCTTTGTCCACGCTCAAAAGCAGACCGGTGGTCCTTTGAGGAAAAATCCCTACTACCAAAAATTTTTCTTTTTTTCGGAAAAATGGCAGATTCACTTAAGTTTATTTTAACATAAAAAGAAACGGGCCAGAAAAATTTTGTTCTGGCCCAAAGTTCTAAGAGTTAGGCGACAACCCATCGTTTCAGTTCGATTGCGGCGTTAACGATAATCCACAAGATGCACGCCACAAATATCAGAAATAAACCGAATGGAAATAAGACACAGCGAACAATTTCCGTAAGCCAGAATCTGGTTCTGGAACAAAAGCAGTCATTCGCAATCCTCGCGTGGTTCACAGGATCGTGGCAATCTTCTACTCTCCAGCCTTTTTCATGGGTCTCATATTGGAGCATATCATGCGCCATCTGAACTCTGTATCTGATACTCGTCGCCTTGCTCCAAAGGCAATGCACCCCGAAAAAGTCTATACGCAACAACCGGAGTGTTTCCCGCAAGTCGTACATAATCGAATTCCAGGTATAACGCCGGTTGCTTTCTTTCAATATATCGCCGGGGTAATACTTCCTTTCGCTTCGAAATTCAGTCGCGTTCATGTATCCAAAAACGTAAGCGATCACTGCTATCAAAAAGTGAAGAAGTGCATTCAAGGCAATTTCCTGGATAGACATCGCGCTCCTTAAGCTTCTTATTTACTAAGCGGTGTTACCAAATCTCTAAGAGTCGGTCAATCTATATCCACGGTCCCGCGGATTCTCCGCACGCCAGCACCAACTGCTTCTTCTTTCGCAACTTTGAAGTGGCCGATCTCACCGGTATGTTTTACATGGGGTCCGCCGCAAAATTCTATAGAGAATGCCTTTTTAAATTGGGGGTCGGCTTCCGTTGCGCCCCTGGGACCTATCGAATACACAGAAACGCGCTCAGGGTATTTCGCTCCGAACTCGTGCTCGGCGTGAAGCTTCTCTGCCTCTTCTAGGGGCATTTCGCTCCGGATGACTGGGAGGTCTTCTTTGATTTTTTCATTAACAATCCGCTCCACTTCCTTCTTTTGCTCATCCGTCATTTTAGCGTCGTGCAAAAAATCAATCCGCAGCCGTTCCTGTGTAATATTGCTCCCCCGCTGTTTCACCTGCGGACCCAAAACGATCTGGAGCGCCTTAAGTAATAGATGGTGCGTCGTATGCAAACGGATTGTCTTCTCGGCACTATCCGCAAGTCCGCCCCTAAACATTCCCGCCGATGATATACGCGAAAGATCCTGGTGTTGTTTAAACTTAATATCGAATGCTTCTCTCGTTAAATTTTTCGCCTTATCGCCAGCAATATCTTTAATAGCTTCATAAGGTAATCCAAAACTTTCAAACAAATAAAAGGCTTGGTCTGCGTTGATTTCGTTCATCTTTGCGATTTCTTTTATTCCCTTCTCGATGGCTAGCCCATATTTTTTCGCCTCTTCCTCAAAAGCAGGAAGGATTATGTCTTTTTTCAAATTAGGATAAAAATCCTTATAAAATTCAATAATTTTTTCTAAAATTTTTGACATATCAATGCCCTGACCCAGCCCCTCTATAAGCAATCCGGACGATCCAAATGCTTGCTGAGCAATCATCCTTCTCATCAAACGCCTCAAAACATATCCCTGTTCTTTATTTGAAGGATGAACACCATCAGCTATCAAAAAAACTACGCCGCGTGCATGGTCGGCAATAATTCTTTTTTGACGATCTTCAAAACTTGATGGAAGATTTTCCAGAATCGGCGCAAATAAATCTGTCTCAAAAATTGTGGATACCCCCTGCGAAACCATTGCCAGACGCTCCAGACCCATGCCGGTATCCACACCCGGGGTTTTTAACTTTTCGAGTCGTTTATCGCCATGGCAATAATACTCATTGAAAACTATGTTCCAAATTTCAACTCCATTTACGTAAATTTCAGTGGTCGGACCGCATGGGCCCTCGGCGCCAGTTGGCCCCCAAAAATTATCCTCACGGCCAGATTTACGAACGTCCTTTACGCCTAACGACTTCCAGATTTTTTCTGATTCCGTATCCGCGGGAACTTCTCCGTCGCCGCCGAAAACACTTACATAGTCAATCTTGAGATTCATCCAGTCCTTATCTGTAATAAATTCGTATGCGTATTTAATCGCCTCTTCTTTCCAATAGCCACCAAAACTGAAATTCCCGAGCATCTCGAAAAACGTGAGGTGCGATTCGTCACCCACTTCATCAATGTCGGAAGTCCTGAAAGATTTCTGGATAGAAACGGTGTTTTTGCTCACGAAATCTTTCATCGGGTCCAGCTCGCCAGTGAAATAGCGCTTGAACTGCTGCATACCAGCGGTCGTGAGGAGCACCGAGGGATCATCGGGAACAAGCGAACTCGACGGAACGATCGCGTGCCCACGCGCTTTAAAAAACTTCAAGAACTTTCTGCGAATTTCGTGGGAGGACATTAAAAGTAAAACCTACCCTAGTTTTTCAAAAGTAAAATAATGGTATTCGGAGACAGGAATCTTATAATACTTTTCAATAACATAACGAGGAGATTCGAAAACGGCATTAGACCAAGAAAGACCCAATTTAGATGCAACATCTTTCAGGGCATCCTCGGATGGGCCTTCGAGTTCCACATACGTAGGAACTGACGGCCAAGTGTCTATGTCGATGATCACCTTTCCAAGCGAGAATGTGTGCCGCTTTTTTTCCTGCTCTCGAAAGGCAACAAGGCCCACTTCTTCAAGAAAATGTTTTATAACATTTACATCATCAACCTCGAATTCGATTTCTTTCGTGCCCGTTGCAGTATCTTCTTCGTTATGCTTGAAAGTAACAAGTGTTCCTTTTTTTGTCTGGCGGATTCTTACAAACTTTTTTTCATCGTATTGCCACCGACCTGCCTTGTCATAAAAAATAATCTCTAGAAGAAAATCCTCGCCTTGATCAAGGGCGCCAACTTCTTGAAGCTTATTGATAACGGCCGAAACGTCGACTTCTAAAAATCTGACTTCGATCTCGCGATATTCCATATTTAAGTCACGTTCTCAAAACCCTCAAGCGCCTTGGCCTTGCCGTGCTCACGGATTTTCTCCAAGGCCTTGGCCTCAATCTGGCGGATGCGCTCGCGCGTGACGCCAAAGGCCTTGCCGACTTCTTCAAGCGTGTGATTAACCCCGTCCTCCAGTCCAAAACGCATTTTCAGAATTTTCTGCTCGCGATCCTGAAGATCAATCAAAATTTCTTTAATCAGGTCTCGAAGCAGAGCTCGGGCCGCAAGCTGCGCAGGCGTTGAACTTCGCTCGTCGGGAATGAAATCGGAAAGCGTCGAATCTTCCTCGTCGCCAATTGGCGTTTCAATAGAGAGAACTTCTTGAGAAATTTTCTGAATGTGCCGAACCTTCTCTACGTCCAAATCCATTTCGGCGGCAATTTCTTCGTCCAAAGGATCGCGGCCAAGCTCCTGGATAAGCTGGCGCCGGGCCTGCGTGTATTTGGAAATCGTCTCCACCATGTGCACGGGAATACGGACCGTGCGGGACTGGTCTGCCAAGGCACGAGTGATAGCCTGGCGAATCCACCAAGTGGCATAAGTTGAAAATTTAAAACCCCTGCGGTAGTCAAATTTTTCCACAGCGCGTGAGAGACCGATATTCCCCTCCTGAATGAGATCGAGGATGCTCAAATGCGGCGTGCGGTTCACATAACGCTTGGCAATGGAAACTACAAGCCGCAAATTGGCTTTCATCAGTTTCTGCCGGGCATCTTCATCGCTTTTCTCAGCGCGCTTCGCGAGCTCCCGCTCTTCCTCTCTCGTTAAGAGCGGGGTTTTGCCAATTTCTTTGAGATACATCTGAACGGCGTCCGGCACGTCTCCTTCCGTCGCCAAGACATCATCCACTTCTTTCTGCTTCAACTCTTCTTCGGAAAAACTGATAAGCGCGTTCGTCTCGATGACTTTAATGCCGGCGGCCTCCAAGCGGTCGTAGATTTCTTCAAGTAAATTTACGTCTTCTTCGATCTTCGGAAAATAGTAGAGAATCTCGTTGTCGGTCACAAAGCCGCGCGGCTTGCCACGCTCGAGAAGTTCCTGAATAGCCGCCTCGTTGGCCTTGGAAAGAGCGCCCTTCTTACCCTTTTTATCCTTTTGGGCCTTCTTCGCAACCCTTGATGATTTCTTAGCGGGTCGGCCCCTTTTCCGGGCCAGCTTTTTCATTTTTTTTCGGTGACGAGGCATTTATCTAAGAGTATGTAATTTTATACCAAAGAAACAATTTATAGGCAGGGTGGGGTTGTTCTAAAAATAGCTTGGGTGCAACTGGCAGCACTCCCTACCTTCCTAATTGAAGTAAAAACTGTAGTAGCTTTCCATACCATGGTTGCAACTGCCCACAATGATCACACCATACCGATGGCGGTTTTACAAACTGAGCAGTAATGCCCGGTATTCTATTGAAATAAAAACGGTAGTAGCTTTCCGTATTTGCAGGCACCTGAAGCCGAAAATAACCACGGTGCGAAAAACGGTAAAGAGTAAGGCCATAGGAAGAGAATATTTTCTCGGCAGTATATTTATCAATTAATTTCTTAAAACTAACATGAACATAAAAATAAAGAATTGCTTCGTTGTTGAAACCTTCTGTCGTATACACTGTTCCAATTTCATTATTTGTTTTCAACCTTTCTACAATTTGAACTTTGTATAAGTTTTCGGGATTTTCCAATAATGCAGTTGCTGTGGAGAAAACTTCTTCGGGCTCATTAAAAACCAGTTTTTGATCTGTAACTATATTTTTGACTTTTTCGTAGGGAATCATTTCGTTATCCCAAAAAACTACTATGATACCTGGTGAATAACCGGTGAGTGATAATTTATTCACGATGAAATAATAAGCTACACCCGCAAGAATGATAACCCCAATGACCACCACTATTACACCTACAAATCCTTTTTGGTTCATGTGAATATTAAATGTTAGTAAGACTACGATTCAAGCACTGCCGACGGCAGGTTGTTTAATTCCTCTAGCGCCAAACGGAGATTCTCCTCGTCGCCGCGCTCCTCGGCGCGGCGGACGGTGGCGGCAAGTTCCAGCCGCTTTTCTTTATAATGCTCTTTTCTAAGTTCTCGCTTCATCTTGTCCATCTCGTCGGAACTCAATTTCTTAGCGCCCAAGACAACGAAGTTCAAAAGTTCATCGAGGTGCGGATCGGCGCTCGTCCGTTCGCCGTTTTTCAAAATTTGTAAAACTCCTTGTTGGTTCAAGGCCATGTACGGCACGCAATCTTCAAGGCAGGAGTAGTCGCTTGTCGCGGTCGCGGCCCGGAGCAATTGCTCGCCGATTAGCTCGCGCCGCGAATAATGCCTGGACGCAGACTTTTCGACTTCGCCGCCGCCTGCCGGCTCGCGCGCGTCAAGCTTGGAAATTAGAACTCGCTCCGCCTCCTCCAGTAAAATCCTCTCTTGCAAGCCAGTGCGCCGCGCGAGTTCGTGGAACCAATGATCCCGCAAAACAGGACTCACGACGCCTTTAAGTTTTGCTAAAACCAACCGCAGATTCTTCAAATCTTCACGCTTACTGTAGGCCGATAGACCTTCTTCTGGTAGGTACTTATCAAAATAAAACTGCGGCGCGGGCACGGCTCCCTCAATATATTTTTTGAGTATTTCTCCGCCAGCCTCGGCGGCTTCTGCGGGGTCTTTAAATTTATCAAAGATAACAACTTTAACGTTAAAATCACTCGCTTCTGCGAGATCAATGGCACGTTCAGCGGCGGCCGAACCAGCTTCGTCGTTGTCAAAACTTAGAACGATTTCTTCGGTAAGACGGTGAAGCGCGCGCAAATGGTCAGGTGTTAAGGCCGTGCCGGAAGTGGCTACAACGTTTTTTACGCCCACTTGCCAACTCATCAAAAAATCCATCTGTCCCTCGACTAAGAACGCGGAGCCGGCATCGCGGATGAAATTTTTGCTTTTGTAGAAACCGTAGAGCAGGCGCGATTTATTGAAAACCGGCGTCTCCGGACTGTTCACGTACTTTCCGAAATCTGCGCTTTCGAACTGCGGCAGAACGCGCCCCGTGAACCCCACAATCCGGCCAAAATGATTATGGATGGGGAACATCACGCGCCCGCGGAAGCGATCCAAAAGCAAACCGCGTTCGGTCTTAATCACAAGACCAGCTCGGAGCAAATCGTCCGGAGCATAACCGACACTCAAGAGATGCATGCTCAAGGCCTCGGATTCGTTCGGCGCCCAGCCGAGTTCGAATTCTTCGATCGTCTCCGGCGCGAGTTTCCGTTCCGCCAAATATTTTTTTGCCGGCGCGGACGCGGCAAGAGCTGATTTGAAAAACTCTTTGGCGCGGTCATTGAGCTCGTAAAGCAAGCCGGTGAGTTTATACTCCGCCGGGTTCAAACGTCGCAATTCCACGCCGGCCCTCTCGGCCAAAACGCGCAAGGCCTCGCCGAACTCCAAGTTCTCGTAGCGCATCAAAAATCCGAAAATATCTCCTCCCAAACCACAACCAAAACAATGCCAGGACTGCCTCTCGGGCGAGACCATAAAGGACGGCGTCTTTTCATTATGAAACGGGCACTTGGCCTTGAAATTTTTTCCGGCCGTGCTTAGCTGCAAGTAGCCACGCAGGAAATCTACCACGTCAATTTTCTCCTTAATAAGTTCGGTGGTGGAAGGCATTTACTAAATTGTAATAGCAGGCTACCTAATATGGCAAGAAAATATGTGGGTATTCTGGGCATTTGACTTTTTGCCAACCCGCTATATAGTATTTGTAGCTCCGGTGGCTAAAAAAGCTGCCGGAAATCCACGCTGGGCAAGAACCCGGCGAGACTGGGCGAGGAGCCCGGGCTATTCGAACCGAAGAGGTTCGAGAAGGGAGTTGAAATGATGAATAATAGATCGAATCAGTATACGTTTGCTGGTGTGTTTCTGGTGGTATTTACAATCTTCTTGTTCATCAACGAGCTTATAATACAGCCCACCATGCCGTGGCCCATAAAAAATTATGCGGCTGTCGCCGTGATGATCATGGGTTTCGTAGCTACTTTTGGATTCCTTTTTGCTAGCATAATGTGGGGAGGTCGGGAAGAGCGTTTCCAGGCTGCCGTAGGAACCATGCCGCCGCACTCAATCGAGGACTGGCAGGCGATGAAGCTCACGCAAAAGCTCATTGATGAGCTGCTCGCGAAAAAAGCCAGGAAACTTCAGGATGCCTACGACGAGGAGAATCGCCTTCTCGGATGCACCGAGCTCACGCCAAAAGAAATAGAAAAGGTTCTCGCAAAAGACGGCTCCGCAAGGCAGTTCCGGCCGCAAGTCGTATCTGCCAAGACAGAATTCGAAAATTTCTGCAAAGCCGTCGCGCCATTCGGATTCGCCGCCCAGAGAGATCACCGGAAATATCTTCTCACCGCGATTAAGTCTCCCAATCAAGCTCAAGAAACCAAGAGGGCAGCTGCGGCCGGTTCGCGCGCAAGGTCCTAAGAAACTCCCAAAATCTAGAGGGCTGACAGGAACAACTGTCAGCCCATTTTTCTTTCTGGAGATATTGAAAAATATACAGTTAGAATTGTGCACTTCTTGGAAATAAAAAGGCCAAATCGGCGAAGATCTGGCGATTCCAAAAGGAAAAACTAGGCATTACTTTCTTGCAACCCGGATATAACGTTCTGACGTAAGTACTATTTTCTTCGACTCAATTAGTTCAGAAAGACAATCTTTGACTTCACCCTCAGAAACACAGGGGTAAAAATTTTTTTCAAACCATTCAAGAAGTGCGACTGGCTTCATGCCGCGGCCATGCGCCATGTGCAAGATTTCCTTTTTTATTCTCGTCTTGGTTCTCGCACTAGATATTTTTCTCTGATTCACTCCGCGCGGTGGTACCTCGCCTCGAGCAGCGCGATCGTCGTATCTGTCGATTTCCAAATACATCTCAGTCTGATTGCACATTCCTGCACCTCGCTCACAAATTTTACTGATTAGAGTATATTCGAGAACGCACTTGCTGTCAACTCTCGTTCGGCAAGAAAAACGAAGGGCCTGAAAATTCAGGCCCCAAACCTACAAAAATTACAGATTTCAACACTCTTTCTTCCCTTGCCGCAATGCTCCATTGGCATCCTGCAACGAGGACAGTTTTGGGAAGAAGGTATTTTCCCTTCTCTCGCCATCTGATCGCGCATCCTCTGGCTGGCCTGCCTTTTATTGAAATCAGCTAGATCTTTTTCGGGAGAATTTTCCCTTCCCATCGCAACCTCCCAAGACTCGTAAGTGCTATCAATAATTATGGCTGGCCAAAAGCTGTTGTCAACCTCAGCCCGCCACCGGCAACGAGAAACTAAACGTTGATCCTTTTCCCTCCTCCGATTCAACCAAAATCTTCCCATTCATTTTTTCGATAATTTCCTTGACGATGAAGAGCCCGAGGCCAGTGCCCGTTATTTCTTTGGTCTTTTCGGTCTGGACGCGGTAGAACTTCTCAAAAAGCTTGGCCTGCGCATCTTTGGACATGCCGAGGCCGGTGTCTTCCACGTGCGTAACGAGCATGCCGCCCTGAATTTCGTGCACGACTGTAACGGTGCCCGAACCGCCCATATATTTGATAGAATTGCCGACCAAATTAACTATCACTTCTTTCAGGCGATCAGCATCGGCCATGGCTTTGGGAACATTTGCTGCCGGCTCATAAATCAATTTCACGGAAGATTTGTCGGCAAGGGATTGCAGTTCGGAGAGGACTTCTTTGATGGGCCGAACAACATCGATTGGCGCGACTTTGATAGTTAACCGCCCGGCCTCCGAACGCGCCACCTCCAGCAAGTCGTTGACCAACTGGATCAGGCGGTTATTGGAATTAATCACTTTTTGGATAAAATCTTTTGTTTTTTCCGTGACAGGGCCAGTGAGGCCGTCTAAAATGAGCGAGAGGTATCCTTTCATCGCGGCAACGGGGGTGCGCAGCTCGTGCGCGGCAATGAAGACGAATTCGTCCTTCAATTGCTGCAACTGCTTAAGGCCCTGCATCATTTTGTTGAAGGCCAATCCCAAATCTTCGAGCTCGTCGTGGGTCTGAATATCCACTCCTTCCTCGAACTTGCCTTGAGAAACGCGCTCCGTTCCCTTCTCCAGCATCTCAATCGGCTTCACAATTAAAGTCGCAAGAACGACGCTGACGAGAACTACGGCAATAGTAACCGCCAATAAAACGATGGTGTTCTTGTATAAGATATCGTTTACGCTTTTATCTGCTTCTTCGGTGGGCCACTCGGCAATCATGCCCCAGCCATATTCAGGCAAGAAACGCGCAGCGGCAACCACTTGATTCCCTTCAAAATTTAAATAACGGCGCTGTCCCTCGGGACCGAGAAAACTGCGCCCTTGGAGCACCTCTCCAACAAGCCCGATTTTTTTTAAGCTCATGATGGGGGCGACCCCGGAACTATTGGCTATCAGAAACCCATCCCCATCCACCAAGTACACGTAGCCGGAATTGCCAAGCTGGGCTTTTCTCATCAACTCCCCGATTTTGCTTAATCGAATTTCTCCTCCGATTATCCCTATTATCTTCGACCCACTTTTATTCCTGACAGGGGTGGCAACGGTCATCATTGGACCCTTGAGCGTGTAGTAAACGTGGCCGAAATATTGCTTGCCGGATTTAGCAACCGTGAGGAAACTCTTGAGGATAGACTGATCCCGCAAATCCTGAGCCAGCACTCCCTCGGGATAAGACTTATTGAATCGAACCGTCTCTTTGCCGTCTACGGAAATAAAATATATTTCTTCCAACGCCGGATTTGATACAAAAAAGCCCTTCGATACCGCCACTTGGTCTCCCGGAGCAACACCACCCTTCTCAAAAGTTGACACCGTGTTAAACTCACCGGCGTCGTTTATAAAGCTTCTAATTTCAGCATATTGTTGACCGATGAGCGTATCTTCCACGTTGGCCACGCTGATTTTGTGTGAAGCGCGGATGCTATATACGGATAAAAACCCGGCCAGCAAGACCGGCGCAATGCTCACAAACGCCATCATCCAGAATATCTTGTTGCGTAGTTTGCCTCTAAATAAGTTTCCCATTTTAATCCGGAATAACGCCGAGGTCTCTTAGTAAGTCGCTGGCAATATAGGTCACGTCAATTGACTCCTTTCGCCCACTTCCCGTGACATCATCGGAAAAAGGACGGTCGTCGTCATCGAACCGGTCGGGCAAACCGATGGTATGAGAGAATTCGTGGTATAAAAGAGTTGGACCAAATATTTTGTACTGATCGGCAGTCAAATATTGATTGTTTATAATAAAAAATCCTTTCACCGAGCCGATATCCACTATATAAACTATGGACTCTGGGACGCCTAATTTTTCTGCGATTTCCTTAGCCGTTTTAAGCTTGGCTTCATAAATCACTCCGCCGGAAGCCCCCACTCCCTCGTAAACCAAGCCCATCACTGGATATTCGGACTTATCGAATTCGGCAAAATCCACATTGTAAAAGTCTCCACCGACGCGGAAAACGCGCTCATCGATTTCTTGGGCAACGCCGACAAGTCCGTGGGGATTACCCGAGTTTGTGGACGTAGTATCGTAGAAAGAATCTTCGTTCCTCAAAAGAACGGGTGTCGGGAAAATGTCGTATCTTATTTGCGACAAACCCCTAAACTGCACGCTCTGAAATTTTACAACTTGATCCAGAGCAGACGTTATGGTCTCGCGCCACAGTGGATTTTGTGTTTTATTTTTCGGTACAACGTAAAACATTTTTACCCTGATCCTGCTTATATCAACAGATGGATCTTTATAAAAATTGGCTCGCCTCGCTGAAGCTCCAGCGAAGCGGGCTGCGGTCGCGCCGACACGGGGCAAAGGCGGGGCATTGTAGTAAACTCGAAACAGAAACACTCCGAGCCCCGCTAACGCAGTAGCCAGTAACAAGAGGAGCAAAATTTTTCTGAATTTTCCGGATTGTTCCATAAAATCAATTTTACCTCTGAATCGGCACATCACAAAACACCCGGGGGCAGTTCGCACAAAACCAGAACCGAAACTAAAACTCTCTCCTACTGCAGAAGCTTTTCAATTTTTGCTCTAGTGCCAGCGCCAACGAACCCATTTCCTTGTTTGAGACCTGCTGGCTTCAAGATATCATCGGCGTACTTCTCTTGGAAACGAATTACCGCTTGTCTTGTGAGGTTTCCGAAGAATCCCGTGACTTTCCCTCCCGGGTAAACTCCTTCTTTGACCAAAAGTTCTTGCAGAGTCTTCACGTCATCGCCTCTCGTACCAACACTCAAATTCCTAGGCATCTTACCTTTTGCCCCAGAAGTTGTGCCGAGGGATTTAACAATAACCTGCTCCGCATTGAGTGACTCATTACCGGCCGGATCAACCGCACGAATAGTGTAGTAATACTTGGTGCCGGCAATAAGCCCTTTTTTGTCCGAAAAACGTTCCGTGACAATATTGTTCCCGATAATATCACCGAGCGTACCCTTCTGGGCTGAGCGATAAATCTTAACGTGGCTGAAATCTTGTGTGGGATTTGACCAGGAAATAATTATTTCGCCGGGGTTGCCATTTGCGGCCTTAACATTCGTCGGAGCTGATGGCGGAGTAACATCGGCGGCAGCAACAAGCGCAAACCTCGTTAAGTGCTTCACGCGCATAACCACAACTTTCTTTACTTTATCAATCGTGTAATTGTCAACCTTAACCCAAGTTCCTGTCGACTCGTCATAGAAGCTTGGAACAAGAGATTCTTCGGTAACGCCTTGGGTTTTCAGGTCTTCTGGTTTGTAAGGAATGACTATTTCCGTCTCTTGAGCCAGGTTCTCGATGTTATTGCCGGCATTGTCGCTCAAACTAATATCGTAGACGGTGCTCACAACTTTGGCCGCAGCCTGCGATGGCGCTTCAACCGTCGGCTTAATTTTCACATTCACATCGCCTCCCGACGCAGCAGCCGCCGGAGGAATAGTGATTTTTGCGCCGTCTTGGGCTTGCGCCACAATTTGCTGAGCGGCTGATTGACTCACGGTAACAGGAGGTGGCAACGGCAACGGTCCCACTCGCTCTAGAACCAGTTCTACCAACCCCAGCGGTGCAAAGGTGTCGACAATAGCTTCGGAGGACTTATAAGGAATCTGGGCTACTTCGTGGCCGGCGCCGATGTGCCAACGACTGCCAATCGGAAGTGCTAGTGTAAACTCGCCGCTCGCATTAGCGCGGGTGTTGCGCGACCCTCCTTTCTCGGACCAGGCCCAGACAAAAGCATCAGTGAGCTGCCCACCCCGGAGCGAAGTCTTGCCCCTTATGGTAACAGTCTGAATTGCTTCTGGTTTGCGGAAAACGAGAGTGATGGCCTTGGTCGCACCGGAAGCAACGTCAACTTGCTGTTCTTCTGGGTTGAAATAACCCAATTCTGGCGGGAGGAATGCTCGGACAAAATAAGTTCCGGCCTTCAAGAGAAACACGGCCGTGCCACCGGAATCGCTCTTTCTGAATACCGGAGGTGGCCTAGTTGAAGAAAACGCGGCGGAGGCGCTCACAGTGTCGGCGACGACGCCAGCGCCACTTAGTATCGCTCCCGACTGATCTTGAATTATTACGGAAAGTTTGGCATCTAATACAGGAATCACGAAATTAACCGTCCTCGTCTCAACCGTGGAATCTTTGGCAAAGTCGACGGAAGGAAATTCTCCCACCCATGACCACCTGGCTACCGATTGATCTTTTGGTCTAATACCAACTTGCCAGTGACCGCCACCAACGTTTAAGGTATATCGTCCAGAAGAGTCGACAAACATACTGATCCATTGATTGGATTCGCTAGAATAGGCCCCAACTTCGGCATCCGCCACCACGTCTCCAGTAGAAAGAGTCACGGTGCCGGTTATGGTCTTACCTGCTCCGGCGAAACTCAAGAAAAGCGTCTTGGTCTCCCCAGGCGCAACACTAAATTGCATGGGAGCCGGCCTCGCCAAATTCACGCCTGGCGGCGCGAAAACTTCAACCCAATAAATGCCCGCTGGAACATTAAAACTGAATGACCCATCACCCTTGGTCGTCGCACCGAAACTCAAAAGATAGTTGCCGCTCCAGATGCGCACACCGGCATTGGCCACTGGTAGACCTCCCGCGTCAGTCACGCTGCCCATCACCGTGGCTGCCGAATAAGTTGCCTGAGAAGCAGTCGTGAAAGAAGCGCTAAATATATTTGCCAAACTGTTTCTGTTCTTATCTTTAATGCTCGTTAAAACTCTGTAGGTATAGACAATGCCCGGCTGGAGGGCTACTGACGGCACGAACTCAAAGCCATCGCTGCCCAAGTAGAAAGAGCCCGGAAGCGGCGTGTCGGGAGTGGAACTTTTGACCAAAGAGAAAAATTGGCCGACTGTTGAAGCGGGATCAAATTCCTTGCTGAATTTCACACGAATATGGGTTAAAAGATCAATGCCAACGGAATTGTTCTTGGGAAAAGTATTGGACTCATCAACATAGAAACCTACTACAGTGGTAGATGTGGGAGTAGGAAGCGGGACATTGGCCCGGAACTTCGGCGAGGCATAGTCAGCAAGCATTTGATTGCCAGCAAGATCCTTGATTCCTTTCTTTACAACCAATTGATAATCAACACCGGCCACGGCCGAAGCGGATGTCAAGTAATCAACGCCGTTGGGCGGATATTTATTTACGGTCCCCGCAACCTTCACACCGTCGGCAGATGCAATGTAGACATTAGAATCGCTAAGCGTGTCTTGGTTCACCGCTTCTGAAAAAACGGCTCCTGCCCGCAGGTGGCCATCTGTTTGAGTCGAATAACCAAAGGTTTGAACGCTTGGGGGGATAATATCTACGGTCGTGGTGCTCGTGCCAGGCAACGTACTCGTCGCGGCGGGCGTGTTTAAGAAAAGCGGGGGGCTACTAGAAGCAGAATTGTTGCCGGCGGCATCATAGGCGGTTACATAGTAATAATAGGGAGTGGAGGGCGTAACGGTGGTGTCGTAATAATATGTACTGGCACTCTGGCCAATTGGACTCCAGACTGCATTCACACTCCGATAAACTTTGTAGCCCGAAACGCCCACGTTGTCCGTAGAAGGACTCCAGGACAGATTCACTTGGTTTGAGTAAAGATAATTGGCAACGAGATTCGTCGGAATTGATGGCGGCGTTGTGTCGGTGGAACTCACGACTGACACAGGTGCATAATTCGAATCTACTGAACAGCCAGAAGTATTGCAGGCATTGACGTGATATTCATAGCTTGTGCCTGTGGTCACGCCGGAGTCGCTGTATGATGTCCCTGTGAGTCCACTCGCTACGCTGGTCCAAGATCCAGACACTGGCGGCGTTCTTCGGTACAAACTATAAGAAGTCGCTCCGGAAACGCTTGTCCAGTTCACGGCAACCGGAATACCGGAGCTTGGAGGCAGAGTGAGCGAGGGCGCGGTGGGAACGGTGCTCGTAGCCGCACCACCGCTTACCGTAACGCTCACGCTGTTCGAGTCAGCCGAACATCCGAATGAGTTGCAGGCAGCAACGTGATATTCGTAACTGATGCCTGCCGCAACATTCGAGTCGCTATATGACGTACCACTTAACGCGCTCCCTATGAGCGTCCAGGGGTTGGTTGATACGGGTGGAGTCCGGCGCGAAAAATTATACCAACTTGCGCCAGTAACGGTGCTCCATGAGACCGTTATGGGAATCCCCGACATTATAGAAGATAGCGAGCGGAAAGTAGCAGAGGGAACGGAAGGGGTCGGAGGAGTACTCGGCACGATGGAAGGAGCTGGCGGAGGACTGCCGGAAGATGGAGTTGTAGCGCTCACAGAACCGCTCTGTGCAGAAATATTCCCTGCGGCGTCGTAGGCGGCAACCGTGTAGCTGTAAGTAATGCCAGCCGAGAGTCCGGTGTCGGAATACGAAAGTGTAGTTACAGAATTAACGAAGGTGCTGTTTCTGTATACTTTGTAGCCAGCTACCCCCACGTTGTCCGTGGAAGCACTCCAATAGAGATTAATCTGCGATGAAGACGTAGAACTCGCCACGAGACCCGCGGGCACCGTGGGCGGTTGTGTATCGGGGCTTGAAACCGAGACGCTTGCGTAGTTAGAGTCCGGAGAACAGCCAGAAGTATTGCAGGCGTTGACGTGGTATTCATAGCTTGTGCCTGTGGTCACGCCGGAGTCGCTGTATGATGTCCCTGTGAGTCCACTCGCTACGCTGGTCCAAGATCCAGACACTGGCGGCGTTCTTCGATACAAACTATAAGAAGCAGCCCCGGAAACGCTTGTCCAGTTCACGGCAACCGGAATGCCGGAACTTGGAGGCAGGGTGAGCGAGGGCGCGGTGGGAACACTTCCAGCCGCGGAAGTAAATTGAAATCCGCCGAGGGTGCTCACCGTACCGCTCGCGTTTACAGATTTAACCTGATAAAAATAAACTGTACTGGCGGCAAGTCCGGTCAAGTTGACACAGTGGCTTGTTGCATATCCCCCGACGTCACAGCGACTGTCGGAAGGCGTGCCGTAACCACTCGTCGTTCCGTAGTCAACATGTGAATCGGCGGCGACGTTAGTGCTCCATATAATTTGCGCACCCGGCCCGATAATATTCGTCGCTTGTACACCGGAGATGCCATCCGCCAACGCGCGTTGCACGACAAAAAAGTTTAAACACAAAACAGCCGTCAGTATTAGGAATTTCTTGACCATTCCCACTATTATAGCACAATCAACTGGTCGGAAGAGCCAGTTATCCACATCCCGTTAGACACAAGGCCGCATCGCGGCCTGTCGCTCGCTTCGGATGGTGGGCGTCCAACGGGACACACCCCGATCATTCCCCAGGAAGCCCGACTCTTCCTTGAGGAATAACTCACAAAAAGATAAAATTTTATTATGCCCAGTTACAACTTCGACGTGCCAGCGTGTTTATCTAAAGATATGGTTACATCTGAAAACCATCAACGGTCGGGAGTTTTAATTGAGTGCCAACACGCGCATTTTAAAAAATAATCAAAGTTATAATACTGGGAATGGCTGCAATATTAAAAGTGGAAAATCTGGATGTAAACTTTGACGGGCAACCCGTGCTCCAAAATTTGAATTTTGAGCTAGACAAGAATGAAAATTTGGCCGTGATCGGGCCCAATGGTTCCGGAAAAACAGTGCTCCTGCGGGCACTCATAAAAACAGTCCCCTACGAAGGCAAAATCACCTGGGGCGAAAACGTGCGTCTCGGCTACGTACCACAAAAGATAGACGCGGATCGCCACCTGCCCCTGAATCTAAAAAATCTTCTTGAAGCCAAAGTCGGGATATTGGGAACAAAAAAATCAAGGAGTGATCTGCGCAAACTCTGCGAAGAAGTCGGTCTGACTAGTAAAAACATGGAAACCGCCATCGGCCATCTCTCTGGCGGACAATTTCAACGGGCCCTCGTCGCCTTTGCCCTTTTAGGAGAACCGAATGTCTTGCTTTTGGACGAACCGACTGCGAGCATCGACCTTCCGGGAGAAGAACAAATTTACGAACTCGTTCATCGGCTGCAAGATAAATATAAAATGACGATTGTTTTGGTCTCGCACGATCTAAGTTTTGTTTACCGTTATGCCACAAAGGTTTTGTGCCTCAATAAAACTAATTTGTGCTTTGGCAACCCCGAGGAAGCTTTAAACCCGGCCACCCTGGAAAAACTTTATGGCGGGCCGCACAAGTATTTTCACCACATACACAAGAATGAATCCCGTTAGAAGCCCTGCCCGCCGGCAAGCAGGCGCGATCGCTTTGTTAAATAACGTAATTTTACCCAATGGATAGTCATTGCCATAAAATAATTTTGCAGATCCGCATTGATCGCGATCTGCTTCCAACGAGATGAACACTAGCGACATCTATTCCGTCGTTTTGGCAATTCTGGCGGCTGGGGCAGCCGGACTTGTCGGCGCCTTTGCTTTAATGAAACGGGCGGTTTTGGCCGGAGACGTCATGTCGCACATCGCGATTCCGGGGCTCGGCCTTGCCGTAATCTGGAAAATCAACCCCATCTTGGGCGGCGCCTTGACGCTCTTCGCGGGGATCCTCGTCATCTGGCATCTTCAGAAAAAAACCGAACTTGGAACGGAGGCCGCGATTGGCGTCATCTTCGCGAGTTCAGTTGCTTTTGGCGCGCTTCTCATTAATTCAAAAGAAGAATTAGTTGACGCGCTCTTTGGCGGCTTCGGCAATCTCCCGACAACGGAGTTTGTCTTAGGAGTGGGCGTGAGCATTCTCGTCATCGCCGCTCTCTGGCTCTTGCGCAACAAGCTCATCATCGGACTTTTCTCACAAGAACTCGCGTCATCCGTAAGCGTGAACGTTAACACGCTAAATCTTTGGTTTCTCCTTATCTTCGGCCTGGCGATACTCGCCAGCCTGCGGTTTCTCGGAGCGCTCCTTGTAGGATCACTTATTATCATTCCCGCGTCCGCGGCGCGCCAACTTACGCATTCTTTGGGTAAATTCCTCACCGCATCAACGCTTCTCTCTGTCGCCGCAATGCTCATCGGATTTTTCCTCTCGGCAAAATACGGCCTTGATCTCGGCCCGACAGTCGTCGTTACCGCCACGGGACTTTTCGTTTTGAGTCTGCTTAAAAAACAGGTTTGATATTGACCGAAAAAGCGCAAGCCCCGTGCTTTAGCGCGGGGGATAAGCCAAAAATCCCTCCGCCCATTGCGAATGGAACGTGTGTCCGCCTCTCCAGAAAACTGGTTTGGGCATACGTTCATTGTATCGCAATGGGCGGAGGAGGCGAAAACAAGCCACGGCCTTTAGGCCGTGGCAGTGCATAAGGCCATATACATATTGCACTCGGTGAGCCCAAAAGCTCACCATGAAAATCCATTGTAAATATACCGGCATCAAGGGAATTTTGACGGTATACCGGGACAGCTTACGCTACCGGTATATGATCACAGATAGGGCGCAAGAGAAAGCGCGCATCCTCGTTTTCTTTGAGCGCCACGGTCTCAAAACAACCTTGGATGCGTTCTCGATCTCATTTGTGCTCACGGACAACGGCTCGGAGTTTATGAAGCATTTTGAGGAAGAATTGAAGCGATTGCATCTTACGCATTACCATACATATCCCAAGACGCCGAAGATGAATGCGCACCTCGAGCGATTCAACCGCACCATCCAGGATGAGTTTGTCGATTATCACGTTCCCGAACTCCTCTCGCCAATCAGCTTCAACCTCAAACTCATTGACTACCTTGTTTGGTACAACACCGAGCGCGTGCATGGCGCTTTCCAAAATCGATTATCGCCAGTACAATTTCTCTTGAATCTGCCAAGATCGGCGCAGGACAAACTGCCCGCCGAGTGCAAAAGTGGGTGGCCTCATACAGGCAGTTGACTAAAACCGATCCCCCTGGTACGATTTAGATAGCAAATCATCATAGGGGGCAACAACCGTGAATCGAGAGAGCCCAGAAACTAAGGCCTGGTGGGAAAACGTAGAAAGGATGACTCGCGAGCAGGGCACCGAGAATAATGAGGAGTTTGGGCGTGTCTTAACCGTTCTCGTGATTACCATTGTAGGTGGCGCAATGTGTTTAGCCGCCATTTTCGCTTTCCCTTCTCAGAACAAAAACGTCGAAGCTCTTGCTTCGTTTCTAATCATTAGCTTTGCTCTTGCCACCATTGTCGCACTCATCAGAGGCGGATGCATACTCGCAAGAGGTTGGCTAAACAGTTGGGCAAAATATCGCCTCGCCAAACTCCAGAGAGGGTAGGTGGGGAGAAGCAGCGTCTAACCATATCCTTCCCGCGGCTCACAGAACTCCTGTCGGCCGCTTTTCATTTTCAAAATCTCTAGGAACCTGTAGAATATAATTAGCTCTCTTGAAACCAGGTGGATAAAAATGACCGTAGGCCATCCGGCAATAAATCTTTTCCTCTTCAAGAGAAATACGGCTTCGGAGCAATACTACGCGATGCTTGGCGTGCTTTCGCCGGATATTTTTTATTACATCGCCACTTTCGTAGCCGTCACCGTTCTCGGTATTCCCGATTCGATTAACCGCTTCTACCTGGTGCGGGGCTCTCACTCGTTTTTCATTTGGCTTATCGCCGTTGAAATTTTCTACGTTACGAGGCTCCTACAAAACACAAAAGTAAAATACTTCTGTCTCGGTTGGTTTCTCCACATTCTCGAGGACGTAATTTCACACAAGTGGACAGGCCGGGGCTCTGCTCTGGAATTTCAAAAATATCTCTTTCCGTTTCCCGTCAAATTAGAGGGATTTTTCCATCACGACCTCTGGCCATTCAATTACATCGAGATTGTGGTATCGCTCGCGATCTTCATAATATTCAGAAAAAATATCCTGGAGATTCTGAAGTATGCCTTGGGGGCAATCAGATTGCAGAAAAACTAAAAGGCGCTCCTGCTGTTCTTGGAACGCCATTTTTGTCTTTGCTCTATTCTGAATTTTACTTCTTATACTTCTCAGTCTGAAATTTACCGCCATCAACATAACTGGCATTGATTTCAACGAACCGTTGCCATTTATCAGGCAAATCCTCTAAGGCAAAAATTGCAGTTACTGGACAAACCGGCACACAAGCACCGCAGTCAATACATTCGGTTGGATCAATATAAAGTTGCGGCACATCTTCATAGGCGGGCCGGCCATCGTCATATCTCTCACCCCTTTTGGGGTGAATGCAATCAACTGGACAAGCGTCAACGCAGGCGGTGTCCTTAACACCAATACACGGTTCAGCAATAATGTAGGGCATTTCTTTCTCCTTGTGTTCCCTTTTTATAGTAGGGATCTGTCGTTATGGTACTCCAGGAACTCTCCGCGGTCAATACCTCCGAAATTGACGGGGTTGTTAAGCAGTATGCTAGGATCGAACCAGATCCACAAAATCTACGGGGGTGAATAATGTATCCCGATAATGCTTGCGCCGAGTTTTATCCGACGGAGATCGTAGACAAAGTACTACGTGAACACCCGGGCGCTTCAGTTGAACGATTGAACTTTTTGATGCAGAGAGAGTGGGATGCCGCGAAACGAGAACCAATGTCGACGACACAGTTGACAGATTCATAATTTTCGCTTACGATGTCCCAAGCACAGGAGTCACGGGAGAGAATATGAATGAGGGGTAACAAATGGGCTGCTTTGGCGGGCCGGGGGTATAGAATCGAGGATCTCGGTCGCCCGGCAATTTTTCTAATTCCTATAAAGAAACTGAAGAAGAAAATTCGCGGCGTTTCCGTCGAAAAAGACTTGCATAAATTCCTTGTGAATAATTTCGGCGCGTATACTACCTCCACCATTCCTGGTTTCGGCTTCTGGAAAAACGCGGAAAGGGCGACTATTTCTGATGCTTGTCGCGAATACGAGGTTTCCATCTTCGGCAAAGGAAAAATCCCCGCTCTTCTCAAAAAACTCGCGGAGATTGCAACAGCAACAGAAGAAGAGTGCATTTACATGAAAGCCGGCCAATACTCGGCTCTTGTTTACCCCGAAAAGTCCTCCTAATGGAGCGGGTAACGGGAATTGAACCCGTGTCTCAACCTTGGGAAGGTCGCGTTCTACCACTGAACCATACCCGCCGATTGATCTTATTATATTGAACCATCACTAATGAGGGGCACAAAGCTAAATCCAAAATGCTCGCGTGTCTCGAACTTACTCTCTCCGATTTTATCCAAAACCACGATACTTTGTCCAACGGGAGCAACGATGCGCCCGCCGATTTTCAACTGCTCTTTCCAGGCAACGGGAACTTCACCCGCGGCCGTGGCGCCGGCTAGGACTTTATCAAATCCCGCTCTCGGCAAAAGTTCGGACGGTATTCCCTTGGAACCATCACCACAAAAAAATTTTACAATCCCCTTTGCGATGAAGTTGTACTTGCGAACATTATCCTCTCCAAACTTGCAGAGCTCGGGTATTCTCTCCACGGAAACAATTCTGCCTTTCGCGCCAACAATTTGAGCAAGAAGCGCCGTCGTCCACCCGGAACCGGATCCCACATCCAAAATTTTTTCTCCTGGCAACGGGCGCAAGAGCTCAAACATAAAAGCCACGGTCAAGGGCTGGGAAATCGTCTGGCCGCTTCCGATGGGCAACGGATAATTCCCATACGCCTCATCCCGGTGCTCGCGTGGCACAAAATTCTTGCGATCAATGTTCTTAAAGGCATCTATAAGCCATGATGACTTCAAGTAGCCATCACGGATGAGTTCGTCTATAAGAAGCTGGTTAGTTTCGGCCATTTCTTTCTAATAATACAATAAAGCCGAGACGAACAGCTCACAATTTTTCGACAAAAGAAAAAGGCCGTGGTTCCGTAGAACCACGGCCTCGTTTTTTTCGTTACAAAGCGTCGTTGAAGATCTTTTCGAAATCGATCTTCTTGTCGGGATTGAGTAACAGCTCCCGAATCAAGTCGTGATTAAATGGAATCAGCTTGATCGGCCCGTAGTCGGGACCCTTGGCGGGAAGACCGATGACGAGCTTACCGGTGTTGTTGCGACTCCAGCCTCTCAAACTGTAGGGATCGGCAAAAGTTCCGGCGGCGTTGGAGATATAGTCAATCATGCGGGCATGCACCCAGCCAAATCTGTGGATGCCACCCGAAAGGTGAATTGCTCTCTTGCCACCGAAAATTTCCGCGAAGTCGCCGCAAGCCAACACATTCTTCACGGTGGGCAGCAGACGGTCGCCGTTCTTGATGCCGACGTCGGGAGGTTCGTGTCGCAGGGACACTCCCCAGGTGTAACCGCTTGGAGCTGAAACAAGCCCCACGCCATTCGGCCTATTGCCGTAGTAGGGTGTCCTGATCGCGAGCTCCAATTCTTCCTTGGAAAACTCTCCGGGAGCAACAGACTGTATAAGACTTCTGAAGAAGTATCTATAGAGAGCGGTCTCGACTAGGAAATTTTTGATCGTCCAGCCAAAGTGGTCGCCACCAAGGTCGGTGATAACTCCGATATCCCGGCTACCGGGCTTGCCGCGGAGCACCTGTCCGACTCCAGTGAACTTCACGCCGGATTTACGGCTGCGGCGCAAGATGCTCAAGTAGTAATCGGCGTTGGGCTCCAGAACATCTTCGATGAACGAGTCGAATTGGCGCTGTACCCAGTCCTCGCCGCGGATGCGGAGCTGGAACAGAGCCTTTTCGTGGATCTCGTCGAGTTTTGCCAGTGCGGCGGCGGGGGTGCCAGCGCGTCTCGCGCTCTCTCGAATGGCATTGAACTCTGTCTCAATCGCCGAATAGAATTTCTGCTCTTCATGAGGTTGATTCTGCGTCTCGAAGTTGTGCGCCTGAAGACTGTCCCCCAGGCCGAACTTGCCGTGAATGGGGACGAGTTTGTTTTTCTTGAGGTAGTGTCGCCTCATGAGTTCCATAAATCCGGACTCAAGGCCCAGCCACTTTTCGTTCCCTACGTCGTAGAAAGCTCCCTTCCAGCGGTGCCCGATGTGCTCATCGGAACTGACGTCAAGATAAATATACTTTACCTTGCCGTTGCCCTTAGCAGTATGTTCGTTGAGCTTGGTCAACATCCGGACCGAAAGATTTTCCGGTATCCACATGTCGTTGCCATCTCCACCCACATACCGCAGAGCAAAAACGCTGGGCTCGAAATGCGGATCGCGCAGGAGTCTCTCAACGGGCGAACCCTTGCGGATCACGTCCCGCGTCTGTATTTCAATGGCATGCTTGTCGAGAGCCACCGGAAGCTGGAAAATAGGGGTGCTCCCGGCCTTCTTGTCCTTCATCCTTTCCGTGACGCCCCAGCGCTGGTGCAAACTGAGGGAGCTGGCCAAAAGCTGTGCGTCAGGCAGAGTTCCGTCAAGAGCACGTCTGCCGGCTTCGTCCAATAGATACCTGTGCAGAAGGCTATCCGTAACTGCTTCGTCGCGGTCTTGTTTGATCTCGATAAGTTTGTCACCCATCTTCACGGTGGTAGTCCCTTGCGCGATGACTTTCGCACCAGGAACAAGCTCCTCGTAAAGGCGGATCATATAAGACCGCACCTTTTCCGCGTAGAACTGGCGGTCCTCGGGACTAAAGTTAGTTACTCTCGTGCGCGCGAGATTGCTCGTGATGTCGTCGAGTTCTGCGCGAAGTTGAGCTGCGCGATGGCTGTCATTACCATTCTCCGCAACCTCATAAGCAAGCAGGTGCAGCTTGGCTTGTCTCAGCACCTCAAGTTTGTTGCGCGTTACGACAGTGATATAAGAAGCTTCCGCCTCGGCAGCAGCGTCCTGTAATTCTTCCTCGCCCCTGCTCAAAGTGATTAAGAGCGGCTTGTTGAAAATTCGTTTGCCATACTTATCGGTCACGATTTTCGCGTAGCCCGTAACTAGGTTCTTATAGCGCTCGCGGAGCGTTTCGAAAACCGCTTCGTTGGGCGGACGGTTCTCTCTGATACGCTTCGCTTCTGCGCGATATTCCTTAGCGATGACTTCGGGATTGAAGTTATAACCGGACATTCTCGCGCGGTGGGTCATGAGACCCGCCCCCGACGATCTCTTCAACTCCATGAATAACAAACCGCCTGTGAGAAAGACGCAATCCGCGCCTTGCCGCTTGGCCCAAATAAGAGTGTTGCGCGCAAGATTCTCGTCAAACACAGGATTGTATTTCAATCCGATGAAGGGAGCTTCCAAAACAGGGAAATAAAAGTTGTTGGGATTTTCAACCGAAACTACGAAGGGGTCTTCCCTTGTGCCTTGCGGCAGTTTAACCGACTCAACCTTTTCTATTTCCTCGGTCACCATTAGGCGGTTCACGCCAGCCTGGGACGGCGCCCTGAATTCCCCGATGAGCACGCTGTGCCCGCGGATATCTTTCGCTTTCCTGTCGATTAACTCCTTGGGAATATAATGAAGTTGCTTGTAAACGTCTTCGAGGCCGACATTCAGACGTACATACTTTTTCAAAAGCCTTAGGCGTTCGGCGTTCCAAATAAACTTCTCGAGATTGGATTTGGCTGCTTTCTTCCGTTTGAAATCTTCGGGGTATTCTTTTTCCAGATTACTCATCAGGGCATCCATTCCGCCCTTGAGCAAAATCCCCGTCGTAATCAATGCGGTAACTCTTTCCTTGAAAGCTTCGTCTTTCCAGATGTTCTTTCGCGACTTCTCGGCCTTTCGGCTCATACATCCTCCTTGTTCAATTCTCAATAAAAAAATTTCTACTTACATGTTTGCAAAAAAACGCAAACGTGTCAAGTGTGGATAAGGTGGTGGTTGGGACCTCATGAAAAGAAAATGAGGGGCTCTTTTGGAGCCCCCTTAAACTTTCCTTTTGCTTGTCGCGTATTCAGCCGCCCCGAAAAATGAATCTCTCGTCAAAAGTTTCTTCCATCGCCCATCGCACACACTCCAAATCTTGTCTAGGCCGAAAATCGCAAAGGCGTTTTCGCAGGCAATACAGGTATATTCCGCCTTCGAGCGAAACCAAGGTGAGCCGTCCAGATAGAAACCTGCTTCATAGAAATCTAAACGCTGCAGATCCGACGGACGATAACCGAGATCGAACACTTTTTTGAGGCACCATATAGGCGCGTGCCCGCAATCCCCAAGGGAGGGATCAAGCCTGTGCTCGACGTTCATCCGAACGCATTGCGTGCCATCAAGCGAGCAAAGTCTTTCTTTTCCAAACTTCTCGCTCATCAGCCGATTCACGTCTTCCGCAATTAGTCGCTCGCCGTCGAATACCAAACAAGCAAATCGCATTTTGGGACACTTGGCCGGAGAGGAAAACGCGAGTTCCCAGCAACGCATGAATTTTTCATTCAAAAGAATCGGCTGCGCCTTCAGATATTCTTCAATGCGGTTGCGTAGCATCTCATAGCGCTGCTTTGTGGCTGCGACGCTCAAAAGATATTCGCGCTTATCGTCATCGCCTCGCGGATAGCCGATCTTTCCTGACGTCAAATCGTCCAGTGGAAAATCCGGCGGGAACTGCTCTCGGGAAAAATCAACAACTTCGCCATTCAGAAACACGTTCCAGTAATGCGAACGGTCTTTGAACTTCTCCGCCCATTCAGCTGGGAAAAATCTGCTGACAATTTTTCCGCCAAGAAAATCTTGAACGATCGTGGCAGCCACGGCACAGTGTCCAAACAAAGGATTATCTTCGCTCCACTGATCAGGACCCGCGCTCGTTTCGCGCGACGCGCATTTCTTCAAAAGCCACCGCAACTCCACAAGCGGCATCATATCGAATCACCTCCGCGGAAAGATCAAAGCCTCTGCTACTAGTTTTATAGAAAGCTACAAGAAATTGCAAGTCCGCCAACAACAAAACCACTGGACGCCGACTTTGTTAAGAAAGCAGCCCAGGAAGAAGCTTTTCTTCTTCAAAAAAACAGGCGCGAAGATGTATTCTGCGCAACCATAAGCGCAGCCTGTGTAGAAATTAATGAGCAGAGCGGGTTGCGCAGAATATATCAAGCGCCCTTCTTCACTCCTTCAACGTGGCCGGCTGGGGTTTGGAGAACAAATTTCCCTTTCTCGCGCAACTCCGCGAGATTCCTCGCGCCCAAATAAGCCATCGTCGAACTTAAACCCCGCAGAAGATCGTCAACGATCTCTTTCACGGTGCCTGTGACCGGCACAACTTGAGTCACTCCTTCCGGGCGACGGATATTTTTAAGGTCGCCGCGCTGGAGACGATCCAACTGAGCCGCAAAAGACGCCGAGCCGACATAGTTTTTGACCGGTCGGTTTTGTTCGTCCACAAAAATCGGGGCTGCCGACTCTCGCGCCTGAACGAAAAATCTTCCGGACATGATGGCAGCGGCACCGGCAATAATGGCCTTCCCAATATCGCCGGGGTTTCTCATGCCGCCATCGGCAATCACTTTCTTTTTATATCGGTCGGCGATCACCGCGCACTCGGCAACGGCAGAAAGCTGCGGCATGCCAATTCCCACTTCTCTTGTGCGGCAAACAAGGCCCGGCCCCTGACCAATTTTTACCACGTCAACGCCGTTCTCAAAAAGAAATTTTGCGCCTTCGGCGGTCGAAATGTTGCCAACCACAAGCGGCAGCTTGGGAAATTCTTTTTTGATTTTTTCAATCGCCTCGACCGTATTCACGGAATAGCCCCTGGCCGTATCAATTAAAAGCACGGCAATTCCCTCTTTTATCTGCGCCTCCACCTCAGAGAGGTGCTTGGTTGTAAAAATTCTTCCCACGCCGATGCTGCCAACCTTAATAAACCTCCCGTTCTGGTCACGCGTCGCCCGCGGATGCCGATATTTATAAAAAAGACCGTTGGCCGTGATCAGGCCCGCCAGCTTGCCGCTTGTGGATAAAAGCGGCAGTTTTTCGATTTTATTTTTTCGTAAAATTTCTGCTGCTTCTTCGAAATTCGTGCCCTGCGGCGCGGAAATTATTTTTTTAGACATCAAATCACGGACGAGCTTCCCATCCCTCGGCTCATAAAACCAGTCGCGCGTAGAAAGAATCCCAAGTGGACGGTTGTCTCTATCAACTACAACTAAACTATGGACACTGAATTCGGACATCAATTTCTTTGCTTCCTCGAGTGTTTTATCTGGGCCGATGGTAAGAGGTTTATCAATTAAAGCTGAATCGGCGCGGCCGATGCGGTGGATCAAATCAACCCGCTCTCCGATTGGCAATGTCTGCGGTGGAAAAGCTAGCCCACCCTCGCGCTCCAGGGCAACAGACAAACCCAAACCCGTGACCGATTCCATATTGGCACTCACAATTGGTACAGCCAATTCGAGCGATGGCAAAAGCTCCGTCTTAAAATCGCAAATCTCCGAGCGCGAGCGAATGTCGGAATAACTTTCCGGAATCGTAACGTCTTCGAACGTCACTGCCTGGGTCACAGGCAGCCCCTTCTCAACAAAAAATTTCTGAATGGCTAATTTCTCGTCTTTAGTGAGCACGAGGATTATTATAAACCATCATCAAGAATGGGCAATCAAAAACTGTTGATAATTGATTGACTCTTGATAAATAGCTGCTATACCATAGGAGATATAGTCAATTTGAGTTCAAGAGGATAAGCCATGACCTACAATCGCTGGGAACAAGAAGTACTGCTTCATGACCATCTGGATGGTTCGAAAACCTTAATGCCAGTTTTACCCCGGCTTTTTGGGTTGAGCGGCAAAGTATACCCCTTCGGCGGAAGCAGCAATGACTGGGAAAAAGTAAAAGCGGTTTTTCAAAATCCGCACATAGATATCCCAAAAAAATTTTCCAATACAACCGGGGTGATGCAATCATGGGAAGCCCTAGCCCTTGCTGCAGAATCCTACGTATGCGAGCGCGCGAAGCAGGGTTATAAATATTGTGAAGTGACTGTCGCACCGCAATATTACTTCGATCTCAAGGGCTTCGAAAACTTCCAAGAACTTCTCGCGCATGACCCGCGATATGCCGAGAGAGAAATCAAGAACGTTGTCGCTGCCCTCATCGAAGGAATCAAACGCGGCGAAGCGCAGTATCCGAACATTGAGGTCAACCTTCTCTTCGCTGTTGGGCGGGAAGTCAGCTCTGAAGCCGGGGTGTTTCTCGTAGACGTCGCCGCGGAGTGCGACAGAAATTATGTCGTAGGCATCGGTCTTGTCTGCAATGAAGACCGGCATCCGCCAGAAAAGCATATCCCCATGTTCCGGCGCGCAAAAGAACGGGGCCTCAAGACCACAGCCCATGCCGGCGAGTGGGTGAATATCCATCCGACGAAGCCGGATCCTGAAAAAGATCGGAACCGGCTCATCGAGAATATATTTGTGGCAATGATGGATTTGGAAGCGAATCGTGTCGGCCACGCAATTCCCATCGCTTACAGCCCGGAGTTGATAGAAATCGCCGTAAGGTTCGACATCGGCATCGAACTTTGTCCGGGTTCAAACCTTACCTGCGGCCTTATACCAGACACGAAGTATCTCCGCATACGCGACCTTTTGAGGGCTGGCGTCCTCTGCTCCATCAATCCCGACGACGACCTCTTCCTGCCGGACCTCGATGAAACTTTCCGGCTTCTCCAAGCCGAGTATAAGTTTACTGAAGCCGAACTCCGGCAATTTAACCAGAATGCCTGGAAAACAAGATTCGGCAGAAGAAAGTTTAAATTTGACGAAATCTAAATACGAGCCCGGCACTAGTGCGCGGGCGCTTCTTTTCTTTCGAACGCCGGCCACTACATTGATCTTTTGTAAGCACATGGATTGTTAAAAAATACTGAAATTTCAGGGTATTGACACAAAATAAAAGAAATGCTAGCCTTCTGTTAGAGTTACTTCAAAGGAGATTGGCCATGTTCAGTGGAGGAATTCTCCATATTCTTATCGATTGTCTTGGTATTCTCGCTGTTCTGTACCTTGTAGGCGTGGTATTTGTATACGGACTTACGAAGGGTACTGACTACAAACAAGGACTAGCTTCAAAACATGACGAGGCTGATTATCTCGCCATGGCATTCTTTTTCAGCTGGATTGGGGTTTCCCTCACCGTAAGAGACGAAAGAAAATATCTCGGTTTCCGTTTTTGGTTCCCAAGAACACCGTCTCTGTCAACGTAAAACGGACCGTAAGCCCACGCATCAAGCGCGGGCTTTGTCATTATTTGTTTGTTAGTTCGTCACCGCCCTCTCCCCGTCCCAGCGAAACTTCGTAGAGAAAATAGTCACTCGCGCCGATTTTCTCGCAGCGATCAGCCGGCTATCAACTTTTTCTCCTCTCAAAAACAGCCGACCGACCAAAACGTCGCGCGTGGCCTGGGGTGTTAAAACTTCGGAAACAAAATCGTCTTGGTTGAGGCCGTAGAGAATCGCCGCCGCCCGGGAAAGTTCGGCGTCGTCCTTCAGCCTGCTTAATTTATTTTCAACCAGATAGGCAAGATCGCTTCCAACTTCACGTTGCGCGCCTTCGCGAATCAAACTTTCGTCTATCAGCTGATTCATAACGGCGAGCTCTAAATCAAGGGGTTTAATCCGATCTCCCGGAACTACCGGTCCATAGGTTTTAACCAAATTCTCATAGTAGAGTGACGCCGCAGAATAGCTTTGCGCAAATCTCTTGGCGCTTATAAAGTCGTCGCCGACAAACACGATTGGGTAGTAACCCTGCGAGACCAAGAATGCGGCTGCAAATCCCGCGGCGACCATCAGAACAAGAATTGTGTAAGCTTTAAATTTTCCCATCGTAAAAATTTATTGCCGTGTTGAAGATTGATTTTTGGGAATGATGATGATCAGCTTCTCGTCCGGAGATTTATAATTAAAGCGGGCGCGCAATTCCTTCTCGAGGTTTACCGGATTAAGATAATAGTTTAGCTCTGCTTGAAATTTATTATTATTTGTCTTGGCTTTGTCAAGTTTGGCCTGTAATTCCAAAAAATCCTGGCGCACCCGGCCGTAGCGTCCCGAAAAAGAATAAATTTGCATGCCCAAAAGCACAAGAATGACGGACAAAATAATAATTGCAATTAGCTTCATAGCTTCAGCATACTGTTAAGAAGTTCACTGAGCAAGTTTAAATTTAAAAGTGAAAAGAGGAACCAGGGTTCCTCTTGTTTCTAATTAGTCATCAACCTTTTTCCTACCTCACGAATCTTTTCAAAGAGATCCGTAAGCCTCTCGGGGCGAACAAAATAGCGAAAGCGCTTCTTGCCAGGAGAAGACGGCATTGGTTCGGAGGTCAGAAATCCATCATCCCTCAAAGCCTCCATGAAAGAAGATACCTCCTCAGAAGAGATTTCCTCGCCGCCTGCTCTAGTCACGCTGCAAATCTCGGAAACGGTAAACTCTCTGAAATCGATTATCGCACTTATGACCTTATAAAGAGCTCTACCTCGCAACATTGATTCGAACCTCCCCTAACGATGAACTTAGGGTAGTATAGCAAAAGCAATCTATAGCGTCAAATAGCGAATGCTTAGTCTAAAGCTATTTCTTCAAAATCTCCCGGAAAACTTCCGGGCTCAACTCCACTCGGGCCATGCCTTTCAATTTTTCTTTGCCGCGCTGCTGTTTTTTCCAGAGCTTCATTTTGCGCGATCTGTCGCCGCCATAGAGATAACCAGTCACGTCCTTTTTCATTGCAGGAATGGTTTCTCTCGCAATAATCCGCCCCTCAGCCCGTGCTTGGAGCGCCTGGCTGAACTGCTGTTTGGGTAAAAGCTCTTTCAGCCGCTCCACGGTGGCCCGCCCCTCCCGTTCCACGTCTTTTCTCGCCACGATGCGCGTCAAGGCCGCCACCACATCGTGAACGATCAAAATTTCGAGCCGCTCCACTTCGGCCTCGGCCTCGCCGTCAAGTTCATAACTAAACGAGGCGTACCCCGAGGAGACGGATTTCAGTTTGTCGTCGAAATCGCGGATGAGTTCGGCAAGCGGCATGCGGGCAATGATCAAAAGATTGTCGCCCATATTTTTTATTTCTTGAATCTCAAAGTCAAAAATGTTTTTCAGGTTCACGACTGAACTCAAGTATGCCTGCGGGACCAGAATTTCGAGTTTAATCATCGGTTGCCAAACTTTGTCCGGCTTATCAGGGAAATCCTGCGGCTGTTTGATAACCATTTCTTTTCCCCGGTCAAAAATCCGATAGGCAATTGAAGGAAAGCTCGTCAAAAATTCCAGATTGAATTCCCGACGCAAACGGCTCGCCGTAATTTCAAAATGAAGTTGGCCCAAAAATCCCACTTTAAATCCGCGGCCCAGGGCATCATTCGCGTCCGGTTCAAAATGCAGGGCGGCGTCTGTGAGCCGCAGGCGCTCCAATCCTCTTTGCAATTCTTCGAATTTTGTCGCGCCGTCGGGATAGAAAGAAATAAAAACAACCTGGGTCGGCTCTCTGTAGCCCGTAAGAGGCCGGGTGTTATTTTTTTCTTTGGCAATCGTATCGCCGATCTTCACAAGCGCCGGCTCCTTAAGCCCTGTCGCGATGTAGCCGATTTCCCCGGACGACATTTTTGCTGCCGACTTGAACTCCGGGATAAAAAACCCAAGTTCTTTGATTTTAAATTTGGCCTCACTGGCAAAGAGTGAAACCTCTTCTCCGTTCCTGAATTCGCCGCTGAATACGCGCACGAAGGCGAGAATGCCTTTGTGGTCGTCATAGAGAGAATCGAAAATAAGGGAAAGCGCCGAACCATCGCTTTCGCCGACCATCGGCGACGGCACTTTTTCAATGACGGCTTTCAAAAGTTCCTTAACGCCCTCGCACGTCTTTGCCGAAACTTTAAAAATTTCTTCTTCCGGAACTTCCAATAATTCGGCTACGGCTTTTATAATCCGGGGCAATTGCGGTAGGTTTAGGTCAATTTTATTAACAGCGCCGATGATTTTTAATCCTGCCCTCCGCGCCGCGCGCAAGTTGGAAAGGGTTTGCGCCTGGATGCCTTTCGTGCCATCAACTAAAAGTACCGCGCCTTCAACCGCAGCGAGCGCGCGCGAAACCTCATAGGAAAAATCAGAATGCCCCGGAGTGTCAATTAAATTGAGAATATATTCCTGCTTATCGTTTTCGTAGCGCATTCGCACCGGTGCCATCTTGATGGTAATCCCCCGCTCGCGCTCAAGTTCCATCTTATCCAAATACTGTGGCCGCATGTTGCGCGCCTCAACCGTGCCCGTAATCTCCAAAAGCCGATCGGCGAGCGTGGATTTACCACTGTCGATGTGAGCAATTATTACAAAATTGCGAATGTTCTCCATCCTCGTGAGTCTATAAAAAAACGTGGCCGTTCACAAGGAACGGCCAAGAAAAATTGTGGATCAGTCCACCAGCTCGATTCTGGGGCAAACCTTTTCTTTCGTCGCGCGGAAGTAGTTGCGGACAAGTTCGTTCTGAAAAAGGTAAAACAATCCGACAAGAAGAACCAGCACTGCCGCGAGAAGTCCGCCGTAGAAAATTCCCTTCAATATCGCTGGTAGCGTTACTATCTCCGAGAACAACGCACCGCAAGTATGGAATATCGCTTTTCCGAAGAATAGGAGAAATGACGCGCCAACTACCTCCCATGGCGCAAAAAGGTATCGCCTGCCGCACATCTTCTGATTGTAAAGATCGTATTTGTACATAGGAAACAGATCCATTGTCTCCTTAGTAAAATCGGCTCTGAAACCAAAAAACCAAGCAATGGTGACGGCCACGGCAACAACAGCTAAAGAAACCGCCACGATGACCCACCCCACAGTCCACTGGAAAACCGAAAACCAAAAATAGCGACAGAGGTTTTTTGGCTCACTGGCTCCACTATGCCAGGCTTTCCAAAGCTTGTAATTCCAGGAGTTCTTGCTCACCTTCATTTTCAACCCTCCCTTCAGGTTGCCGCCTATATCTTATTCTATATCTTCTCCAATGTCAAATTTATCACAAGCCGTCCGGGCGGGTCACTGGTTTCATATTCGTAAATCGGCAGGTTGTTCTCGCGGAATTCGAAGCCAACCGGAGCACTCAACTGAAACTTGTAGTGCCGTTTCGTCCCTGCCTGCTTTTCGAAAACAAACTGATAGGTTCCGCCGGCACTGGCTGGCAAAAATAATCTGTGTTTGTAGTCAAAAACAATCTGCGTTTTTTGACCGAGCGAAACTTTCGACCAGGTTGCAAAAACGCGCTTGCCCGATTCGTCGTGAACTGAAACTGCTGGATAGTTAAAAACTTTTTCGGTTCCGGCTTCGAGCTTCACAACATAGGCGTCCCGCGAGTAGCCGGCTTTTTCATAATCTACGGCCGGCTTTATGTTTTTAGAAATACCGCCACTCGAGTTGACAAGCTGGCTCGCCGGCGAGGTAAAAATCTGAAGATAATCCTGGTTGGGAACTTGATACCACCAGTACTTCGATTTATTCCCCTGGTGCTCACGCTTGATCGCCAAATGATTGCTCACGGTGGCGTCACTATTAATTTGGCTCTCCAAAAGAATGTCTTCTTTAACAAACAAGTCGGATTTGCCGCCGCCGATGTTCGCGTCTACCACGGCGAGATAATCCCCCTCAAAGTCCTGCGGCAATTCATAAACTTCCCCCGTTGTTGCGTACTCGCTCAACGATTTCTGAAGTCCTGGTTCGCGAAGATAAAACATAATTTCGCGATCCCGAATCCATTCCTGAACTTTGCCAAAAAACTCTTGCCTGCCGGCGTCATCCAGGTTGGTTAATCGCGTGAGTAAAAGCGGCATAAGTTCACGGATGGCGCTTTTGGGGTACGTCGCTCTTTGGGCTTGACCAACTTGGACAATTTTTTGCAGTTCAACGAGAAAATTTTGGCTGTCGAGTTTTATTTTACTTTGCGGAAGTTCGAGCGGCCCCGCGATCAATAAAATATCTTCCAAAACTTTGGGCGAGACGGCAATCGCTCCGTCGAATTTCATGCCGCTATTGCCGTAGAGCTTTGAACTCTCCGCGAATTTAAGCGCTTCTCGGGCCGAGCGGGAAAAATCGAAAAACCAATTGGCGTCTGCGGTGCGCCAGCTTGTCACAATAGTTTGGAGCGGCTTGGGGGGAACAACTTTCAAATTTAATTCACGGTCAATGTCGTTTATATCGTGAACCACGACATTTTCCAAGCTGGCATTTTTTATTGAAACGTCGGCGTAGCTTCCCAAAAAACCGCCGGCAGGCCTGATCTCCGAAGAATTTTGCAGCATGATCATAAGATGCCGTTCGGATTTGAGCCAGGAGATGAGGGCTGTGAAAAATTCGTTAAATCTCCCCAAATTAAATCTGAAAGGCAAATAAATGTCCGCCGCGCCTGGCAAGATTGAGCGCAATTCTTCTGTTTCTGAAGAAAGTTTTTTGCTTTGATTGTCGATTTCAACGAGGGCCTTCTGTGCTGACTCAAAGTGCGCAAGCAAATCCTCACCACGCTTACTCACAAAAAAATTCAAAAGGTTGCTTGTGAGAAAATCGGCTTCTTGGGCTACGATCACTCCCTCTTTGGCCAACTTTTGTAAACCAGTGACAACCTTAGCGCCTCCGCCAAAGAGGGGCGCGAACTTAGAAACGACGTCATTCAAAGATTCACCGCGAAGACTCTTTTCGATATCGCTGAATTTCTTTTGCGCCTCGTTCGGCCGCAGTGATCGGAGATCCTCAACTGCTGATTTGAATTTATCCGCAGTGACACCAGCAGAAGTTATCAAGCTTTTCTTCGTCGCGTAAAAACTCGAAAGAAGCCAGCCACCGAAAATAATTGCCGCGGCGAGCAATAAAAAAATGATTATCTTTTTTTTGATGCCGGGGCTGCCACCTTTATCCAAATTAGCAGATCCATGAATGTCATCTCTGAATTTTTCCGATTCATCGCCCACGCCGCGGAGCTTGCCTTTGTTTCTAGCCACAAATAAATTTTAACCCGCGAAAGGACAAAAGTTAAACTCCGAACAAAAAACGGGTAGTCACCTCGCCGGAAAACAAAAAAACCGGCCTAGGCAAACAGGCCGGTCTTGAAAGCAATGCGAGTCATTTCTTCCACAAGTTCTAGATCAAAATCCACCAACGCCCTCTCTTTTTGAAGGAAACTTTCCTTCGTATAGTCGTTCACACGCAAACATCTTGAACCGGAATCGAAGACGCACGACCCTGCGGTGATCAGCGAAGCCAAAACCTCTGCAAGTTCCGGACTAAGCGGCTCGGGTCCATCCCAATCAAATCTCAAAAAATCAAAACGCTTTCCAAGCCAGAGGTCTTTCTTGAGCTCGTAAAAAAACTTATGCCAAACATGATCCGATGGAAACGGAAATTCATTCTTCCTTTGCGCCAAGGCATAGCCCATAAAAGCGCGGAGTAACTCCTATAAGGACAGGTTGTCCTCCGGGTCTTTTTCTTGAGCTTCAGAAAAACGCAACAGTTCGCAACCCAAGAAACGTAATTTCTTACGATCCGATTCGTTGAGATGCGGCTGGATTTCTTTTTGGAAGTATTCTTCCCCAGCGGGATTGATTCTAAGAATTTCTGGGTTTTGAGTATCGTAACGACTAACAAGTCCGCCGAGGCTTAGTCTTCCGATTGACTCCTCAAGCGTCGGGCTGAATGGTACCGGGCCGCTATCAGAAAAAACAAAACATCTTAAGATCACGCCTTCGGCCCCACCTCGAAACTCTCTGATTAACCCTTGCAATTCATCGACAGGAAGAGACAGCTCTGAATTCCCGCTTATCCGGGCCGCCAGAACAAGAATCGATAAAAGAATGTCATCTCCCCGTAGCGCATCAACGTCGTTTGGAAATACCGAAGTCGCAGCCATTTATTTCTCCTCAAAAAAATACTGATTGCAGCATAACAAACCGATCCTCAACATGCAAGGGGCGACAAAGAGACAGAAAAAGAAATCCCCCTCCTAAAGAACTGGAGGGGGACGATGATTAATAACTTAGCAACCGTCACGCGGTGTAGCCGCAGCAGGCGCAGAGTAATCTTATGCCTTCTTTTTTCCATTTCCGCCTCTGCACTCGACCACATCGCTTGCAGGTGTCGGTAGCTCTGTGGCGAGTGACGACCTCAAGTTCCTTCATTGGCCGCCCGCAGTGCCATCTAAAAAGAATAAAATCACGAAGAAGGCGGTCGCCATAGCCCAAAACAACAGCAAGAAACAGCCAGCCGAGGCCATGTAGGACAAGCTTCCCTTGAAGCATTTCGAGCCGTTCTTGTTCCTCGCCTACTGATCCGCGGCGCTCGCTTTCGTCAATTGCCGCGGACATTCCACTCGAATGCCATCCAAACTGCCGATGTTCGATCACATTCTCCGCCTTTTCCACCTCAATCTTAAGAGGCAGAAGAGATATCGCCCCCACAAGGAGCACAAAAAAGAAAAGCAGCCAGTTTCCAGTTGGACGCGTGGTGGTCGAGGTTGAGTCCAATTTGGTATCCCACTGGGGACCGTGGTTCAAACAGTGCCTGCCACAAGGGCAAACATTCTCGGGATAACCATCGTGAGCACGCATGGCAATCCCTCCTTCCGGACACCCCGCCTTCCTTAGCAAGGTTCCATGGTCAACTATAAGTCAGGCAACTTAAAAAGTCAAGCGCCGAAAAATTGCTATAATAAAAATGTGATTAACCTGCTGCGCAAGTTATCTTTCATCACGTCCATTTGGATTTTAGTTTTAATTTGCTTTTTCTCTTTTGTTTTGATGCTCAGTGCCTCCTTGGGCGATTCGGGCATCATGGACGAACTCGCCCACATCCCCGCGGGCTTCGGCTATGTCCATAGTTTAGACTACCGCCTTAATCCCGAGCATCCCCCGTTCGTAAAAGCTCTGGCCGCCCTGCCGCTACTATTTTTAAACTTAAACTTTCCCACGCAAAGCTCGGCTTGGACACAAGACACAAACGGACAATGGGCGATGGGCACGCAATTCCTTTATGAGTCGGGCAACGACGCCAATCAAATAATCCGCTGGGCGCGTCTCGGGCCGATACTCCTCACGATTCTTCTTATTGTTTTCATCTACGTCTGGTCGCGTGAACTTTTAGGACAATGGTGGGCGCTTCTGCCAACAACGCTTTTCGCCTTCTCGCCTTCCGTTCTCGCGCACGGCCACTACCTCACAACCGACATCGGCGCCGCCTTAGGTATACTCCTTGCTACATATTACTTCCTGAAATTTTTAGAAGCGCCCTCGCGGAGAAATTTATTTTGGGTGGGAATTACTTTTGGCATCGCTCAACTTTTAAAATTCTCGGCCGTTCTGCTCGTACCTTTCTTTGTAATTTTATTGTTCGTTCTTTGGTTAAAAACCGTTTTCCGCGATTTGCGCGAAACGGACAAGCAAGTTAAAAGATTTTGTCTGCGCGGACTGCAATACATAAAAAGTCATATCGTAATTCTTTTAATCGGCTACTTGGTCGTGGTTTTCCCAGTCTACTTCTTGTTTACGATTAACTATCCGACGGCCAAACAATCGGCTGACACAGAATTCATCCTCACTTCTTTTGCGAACGGTCCCACGTCACAGGGACAGATTTGCAAAGCGACGCGCTGCCTTGCTGACCTCGACATCTGGATGTCGAAGCACGCGCTCACGAAACCCCTCGCCGAGTATATGCTCGGTGTACTCATGGTTATTCAACGTTCAACCGCCGGAAACACTGCCTACTTTTTGGGCCAAGTTTCCGCAGTCGGCTCACGGTGGTATTTCCCAGTGGTCTATCTCTTGAAAGAACCCCTGCCCCTATTAATCCTCGTGCTCCTCGCCGCCGCCTACTCTCTCCGCAATATCCTCAAACGATCGGCGATGCAAAATTCCAGATTCAAGAGAATGATGGACTACTTAGAAATCAACTTCACGGAATTCTCCATGCTCGTCTTCGTCGTCCTCTACTGGGCCTGGAGCGTAAGAAGCCCCCTAAACATCGGCTTCCGGCATCTTTTCCCGACTTTGCCTTTCATCTATATCCTCGCCGCTACCGCCTGGAAAAAATGGGTGACGAAGATAGATTTGAGCGGCTTCAACTTCGGTCTCTTGGCTCTAAAGCAGATGGCGAGAAGTCTTTTTGTCGTCTCTCTTAAATATATTTTCCTTTTGATCTTGGTTATTTGGTTTATCGGCGAAACAGTTTTTGCCGCGCCTAATTTTCTCTCTTACTTCAACGAACTTGGCGGCGGAACTTGGGGCGGCTACAGGTATGTCACCGATTCCAACTACGACTGGGGCCAGGATCTTTTGCGCCTGCAAAAGTTTGTCGAGGCGCATCCGGAAATTGATAAAATCGCCGTTGATTATTTTGGCGCGGGAAATCCGAAGTATTATTTAGGCGGGAAAGAAGAGGGTTGGCAATCGGCGCGCGGTAACCCGAAGGACCTTGGAATCCACTGGCTCGCCGTTTCTGTAAATACTTTGCAGAGCGCAATTCAACCTCTAGCTCCCGGCCAAGAACGGAATCCCGACGATGAATACCGCTGGCTTACGGCGCTCCGGCCACCGAAGCCAGGCTTGGGCAATGTGCCAGAACCGGACTTCAGCACGGGTACGTCGATATTCATCTACCACTTAAAATGAAAGACGGCCGATCTTCTATGATAGGCCGCCTAGAAACCTTTTTCTCATCTCTTTTGCGTGTTCGATGGCAAATCCGATGGCCGAGGATAAAAATAAAAAGCCGAATGCCGAAACCCAACGGAAAAGTTCGAAGTCGGAACCTTCTCTTAGCTCCACAACTATGCCAGAAGAAACAAAGGTGATGATTCTAGCGGAGTTATTGAACAACCCGAGACAGCCACCAAACAACATCATTGTACTTATGGCAGTAAAAACAAACCACTTTCCAACAAAGTTGTCCCATAGCAAATCTGAACAATACGTCGAACGGATGGCGAGGGCAATAACAACCGGAATAATAAAAGCTAAGAGGAAAACGAGGAAAATATCGGCCATAACGCGCCTCCTGAAAAAGAAATTAGAAGCTCTACCGAGTATATAAAGAACTTTCGAAAAGGTCAACAAAACCTCGGCATTGTCGCCGGATTTTATCGGAGTCGCGTGGTTGACCTGCCTGCCGGCAGGCAGGGACACAAGCCCGCTCCGCCGCTGGAGCGGAACGAAGCTGGTCCTCGCAAAGCGAAAGGCGAGCGCTACTTGTAATAGACGCGATTCTCCACCCTGAAATCCAAATACTGCAGTTTGCTAAACCCCGGTTTGGCCAAAAAATTTTCGATCACGGCCCTGGCGTTCTCGGCTGGGAAACGCAAGCTGAAATAAATTATGGGGCCGTTGTACGTTGCGGCTTCCAGTTCCTGAAGGGCGAGGTCGCGAAGGCGGATCTCCTGAATATTCAAACTACTCGCCTGAAGCACATGGAAGATTGAAAGAATGCTGGGGATAAAATCGCTCGGCAAGATTTTGGAATTCAATCCCGAGCCGGCTTGCGAATAGTCGTTAACGGTAACGATCAAGCTGCCCTGCGCTGCGATCGCTCTTTTGAAAATCACTCCCTCATCATCAAACCACCAACAATATGATTCTGCGTCGGTCTGCGGTTTTACGAAACACCAAATGCCTATCGGCCTTCGCTCTTCAACGGTCACGAGCACACTCCGTTCACGATAATTCTTTTCGACTTTGAAACTCTTTATGCTGGGAAGAAATATCAAATCCCCAGCCCCAAGCTCATCCGGCCAAATCAAAATATTATTGAAGCCGAGTAGCGCCTTAATGGGCTCGCTTCGCACAACATGGGACTGGAGCAAACTCAGGATGTCAGAGTCGACAACAGTTTCATTCCCTGTAATCGTAATCTTTTGAAGATGAAATAGCGGTGATCGCAAAACTGTAGAGATCGCTCCAACAATAACCGCGTAGATCAACGTCAAAATAATCGTGGAAAAAAAGTAAAATCTGCGCTTCTTGCGCCTTTCATGAACCTCGGAAACGTAATTATCTTGATTGGGCATAAAAATTTTGTTACTTCTTTGGGAATCAATGAATCTCCTGTAAAATGTATATCCAGCCGGGTTGCCACTCCCACGCTGCGGTAATTATTTCTTTCAGTGGGACTTTTTTAATCAGATGTTCCAAGCCGTACTGCGTTGCCCTGTGACCAATGATCATTACCCTCTTGCTGCCGTAATTTTTGAGAAGGTCTTTTAAAAAACTCCTCATGCGCTCCGTGGTCTGCAAATAACTTTCTCCGTTCGGGAACGGAACATCAATTCGCTTTGTTTTTTCTCTTTCAACTTCGTCGCTTGGGCGGCGAGTCATATCTCCGTAATCGCACTCGCGAAGCCGCGCATCTTTAATAATTAAGAGCTCTCTACCGACAAAAGCTATTTCTGCGGTTTCATAAGATCTCCTCAGGTCTGAACATAAAATCGCATCCAAATTTTCGTTCCTATACCTTTCGCCTAATTCTTTCGCTTGCTTTCTTCCGAGTTCAGACAATTCAACGTCATTATGACCGGATGCGAGATGCGCTTCGTTATCGTATGTTGTCCCGTGTGCCTCAAAAATTATCGTAACCATAGTATTTTTCTCCCTATTAAGTCTGGGAGTATTTTGTTTCTTATAATCGGCGATACCTTCGGATTCGACACGTCCTCTTTCCCTATCCAATGCAAGGCTCCGATCTCGCTAGATGGCCTCGGCGTGCCAATCAATTTACCTCTGTAGAGGCGGAGCATTACGTCGCGTCCAGGCGCGGCGGCAACATCTGTATATTCTCCAATCAACTTCAGTGAGCTTTCATCAAAATCGCATCCCAGCTCCTCTTTTATTTCAGCTCTGAGACACTCAACATCCGATTTTTCCTCTAACTTCCCGCCCGGCATCAGATATTGCACAACGCTCTTTTCTGTGTACTTTTCACCAGGTTCACAAACAAGAAATTTCGTCTCGTCATCGTTCAAGACCAATAAAGCGATTTTATTGTAGTAGGCCATAACACTTTAATCTCTATGCTCCATGGCTTAACGCGCACCTTAATCAGCTCCACCGCAACCATCGGAAAGATCCCACACATCCGTAATCTGCTGCCCCGTAAAGCGATGATCCCTAATAAGCTTCTTCGCGAGACCGCCATACACATACCACCGCCAGCACTTGCAACAGCAAGGTCCTTTTTCATGTGAGTGTTCCATCGCAAAATCATACGCTTTCTGCTCCTCCGGGCCTAAGGGCGTGTCGTAATGAGAATTCAGCCTCTGCGCAAGCTGCGCGTCAATGTCGTAGGGGTCGGGAGGGATCTCCGGAATATTCGCGTATTTTTTTAGGCCCTCGATTTGTTCACTATACCTACGAAAATTCATTGGGCCGCAGCAAGAACCCTCTATTCTCGATCCTGAAGACATATTGCCGATTGAATTCGTAAAGTTGGCCGAGCATGAGGAGTTGCCATTTTGCGCTAGTTGTTCGAACTTAGCCGCTAAAGCAGTCTCGGTATTCTGTGTGATCTTAGACTTGTTGCGCCACGGTTGAACGACGAGCAATGCCAAAACAACGACACTAAATATTATTAAATAAGCTTTTTTCATGTTTTTTTATTCTGCCCGTGTTTCGGCGCATTTATCAAGCTACAGTGTCTATATTAAAACCCGCTCGATCAGGGGGTTGAGCCGTGTCAAAAATTCATAATGAGTCGTGCCGGCTTTTCCGGCAACATCCGCCGCCAAAATTTCTGCACCGTGATCCTGTCCAATCAAAGTCGCAACGTCTCCAGGGCGGCACTTGATGCCGTGGACATCAATCGCGACCAGATCCATGGAAACGCGTCCCAAAATTTTCGCCGGTCGGCCGTGAACCAAAACAGTTCCTATGCTAGACAACGCTCGCGGAAAACCGTGCCAGTAGCCCACCGGCAAAATAGCCATTTTGGTTTGGGGTACTCGCTCAACAAGATCATAGCCAACATAATCGCCGGCTTCTAAATCTTTGACTTCGCTCACAACCGTCCGCCAGCTCAAAACGGGCCGCAAACTAATTTTCCTGCCAAGCTGCATTTCGAGCTCCTTTGATGGCCAGAGTCCGTAGAGACCGATGCCCACACGCACGGCATCGAGATGATATTTAGGATTGATGAGTGTGGCGCCAGTTGCCGCGCAATGCTTGATCAAATTCTTGAAACCTGCCGCCTCGAATAATCCGACTGCCTTTTGGAATTCGGCGAATTGACGCTCGGTATACGTCGGATAATTAGTATCTTTGGCGGAGGCGAAGTGAGTATAGATGCCGATTAAAGAATTGCGGATTGCGGATTTAGGGTTGAGCAATCTTAAAACTCTTGACAGGTCGCTTAGATAAAATCCTTGCCGGTGCATACCAGTGTCAATCTTTATGTGAAACTCCGGCGTGGTTTTTTCTTGGGCGAGAGCCCCGAGAACCTCGAAATTGGAAATGGAAATCGCAATTTTGTTTTTGGCGGCGAGGGCGTTAAGCGTGGGCAACGTCGGCCCCAAAACCAAAATAGGTTTTTTGATGCCTGCTTTGCGGAGCTTCACACCCTCAACGAGTGAATCCACACAAAAACCGTCAACCCCGTTAGAGGCAGAGGCACGCTGCGAGCCCTCGCGGCCTCTAACGGGATCAACGCCAAAACCGTTCAAAAGCTTTGAAAAAACCAGAAGCCCGTGGCCGTAGGCGTTGGATTTCACCACCGCCCAAAGCTTCGTTTTCGGTCCGAGCAGTTTCCGAAAGGTATCAAAATTTTTCCGCGCTGCCCGCGAATCAATTTCAATCCAGGTGCGAAGTTGTGAAGAAAAACTTCTCATTCTTTCGTTTCGTTTACCACCTTTGGCTCGTAGGGTCGGCTATCATAGGTTAAGACCTCTAATCGAGGAAATCTACTGCCCCATTTTTGCAATGCTTCGTAATCCTCCTCGTCTGCGTAAGCAACACCAAAGTAGGCAGTATCCCTATTTAAATTTTTACCAATTTTGCATAAGAATGGACACTTGTCTAACAATTTTGGATTGTCGAATGCAAACGCGACTTTTATTTCTGGTAGCTCCCTTCCTGCCGCACGAAAACCCTTCTCTTGTAGGCGTCGCACTTGAAAAGCGGTTGGACTAAAATGGCTGCTGTTCCAACGCCAAAAACCATCCGGATCCTCTATGGAAAAATCTGGGTGGATTACTTCGTTGCGTTCACGCTCAAAAAAACTTTTTAATTTACCAAACATAGCCCCTGGACTTACTAATTGATAACTTTCTTGCCGACATATTTTTGCAAAACTTTTGGCACCTCGATTTTTCCGTCTTTTGTCTGGTAATTTTCCATAATGGCGATGAGCGTGCGGCCGATGGCGAAAACCGTGGCGTCATTCATATGGACAAATTCCGTTTTGCCGTCCTTGCGGCGCACTTTCGTATTCAGGCGACGCGATTGATAATCGGTCATAAAATCCGACGTATGCGTCTCGCGATATTTGTTTTGGCCCGGCATCCAGGCCTCAAGATCAATCTGCCTCGAGTCCGGCCCAGCCATATCGCCAGTGCAGATTTGAACAATCTGATAAGGCAAATCCAAGGAGCGCATAAGATACTCCTCAATAGCCACAAAAAACTCCTGCTCGGCCACTCCATCCTCCGGCGCCGTGAAAGATTCCATTTCGACTTTGTCGAATTGGTGCAGGCGTAGAATCCCATGCATGTCTTTGCCGTAAGAACCGGCCTCGCGACGGAAACTTGTGGAAAAACCAACGTAGCGAATCGGCAAATTTTCTTCCGGAATCGTTTCGTCCATATGTAGCGGACCCAGGGTATGCTCCGCCGAACCGATTAGATAGAGATCGTCTTGCATCAAATAATAGCGCTCCTCTTTTGGTTCAAGACGCGCCATTTTGTGAAAAACATCCGGCCGGATCATCACGGGTGGAACCATGGGAATAAAAGTTTTTGCATGATAACCGGATCTAACCCCCTTGGCGATAGACTGGATAATTTTCGGATTGGTCATAACCTCGAAAGCGTACTGCACCAAGGCAAATTCCAGTTTGACGGCATCGCCTTTTAGATAAGAAAAGCGGCTCCCTGAAATTTTGGCGGCGGATTGAACGTCAATCAAACCCAATGCCTCACCCAGTTCCAAATGATCTTTCGGTTTGAAATCTAATTTTCGCGGCTCGCCCCATTTGCGCAAAACCTTATTTTCTTCTTCGTTTTTACCGCGAGGAGTATCATCGCTCGGCAAATTCGGGATTTGCGCCCAAACAATCTCTCGTTCTTTTTCGACATCTGAAAGCTCGCTTTCTTTCACTTTAATCAATTCTTTGTTTCTCTTACCGCCTTCAATGTCGCGGCTTTCGCTTAATTTTTTCTGCTCGGCGCGCATATCGCCTAAAACCTTCGTAAGCTCGCGCCAACTTTGGTCCAGTTCCAAAAACATATCCACGAGATTCGGATCGGAATTCTTGGCTACAATTCCCTTTTTCACTTTTTCCGGCTCCTCGCGGAGGAGCTTGATATCAAGCATTGAACTTATAATAACGCATCCTGAATATTTTTTCTAATTTTGAAGGTGTTGCCATGTTTCAAGAGGCCGCGATATGAAGCGATCGTTTCCGGAGTTGAACGCTCACGCATTCTTCGTATCATCCGCCGCTTAGTTGTAGTCCTCAAAACCCGGTGATCTGGAAAATTAACCCAGCCGAGAAAGTCGACGCCGGAAGCCAAAGTTTTTATAAAAACTTTGTCCGGATGAAGTGAGAGACGCAATCTCTTCTCCAGAAATTCTCTTATCTCAGGAATAAGCGCCTCAAGCCAGCTACGATCTTCAGATAAAATAACGAAATCGTCGGCGTAGCGGATATAACATTTTATGCGGAGCTTGTGCTTTACGAATTGATCAAACTCACTCATGTAAATATTTGCCAGTAGCTGTGAGGTCAGATTGCCGAGCGGCATCCCTTTCCCAGGACTGATTTCAAAACTGTCGATGACTTTTTGAAGTAGCCAGAGGGTATCACTTTCCGGAGTATGCCTCACGACGATACGCATAAGCGTTGCATGATCAATTGAAGCAAAGAATTTTTGAATATCGCATTTCAAAACCCAGCACGTTCCTGTGTTGTTTGCCGACACTTTACGGGCAAAATCCTCGAAGCGGCGCACGGCACGGTGGGCACCTTTTTCATCCCTGCACGAGTAAATATCATAAATGAAGTTCTGATCAAAATACTTATATAAAATGTGGTATATGGCGTGATGCAGTACTCTGTCGCGAACCGTTGCTTTATGGATGCTCCGTGGCTTTGGATCGCTGATGCCGAAGGCCTGGTAAGCACCATGTTCATAGGTTTTATTTTTCAGATCCTCGTGAAGGGTGTAGAGATTGCTCGAAAGGTTGAGTGAAAACTCGGCCACGTCTTTCTTTGTTTTTTTACCCCGAATGAACTCTTGCCAGGCGACGCAAAGATTTTCAAATGATATAATATCTTCAAACATATGAGTGTAAACAATTCTACCATCGAGAGAGAGAGAGAGAGAGACGACCCTTGACCCTCGTCAAACTCAAGGACGCCTATAAAAACTGGCTCGCACTATACAAGAACTTCCCAAAAGTAGAAAGATTCGGCATCGGCCAAAAGATTGAACGCTCGTTTCTCGATGCGCTGGAGCTCATCTTTTTGTCCAGCTACTTGCCACCGGAACAGAAACTTCCTCTGCTTACCAAAACCGTTACCCGACTTGATGTTTTGAAGTTCTTTTTGCAGATCGTTTGGGAAAACAAACTACTTACAACTCTGCAGTATTCTGCCTTGCTCATGAATATCGAAGAGGTCGGCAGGATGGTTTGGGGTTGGAAAAAAGGTATTGAAGATAAACTCTCCCAACGTTAAGTCGAGAGAGAACCACAGTAGTTGCGAGAGAAGGCCTGGTTGCCGTCATTCCACCTGTTGTCGTCCAGGGCATTGGCATTCGCGTTCCAGCCGTCGTCGTTCCAGTTGACGTTCACCGCGCGAAGCACCAACCACTCTCGTACATGCGCCCATCCGCGCCACCACCCCTCGATTGCTCTTGAGGTTGTATCGTATTCGGGACATCGAAGTCCGCCAGACGCACGTACCAATTCCTGTTATGTTTTTGGAAACGAGTTCCCGCACTCCCACGCAAGACGTATCCGGCACGGCTCCCGCGAAGAACCATCTCAAAATCGCGACGGAAAAGCCGTAGCCGTCCCGTATAGCGCAATTTCAAATGCAGTATACCAAGTTACTCAGGGTATAAAAAATAAATGACCCCTCCTCTGATGTTTTAGAGAAGGGGTCAAGGGGTTGGGTTGAGGGAACAAGGGGTCAACGGAGCCCCAAGGTTCCTGGCGTCAGGAATTGCGAGAGAAGGCCTGGCCGCCGCCATCCCACCCGTAGCCGTCCAGGGCAAGGGCACGCGCGCGCCAGCCGCCGCCGTCCCAGCCGACGTCCACCGCGCGAAGCACGCCATTCACGTCTCGGACGTAGAAGATATTTGCCCAACCGTTATTGAGGAGGGCACTTCCTTCGCCGTTCGCCTGACGCTTCATGAGCCGCCAGACTTCTCCGAGGGTTACTTCCGCCGCCGCTTCGCCGCCGAGGTCAGTAATGATTTCGGTGTCGTTCGCGCTCTGTGTGAGCGTGAACGGAGCGAGCATTCCCTCCGGCACATCTTCCTCGACCAGGCCACTGAACCAGGCTTTGAATTGATCGCCGTGATCCACCATCTTCACGCCGGACTTCTTATTGAAGAACGTGTCGTCCGCCCTGAACGGACGGCTCTCGACAGGCTCGGGCGCGACCGGCCGCAGAACGCGGTAGGTGCGCTCGGAGACGGGCTTCTTTGGGCGCTTTCTCAGGGCCGCGATCATTAACTTGATCGCATCCTTTGGTTGTTGGATGACAAACTGACGATCCGACTTCGGAAGCGCGTTGAAGCTGGTCTGATGAGCGATGAGTTCGCCCATCATTTTGGACACTTGCGGAACCTGTTGTTCGGTCATGATTTTCTCCTTTCTGACCGTTTCTACAGTTATTCTGCTGTTGGGCTTGGCCTCATTGGTTTCGCCACAGCTCGTAACGGTTTAGCCCCTAGATTAGGTAAACTCAAGATAAACCGCTCTGAGCTGTAGCGAACTCTCGCGATTAATTATCAAGATACTACCTAATAATACATCAAATAGTTATTTTTGTCAATGGCATTTAAAAACTATGAATTTAGCCGTAAAATCTATCTTATGGCACCTAAAACCGACGGAACCAGAATCGAGAACGTACGCCACTCCCTGGCACACCTTCTCGCAGCCGCAGTGTTAAAAAAATTTCCAAAAGCGAAGCTGGGTATCGGCCCCACGATTGAAAATGGGTTTTATTATGATTTCCTCCTGCCACGCACGCTCACGCCCGAGGACCTTGGAGAGTTAGAAAAAACGATGCGCGAACTGATCCGCGCCGGCCTCCCTTTTACAGGCAAAAAACTGACACCCGCCACAGCCAAAAAGTTATTTAAGGATCAGTCGTTCAAACTCGACCTCATTAAAGAATTTGTAAAAGACAAAAAACAGCTCACGGCCTACTACACCGGCGACATTTTCTTTGATCTCTGCCGCGGCGGCCATGTGAAAAACACAAAAGAAATAGATCCGGACGCATTTAAACTCGACAAGCTTGCCGGCGCATACTGGAGAGGCAATGAAAAAAACCCCCAACTCCAGAGGATCTACGGACTGGCGTTTGAGACCAAAAAAGAGTTAGAGGATTATCTAGAAATGCGGAAAGGGGCCGAGCTAAGAGATCACCGAAAACTCGGCGAACGTCTCGACCTTTTTACATTTTCAGAGCTAGTCGGCCCGGGACTCCCTATCTGGACGACGAAGGGAACTGTCATCAGAGAGGAGTTGGAGAAATTTGCCAAAGAGACGGAGTCAAAATGGGGCTACGAGCGCATCGCCACTCCGCATATCGCTAAAGAAAAACTATTTGAAACCTCCGGCCACCTTCCTTACTACAAAAACGACATGTATCCGGGAATGAAACTCGACGACGCGACATACTACCTCAAAGCCATGAACTGCCCGATAACCATGGCGCTTTTTGCGCAAAAATCTCATTCATACAGAGAACTTCCTTTACGCCTGGCCGAGTACGGCACGGTATATCGCGATGAGCTCTCGGGGGTACTTTCGGGCCTGCTCCGCGTGCGCGGTTTCACGCAGAACGATGCCCACATTTTCTGCTCCGAGGAGCAGGTAGAAGAAGAATTTGTTCAAGTGATGAAACTACACGAATATTACTATCGCGACGTGTTCGGAATTAAAGATTACTATGTGCGTCTATCACTTCGGGACAAAAAGAAAAAAGGTAAGTTTGGTGGCAATGATGCAGTCTGGGATAAGGCCGAGGCAACGGTTCGTCGCGCCATAAAAAAATCTGGGGTTCCGTTTAAAGAATCTGTCGGGGAGGCGACTTTCTACGGACCAAAAGCTGATTTTCAGATTAAAAGCGTCATCGGCCGAGAAGAAACCGCCTCTACAAACCAAATCGATTTCATTATGCCAGCCAGATTTGGTTTGAAATATATCGGGAAGGATGGGAAAGAACATCCAGTCGTGGTGATCCACCGCGCCCCGCTGGGAAGCCATGAGCGGTTCATTGGCTTTTTGATCGAGCACTTTGCCGGGGCGTTCCCTTTGTGGCTTTCTCCGGTGCAAGCCGAAATAATTAACGTCGGTTCGGGACAGAAAAAATATGCCGAGGAGATTTATAAAATATTGAGGGATTCCGGCGTGCGCGCAAAGTTGAGCGATGAAAATTTAACCGTCGGCAAGCGCATCCGCGGAGCCGAACTGCAAAAGATTCCCTACGTATTGGTTCTCGGCGAAAAAGAAGAAAAAAATAAGACGGTGAACGTGCGGCACTACCATCGCGGCCAGGAAGGCGAGGTTAAAACAGAGAAGTTTTTGGAAAAAATTTTGTCGGAAATAGAAAAAAGAATTATCTGAAAAATGTAACGGGCCTCGAGGATTTCTCGAGGCCCTTTTTGTTTTGGGTCTTTCTGTAGGCGGGAATGATTGTTGAGGTGAGCGGGGTGGAGGGCAACGTCAGGCGACAACCAGGGCTGGGGCCGACGGGGCGGCGACGCTCGTGCCACCGATCGGGAAGACCTTGCTCCAAGACCGGAAGAAGGTCTGGGCGTTCTTGTTTCCCTTCTCGCGGAGAACAAGTCCCTCCGGCTGAAAACCAACCACATCGGCCTCCGCGAGCTGGCCGCGCCAGTTCACGTAGACGACCAGCTCCTCCTCGCCGGTGAAACGTCCATTCACCAGTCGAGGCGGTTCGGCAGCGGCCACGGAACCGAGGGCTGAAGACAAAGAACCGAGGACCGAGAATGGCGGCTTGAGGCGACGCGCAGAGCCCAACCGCCGGATGAGTTTGAGGGACTGCGAGAGGGCCGCAACAAAAACCAACAAGGCGACGACAACAATCGTGGCGATGTGGCCGAAGTAGGCGGCCCCGTCGCCCAAAATAGTCGTATTGGTGGGAATCTGCATGGAAAGCTCCTTTCCCGTAACGGGAGTGTTGATTTGCCAAAGAGTCGTACAACTCTGATCTGCTCTCATTATAGCATAGATATACCAAATCTGTCAAGTTCCTGATTACGCGTTAAATGTGAGGCCTATCTATGCCCCAGAAAACCTTGTAATATTGCAGATTATGGTCGGAGAAACAAACCTACCCCGAATCATCGTAATCGTCGGGCCAACGGCAAGCGGCAAAACTGATCTGGGAATAAAACTTGCCAAGAAATTCAATGGTGAAATCGTTTCCGCCGATTCGAGACAAATTTACCGCGGGATGGATACTGGCACGGCTAAGCCGCCCAAGCATGAACGGGGTGGCACTCCCCATTATTTGATTGACATAAGAAATCCAAACGAAGATTACTCGGTTGCCGGGTTTAAAAAAGACGCCACCGCTGCCATCAAAAAAATTCTCCACCGCAAAAAACTGCCAATTCTCGTCGGCGGCACGGGGCTTTATGTAAAAACGGTCGTAGACAACCTCAACATTCCAGCGGTCAAAGCCGATCCGCTGCTTCGCAAAAAACTGGAAAAAGAAATAGACCACAATGGGCTTGGCCGCCTTTTTCAAAAACTAATCGAGCTTGATCCGGAGGCGGCTTATATCGTCGATCCAAAAAATCCCCGGCGCGTGATCCGGGCGCTGGAAGTTGCCCTCAAAACCAAAAAGCCATTTTCGGCGACGCAAAAAACCGGCCCCCCACCCTTCAGCACCTTAAAAATCGGCCTCCGTCCAACCAAAGAAATCCTGAAAAAGAAAATTGAGGCGCGCGCAGAGCAAATGTTTAAAAACGGGTTGGTCAAAGAGGTGGAAAAATTGGTAAAAAAATACGGCTCGGATCATAAAGCTTTTGATGCCATCGGTTACCGAGAAATCGTTGATTATCTAGACGGCAAAATCACGCTTGGCGAGGCCGAGGAACTTGTAAAGAAAAACACTTGGCACTACGCCAAGCGCCAGATGACCTGGTTCAAGAAAGATAAGGAAATACACTGGGTCAAGCCCGGACGTGAACCTCTGACTCTCTTAAGGAAATTTTTGTCGTAGAAAAACCCGGCGCATCCGCGTCGGGTTTGTTAAACAATAATTCTCTTCGGATCCGGGCCTTCCAACAATGCTATGCCACGACGCATGAGCCATTCTCGCGCAGATTTGCTGCCGGTGGCAAGACAAGCTTCGCGAATCATAAGAGTATCCACTCCCGTGAGGGAAATATCTTCGCGGCTAATCACATTAAATACTGCCACAAACGGCCGGAGATCTCTGGCAAAAGTTTGATACACGAGCGAAAATTGGTCGTCCGCGCCTACACGCGAACGCAAAAACCGGTATGCATTCTCGCCAACTTTAATATAATGCTTGATGCCGAGAAAAGATCTGGTTAGATGCGGCGCAAATATTCCGGTGACAAAAAGCGAGGCGTCACCGAGACAGCGCACATACCGAAGTGGAACATTTTCTTGTGTTGTAATCTCGTTTTCAAGCCTCGGGAGCTCAGAAAAAAGAGTGGCCTCTGGCATGTCCTGCCGCAGAAATCTTTCGAGGAGAGTGGCGAGATACCATTCCACAAGATCATCAGTTTTTATCTTCTCTCGTTGGAGCGCCCCCTGGACTAGTTCCCAAAAATAAAAGCTTGCTGACCTGACGTCTGCCACGAGATTCTTTGCCTCTCCCGACATATGAAGACCCCTGGGAAGTTGCTTTTTTTACTCTACAACAGAATGCTCACGATGCAAACCCAGAAAAACCGTTTTCAGGCATTAATCAAACTAACTTCTCTTTGTATTTCTCTAGGAAAGTGAGGGATTGTGAGTGTAGGGGCCGAGGAAGCGTTTTTAGGGTAAACCAACCGATTTCATCAAATTTGTGCGGTTCTCCATTTTTTACCTTAGTTCTATCAACAAGAACCTTGAAATCGAGAGCAATCCAGTGAGTCTTCCGTCCCCCGTGAATTCTATGAACGTCTCTGAAGCCAAGAAATTCATATTCAACGGCATCGGTACAATATTCTTCTTTAAGTTCTTTTCGCAACGTGTCCTCCACGGTATCGCCAAACTCTAAGCCCCCGCCGCCAGGGTCCCAGCAGCCGTGCTCATCCCTGCACTGTTTACTTCTTTTATTCAATAAGAAATTTCCTTTGCCGTCATGGCAGAAATGGACAACCGTGATCCCCGTGTAATCCTCGCCTTTTTTCATCACTTAATAGTTTATTACTTTTAGAAAAAATTCAAGCTAGGTTAAACAATCAAAAAATCCCGCAGGTGGCGGGATTTTTTGTTAAACACCTTAATTACATAGATTGTCCGTGAAATTTATTCCAGAGCGAGGCGAACACGCATCCCACTACATATCCGACTGCAAATGTCACGACGATTAGCGTGGCGGCGCTCTGAACGTCGAACGGCTGAATGGTGAACGGATTATTCAAGAAATGAACCCGATAGATAAAATTGATCAGCGGTTGAGCAGCGCCCGTAGCCACGAGAATGCTCCACGCCAAGTGAATTAGACCCAAAGTTGTTCCCAACACGAGTCCGGATTTGTTTTTGTTCATACAGATAAATAACAGATGTCAAAATCGACCTTTTCTTTATTATACATCTCTGGCCGCTTCAACTCACCCGGCGGAGCCAGTGGGAGCGGGTGTACGATTCCACTTCGCTCATCTTAAGAGGCGTCGTCACGTTTCCCGTTCTAATATAAAAATGCTCGGTGTCTTCAAGTTTTAAATATATCGGCCGCACGCTTGGGGCGACGCTCACCACGCAGAGCTCCTGGTTATGAACGGTGGGAAATCGCAATTTAATCAAGTGGCGAAATTCCGGCCCGATCATGGCGTTAAATATCTGTGTGAAGTGGTTCTCAAATCCGTCGCTCGTCGGGCGATTTAGGGTTTCGTAGTCGTGTTTCAATCCAAGGGGCTCACGGGCATCGCCCACCCCGATTACCAAATTCCCGCCTTTGGAGTTCAAAAAGCCGGCGACGGTTTTCATCACGGATCTTTCCAGGTCCCGGTTCACTTTTTGGCCGTGCAAGTCGAAACGAAGCGACGACTTGAACTCCAACCTCTCGTGTTCGTCCTGGGAAAGGAGCTGTTCCACGTTCTGGATTTTTTCGCGCGGCAGATTCTCGCCATCCAGAAATCTTTCTATAATTTTCAAATATCTCTGCGGAGTGGAAATATTGGCGACCGTGAGCGTGATTCGCGAAGCGGCATCGTAAATATTGACTGTGCCGTAGTGGAACAGATTTCCCAAAAATCCCGACGATAACATAACCTTCATCTCCCGCCGCAAAGGGCTCGTCTTCTTTTTTATGAAAAACACTCCCCATCCGTGGGTGATGGTTCCGGGCTGAATGGCGTAGGACTCGCGGTGCCAGCGCAAAAACGCATAGGCCGTCATCGCTAGTTCCGCTCCCAAAAGAAAAAGCAATTTTGCCGTCTGATAAGGGAGAACCGCGGAAAAGGAAAGCTTGGTATAAAACTCGTATTTGTAGTTTCCCAGGGCCACGGCAATGAAATAACCAACAAACCCAAGTATTTCGATAAAGACGAAATTCCGGAAAAGAATGACTGGGCTTTGTTTGACCACAATGGCGCCGTTCATGTATCTCCAGTGTAAACCGAGAAGGGGCAAAAAATCAATCGGTAATATCATGAATGAGTTCAGGCGTGCGAATGCTCTTAATATAATCACATGGATTGACAAAAAATAAGTTCCGCGCTAGTCTTGTGAAAGCAAATAGACTCTGCCCATAAGGAGGGATTCGCTGATGACGGAAACCGCAAAAGAAAAACGGGAAAGAATTGATAGGCACCAGGAAAAAAGAATATTGAAAGCTCTGCGTGGCAAAAAGATTGTCGACGTCGCTGTTGGCGGATCAACTCTGTCTATTTTCTTAAAGAAAAGAAATAGCCTAAAGATTGAGCTCATAAATATTGATGGGGTTAGAGGGAAACGACCAGCGCTTCGTGTTTGTTTAAACGGCAAACCTATATTCTGGGGATCTTCCGAACCGGTGGAGAGACAATGAGGATTTTAGTCTTAGCGCTAACTTTGTTAGCCGTTGCGCTTTTTATCTGGCAATTTCTTGGCGTAAAAGGGAAAAGAGCTCACGTTGCCCGAGGTATGGCAATAGGTCTTTTGAGCATTTTGATTGTAGTGATCAACACCGTTTCCGTATCTACGAAAAGGGGTCTTACTTGGGATGCCGTTTTCATAATCCACACAATTCTCGGCTCCGTTTTCTTTTCAGGATTACTGATTACTTGTGCCCTCGGTTTTCTGACGATGAGACAGGAAGTGCCAAAATCATGGCACAGACTTTCTGCGAATATCACGGGCATTTTCTTCTTTCTCACCTTGATTGCAGCCGCAGCAATACGATTTTTCCGTTGATGCTCCCAATTGGGAGCATTATATTTTAGCCGCTTGGGTCTCTAAAACTCGGCTTGGTTTGACTTTATTTACGTGTTGTAACATAATGTAATCAAACCTCCTGGAAGATCTTCTCGGGGCCAAGGTGCGGGAATCGCAGTAAGGAGGATTCCAGAGCCGGAAAAGGCTTTGGTGAGGAGTGAACCCACATGATCATACCCTTGACCCGCAATCCTAACGGCCAACCCTGTGGGGTTGGCCTGATTTTTTTCGCTGGCCAGGAAGTCAATGCACTAAACACAAAAGCCCGAGCACATTTGCCCGAGCTGATTGTGGTTTTAGTAAAAATTCTATTTATTTAGAGCCACTAAATTCTAACTATTTTTGCGCGTGGGAGGATTTTTGTCGTCGGGCGCCGGAGCCTTCGTAAGCACCACTTCGACGTTTGGATTTTGTGCGGGCTTGCCCGTCGTAGTCGGAGTAAAGACGGGCTCCGCTCCCGTGAATCCATTTTTCACTGCGGCCAGGGGCTTTTGTCCGTGGCGAATAATCTTCACATGCGTTTTTTGGCGCACGGGTTGCCTTGTTGTTCTTTTATATTTGTATAAGAAGGATGAAATGATTGAAAGTGTATAGAGCACGATTGTTTCAGCCGTCGCCGCTCCGTAATCCTCCGGGAATGGATTGGCGGGAAGGTTGAAGATCCACGAGCGTCCGATGTTCCAGGCGATCATCCATGCCGCTCCGGCGAGCACCAGTCCCGCCCACAATTCGCCATGATAAACTTCTTCATCGCCAACGTCATTCCAGCGGAACACTTCTTTGAGGCTCGCGTAGCAGAGAAGGGACACCGCCCAGATTATAGCCAATTCATAGGGGAGATAGGGAAATCGCCCGTGAAACCTGACAAGTGAAAGCGCTACATAGGCCAGAGTGGCGAATGCCACACCTTTATAAAGCCGTCGTCTCAATTCTCTGCTCAGGGCGTAGGCGTTTTTTCGCTTGTCTCGCCGCAAGGACATCTGGTTTTTATTTTCATTATACCACTCGCATTGACAGTCACGACGCTTTTGGGTATAGCTTGTGCACAAACGGTGAGAATGTACGGATTTCAGGAGTTCTTGGGGGTTCAGAATAGTGGATACTATTTAAATTTTATCTCCAGATATAAATTGCCTCTACGTTCACTTGTTCTATAAATTTCCCTTTTGGATTCAGGACTAGTAAGGCCCGCTTCAAATCCTTTTCAAACGAGCGCCTGTTTTTACCAAGAACAGCTTTTGAACTAAAGGATGTCGAGTAAAGGTGCCCGAGAATTTTAGGAATGGTCCATGTGCGAGTTGCCCTATAGTTTAAGATTTTCGATTCCTTGAACAGTGATCGGGCAATAACAGCCTGATGACGTTCTTCTTGTTTTTTATATACTCCGCTTCCCGCGCGTCGTTCCTCGCCCAAATATTTTTGAATAACTTTTTTTACGGATTTTTTCCATCTAATTTTAGTTGCCGGGATCACATCATGTTCGGCAACTATAATAATCCCACCTCCGGATTCAATCATTCGATAAAGTTTTTTTAGAACTTTGTCTCTGTCCATCCAATGAAACGATCTGCCCATAACCACAAGCTTGAATCTTCTCATCCTCCGACTTAACGTCTCCGAATCACCACGCACCCACTGAATGTTTTTTGCTTTCGCCCTTTTTGCTTGACGTTTGCCTTCTTGGAGCATCTCCGGTTCCGGGTCCATCGCTATCACTTTCTCAAAGTAGGGTGCAAGAGGAATAGCTAATTGTCCCGTTCCACAGCCGAGATCGAGAAGTCGCTCTTTTCTGCTTATCGAGAATTTTTTAACAACGTCGGCAAAAAATGCCCGGGGATACCCTGGTCTGTATCTGGCGTAATATTTTGCGGTTCCTTTAAATAAATCGCGACGAACCATTGTGTTTAACTGACCCGCCTAGGTCGGGCACTTCATTTAAAGTATTCCGGAAAATCTTCTTTCTCCCAAGGAAAGATGACCCAATCCCCTTGTTCTACGACAACAGAAAAGTCGGGCCAGAAAGTGTATTTATCCTTGTTTGCTCCCAGAGTAGCCGTTTTAAGTTCGGCCACTTTATATTGCCCAACCATAATTTCCGAAATCTTTTTTAGCGTCGTCCCCGTATCGGCGATTTCATCCACAAGCAATACCTTTTGGTTTTTCAAGTCTATCTTCGGCAGATATGTGATGGTCAACTCTTTTTGCTCGTGCTTATCGTAGGAACTTGCGGAAGCGGTGAGGATTTTCTCTATGTTTAATTTTTTTGAGAGCAGGCTCAAGGGAATCAGTCCGCCGGTAGTCACGCCGATAATATAATCCGGCTTAAACCCACTGGCTTTGATTTTATCTGCCAGTTTTTCAACGGCTTCTTCGACTTCTGCCCACGAAAGTTTAGTCATAAAAGTTTGCAAATGGCCTACTGGCCAACCTCGGTCTGAAGCTTTTCTACAGATTTCCGCCCAAGAATCTTTTTAGGTCCCCTAGGTCTTTTTTGTTGCTATCATAGTGATAGGCAACAATTCCAACTGACTGAGCGCTTTTTACCGCGTCTTCATTGTGCTCAAAGTACACAACATCGTTTTTGCTCAATCCAAAGTGCCCTAGCATTTCCGTAAAGTACTTCGGATCGGTTTTATCGGGATTATGTTTGAGGGTAAAAATCTCGTAGGGCATATTTGTCAGACCAAATTTTACCATTTGCTCGTCGTTGGCGTTCGTAAGAATAATTTTCTTATTAGGATATTCCTCAAGCAAATCAAACATGGCCTTGAAAATTCCTTCCCCCTCTATTACAAATGTATCCACTGCATCAACTAGGATCGTTTTCATGTTTTTATTATACACCACCTTAAAAATGTAAAGCGCCCGTCATTTCCTGATCGGGCGCTGAACCTTCTTCTGAACAATTACCTTTTTCTTCGAGGCCGGGAGGTACGATTTGAAGACCATCACGTGGAATACCGGTTGCTTGAATTCCTCGGTAGCCTCAATTTTCTTCTGCTTCTCCAGCGAAATAAGCTGTTCCCTCATCCATCTGATTTGTTTTGTGGACATCCCCTTCTTTGTGATGTCCACCGTGGAACCAGTCAGATGGGAAGATGCGCGCCCTCCGGCGACTGGAGCCGCGTTCAGATTCCGCTTACGCAGTCGCTTTTGATCCGCCACGGTGCGTGTAGCAGAGGTAACTTTCATTGGCTGCTTAAACTCCTTGTAAAACTTGGCGCCGAAGGCCAGAAGAAAATCCCGCGTCCACGGACGGCATAGGCGACGAGCCTTACTGAGCCGCCTGTCAATTTTCACATTGGAGTTTTCTGGAAGCGGCACGAGGATTTTTGCATTCCTAAACCGCTTCTGCTGGAGGGAATTCTTAAGCCGCGTTAGATCCTCTTTGTCTGCCTCTCTGTTCTGACGCTGCTGGGACCGCTTAGAGCCATGCAAGCTCGGCGGTTGCGCGATGGCTAAGGCCGCCGCCAAGAAGAAAAAGCAAAAAACCGCAAAACGATAGATTTTCAAAGCGAACCTCCTTCTGGTATCTGCGTGAAATTATACTCTATAAAATCTATCTTGTCAATGCCTTTTGGAAAAGCATTCGCAGTACCTCCGGATCCCCCCTCCCTTTGAGTTTGGCCATCGCCTTGCCGATCAAAAACTGCAAACTTTCTTTTTTGCCTTTCTTGTAGTCAGCGACTGCCGCCGTGTTTTCGGCAATCACGCCGTCAACCGTAGCGCCGAGCTCGCCCTCGTCCGAAACCGCGCCGCCTTCTTGTTGCACGATCTCCTCCGGATCAAGCCCTGTATCAAACATTTTCTTCAGAATATCCTTGGCCTGGCGACTTCCGATTTTCCCTTCGTTGATCAGAAACGCAAGGTGTGCCAGATGTTCCGGATCAATTTTGGATTCCTTGAACCTGATGCCGGACTCGTTTAAAAGTCCCCTAAAGTCGCTCGTTAAATAATTGAAAAGACTGGACACTGGCGCATCGGCTTTCTTTTCCCGCAGTTCACTCACCGCTTCCTCAAAAAATTCGGCAAGCTCCGGCTCCGCAACCAAAAGTCCGGCCTGTTTTTCCGCCAAGCCATATTCTTTCACAAAACGCGCGCGTTTCGCCGCCGGAAGTTCCGGAATAGACATCTTCAAATTCTCCAAGTCAAAAGTTGCAGTTTCAAACGGCGGCAGGTCCGGCTCGGGAAAATAGCGGTAATCATGCGCCTCTTCTTTGGAACGCTGGCTCACGCTCTTTTGCTTCGCCTCATCCCAACCGCGCGTTTCCTGATGAACTTTCTCTCCGCGCGCCAAAAGTTCTTCCTGCCTTTTTAGCTCGTAGTCCACGGCCGCCGCCACGAACCTAAATGAATTTATATTCTTCAATTCGGTCTTCGTACCCATATTCAAACTGACGTTCGCCTCAATTCTCATTTGCCCTCGCTCCATGTCCGCGTCCGACACGCCCAAGTAGCGCAAAATGAGCTGTAATTCGCGAGCGAATGCAACCACTTCCTCCGCCGACGTGAAATCGGGTTCGGTCACAAGTTCCATAAGAGGCACTCCCGCCCTGTTAAAATCCACTAAACTGGAATTTGTTTTATCGTCGTGGATCAAATTTCCCGCGTCCTCTTCCAGATGAACACGCCTGATCCTTTTCCCTAAAAGTTCCCCGCCCACGACAAGCGGCTGGTCGTATTGCGAAATTTGGTAGCCTTTCGGCAAATCGGGATAAAAATAATTTTTCCGGTCAAATTTCGTGATGGGATTTATTTTTCCGCCCAGAGCAAGGCCAACTCTGATCACCGCCTCCACCGCCTTTTTGTTGATCGTGGACAGAGTCCCCGGATGCCCCAAACAAACCGGACAGACATTGCGGTTCGGGTGATGCTCTTCCGGGTCGTTCAGAGAATCGCAGAACATCTTTGTTCGCGTCTTGAGCTCCGCGTGGATCTCGAGACCGATTGTGGGTTTGTAGTCCATTATTGCTTATATTCCCACAGACAAAAAAAAATTGCAAAACAAAATCCGCGTTAATCCGCTTCCGTCTCTACGCCAATCTCTTCAAAAGTTCCTCCGGCGTCGAAACAACTTCATGAATCAGTTTGCGGCTCGATGGTTCCTCGTAGAGATCGTGGGGATAGCTACCCATGAGGGTCTTATCGTGCAGGGCATAAATTGTTTTGCCGATGGCGGCTGCGGCAAAAAGCTCGCCATTGGTATTCGCTCCCAGATAGCCGTCCTTGTTGAAGACGAAACAAACATCGGCAACGCGCACTTTGCGAAAAAGATGGTCGTAGACCTTGCCGGCAACCGAGTTTTTGTAATCCCAATTATTCATCCGCTCCTTCTCGAGCTTGAGATGCAGATTATCTTCGCGTTCTTCAAATTCCGGCTCAAAAACAACCGAATGAAGACCGCGCGCGTGAGCCAGACGCCGCAGTTCCGAGATAAATTCGCCCATCTCTTTTTTAAACCTCTGACTTGAACAAAAAACAACGCTTTTCATATCTATTGCTGTTGATTATATTCCAAACCATGGTTATACTCAAACCAGTCTTTAATTGAACCAAAGGAGTCGGGATATGGCAATCATAACACTCGGCGGAGACCTTGGGGCCGGCAAAACTACCGTGGCCAAACAAATTGCTGAGACGCTGGGATACGAAGAACTCTACATCGGCGGTATTTTACGAGAAATGGCGGCGGAAAAAGGTCTTTCCATCGAAGATTTCTTCAGAGAACTGAAAAATGACCCCGACCTCGAACGGTCGGTTGACGAGAGACAGGCAAAGCTGATGCGCGAAAAAGACAATTTGGTGATTCAAGGAAGGGTCGCTTGGTATTTCGCCAGACAAAGCCCATTCCAAACAATCAATTTCTTTTTAGCGGTGGAGCCCTGGATCGGGGCGGAGCGCCAAGGCGAAAGAAACGAGAACGCCGGCAAATCCGCGGAAGAAATCAAAATACTTTCCGATGGGCGGCAAAAAGAAGAAAGGGAACGCTACCGGATGCTCTACGAAATTGAGGATCATCTGGACCGCCATCACTACGACTTTACGATCAACACCAGCAGACTAACGAAGGAAGAGGTTTTCGCCTGCATCATGGCCCTGATTCGCCTGAAACTCCCATCCTAAAAATATACGTCCCGCACTCGTTAGAAGTGCGGGATTAAAATTTTAGATAATCTTCAGCGCTGGCAAAATGTGCTTGAACCAGGCGGGGTCCACTTCGCCGCGCTCGATATACGGCAGCATTTCCTCAAGCGACATCCATTCCAAAAATTTATGCTTTGTGGGCTCAAGAAGCTGCGGCTTACCGACAATGCTCGCTTTATACACCCACCACTCGTGAAACTTGTGATCCTTCGGACATGGATTTTGGAGCGTCTCATGAAAAACTAACTTCGAGCCGTTGATCCAAACATCCGTTTCTTCACGAAGTTCTCTGTGAAGAGCTACCTTCGGCGTCTCGTTCTCCTCAATGTGCCCCGCGGGCATGGCCAGGCCAATCGGATGCTTTAGCCGATATTGAACTAGATACAAACCGCCAGCATTCTGGACGATCGCACCAACGCTTTTGCCAATTGATTCCATGAAATTATCTCCAAGCTTTGAACTAATAAATATAGTAACTGTTATAAAAAATAATTGCAAGGGGCTCCGGCTTTGTGCTTGAAAACATCGGCGGTTCGCCTGCTCCAGCGGCATGCGCCCGCCTGCGCTCTCGTCATCAAAAGTCCTTCGGACACCAAGCTTTTGATGGCTGTGAGAGCTGTTTTCAAGTACAAAGCCTCCGCATCGTGTAAGAAAAATCTTGACGATTGACCGAGGCCGCTGTAGACTACAGTCAACAAATAGATGGGTCCCGTTAGAGATGACCCAACTACCAATAAAGCTCAATCTTAGCACTAGACTTATGCGCCAACTAAAGGTCAGATATTGCATCCACGGAAACGCAAGCGTTTCCTATCTCTAACGGGATGGGCAAGAAAATTCACACGCCCAAAGTGATCGCCGATCCGATTTACGGCATTATTGACGTACGCCCAATACTCCCCATGATCGAAACGGAGGAATTCCAAGCTCTGGGCGACAAACGGCAACTCGGCATGTCCTATCTTGTCTTCCCTTCGGCAACGCACACAAGGCGCGCTCACTCTTTGGGGGCTTATCATGCCACAAGGAAGCTCGCGGATCGCTGGCTCAACTTGGGATTGATCAGCGAGGAAGAAGCCGATGCCTTGGCCGGCTACGCCCTCTACCACGACATCGGCCACCCCGCTTTCTCGCACGTCACAGAAGACCTTTGTGAGACGGAGAATACCGAGAACCTCGACATGAGCACGAATAGTCTTTTGAGTCTCGCAATCATCAAAAACCTAAAAAACGCAATTGAAAATTGCGGAATAAATTTCGAACTCCTCGAAGAGATAGCGAAGCACAAAAATCCTCTCTACCTCGCAGTGAGCGATAAAAACTTAGGAATGGAAAAACTTGACTACCTTGAACGCGACGGCTTCCACACGATTTTAAGCAGACTGTCCGGTGTCGATTATTTGCGCGAGCATATTTACTTCCTGGACGGCAAGTTGGCCATTGACGAAAAAGTTATTGACAACGCCATCGAGGCGCAGAACTTTTACCTCAAGATGTATAAAAACGTTTATCTCCGCAAAGTTTCGGTCATCGCCCAACGAATGTTCCACAAAATGGTCTATCACCTTATTCTCGCCGGAGAACTCAAGGCCTCGGAACTGCAACAGATGACCGATTCGGAACTTTTGGGGCTAATGCGTTTCTCCAAAGATAAAACCGTGATAACTCTTTATGCCCTCTTCAAAAGCCGCCAACTTTTCAAAGAGGCGGTTGTCATGCGACCGGAGGGTTTCGTGCACGCCGAAACAAAAGCTGGAAAAACCATCGCGGTTTTCGGAGTTGACGACAAGACGATGCGGGCCTTCGTGCAATCGCCGTCTCTCCAACTCAAAAATCCAGCCGAGCTCGAGAAATTAGAGGGTAAAATCGGGGAGATCGCCGGCATCCCGACTGAGTTCATTCTGGTGGTACCCCTTGTGAGCTTCACCAAGTTCGTGAGCCAAGACATTTGGATCTACACCGAAAAAGGTCTGGCATCCCTCAAAGAACGCTACCCGGCTCATTTCAAAGAGATGGAAGAAGTTGGAAAATCGTATCTTGCTTTTAGAATTTGCACACTGGAAAAGTATCGCAAGCAATTGAGCACTCCGGCGTTAGCCAAACAAATTTCTGACCTTGTTGTCTGAACCGCAAAGGCCTCGCAATAATGCTGGGTCTTTTTGTTTAAAGATTGAGTGCTTTTTTCACAATCGCCCAGACTTTTTCGTGAATTTCTTCGATCGAAAGCAACTTGCCGTTTTCTGTGCACTCCACCAAGACAAAATCATTCGGGAAAAGCTGGGCCATTTCCAGATAGGAACGTTCGGCGCTTTTCAAATGTTCGAGGTTCGCTTCGTGAATGTCGCGCTTCGCGCCCTTGAGATACGCCCGACTTGCTTTTTTTTCTATCAATTCGTAAGCAACCTCCGCGGGAACATGAAGAATAATATTCAAATCCGGTTTCGGTATTTCACAGAGCTCGTACTCCAGCTCATAAAGCCACGAAAACAATTTCTTGCGCTCCTCCGCGCTTTCGATTTTCGCTCCCTGATGCCCCATATTCGAACCGGTATAGCGGTTGGAAATCACAACTTTTCCTTCCTCCAGCCATTTTCTTATGGAGAGAGCCGAATCAAACCTGTCTAGAGCGTAAAAGATTGAGGCAAGTTTCGGCCCGACGGCATCTCCGTAATGTCCCCTTAAATAATTCTCGACGAAGTAGGCAGCCGGATCGCTGTACCTCGGAAAATCAATTGACTTGAACCGCACCTCCGGCGGCAGACGCAGAAGAAGCTTGTTAAACTGCTCCGTTTTCCCGGAACCGTCCGTACCTTCTAGGACAATAAGTTTACCCTTGCGTTCATCGGCCATGATTAGTCCCAGCCAAATTCAGAAAATAAAATTTTATTCCTGTAATTCTCTATTCCGGCCCTAACGCAGGGAATCATATTTTGCGGCAATCGATCAATAGAAAACCAACTCAAGTCATCGCACTTATCTTTCTCTGTGATTTTGGGTTCGCCGCTCCATTGTGTTACCTCAAAGAAAAAATCAATCCGTTCTTCGCTGGATTTCCCGTGCATCACATGAACCATCTTAAGTTTATCTTCGCTTATAGCTATTCCCGTTTCCTCGAGTGCTTCTCTAATCATGGCACTCGTAGCCCTCTCATTGCCATCGATGTGGCCGGGCTGGTACACTGTAGCTTCCATCTTCATAACCAGTATTAAACCTTCGTAACAAAAGTGTCTTTCCGTCTTTAATAAAAAATAAATGAACTGCTGATACAAACTTAAAATACTCTCTCTTCATGGGGGGGGGTAATTAAAATTTTTTCGGAATTCAAATATAATTAGATCCTATGTCTTCATTCTATGCCTTGATTTTTGAGACCGCAACGTAGTTCAGTTAACAACCTCAACCTCGATCCCCTTCCCACCGCAACGTGGCTAATCAACCACCTCAATCCCCATATTTTTTGCCGTCCCGCGAATAATTTTTTCAGCCGCCTCGATATTTTGCGTATTTAAGTCGGGCATCTTGCGTTCGGCGATTTTGCGGATGTCTGCTTTGGTCACTTTGCCAACTTTTGTCTTCAGAGAATCGCCGGAACCCTTTTCGATGCCGGCTGCTTTTTTGAGCAAAGCCGAGGCGGGCGGAGTTTTTAATTTAAAAGTGAAGCTGCGGTCTTCAAAAATAGTAATTTCGGCCGGAACAATGTCTCCCGTCATATCTTTCGTGGCCTCGTTAAATTTCTTGCAGAAATCTTGAATATTAATTCCTTGCGGACCCAAAGCCGTGCCCACCGGCGGAGCGGGATTGGCCTTGCCGGCCTCAAGCTGTAGTTTTATAATTGTCTTGATTTTTTTTGCCACGATAGATGTAGTAGTATGCAGTGGAACGGGGCGGTTAATTTAATCGCCCGCGCTGATTTGCTTTTTATAATTCTTCTATTCCCTTTCCAGTTCCCCAATTTCTATTTTTGTAGCCTCTATCCTGCGCCTCAAATTTTCTTTTAGTTCTTGGGTTGCCCTTCTACTAGTACTAAGAGCATTCACCCAATCTCGATACTCCACTCTCCTATTTTGATCGGTAGAATCGATCGGCGATTGAGCGCTATTAAGTTCAAACTCTCTATCTAAAATTTTTCTCATTTCCGGTCCTTCCATTGTTTTCAATGCTTCTTTTAGATTTCGGAGTCGTTCCCCCTTTTCATACTTCATTGCTTCTGGTTTTACTCCCGTTCCTCCTGAAGATGATATTTGTTCCCTAGACATAATGTTTTTCTAAAAACTAAGTTTATAAGTTTAGAAAGTCGACTAATTTTCTAAACGGTGCCGTTAGAACGGCAGATCTTCCGGTTTCGCTTCTTCGCTTTCGTCCAAATTGATCGTAGGGATTTCTTCTGTTTTTTCTGCCGCTGGCTCGGCTGGCGCTCGCCCTCCTCCTACTCCTCGACTGCCGCCATGCTCTTGCCCCGCGCCCTGCGGCCGCGGACCCAACTGCATCCGTTCGCAGACAATTTCTGTTTTATAGCGCTTCTGTCCCGTCGTTTTGTCGTCCCAAGATCGCGTCTGCAAACGTCCCTCAATCAAAACCGTCGCCCCCTTCATCAAAAACTGGCTGGCAATCTCGGCCTGCCGGCCCCAAACGACAATGTTGTGAAACTCAGTTGATTCCTGCTTCGCGCCAGACTTGTCGTTCCAGACGCGATTGGTCGCCAGAGAAAAACTCGCCACCGCCTGGCCAGAAGTGGTGTTGCGCAACTGCGGATCGGCAGTCAGTCGGCCGAGAACGAAGGCTTTGTTTAGATTCATAGTTTTAGTGTAATGGATAATGCGACATGCGACAAGGAGTAAAACTCTTCTCTTCCGTGTCGCCTCTCCCATTCCGCATGTCACATTTTACTTTTTACTATTGTAGTATTTCTTCTATCTTCTTCTCCAATGCTTCATTGCTCAGAGGTTTTACCTGACGAATTTCTTTAGCCGGAAGAGGAGCGGCGCGCCGTGCAATCGGCCGCTGCGGACGGACGGAAAAAGACGGTGAAGTTCTATTCTCTGATGGCATAGAGACGATCAAAAACCGAACCATTGTCGAGCCGGCTTTTAAGTCGCGGGCCAAAGATTGCATCGCAGCAGGCTCACCTGAAATACGCAAAAAGCCAAAATAAGCCTCGCTAATATGTTCGATCTTATAGGCCAGGTTAATTTTTTTGAGCGGGGACTCCGATTGAATATCAATTTCGTGCTGCTCTACCATCCTTCGCAAATCGCGGGTTGCGCTTTCTTCGTTCACAAGAAAAGCTAGTTCGTAATTTTTTTTCTCTGCCCCTTCTTTTTTTAATGTGTCTTCCATTTAATGAAATTTTATTTCATCAATTGGTTCGCTCGGAGAAAATTCATCTTTTGTGAATTTTCTCCTCGCTGCCAATTGTTAGATTCTGTTGTAGAAGTTTACAATAATTCACGCGCGCCTATTCGTCAAGGCTATTCGCCCATTAAGTTTCGGCTGCAACTTCCTCTGCAACCTTTTTCGGCTCTTCAAGCTTTCTACTCTTTTCCGCAACTCCACTGGGAATCAGACGGCCAATAATAACGTTCTCCTTGAGACCACGCAAATGATCAATCCGGCCTTCAATCGCGGCCTTAACAAGAACCCTGGAGGTGTCTTGGAAAGATGCTGCGGAAAGGAAGCTGTCTGAAGAGATGGCAACACGCGTGATTCCCAAAAGCAACTCTTCGGCCTTTGCCGGCCGCAGCCCCTGTTTCTTCAACTCGCGGTTCACCTCCAAAAACCCGGCTTTTTCAACAATTTCGCCCATAACCAAATCTGCAGCGTCACCGGAATCTTTGATTTTTACGCGCGAGAACATTTGGCGGATGATAACTTCAATGTGCTTGTTATTAATGGAGGCGCCCTCGGAAATATAAATTCTTTGAACCTCGTTGATGATATATCGCTCGACAGCGTCCATTCCCCTCAATTCCAAAAGCTCGCGGAGGTCCATATTACCTTCCGAAATTTGGTCCCCTTTCGCCACCACATCTCCAACTTTCACGTACAACAGGGCCGTGCGCGGCAGACTAAATTCATCCGCTTTTGATTTGGATCCTTGGGCGGCTATTGTAATAGTCTTCAAAGACCCCTTTTCTTCTATCTTTCCAACAACCCCTTCGAGAGAGGAAAGTATTGCCCTGCCTTTGGGCGGACGGACTTCGAAGATTTCTTCTATGCGCGGCAAGCCGTAGGTAATATCCACTCCAGCCGCACCGCCGAAGTGGAAAGTGCGCATGGTAAGCTGCGTGCCCGGTTCACCGATGGATTGGGCGGCCAAGACCCCCACAGCCGTGCCAATCTTAACCGGCTTATTGTTCCCGAGATCCAAGCCGTAACAAGACGCGCAAAGCCCATAGGATGTCTTGCAGGCAATGGGTGAGCGCACCCTGACTGACTCCAGTTTAGATTTCTCAACAACTTCCGATGTCTCTTTGTCAATAACATCTCCGGCCCGCACCACAACTTTTCTTCCAAGTTTCACGTCGTCCAGAGCAATCCTCGAAAACACACGGCTGGAAAACGACTGATTGAACTCCTTGCCGTCACTTCTCCAAATCTCTATGCCCTCTTTCGCGCGGCAATCATTTTCCCGCACAACTAAATCTTGGGAGACATCAACTAAACGACGCGTGAGATATCCCGCTTGAGCGGTTTTGAGGGCTGTGTCGGTTGTTCCTTTCCGCGCGCCGGTCGTGGAAATGAAATATTCCAAAACGCCCAATCCTTCTTTAAATGAGGATTTAATTGGCAACTCGATCGTCTCGTTTTTGGCATTGGCCACAAGTCCCTTCATACCCATCATTTGAATCGGCTGCGCCCAACTGCCGCGGGATCCGGAATCAATAATCTGATAAATGGGGTTATCGTATGGAAGAGCGGAGGCGACTATTTTGGCAATTTTTTCTTTGGCTTTTTCCCAAACACTGATCGTGCGGCTCCTCCGCTCTGACTCGGTCAAAAGTCCCTGATTGAATTGCTCGCGTATGAGCTCCACTTCTTTTTCGGACGCCTTGAGAATCTCCACTTTTTCCCCCGGCGTGACAAGGTCGGAAATCGCCCAAGTAATTCCAGATTTTGTGGCCATCTCAAAACCCAAGAGTTTTATCCTGTCTAAGACGTCGCGCGCGACATCTAATCCGTGGCTCTCTAAGACATCCTCGATCAACCTAGCCAACTTCTTCTTGTTCATCGTCTCATTTACAAATGGCACCACGCCCGAAAGAGCTTGGTTAAAAATCAATCTGCCGATAGTTGTTTCAACGCCACCATATTTAACCGGTTCATGTAGGGCGAGAAAACCACCCTCATAAGCCATAACTGCCTCATCGATACTCACAACGCTTTTCACGGGTCTACCGGAAACCGGCTCTGACCGCGTTAAATAGTAAATACCCAAAACAATGTCTTGGGTGGGACTGGTGATCAATTCTCCTGTGGCCGGCTTCAAGAGGTTCTGACCGGAAGCCATGATTTCCCGCGCTTCTTTCTGAGCCTGCGACGAAAGCGGCAAATGTACCGCCATCTGGTCGCCGTCAAAATCTGCATTGAAGGCAACGCAAACAAGGGGTGGAATTTGGATGGCCAATCCCTCAACGAGAATTGGTTTGAAAGCCTGAACGCTCAAACGGTGAAGCGTCGGCGCCCTGTTCAAGAGCACTCTTCGATCCTTGATCAGTTCTTCTAAAATTGCCCAGACCTCATCGCTTCCTTCCTCAATAAACCGCGAGCCACTCCTAATGTTGTGAGCCAATCCCCTTTTAATGATCTCGCTCAAGACAAACGGTCGGAAAAGTTCGAGGGCCATCCGCTTGGGCACGCCGCATTCGTCAAGCTTCAGCTTGGGACCAACAACGATCACCGAGCGGCCGGAGTAGTCAACGCGTTTACCCAAAAGATTTTGCCGGAAGCGCCCCTGTTTGCCCTTTAACATATCGGCGAGAGAGCGAAGCGGGCGACGCTGGGCCGAGAGCTGCTGTACCCCGAAACGAGCGGAGTTATCAATGAGGGCGTCAACAGATTCCTGAAGCATTCTTTTTTCGTTTTTAACGATAATGTCCGGCGCTTTGATCTCTAAAAGTTTTTTCAAACGATTGTTGCGATTAATCACCCGACGATAAAGATCGTTTAGGTCAGAGGTTGCGTAGCGGCCGCCGTCGAGGGCAACCATTGGACGGAGGTCGGGCGGGAGAACTGGCAACGTCGTCATAATCATCCACTCTGGCCGTGTTTGATTTTTGATCATCGAACGGAACATTTTGAAGCGGCGCAGGAGCTTACTCTGCGTGAGCGGTTCTTTGGCTTCTTCGATTGACTTTTCAATTTTCTGAACCTCCTTCCGCAAATCCATATTGACTAAAATCGTACGCACCGCCTCGGCCCCGGAAGAAGCCTTGAAAACTGAACCGAAGCGCCGCGAAAGATTAAAGTATTCAGTTTCGCTCAAAACCTGTCCGACCTTGAGATTCTCTAGATAGGTTGCGGTAACGTCGGCAGCTCCGGTAAGCTCGCTTTTTACTTTTTTGTCCTTGCCGCCAATTTTTAACTTTCCTTTAAGAGCGCGCTTCAATTCCTCAAGCGCACGCTTTCTCTCTTCTTCATTTACGGAAACAACTATGTAGGCCGAATAATAAATTACGCGCTCCAACTTGGACGATGGAACATCGAGCATGAGAGAAAGTCTTGAAGGAACGCTCCGTAAAAACCAGATGTGGCTCACTGGTGTAGCGAGTGCAATATGCCCCAAGCGCTCGCGCCGCACAACGGCGCGCGTTACTTCCACGCCGCACTTATCGCAAATAACCCCTTTGTAGCGCACTCGCCTGTATTTTCCACAGTAACATTCATAATCTCTCGTCGGACCAAAAATTCGTTCGGAAAAAAGCCCGTCTTTCTCTGGGCGTTGTGTCCGATAATTAACGGTTTCCGGTTTGATAACTTCGCCGTGAGACCATTTCAAAATTTCTTCCGGTGAGGCGACGCCGATCTTAAGCGCCTTGAAGTCATCTCGGCGGGCGGTTTCCGAATCATAGATCGGTTTGATGTCAAACGCCAAGGACTTCAACTCGTTAACCAAGACGTTAAAGGACGCCGGAATGTTAGGTTCGCGGATCGGCTCGCCGCGGATGATCGACTCATAAGCTGCGGCGCGGCCCAAAACGTCGTCGGATTTGATCGTAAGCATTTCTTGTAGGGTGTGTCTTGCGCCATATCCTTCAAGCGCCCAAACCTCCATTTCTCCAAAACGCTGGCCGCCAAACTGGGCTTTGCCGCCCAAAGGCTGCTGCGTAATCAACGAATACGGACCGATGGAGCGCATATGGGCCTTGTCCTCAACCAAGTGGTTAAGTTTCATCATATAAATCTGGCCGACCATAACCTTATTGTGGAAAGGCTCGCCGCTTCGACCGTCAAAAAGTTCCACTTTGCTGTCTTCGGGAAGACCAGCCTTCTTTAACTCCGCCTTGATTTCTTCTTCGGTGGCAGAATCCAATCCCGGCGTGATTGCCCTGTAGCCAAGCTTTTGCGCAGCCCAGCCCAAACTTGTTTCTAAAATTTGCCCGAGATTCATACGCGACGCCACCCCCAACGGATTCAAAACGATATCAACCGGCGTACCATCCTCCAAGTACGGCATATCCTGAACTGCGCGCACTTGTGAAATCACGCCTTTGTTGCCGTGTCTGCCGGCCAGTTTATCGCCAGCTTGAACTTTTCTAAGCTCGGCCACCTCTACCTGAATTCTTTTGATAATCCCCGGCTCCAACTTGTCTCCCTTCTCTCTGTCAAAAACTTTGATCTTGATCACCCGACCGCGCTTGCCGTGAGGCAATGTCAGCGAGGAGTCTTTCACGTCTCTCGCTTTTTCTCCGAAAATAGCGCGGAGCAATCGCTCTTCAGAAGTGAGTTCCGCCTCGCCCTTTGGGGAAATTTTGCCGACTAAAATGTCGCCGGATTTTACTTCGGCGCCAATCCTCACAATCCCTTCCTCGTCAAGATTCTTTAATTTTTCTTCGGAAACGTTGGCTATGTCGGGAGTCGTGATTTCTGGACCAAGTTTCGTATCACGCACATCACAATAAAAATCTTCGATGTGGATCGATGTGAAAAGATCATCGTGGACAACTCTTTCCGAAAGGACGATGGCGTCTTCAAAGTTCGCCCCCTCCCAAGACATGAAAGCAACAAGGAGATTTTGCCCCAGTGCTAAAACCCCGTTTTCGATTGAGGGACCGTCAATTAAAATATCCCCCTTCTTTACGGCATCGCCTGAATTAACCGCGGGCCGTTGAGAAATACAAGTAAATTGGTTTGATCGCTTAAATTTTTCGAGTGGATAAACCTCGGTCCCTTTGGCGTAGCGGACCTTCACATGATTGGCGTCTGAACCCACAACCTTACCGCTTCCTTCGGCCCGCACTACATAACCAGAGTCGAGGGCCACCCTATCTTCCCCGCCCGTCGAAACGTAGGGTGCCCTGGGACGCACGGAAACCACCGCCTGTCTCTGCATGTTCGAACCCATTAAGGCACGGGTGGCGTCATCGTGCTGAAGAAACGGGATTAGGGAAGTCGCAACACTCACAAATTGATGCGGCGCCACATCAATAAAATCCACTTCTTGGGACGCACAGACCCCTGGCGTTCCTTTGATCCTCGCCTCCACCATCGATCCCAAAATATTTCCGGCTTCGTCGCGTTTCGTCCCGGCGTGAGTAATCTTATATTTTTCTTCCACTAGGGCGTCAAGCCAAACAATTTCTTGAGTTACCCGGCCAGCCACGACTTTGGCGTAAGGCGTTTCCAAAAATCCAAAATCATTGATGCGACTGAAACTCGACAAATAATTAATTAAACCGGCACTGCCGCCTTCGGGCGTCTGAATCGGACAAATTCTTCCGTAGTGGGAGCGGTGAACGTCGCGAACTTCGAAACTTGCCCGTTCGCGCGTGAGTCCTCCGGGACCCAAAGCGGAAATCCTCCGTTTGTGCTCAAGTTCGGCCAAGGGGTTCACTTGATCCATAAACTGCGAAAGTTGCGAGGAGGCAAAAAATTCCTTGACCACTGCGGCGATTGGGCGGAAATTGATGAGCGATGCCGGCAGAAGCCGATCTTTTTCTTCCGTAGACATTCGATCTTGAATGATGCGTCTCAAACGAGCGAGCCCGATGCGCAATCTGCCCTGTAAGAGTTCTCCTACTGCTTTGAGCCGACGGTTTCCCAAGTGGTCAATGTCGTCAGCCTGCGCCTGCGGGTCATTGTTTAAAACAATAATTTGCTTCACGATCGCAATTAAATCTTCGAGGTCAAGAAGGCGGCTGTTTTTTTTCTTGTTAAAGCCAAGCCGCTGGTTGAATTTAAAACGTCCCACATAAGAGAGATCGTAGCGGTCCTGACGATGAAACATGGCATCGATCAAGTTCTTTGCCGTAGCCGGAGTTGCCGGGTCCCCTGGTCGCAGACGGCGATAAATTTCGAGGTATGATTCTTCAACATCTTTAGCCACGTCTTTTTTAAGCGTGGCATTGAGATGCTTTAGGCCCTTGTCAACTTCGGCAAAAACAGACTGCACTTCCTCGTTTTTAAAACCGAAAATCCTCAAAAGATCGGTGACTGCCACTTTGCGGTGACGATCAATCTTAACACCGATGGCCCCATCAATATCAGTTTCGAATTCCAGCCAGGCGCCGCGACTGGGAATAATTTTTGCGCCAAAAAGATCGCGGCCCCTCCAGGGAATAGAGGTAAAGGCAACCCCCGCGGACCTGATAAGTTGCGAGATAACGACCCTCTCTACCCCATTGATGATAAAAGTGCCACGCTCTGTCATCACCGGAAAATCTCCAAAATAAACTTCCTGTGTCTCCTTATTGCCCGTCTTTTTATTGATAAGATCGAGTTGCACCCGAAGCGCGGCCTCGTATGTCGCATCTTTATAGGAAGCGGTGGCTTCGTTATGTTTGGGTTCGTCAAAACGGTGGGAACTGAAGTTAAGCTCCAACTCTTTACCCGTATGATCGTAAATTGGCGAAATTTCCTCAAAAAGCTCTTTCAGCCCCTTCTTCAGGAACCACTGATAAGACTGAAGCTGCGCTTCGTTGAGATTGAAGGGCTCAATCAGGGTCGGTGATTTAGAAAAGTTTTTTGTTGATAAAAATTTAGGCATCTAAAATTTCTCGCCAGATACAAAATATTTACTACAGAGAGCGGGGTTAATTGGTTTTTACTATTGAAATAAAACCTGCGCGGCTAAGAACGTGCAAAAAAAGCAAGGCCCTTCTTCTTTTCGAAGTCTGCTTTTGCTACTCTTTTTATTAACTTAACGCAACATTATTCGTCGCCTCCGTTCATTTGCGTTTAACAGATTAATTTTACCGCCGCCTGCCGCCACCTGTCAACACCCCCTTAAAATCCTAGATAGAGTACCCTATTTTCGTTTTGCTCCTCAAGCGTTTTCGCGAAGACCGTTCTCTTGGTCTTGGGATCGCTCAAATAATACCAGTATTCTGTGGCCTTAGGGTGCAAAACTGCTTTTATGGCCGAAATTCCTGGATTTCCCATTGGGGCGGGCGGCAAACCACCATACAAGTAAGTATTATAAGCCGAATCAATTTTGAAGTCAAGGGGGGTCAGTGGATAACAATTTTGGCTCTTTTGTCTCGCCAAAAACCTCTTCGCATAACATATAGTCGCATCAATCTGTAGCGGAACCCTGGCCTTAAGTCTCTTTTTCATAATCCCGGCAACAATTTGTCGATCATCACTCCCCGGAACTTCTTTCTCGACGAGCGATGCCAGAATTAAATTTTCTTCTTCGTTGTTCTTATCCTTCGACAAAACCGGTTCGGCTTTCATTCGAAAATTATCCAAAAACTTATCAACAATCTCTTTTGTCTCCGAACCTAGAAAAAACTTATAAGTGTCAGGGAAAAGTCTGCCTTCAATTTTCGTTGTCTTGTTAAGATTTAGGAGATTCCCCGACATTAAGACTCCTGCCTCGCTCAAAATTTTATCAATTTCATAAATAGACGCGCCCTCCGGAACGGTCACGACAACTTCGCGATGCGACCCCAGAACCAGTTCGGAAAGTATCTCGCTGTTCGACATAGCCGGACTCAATTTATAAACGCCGGGTTTCAACTTCGAGGCCGAGCCGGTAAAGAGAGATAAAATTTCGAAGGCGGACTGCGACCGAATTAAATTTTCTCCGGCGAGACGCCCGGCAATACTTCGAAAACCATCCCCCGCCTCCACCGCGAAAACCTTCGGCTGGGCACTGGCTGCAACCGGGCCAAGTTTGCTCCAAAAGTAAGCGCCAACAGCCAAAATGGTAAGCAGGATAACAATCGTAGACTTAAATTTTCTACCCCCACACCTAATGGGCACAATTTTCTAATTTTAACATGTTTCGACTTTTGTTTTTGTCACAAAAACACCGACGTGGAACATTGAATTTTGCTTAATACGGGCAGGGCCGCGCCCATTGGGTGTGGGGGTCTACTTTTGTCTCCGAATGGCATTAACTAGAGATAAAATAAAGAAATTTGTGGTTAAACTTGACCCACCATAACTAAAAAATGGGAGCGTTACGCCGATCACGGGTGTGAGTCCCAGTTCTGACCCGGCATTCAAGAGAAACTGTAAGCCAAGAACGACCACGCCGCCCAAACAAACAAACTTTTCGAAGTTTTTTGTGGCATGGCTGCCAATTTGAAGAATCTGAAAAACCAGAAACAAAAACATACCGATGATAGCAAGACCGCCCAAGGTGCCCCATTCTTCAATAAAAGCCGCCAGAGGAAAATCGGTTGCCGCCTCTGGCAAAAACCCCAATTGCGTCTGCGTCCCTTGCCGGTATCCCTTTCCCCAAAACCCAGCCGATCCTATCGCGATCTTTGACTGTGTCGCGCTATAATTTATACCCAAAGAACTTCTCTCTGGATAAAAAACTCCGATAACCCTTTCGCGCTGATAATCCTTAAGACCGTAAATCCAAAGAAGAAGACCGGCTAGGGCAAAAGCCGCGAGTGCCGCCAAAACTCTCCGCGGCGGCAGACCGGACAACAGAAGAAAACTGAACCAAATACCAAACAAAACTAAGACCGAACCCAAATCCGGCTGCAGCGCCACGAGAAGTGCCGGCACGACAAAAAAAATAAATGAGGCCGCGATGTTTTTCCAACGAGCGACGCTCAAATGCCGGCGGCTAAAATAGTTAGCGTAGAGAAGAATCAGAACAACCTTCACAAGTTCGACTGGTTGGAAGCGCAGTGGTCCGAAAGCAATCCAGCTTTTCGTGTTGCGAATGACTGGCCCTCCTAGGTAGGCGGAGAGAAGCAAAAGAATTGTGAGAAGATAAAGTCCACCGATGAGCCACCGATAATTCAAAATAAAACGCCAATCAACGAATATGAAAAGCAGAATTATTAGGATTCCAATCATGATCCAGACGAGTTGGAGCAAAAAAAGGTTGAAAGAAATGGCGGAGATCGCGATTAGGCCGGCGGCAAGAAGAATCGCTACTGGCAAAAATAAAGCAAGCATAGGAGTTAAGCTTTAGTATACTAGGTATATATTTTCTACTCAAATTTTTAGACTTGACAAAAACAAATTATCGTTTATAATTATGCCAGCATCCATTACCCTTGGGAGGTACCAACAATGGCTAAAGTTGAGTTAATCGCAGTTGCACCAATTAAGATTACTTGCCTTGTTTGTGGACAGGGAATGCCAGATCACCTGTTTACTCGAGAAGGATATCAAGCTGCTCTTAAAGAACTGGCCGCGGCAAAGGGGTACGAGCGATGTTCACACTGCTGTCAAACGGTTCCGAACGAGACTAGCGATTCTGAATACAGGCTTAGGTGGAATACGTACATGTCCCAAGAATAACCACTGCTACTTCTTGACATGGCAACGGCTATGATACAGTGAAGTCTCCCCCGACAAGTACGATAACAGGCCTGCTACCCAGCTTACTGCAGGCCTTCTTTTTTTACTTCAAAATCCAAAAATTTGAGCGGGGGGATCAACCTACGGCCGCAGCGCATAAACAAATACCCTTGTTCCGGGAAGATCAATGTTCGGCACGAACGGGTGAAGTACGGAAAAAGGCCGCGACTCGTTGGGCGCGAGATTTTCAATTGTGGTTTGCGAAGTACCTGCAACCTGGCCGTACTGTCCTTTAAAAATAGCGACCACGGTGACTTGGGAAAAGGTGACGGTGTCATTATTCGCGAGGCGTCCATCAACAGTCAAACTTGTTGAGGCAGAATGCACGTCCAATCCCGAGGCGACGATATTCGGCATCCCCCTTAACTTGCTTGCCGACACCCAGTCCAGATTTTCCACTCGGAATTTTACTTCGCCGAAAGAACCGGTGCGCGGAACCGAGGCGTTGGGAACAAGTATGTATTTGATTTCGCCGGCGTAAGCGAAGGAGTCACCACGGAAGGTCTGAACAACATTTCCCTGGTTATCATAGATGGAGAAACTGTAGGAAAAACTTCGGGCCGCGTAGTCCAAGTTCGGATTGTTAATTTGCACGAGCAGGCTCAAGTGTTCTTGATCGGGAGAGAAAGTCAAAATCCTGCCCAAGGTTTCGATTGGCTTTACGGTCTTCAGCGAACAGGCAACGGTACAGGGCCCGCCACAGTCTATTCCCTCTTCGCCTTGATTTTGAATATTGTCGAAGCAACTCGGCGCCGGCTTCAAAAACCAAAAATAGATGCCGGAAATCAAAGCCGCCCAGAAAAGCAAATAAAGGGCACCGTAGATAACTTGCTTGGTTAACCGAAGACTCATTAACTAGATTATAGAACTGAAAAGGCCTCTTTGCGAGACCCATTAGTAACGACCGCAAAAGCGATGAAAGGTCGGGGGCATACGGTTCTTTAGTGTCGGCATATCCTACTTTCCCAACCGGCGAACCAGTTAGTATCATCAGATTGATGCGCTTTCACTTCTCTGTTCGGAATGGGAAGGGGTGGTGCACACATCAATAAAACACCGACGCTAAAAAATCTTATGCGGTTTTGGCCTTATTCCTGCTCAAATTTTTGGACTTGACAAGATATAACTAGTATGCTATCATTTAGCTAGCCTGAGAATATAGGAGGGTGCATGAAAGAACGGAAGGGGTCAAAGACCAAGATCTGTCCTAACTGTGAAGCAAGAATTCCCAGGAGGGAACTCGTATGTCGCAACTGTAATTCAGACCTTCGTCAGAGGATTGCCCCCGTCGACCGCTACCTAACATTGGGCGGCCCACGCCACGAGCAATCTACAGATTAAGTGACGGCTTCAAGCCACAGCTCATGAAATTCGGGTTGTGGCTTTTTACTTCTTAATCCAAAAATTTGAGCAGGAAAAACTGCCATATTTTCCAAAAGCGTAAGTTTCCCTTTCGCAAGGGCATCTCGGAGGGGAAACCTGTTTTTCCAGGGGCGAGAACGTGCAGTTTTTAAGACGCTCACGGAGGTGCTGCCAGCTTGGTCTTTTGCAAAAGCAAAAGTGGCGGCGCCGAGTGAGCAGTGGTGCGACGCGCCGCAGGAGCGCGACGACACCCGTGTCTTAAAAACTGCACGTTCGAGCAAGTCAGCATTGGGATGGTTGGCGAGATATTAGTACTCCTCGGCTTAAATCATTGCTGATCTTACACCTAGAGCCTATATGCGTCGTAATCTTCGACGAATCTATAACACCTAATCTTGGGGTGGGCTTCGCGCTTAGATGCTTTCAGCGCTTATCCCTTCCATACATAGCTACCCGGCGGTTCACCTGGTGGCAAAGCCGGTAGACCAGAGGTATGTTCAGCCCAGTCCTCTCGTCAAGTTCTCACATATCACTACGTGCTTAGACTATATCTTTACCCTCTTGCCGTTCTCGACAAGATTGGGTATCGGCGTATTAACCAAAACATAATCACATCGCATGTTCTGATTCCGTCCCGCCGAAGCGGGACAAGTCGTTACGGGGTCAAACCTAAAATTTTTCGTAATTCTTGTTTGGATCGTTTCTTTCTTGTCGCATAGTTCTCGGATTGGACAATAAGTATGTTATCTACCAATTTTTTTCTGATGGCCGCTTTATCGCGAATTCCTTCTTCCAAAAGCAATCTTGCAGAACTTATAATCGCTTGCGCTTGTTTCTTTTTGAACTTAAGAAATGGCAACAAACTTTCTAAGATATCCAAGACTTGCCTATAGCCGTTGATTCGCAACTCTGTCATTCCGTCATTTCTCCGAGAAACGTATCCTATACTCAAGATTTTCCTAATCCAATGAAGTGGCTTGTCGTGTCTTGAATCCTGATAGAAACAAATCGTGAGCATAACACGCCTTGTTCCTTTTTTGGATTCCGAACGACGCTTGAGTTGGATCATCAAGCTACCATCTCCATCCAAGAATCCGGCGATATACGCCAGATCAATTTTAGATCGACTTCCCACGGTATTGTCTTTGTATAATTTACGGTCCTCAAGTAAATTGTACCACAATTGCAAGGACTGTACGCAATTATGGCTATCAACGAACCGAAACCATACAAGATTCCACCGTTATTAGCCGAATTGTCATCGCGCATTACTGCGCGAAGTAGCAATGTTGTTTACTAGGGCCAACTCCCCTCAAGTGTTTAAACGCCTGCAGCAGATAGAGACCGACCTGTCTCACGCAATACTCAACTATTACTAATTGTTTGGACTATACCACTCTCCGAAAATTTTCTTCGGAGAATCGACGTGTTAATCCGACATTGCGTCGGATTCCGATTCACTTGAATCGAGTCTCTACGGGGATAAATTATGATTCCGAAATACTTCTAATAGCTTTTAGAATTCTATCTTTAAGACCATGCAACTCTTCATTTCTACGAATAATCTCATCAAGACTCACATTCTCATCATAATTTGACGATTTCAAATTGGATCGGAGAGTGCTTAATGTTATCAGATTTTCGAGTTGCTTATCCAAGACGCTTGCATCAATTTTTAAAGCTTCTATCTGCTCTTTAAGCAAACGTGCGCACTCTTCAAATTTTTGCACTGACTCCAGAGAAACTTCTTTCTCGGGAGGTAATTCAAATTTTTGCATTAGATTCTGAATTAGTTCCTAATTTATCTTCCCTCGGTATTATCCTAACATATGACAGGTTGACATACAATAGGACTTCACCGATATGAGTCGATTTTCTTGCTTCACAATTCGCCGGACGAATGACGAATTTTAATGTAAAGCTTCACTCCTCAGCATTACTGCCAAGGGCCGCCGTGTTTTGATGCCTCCCTCGGTTCAGTTTTGTTTGACGGTCTGAACCCAGCTCGCGTGTCACTTTAATTGGCGAACAGCCAAACGCTTGGGAGCTTCTACACCCCCGCGCTGTGACGAGCCGACATCGAGGTGCCGAGCGAAGTCGTCGCTAGGGACGCTCGGACTTCACCAGCCTGTTATCCCCGGAGTAGCTTTTATCCGGTGTCTCCGACCTTTCTATAAAGAATTTGTACATAAATTAATACACACAAACATAGTCGTCGGGTCACTAACTTCTGCTTTCGCACCTGCTCGACTTGTAGGTCTCGCAGTTAAGCCGGCTTTTGCGTTTACACGTCCTGCCCGATTTCCATCCGGGCTAAGCCGACCTTAATAAACTCCTCCGTTACTCTTTTGGAGGAAAACGCCCCATTTAAACTGCCTACCAAGCACTGTCCCGGTTGGGTTTCCCCGCTCTTGTTACAATTATTACAAACCCTCGCTTGACAAAGTATATCAATATGCTATAATGGCTTTAGAGAAACGGAAGGAGGGTATTAACATGTTCGTGCTGGTTATCACCATCGCCACCATCCTCGTTCTTTTCGAGTTTGTATTCTCTAAAAAGGAGGTGTGGCAAACGCGTGTAGAAAGGGTCGTGGACGAGGTAGAAACCGATCACGTATTCGGCGACGCCCACCCATACAAGGCAGTCTGGGTAGACGGTGTGAGATTTTGTCTCTTTCCCTCTACCAATCCGGTCCCTCAAATTGGGGATACGGTCACGATGGTGGCGAGGCGAGGTGCGCTCACTGGCGCACGATGGTTTTCCAGACTTGCCTGACGTACGGTTTCCTTGCCGCTGACTCTTTTCGTCGGCGGCAATTTTTTATTTTCAACCCTGACGACATCAACACTACTATCAAGTTTTCTAACAAGAGCGGGGTCCCCAACTGGTTAGTCGCTAAAACTTTGAAGATGGCTGTTTCATTGTCGGATCCACCCCGCCCGAGAGCGGAGCTTCAAATCCTCGCCACTACGCTACGCATCAAAATCCTAGAAACAATACCAAGCTGCAGTAAAGCTTCCGGGGTCTTTTCGTCCCGCTGCAGGTATCCCGCGTCTTCACGGGAATCGCATTTTCACCGAGCTTGCCTCTGAGACAGTCCCCAAGTCGTTACGCCTTTCGTGCGCTTCGGAACTTACCCGAAAAGGAATTGCGCTCAAATTTGTTACGACTCCGCCAGCCGGCGGATCTGTCGATGGCAACATTTCTGTGCCATTCTCTATGTCGCCATAGAGTTCGGACTATATCTTTCCACCTCATCGGCGGATTCGGCGTATAGTCTCTGAGGGGTCATCAATGCATGTTTTTTGAAGGTAAATTGACAATACTTATGTTTCTTGCTATTATTCTCTTAGCCTAAAAGCAAAGGAGAATATATGAAAATCTCGATTGGAGATAGTCCCAGCAGTAATGGGGAAGTGGTGGACCGATCACGAAAAGCCGACGGTCGGCGAGCCACAAGAACTGAAGCTTGTTCTCTGCTCTCACCGAAAGCTTTTCGTCAGATAATTACCAACTTGTGCGCGATACAAATCGCGCACTTTTTCTTCTTCAAAAAACATGCATCGAAGACTTCCCTGCTGATTGTCCGCATCGATCAAAGATTGTCACTCCTCGATTTCTCGTGGAGTACTTCGATATGCGCGGGTGTTCCAGCATACAGCCGAATTTTACTAAGGCAATGCAATCACCTTAGAACGATTCATTGGTGTTATTCTGTTCTCCCCGCACGCGCGGAGGAACAACTCTGTGCATCACTGCACAGTTCGGACTATATCATGTCCGATTTTAATCGGACTTTGGCGTGTAGTCTCTGAGGATTCTTTGGTAATTATTTCGATGTCCTTTTCGTTGTATTTTCGCTTTCTGCCTCTTCCTTCATTTAATTTTTCCCGAATGGCAATAATTTGTCTTAATCCATTCGATTCAAGATGTCTTCCTTGATTTACAAGAAAAACAATTTCCTTGAATAGTGAAAAATTCTTCTTTTTTGACAAAGAAAAGAAATAAAACTTCTCGAAAAATGGTATAACGCGATCAATGATGGAACGATTATCGCCGACGACGAAGTAATGAACTCCGTCCCGCCGATGTTGTAATCGTCCGCATCCCAAATACTGCCTCAACAGTTCCAGATTGCTTATGTCTCGCTGAGATACATTAAAGGTTAGTTGCACCTGCCATCCCAAACGATGGCCGTTGCCTTTGCGGAGAGAAACATTAAAGCTTCCTTCTCCGTCCACAAAACCAGAAATGTACCAGCCGATATTATCCGGAACTTGCTTGAGCCATTCTAGCTCGATCATCTTTTCATTATACCACTAATTACCAGAGTCTTTCCTGCGGATTGTCTCTCTTAAAAAGATTTTTACTGGCACAAAGAAATACCGAGTACTTTTCAAGTTTTTGTCGAGATATTCCCGCATATAGCCAAATTTTATAACTACAATCGTGTTCATAGTTATCGCTGACATTGACGAGGGCTTGAGCCGGTGGGCAATACATATTGCTATATATCACTCCCAGCCTTGACCTTCTCGCATCGGTCAGGCGTCACCCCCTATACATCCTCTTGCGAGTTCGCAGGGAGCTGTGTTTTTGGTAAACAGTCGCCCGGGGTACTTTTGTTGCATCCCTCCCCACTTTTGGTATTAAGCAAACTCTTTTCGAGCCGCTTAAATAATTCGATTTTACCACTGCCATGGTTTTTCAATCTTTTCTCTCGAGCCAAGGCATCTTCTTTTGATCGATATGCTTCGGCATAAACCAAAATCCATTCGCCATCTTTGCGAGTGGTAAATTTTTTACCTTTTGCATTATGAGTTTTTAATCTCTGCGCCAAATTTTCGGTTACACCTATATATGGCTCGAGAGAAAAAATATTCTGAATTACATATACTACCCACATGCACAAAACAATACCAAAAGTGAGGAGGGAAGGCCATATCGCTAACTTACGGCCGCTTTTTTGCCGAGTTCCTTAGAGGCAAATCACTCGTTCCCCTTGGTCTTCTCGACCTATCCACCTGTGTCGGTTTACGGTACGGAGGCCACACATTCGCTTTACCGCGCTTTTCTCGGAAGGCTCTTCGCCGGAGTTCGCAAAGTAAATTCTTTGCGTTCCCACGATGCTCGCTTGAACTTCGCACCATGGATGCCAAACCAATAAGGCACTCCGATTTATTTCCTTCGTCCTGCGGATATGAATATGCGGTCGGGACGGAATATTAACCGTCTGTCCATCGCCTGCCCCTTTCGGGATTGGCTTAGGGCCGCCTAACCCGTGGTTGATTGCCAGTGCCACGGAAACCTTGGATTTTCGGGGTTCCAATTTCTCATTGGGATTGTGGTTACTCATGCCAACATTTTCTCTTCCTGACGCTCCAGTCGCTCTCGCGAGTCGACCTTCACTGCGGACAGGAATGCTCTCCTACCACTCGCTGACTTCATTGAGGAGGCGAGATTCCAGGTTCTCGCCAAAAGACCATTCTAAAAAAATCTCCGAAGGAAATATGGTGGGTCTGGCAGGACTCGAACCTGCAACCTCCCCGCGGTGAGCAGGGGCTCTACCGTTGAGCTACAGCCCCTCCATATTTCCTCCGAATAAAAGAACTTTACGTATGGAGGTGGACTGGCCCTGCCAGCCGATCGCCTTCTCGGGTTTGGACCTTCAATAATCATCCAGTCCGCACATCCAAGAGTTCCAGGCAACCTGGGGTCACCTCCATACCTTTCGAGGAATTACTTCTCCTCAATGAAGTCAGCGAATTCATATCTTCGGTACCATGCTTAGCCCCGGTACATTTTCGGCGCCACAACCCGTCGAATAGTGAGTTGTTACACACTCTTTAAAGGATGGCTACCTCTAAGCCAACCTCCTATCTGTCTATGGGTTATGACTACCTTTAACACTTAGCATGGATTTAGGGACCTTAGATGATGATCTGGGCTGTTGCCCTCGCGACCATGGAGCTTAGCCCCCACAGTCTGACTACCGTACTTGCACCATGGTATTCGGAGTTTGATTGATTCGCTGGCCTTTCGGCCTTTACGAATCATCCAGTGCTCTACCCCCATGGCTACGTAGCGGCGCTAGTCGAAAAACTATTTCGGAGAGAACCAGCTATTACCAGATTCGATTAGCTTTTCACTCCTTACCTCAGGTCATCCGAAGGTTTTGAACAACCAACCGGTTCGGGCCTCCATCCCGATTTCTCGGAACTTCACCCTGCCCAAGGCAAGCTCATCTGGCTTCGGGTCTATCTTGCACTGCTTTTCCCACTCAAATTTTTGGACTTGACAACTTTATACTGTTCGTGATATACTCTAAGGCAGAAAGGAGGGTTACTATGAACCCGATTGATTATTTCATCATTTGCATATTCGTCGTTGTAGTCGCCGGTCCATATCTGCGACGCAATTTACGATGAACGTGCTCGCCGCGCCATCACTAAGAAGTGATGGCGCTCTTCTTAAATCCAAAAATTTGAGTGGGATGTCGCCCTATTAAGACTCGGTTTCCCTACGCCTGCGCGCGATAATGCGCTTAGACAAGCAATGCATAATAAGTCGTTGGCTCATTCTTCAATAGGCACACTGTTGTCCATGCGCCTGCCTTGCGGCAAACGCTTTAGACTTCAGTTCCTTGTAGACAAATGGTTTCAGGTTCTATTTCAACGGCCTCACCGGCCTGCTTTTCACCTTTCCCTCACGGTACTTGTTCACTATCGATCATCAAAAGTATTTAGCCTTACCAGATAGTACTGGCAAATTCCTTCGAGACTATTTGACCTCGAAGTACTCAAGAATAAAAACGAGAAGTTGATTCGCTTTCGCCTACGGGGCTATCACCCACTTTGGCCTCCGCTTTCCAGCGGACTTTGGCTAGCAAACCAATTTGTAACTTCTTTTTCGGAAATAACATCGGCGCGTTTTCGGCGCAAATGTTATTCCCAAAAGTGTTCTTACCTTATGACCCCACGCACTTCTTGCGAAGTACGTGGTTTAGGCTCTTCCCTTTTCTCTCGCCGATACTAAGGGAATGTTTCCCTCCCCACTTTCGCCATCCACGTCGCAGTGTGCCGCTGGTGATTCTTTGATAATCACACACAACCGCACCATAAACGTCGTTTGCAAAAGTGGGGAGGGATATTTTTTTCTGTTCCTCCGCTTACTAGAATGTTTTACTTCAGCGGGTTTGCTTCCGACACTAATTTTTGAGCTCTTGACTTTTAATTGAACCTGCGCTATGATTCAACGGGGCACAGTAGCCAATATACGGCACCCCTTAGAGGGCTACCTTCGGGTGGCCCCATTTTTAAATAAAAGCCCAAAAATTAGTGTCGGAAAATTGAGGTTTACTCAATTAGGTTTCCCCATTCGGAAATCCTCGGATCACAGGTTGCTACGCACCTCCCCGAGGCGTATCGCCGCTACGCCGCGTCCTTCGTCGCCTTTTGATGTCTAGGCATCCACCATTCGCCCTTATTTATTCCGTCTTGCGACAGAAATGCCAACCATCCCAATGCTGACTTTAATACCCTGCTCGCCACAAGAGAAATTGGACAAGAAAAATAAAATTTTAGAAAATGCGATTGTATTTTTCAAGATTCCGCCACAAGCGGAATAAGATGTGACGCAGGGCTTCTGCTATTGCCAGACATCAGATATCAGAAATCAGATATCAGATAAATCTGACATCCGAAATCCGACATCCGAAATCTGAAGATCTCGACTCTACAATTCGAGACTTACCCACCCAAATTTTTGGAAACTTGACTTATTATAGAACAACTTGATAAAATGTTTAATAGCAATAATCTACGAGGGGGGCTGTTATGAGATATGTAAATCCGAGGACTGGACTTACGGTGGCACTAGATACTCTAACAATCAAAGAAAAATCGTTCTACAGAAGGGCTTTAAAAGAGTTTAAGAGGAATACCGATTGGTTCGAGTTTGATAAGTTTCTTTTTAGCCCCTCTTCTGTTTTATACAAAGGCCGTCGCTCGCACCTTGAGATATTACGACATCCTCTGTTTTTGGCACTTAAAGACATGTGGTTACAACTCGGAGTCCAGCAAGGAAAAATCACCAGAAAAAACAAACGGGTGTAATGGCTTCCGAGCCAGCTTCTTCTAGGGGGAGCTGGCTTTTTAGTTTCCAAAAATTTGGGTGGGTAAATTGTAAAGCTACGGTCGGCTCTATCGTCGAAGCACCCGCGCACCATTTGGAGTCACGATATTGCTCGTGCAAATTCTTTTCCGTGAATCGCCTTCGGCCCCGCTATCTGGCACTTCAAAATCCTGATCCCAAATGGTGCGCGGGTTATTGTTTTGCTAAGCTCGGACTTGCATCCTCGCCAAGCAAAACTAACAAAAAAACCGCCGGTCGGCGGCTTTTTGACTGCATAAAAATATGCGCCAATCAGCCGCTTTTCCTTAGGAGTTTTTTGCAGGTCTTCATTCTTGTACTCAATTATACTCCCCCGCCAAAACCTGTCAAGTGGCCGCCAAATCAGCCTGTGGATAGGCAAAAACGCCTGGTAATCCCGATACTTCTTGTATCTACGATTGCTCCGCTTAAAACTTGCGCTAAAAACTATAAAACCAGAAATAAAACCACAGATACAGCAAACAACGCCAGATAGACAATAAAAACATGTGGCTCGAATATCTTTTTTAAAGCTTCGCCCCAACGGTGTGATGGCAGAGAAGGCGAAATGGCGCTCGCCGGCGTCTTCTTGTGCTTAAACAAGTGCCGGAGGATTGAAGAAACCTCATCGCGCCTCTTTTTGTAGTCCTCCCTGAAATTTTTATTCACGGCGTCAAGAACCCAGAACGCAGCAATCATCGCAACCGCAACAAAAATTATTTCCTTTTTATTTGATTGGAAAGACCAACCCATGGCAGCCGCCCACAAAGTCACTGTCCAGGCCTTTATCGTCCCGGCGAGCTAATCGTACTTATCCATCTTGCGCTGGGTCAGCTCAAGTTCCATTTTTAGTAATTCAAATTGTATTTCTTCTTGGGTCATTTTACTTACGTTTTGTCGGCTTAATCGAGGGACTTGTCGAACCTGGGAAAACACACTCACCAAACTACATATACACTTTAACGAAACACATTCCGATGAGAAATTGAAGACTGAATAAGTTGCCGGGAGTGGCATCTATTCATTCCATGCCGCGATCTCGATCGCGTGCTTTTGGTTACCTTCATCCGCAAGGCAATTCGGCGCACCCATAGGTCATTTCCCCAACCCACACGAGGCCTGTTACAATAATACGGGTGATGCACTACAATGTAACCACAAAGGTCCGAGGGCATTATGATCTTGTCTCACCTTTTTACAAAGATCTTTGGGGAGATCATATCCATCACGGCTATTGGGAGACAGGCGAGGAATCAAAGGAAGTCGCCGCTGAAAATCTTATCAAGCTACTCGTTCGCCACGCCGAGATTCAGCGGGGCGCCAAAGTGCTCGATGTAGGATGCGGGATTGGCAGTACCTCGATTTGGCTCGCAAAGAACCTGGACTGCGAAGTGACCGGTATCACGATCAGTCCGGTGCAGGTACAGATGGCGACGGAAGCGGCGCGGTCTCTTCCGAACAAGCCGACATTTGTCGTCGAAGACGCGAACAGTCTATCTCTTACCGACAAGTTCGACGTAATCTGGGCAGTTGAGATGATCTCGCATCTCAATAAGCGGGACCATTTCTTCAAGAGCGCTGCTAAACTCCTGAAGCCCGGCGGTCGGATGTGTATTACTGACTGGCTAGAGGACGATCATATTTCTCTCGCGGACAAACGGAAATATATCGTGCCCATCGAACGAGGCATGCTTGTGGATCTTCCGTCGCTTACCGAATACAAGCGGCACTTCGATGAAAATGGGCTACGGATACTTTACTACGAGGACCTGAATGAGAAGGTTGCGAAGACCTGGGACATAAGCGTCGGGCTCGTGAAGAAGCCGGCATTATGGCGTTTGGCTCGAAAACACGGAAAAGAATTCGTCGCTTTCCTCAAATCTTTCCAAGCGATGCGGCGAGGTTTCAGGACTGGCGCATTCCGTTACGCGGCGATGGTGGCTGAAAAACCGCAGTTGATTAGAAGGAAGCATTGACGGTTTGTCGGGCCGCCGGGAATCGAACCCGGTCTTTACGCACCCGAAGCGCACGTACTACCGGTATACTACGGCCCGCTGTCCGATAAATCCTAACGCAAAGGCCAGTAGCCGTAAAGTCACCGGATCCGCCGTTTTTCAATATCCGCTCTGCCCTTGTGACTTATTTTTTTGGTTAAAAGTTCGATTGGGGAAATTTCGTACTCCTCATCCGGGAAACCCCAGTTCAGTTTCGATCTTCTCCAGACCTTAATGTACTGAATCATATTTTTGGCTATCAGAGAACAATCATCTTTCACCCACTTGTCTTTTCTCCCCTCATCAAAGACTGCGGCGTAGGGCGGCAGACACATTCCCCAGTGCAGGGCAGTCATTGCAACAATCATGGCGCTCGCGGATGCGCCGCCATGAGGACCGTACGTGATAATTCCCGCCGCCTTGCCTTCCATGAGAAAGGCATAGTCTTCGAGGGATGTCAGGCGATCCAAAAACAGTTTCATCAAACTCGAAACATTAAACCAGTGCGTCGGGGTCGCAAAGACAATCCCGTCGGCATCGAGAACCAACTTTTGAAGCTCGGGCATGTCGTCCTTGGTTTTTTCAATATAAATTTTTGAATTTAACCTGCCGTCATGAGGCAAAATTTTATAATCAGCCAAGTGGATCATTTGTGTTTTTGCCCCTAATCTTTTGGCCTCGGACAGAGTGATCTTGAGCAACCGCGCTGTGTGGCTACTCTTATGCGGCGAACCGTTCACTCCTAAAATAAAAATTCTTTTCATCCTGTTTTCACTCCACCACAAAAATTTTATCCGTACCGTAGTATTCCGGCCAGTGGTTATTGTAAAAGGCGAACATTCTCTCGAGTCGATCCTGGTCCAGCTCTTCTAAACCCGACTCCCGCATCGCTTCTCTTATTTTGCTTTTTGCTGCGGTTATTTCGTTATCCTTTTGAACCTGAATTTCAAATTCTGCGAGATAGCCGTAGCCGGCGTTTTTATCAATAGTTACATAAATATTTTTGAAAACATACCCTTCCCGCTCCCTTGACCACTTCGCCTGATATGAAAAGCCACTCTCCAAAATTAATTGATCGAGGGCTTCGAAGGATATGGGCAATTCTTTCTCGAATTCAATTCTACTGACACCATTCGCGCTAGTCGTGTCATCAATAGAAGCCTTGAGAACTATTAATGTTTTACCATCTGCCGTGCGCGACCTTAAAGAATAATCTCGAAGCCCGTCTAATATTCTTTCTGCGGTAGTTTTTTCTTTTTCGTTAAAAAATTTAGAAAGTTTGCCGAAGAGAACTTTTAAATCGCCTCCCATAAAATAGTGGTTAAGCTGTTTGTGCGATCCCAGAATCTTTAAGCTTGAATCGAGCTTCTTCATCAGGACTCTAAGTTTATCAGCCGCCTCTTTTGTGCCCAGCAAACTCTTGACCTCTATTTCGTACATTATCGATTAATATCCGGCGGATTCAGACCGTTTTTCCGCCTCTGGCTCTCCTCATAAAGACGCTTGGAACGCTGGGTGAGGGCGAAAACGGACAAGACCATTATGTATACTGCCACCGCCTCCGAAGAAAAACGATACTCTTTCCCAAGATAAAAAGAGACGGCAAGAAACAAGAAGACGAATACGGTCCAAACAATGACAAACAGTTCGCCGGGGTGACGACTTTTATGAAGATCGTACCAGCGATCAAATTCTTTGGTTCCCGCATAAAGTCCCAAAAGCGAGACGTAGATGACGCTAAGGGGCGCAATGAGAAATTCATACTGATTCACTGAGAAAAAGTTGTACGCCAAAAAAACAATAAAAGCTATCGTCCAAAAGTGAGTTAAAATTCTCCAAATTTTTTCGTCGCGGAAGATGGACATTATTTTACATAATACTTTTTCTTCATTTCTTCTTCAACCCTAATTTTTCTTCTCCCCATTGCTTTCTGGATTTTTAGACCCACTCTTGCCAAACTTCCCTTTATCGAATAAATCCTTGAATATCTTCATGTCTTCTTCAGAAAATTCGCTAGCTTCTACCTTAAAATATTCTTTAGCAAGACGGTGGCTCAAAAGCGCGACGTAAATAACTCTCTTTATGGCACCGAAGTTCTTGTAAGATTCAAATAAATCTATATGCCTTTCTCGTTTTATGGCGCGCGCGGTTTTGAGGGCCACCTTCCAAGCGTCGCGTTCTCTCCTAGAAAATTCAGCTATTTCATCTTTAAGACGCTTGGTGCGATCGTCGACACTTTCCCGCGGTCGACCGTTTTTCAGTTCTTGTCGTTTCTGATGCGTGTGGCCAGCTTCGTGGAGGACAGCAAAAATGTCGTCCGGGGTTCGTATATTACCGACAAAGACGAGTTGTTTATCCCTGTGAACAAAATATCTGCCCGCAAGCTCCGTCGCGGCCTTATCGCTTTCGTGCGTTTTTAAGTAGCTCGGCGTCGCGAAACGATATCCTTCGGTCAATAATTCGTCGAAATCCAAAACTTTTTCGCCCTGACGCTCAACGATTATTTTCGCAAATCCCTCGTTATCTTCGGTTGCTTTGAATATATCACCATTTTGAAAGGTGTGGACAAAATCCAATTTCAGCTTCCCCTCTTTATATTCGTCTCTGGGAAGAAGCATTTCCTTGCTCCGTTTATATAACTCCAATTCTTCTCCGCTCGTATGTTCTCCGACATACTTTTCGGCTTTTTCCAAACCTTTTTGGGACATATTTTTATTTCACACGATACCTTTCCTTCATCTCTCCTTCGGCTCCTTCCTCAAATTCATCCTTGGTTACTTTCGCTTTTTCCGCAAGTTTTTTTAGTTCCGCGTCGGACAATCTGCCCAATTCCCCCATTCTAGGTTGCAGACTTTCCCCTGTGTTTTTCTTTGGATCGTCTAAAACTTCTTCTAATAGTATAGAGAGAATGTATCCGACCTTGGGCCCCTGCTCTATATTAAGAGTCTTCATCACGTCGTCGCCGTTAACCTTAAGCATTTTGGGCGAGATCGGATCGCTCTTTACTTTTTCGATCATAAACTGCAAATGCCTTGTCTTATAAGGCACGGCTTTGGGCACGCCGGAGCCGATGCGGTCTGCCTCGCGGACTTTAAGCAAATCGGGCACGGTCTCCGAGCCGACGCGCGCCAGGAATCGCCGCACGCCGCGTTCACTCACCTCGTCCGTGTTGTAATAAAACATGTGGTAGCGCACGAGATGCACGACTTCATCTATGAATTCTTTCGAGAACCGCAAACGATCAAGCGCGCGGGCCGCCATCTTCGCACCGATTATCTCGTGGTTATAAAACGTGGAGTCGGGCCCATCGCCCTGTTTGCTCTTGGGCTTGCCGACGTCATGCAAAAGCGAAGCCAACCTCACAAGCAACGAATAGTTTTGTTTGACGGCATAGTCCAGGGCACGAACACTGTGCTCAAAAACCGTATAGATATGGTGCTTGTTCTGGCCCACACCCAAGCCTTCGCGGAGCTCGGGCAAAACGCAGCGTAAGAGATTCAGCTCTTCAAGCGAAATTATTCCTCTTGCGGCATTCGGCGTCTCCAAAATTTTCACTAACTCATCACGAACGCGTTCTTTGGCAATCATCTCCAATTCCCCGGCCAACTTTTCAATCGCGCGGCGAGTATTCATCTCTATCTGAAAATTTAGCTCAGCGGCAAAACGCGGCGCGCGCACGAGACGCAAGGCGTCCTCGCGGAAACGGTCTTCCGGAGCGCCGACTGTGCGAATAACGCCGGCCCGCAAATCTTCCAAACCGCCGAAGGGGTCAACCAAACCTTCAACTCTGCGCTTGTGCGTTGTTACTTCAAAAGCCATGGCGTTCACCGTAAAATCTCTTCGTGATAAATCTTCGTCAATGGTCTTCGCAAATTTAATATCGTCCGGGTGGCGCTTGTCAGTATATTTTCCTTCAAGACGAAACGTGGTCACCTCAATAACCTTGCGCTTCGGATCATCTGATCCCGTCTTCACGCCAACAGTGCCGAATTGGTTTTCGTAAATACTGTCCGGAAAAATCTTTTGAATTTCTTCCGGCCTGGCGTTTGTCGCAACATCCCAATCTTTCGGCTCCCGCCGAAGGCGAGGCTCGCCTCCATGTGGCGGCGAGGCATCCAAAATAAGGTCGCGCAAACAACCGCCCACGAGATAGGCCTCGTAGCCAGCGGAGGTCAGCCGATCGGCGACTTCTTTGACCTCCTTCGTTTCCGCGAACCTTGCTTCAAGATTTTTAAAAAATGTTGTTGACATTTTTCATTCTGTTCACTCGCCGGCAAATAAAGCAGAGCTTTATTTGCCGGCTCGTTGCCGAATGTAGAAATTCTGTTTTCGCTGGCATGATTTTTGATTTTCTTTCCATTAATTTCCGCTTTCATCTTACCGCACTTGACGGATTTTTTCCAATGTAATACACTTCTCGATAGCAGATTTTGAATCGGGAACTTTCCCGCGGGGGCAATATGCAACAACCAAAAGAGGAAAAATTGCGCACAGCGAGAAGCGATATTCTTCAAAGCAAAAACCTTCTCAATGACCTAGACGAAATACTCAAGGAGCTTATGGGAGGAACAGAAGAAAAAGACAAATCCGCCGAAATCCTCGATGCTATACAAGACTGCCTAGACCGCACCCCGGATGCCTATTTGCGACCGAGACTCGAAAGATTTGTAGAAACCCTTAAGGGTTATGGCACTGTCAGAAACGCCGTCTCTTCGGCATTGTGTATCCTAGCCACAACGGAATAACGATCCCGTAAAAAACTCGGCGACCCCACAAAGGTCGCCGCTCAATTTTCCTCCGACGGTTAACCCCCCCCGCCGGCGTTTTTTTATTGTTTTTGAAAGACCTTGTGTTACATTTAAAGCATGTCCATAAAGGAACTCCCTCCGGAAAAAGATCAATTAAGCCGAGCAGAGTTTCCCGTCGCCAACTCTGTGGTAGACGAAGTTGTTTTTGGCAAGAGAGAAACAATCATGAATGGAAAAGTAAAACGGGCGAATTGCACGTTTCATGCTGAAATTCTCGGAAAACCCGGGGATTTGGATGATCCTGAGCGAATAATGTTGTTTCTTCGGGATGAGAATGGCTAGGAAATATCTGCATACCGTCTGGACGAAGAGAAAAAAATGCTCATTGGTGACTACAGAAACCACTATCTCGCCGACGAACAAATTGCCTCGATCAGAAAAATCGCAGGGAAGTAACTAGCTTCCAATTTATCGTATCTCCGCCTTAAATTTGCCACTCAAAACCGCGACAATCTTTTCCATCTCACGATTCACTTCTTCGTCGGTCAGCGTCCGTTCCTCTGCCTGGAAAATTATCCGGAAGGTCAAACTGCGCCGGCCGCCAAGCTTTTCGTCTGTATATTCATCAACCAAATCAACGTTTTCAATAAGCTTCCGATTGGCATCCTGAATCTCCTGTAAAACTTCGTCTATCCGCTGATCCGAACCGACCACAACAGATATGTCCCGCAAAACCGCCGGGAAACGTTTGAGCGGGACATATTCCTTGGCGTCTTCGGTGAAGGCGAGAGTTGCTTCGAGATCAAACTCCCCCAGCGCCGCAACAAATCTTTTCTCGAGATTTATCTGCGCCAAACTACCCAAAACTTTGTGGTCAACTTCGATGCGGATTTTCTCCCCCGCCGCCACAAAAGAAAAATCGTCAACGCCCAAACTTTTCAAAAGCTCGTCAACTATTCCCTTGAGTTCCAAAATCAGGCGATGATTGTCTTTCTCGGCCAAGGCGATTCCCAGAGACAATCTCTCTTTGGGAACGCTTTTCATACTCGAAAAAATCTTACCGACTTCAAAAATCCTAACCCTGTCAAAAAAGCGCGCGTTGTCTTCAATATTCTTCAAGAGAAGTGGCAGCAAACTCGGCCGCAAATATTTTTTGTCCTCGGCAATCGGATTCTCCAACTCCACCAGACCAGATTCGCGCCCCCGTGCGTCAGCTTCTCCTACAAAAGAAGAGTTGTAAACTTCATCTAATTGTAGGTTCTTGAGCGAGATCCTGACTCGGTCCTTTAAAATTATAAAATCTTCCTCGCGCGCCGGTTTCACGCTCACAACCGGAGAGACCGGCCGCAAGCTGTTGTATCCTTTGAGTCGTACAACTTCTTCAATTAAATCTTCGGCTTCTTCAACGTCCGTGCGCCAGGCAGGAATTCTGACCAATAATTTTTGGCTTTTGCCGCCTTTGGCGAGCCTCGTTCCCGGAGGGTTTTTCGGCTCGTCTATTGAAAATCCAAGCGCCTGGAAAAATTTCCTGGCCTCATCTATTTTCACGTTTGCTCCAATAAGAGCCGCGTAGCGCAACTGGTCAAATCCAATAACTTCCTCGCCGACCGGCTGTGGATAAGCGTCTGCGGAGTCCAAAAGCCGAGCTCCCGCATCCAAAAGCAATTTTGTCGCCCGATCAAGGCCCCAATCGACAAGCGCGGGGCTCAAGCCATGGCTAAAACGCAGTACCGCATCGGTCTGAAGCTTAAGTTTTCTCGCGGTCTTGAAAATTGTTGTCGGATCAAAATTTGCGGCCTCCACGACTATTCTTTTGGTCTTCGGCCCAACGCCGGAGGCCAGCCCTCCTTTTATTCCGGCGATGGCGAGAGGAATTGTCTTGTCCGCAATCACCAAAACGCTCTGATCCAAAGAAAAACTTTGGCCATCAAGAGTTTTAATCTTCTCTTTTTTTCTCGCCTTGCGGACAATAATTTTTCGGCCGCCGATTTTTTCGTAATCAAACGCGTGAAGCGGCTGCCCCGTCTCAAGCATCACATAATTCATAATATCGACGACATTGCCGATCGGTTTCAAACCACAAGCAGAGAGAAAGTCCTGCATCCACCTCGGCGAAGCTTTTATATCTTTGATTTGAAAACAGCGAGCGCTGTAGCGCGGACAAATTTTGGCATCCTGGATTTTTATGTTTAAAAGGCCGAGGTCGGCTGGCAAATTAACGATTGCTCTAATCGGATTTTTAAACTTTAGGCTCAAGATTGCTGCCGCTTCGCGGGCAATGCCGATATGCGACGCCGCATCCGAATAGCGATTCGGCGGCAAGCTGATCTCCAAAACGTCGCCACCGGCATCCTCCGTCTCAAACGAGTGCATATTAAGCACTTCAATGAGCTTTGTTTTCTTCGGAACTGTCGGTAAGAGCTTTTTTAATAACGAATAAGAAAATTTCATTGTTCGCTAGAACTGTTTTATTAATCTAAGGTCTCCGTCAAAGAACATGCGGACATCGGGGATTTTGTATTTGATCATCGCCAGGCGATCAATTCCCATGCCAAAAGCAAAACCCTGTGAGTCGCGCGGATTATAGTGGGCATATTCAAAAACGCGCGGGTGAACCATGCCGGCACCCATAATTTCTAGCCATTTGCCGCCGAGTTTGATGTCAACCTCAAGACCAGGCTCAACAAACGGGAAATAGCTGGGGCGGTAACGAAACTGAATTTTTTGATTCTTAAAAAACCGTTTGAAAAATTCCTCAACGACAAACTTGAAATTCGCCAAGCTCACATTTTTCCCAACCATCAGTCCCTCGATCTGATGAAAATTTGCTTCATGCGAAGCGTCGGTTGCCTCATAACGAAATGCTCTCCCCGGCACGATAATCTGAAAAGGCGGATTGTTCTCTTCCATGTAGCGGATCTGAACAGGGCTTGTGTGAGTCCGGAGTAATTTTTTCTGATTGGCCGGCTTCAGCCAAAAAGTATCCCAGGCATCCCGCGCCGGATGATCTGCAGGAATATTTAGGGCATCGAAATTATAATATTCAGTTTCGATTTCTGGTCCCTCGACAACGGAGAAATTCATCGCCGAAAATATTTTTCTGACTTCTTCGTCAACAAGAGTAAGTGGGTGCAAGTGTCCCCGCTCAGCCTTTCTCGCGGGCGCAGAAAGATCAACTTGGCTTTGGCTGGCAGCCGGAGATTCTTGGCTGGTCAAACGATTGCTCAAGAGTGCTTCCATCTCTTTCCGCAGAGCTTGGGCCCGAGGACCAACATTCCTCCGCTCCTCAAGCGGCAAATCCTTGAGCGATCGCAGAATCATCGTAAGCTCGCTCTTTCTGCCCAAGAACCTTATCCGGACGGCCTCAAGTTCGGCGGGGGTTTTGGCGCCATTTAGCGCAACCAAAAAACCGCCCTTAATTCCCTGTAGCTTTTCCATATACTGAGAATTTTAACAGAAAACCGCCCACCCGACAAAGCGAAATTGACTTCCGAGGACGCCGGCGATACCATCAATTTAGAACCGTAAATCTCAATATCTGGAGGCGTGGGATGAGAAAATATCTCTCTTGTTTGATGATTCTCCTCTTGTTTTTCGGCACCGTGAATGGACCGCCGGCCTTCGGACAAAAAACTCCGAAGTCCGACCCAAAGCCCGACAGGAATACAGCTATCATCAGAGCTGAAGTGGCCTATGTCATAGTGAACGTAACGGTGCTTGATCCCTATAGCCGCGTCGTCACCGGCCTGGAAAAAGTAAACTTTGAAGTCTATGAAGACGGCAAAAAACAAAAGATAAGAAAATTCTCTAGCGAGGAGGCTCCTGTTTCCATAGGTCTTGTCGTTGACGTAAGTGGCAGCATGTCCAATAAAATCGAAAAGGTGATGAGGGCAACAGAGCTTTTTATGGAAACATGCAACAAATTCGATGAGTTTTTCCTGACGGTTTTCAGCGATGGCGTCAGACGACTAACTGATTTCACGAGCGACACCACCGTAATTCAAAATGCTTTCAAGCCATTGCTGTCGATTGGTGGCAAGGGACGGACGGCGCTTTTTGACGCCGTCTATGACAGCTTGTCGTATATGGTGGCGAAAGCCCGCAAATTTCAACCGCAAACAAATGAGATCAGCGGCAATTCTCCGCCGCCCGAGAAACGTGCTCTGCTTTTAATCTCCGATGGCGGCGACAACTATAGCCGCTACACAGAAAAAGAAGTCGATAACCTTCTCAAAGAAGCGGATACGCAGCTTTACGTCATCGGCATTTACGATCAACCCGGATACCGATCGACCCCAGAAGAACAGCGTGGCCCTCTGCTGCTTCAAGATCTCGCGGAAGCAAGCGGTGGCAGAGTATTCCCGATTACTGAAAATGATATAGGCTCGAGTTTCGGCGACACGATAAAAGACACTGCGAAAAAAATCGGCATTGAGCTCCGAAAACAGTATGTGATCGGGTATTACCCCGAAAACACCAACCACGACGGCAGATATCGAAAAATCAAAGTCAAGGTGATCGCTCCCAGGGGTCTGCCCCCCCTAAAGGTGTACACCAAAACCGGTTACTACTCTTCTCAAAATTAAAGGACGCTCCCGCCTCCAGCCCGAGCGCCCTTTTTTATATTTTATAAACGTGCCGACGGCAGGGATCGAACCTGCGACCCAGCGCTTATGAAGCGCTTGCTCTGCCACTGAGCTACGCCGGCGTTTTTTATATTGTGCCCCGCAAAAGTGAATTTTGCAAACTTGGAATAAAAAGGGGGCGGCGAATTGACAATCCCGGTAATAGAAATTTTACTGCGCGCAACTTGACAGCGTACGAAAACTACTCTACGCTTGATCGCAGACCTTCGATGCCTACTTAAGAGGGACACACACAATGCGCATAAGGAAAGCAACCATCCGCGATCTACCCATAATTCAAAGGATTGTGAAACGCGAACTCTATCTTCCTATTCCCGGTTTCCACTGGCATATAAAAAGGAACATTGCGGAAAACATAAGGGGCTCCCAACACTTTGTCGCTGTGAAAAAGGGCGACATCGTCGGCATAATCGGTTTTATTTTCAGTAAAGAATGTTCGGCAATAGAAATGCTTGCGGTTGTGAGGCGCGCACGAGGACGGGGTGTCGGACAACAACTTGTGAAGTTTGCTCGGCGCACGGCACGACTGCGAGGCAACAAATTGCTCACCGTTTGCTCATTTTATGAATATCGCGCTGAAGATTTTTACCGCAAAGCCGGTTTCCAACTTCTCAGTAAACCCGGTATCTTCAACGGACACAAGTATCATCGATTCGTAACGGCATTAACCTAAGGCATCGCTCCACCCATTTTCGGGTGGAGTTTTTACGTAATAATTGCGGAGTTTCTGTGTTCGCAGAGAATTGACAATATAATACTGGCTGTGATAAGCTACTAGTAGGTTTTTGATTCCTAGGGAGGCAACATGCTGATATCAGATGGTTTCGGAACCTACACCCTTGGTCCGAATGGTGAAAAACGCTACGCAACCGCAACAAAACTCGAGATGAACGGTGAGCTTGTTTACCGTTTTAATCCCGCCACCGGAATTTTAGAAGTGTCCATGAGCGAGGCGGATGCGCTGACTTTTACAAAATTGATAGGGGGGCTGCCGGCCAAAGAAATCGTCCTGCCATCGCCACCACCACTCAGTGAACGGTGCTACTTTCACAACGTTAAAGAAATCAGGTCCTTGCCAAAGAAGGATGGCTCATTCTTTATCACAATCTCTTCATCTGAGGAAAAGACGGGGGGTGGTTACGAATCGCTTGAGGTCTACGGCGGATCGAAATCGCGCTGCGATAACTGCTCAAGGGAATTCGCAAACGGAGAGGTTGTTTCTGTGGACCAAAACCAGGAATTGGTTTTCTGCTATTCTGATGCCGGCGGCGGCTGCGGTCCAGCTTACACCTTTTCGAGTGGAAAAATGGTTGTCGGAGTTCCCATGAAATTCGGCACTGAAAATTTGCCGCCCCAGGAAAGAACACCGTGTTATCCCGATTCGCCCGTCTTTGAAAAAGCGGTCGAAGGAATAGTGGCTGGAGAAAAACGAAAGGGTTTCTGGGCAACGCTGTTCGGATCGTAAAATTCTCATTTTTGAGTCGCTACCACGCGACTCAAAATTTTTATTGCTTGCCTGCTGGCGTTTTTTACATTTTGTCCATAAAAAGTGGCTCTCGCAAATAATGAAATAAGATTTGACAACTCTTGGTGTATAAATTATGGGAATTTAAGGTTCGCTAAAGCGAATTATATTAATGTTGCGGGGGCGGGAATTGCACCCACTACCTTCAGCTTATGGGGCTGACGAGCAACTGTTGCTCCTCCCCGCAAAACTATTGTATAAAACCTCCACGAATTGTCAAAAGCAATTTTTGATGCGAAGATGAATAAAAATGAAAATCGCAATTCTCGGCTTCGGCAAAGAGGGACAATCCATCCTGCGCTTCATCAAAAATCAGAAACAGTATCGCGGTTCCGAAATTTGGGTTCTGGACAAAAATACCACACTAAAAATTCCGAGGGGCACAAAAACCCAACTCGGCAAAAATTATCTCAGAAACCTAGAGGGGTTCGACTTAGTTTTCCGCTCGCCGGGGATTACCTGGAATTTGCCGGAGCTCCGGCTAGCGCGCCGGACTGGCACAAAATTCTTGAGCGCAACCAAGCTTTTCTTTGAACATTACCCAAGTAAAAACTTCGTCGGCATCACGGGTACGAAGGGCAAGGGCACGACATCAACGTTGCTCTATGAAATCCTCAAAGCCCATTCGACAAGCTCAGGGCAAGCCGTGAAGAAGCCGGTTTTTTTGGCCGGCAATATTGGTAAGTCCGCCATTGATATTCTTCCACGTCTGTCCGCGTTAAGTCCGCGTAAGTCAGCGTTTATTATTCTGGAACTTTCAAGTTTCCAGCTTCAGGACTCGATTACGTCGCCGCACATTGCCGTGGTACTAGACGTATTTCCAGATCATCAAGACAGCCATCTCAATCTCCGAGAATATTACGAAGCAAAAACTAACATTGCTCGCCACCAAAGACGCGGTGACAAAATTTTCTTCTTTAAAAACAACGCCTTGAGCCGCTGGGTTGCGCAAAAAAGTCCAGGCCTAAAAATTGCGGTTGATGAAAACAAATTCGCGCTATTCGGCCCCCAAAACCTAAAAATCCCGGGATGGCATAACTTCAAAAACGCGGCGATGGCCGCAATTGTCGCTCAATCTCTCGGAGTGCCGCAGAAAATAATACTAAAAACAGTGAAGGGTTTCCGCGGGCTCGAGCATCGGCTGGAACTTGTGCGCAGCCGGAGCGGCATAAAATTCTATAATGACTCTGCTTCTACTAATCCGCAAACAAGCGCCGCAGCAATCAGAGCATTTCCAAACCAAACGAAAATACTTATTGCCGGCGGCCAAGATAAGGGTCTGAACTACAAGCCACTCGCCGAAGCACTCAAAAGTTCTGGCACGCAACTCGTCGTACTATTTGGAGAAAACAAGAGGAAGATAAAAAAACAAATAGCAAATAGCAAGGTGCGAATTGCGCTCTGCAAAAACATAAAAACGGCGATAAGAATGGCCTATCGATTCGCAAAATCCCTGCCAGCTGCCATTATTTTTTCCCCCGGCGCCGCGAGTTTCGATCAGTTCCTAAACTATGTGGATCGCGGGGAGCAGTTTAAGAAAATAGTTCGGGGGTTGACAAAATGAGCCGCCAGGAGTATGTTGTAGCCAGCAACAAACTTGGCAAAGGGGAGGCCACATGCTAGTCCTTCGGCACGGCAAGCTCTACAGACCAAGCAACGACGAGAGAAGTTTTCTGATTGGCGTGAAAGTCGACTGCGTCAACCCCAAATGCGGCTGCGGATTCGAGATAGGTGAACTGGACACCCACAAACCCAGCATAGACCGCGTCCAGGATAACGGCATCGCGGTTTGCAGGACAACCTGCCCGGAATGCCTCATGGTGACGCCGTTCGACGCACACGCGAAAAAGAAAGTGAAAGTGGCATAGCTACACAGACAGACGACCCAGTTACAATGCTCCGGATCCTTCAGTGGATCGCGGGGCAAATTTTTTTGAGGGGTCAACTGGATTTGACAAGATAGCGGCTATGGTCTACAATACCGGAAGTTGCTTAGTCTACAGCCAAGGAGGCTAATTATGCGGATTGTACGGGAAGGACCGCTTTCGACTCTCTACGTAGAAGATCAGAGGCACGCTATGAAGCCGAGTTTCCTCACCGATGAAACATACTCGCAAGTTCTCGATAACGCGATCATCGTCTGCACGGACGCCGCGATCGTCAATCAGCAAGGGCGCACCATCTTTCTCGCCAAACGGCGCGCAAAACCCATGCCGGGGTGGTGGTGGATCGGAGGACGCAGGAAAGCCGGCGAATCTCCGATTCAAGGGATGCTTCGGAATTTCAAACGCGAAACAACGCTCGATTTGCCAGCCGAAAGATTCAAACCGGTGGCAATCTGCGAGTATCACTGGAAAGATCGCGAGCAAGCCCCCCAGGAAAATGGGTCACACAATCTCGCCCACACCTACGCAGTTGAACTCTTGGCCGTGGAACTTGAGACGGCCCGGCGCAATCTCGAAGCCAAGGAATACCGAGCCGGCGAAGGACTCCGAGAATTCAGTTACGATGAACTTGTCGCCCAAGATGCATGGCCGGAGAACCCAGATGGCATCCATCCCGTGATCATCGACTTCTGCGATCGTGTTTTCTGGTAAGAATTCCTGAACCCCGGCCCGTACTTCACTGTACGGGCCCCTTTATTTTGCAATAAAACGCAGGAGTCGTTACAATTTTTCATATGTCCTCCCCTATCAATAAAAAAACACTCAAGCACCTTGCTGAGCTCGCGCGCATAGAACTGAAACCCGAGGAAGAGGAAAAGCTTCTCTGCGACCTCTCCAGAATTCTTGACTACTTCAGAGAGCTGCAGGGGCTTGATACTTCTGCCGTAGAACCCATGACTGGCGGCACGACGCTCAAAAACGTTTTCCGCGAGGATGACGAGAGAGAAAACACAAACCGCGAGGCCGGCGTAGAAGCATTCCCCGAAACAAAAGATGGCTTTCTTAAAGTACCGCCCGTCTTCGGGTAAAATTCAAAATTGAAAAATCGAAATGACAGCACTAAAGGACTTAACTATCAAATCTTTCCACGATGGGTTGCTGGCGAAACACTTCTCTGCGCTGGAAATCACTCAGGCATTTTTCAAACACATTAAAGCAAGCGACGGAAAAATTGGCGCTTACTTGACTTTGAACGAAGAAGGGGCCGTGAAAGTTGCAGAAGTAGTTGACATTGCCATGGCCAAAGACGAACCGCAGGGCGTTCTTGCCGGCGTGCCGCTAGCCATTAAAGACAATATTCTAGTCAAAGGACAACGAGCTACCGCAGGATCCAAAATTCTCGAAAACTATACCGCGAGCTACGACTCCGGGATCGTCAAAAAATTAAAAGCCGAACAGACTATTTTTCTCGGCAAAACCAATCTCGATGAATTCGCCATGGGATCTTCAACTGAAAATTCGGCATTTAAGCTGACACGCAATCCACATGATCAGGAACGTGTGCCCGGCGGCTCGTCGGGCGGTTCCGCGGCGGCAGTAGTAGCGCACCTGTGCGTTGCTGCGCTCGGGTCCGATACCGGCGGCTCGATCCGACAACCAGCGGCTTTCTGCGGCGTAGTCGGCTTGAAACCTACCTACGGAGCAGTTTCGCGTTCTGGTCTCATAGCCATGGCTTCGAGTTTAGACCAAATCGGCCCGATCACAAAAACCGTTGAAGATGCGGCAATTTTGTTTAAAGCAATCGCTGGCCGAGATCCGCTGGACGCAACCAGTTCGCCAGTGGAGTACGACGACAAACTTTTAAGCCCCGACCTTCAAAAAGTAAAACAGCTAACGGTGGGCTTACCGGAAGAATATTTCATCGGCGGCATCGACCAAAAAGTCCGAAATGGCGTGGATACAGCTATAGAGAAAATAAAAAGCTTGGGGCTTAAATTCAAAAAAATTTCTCTGCCGCACACCAAATACGCTTTGTCGTGTTACTACATCATCATGCCGGCGGAGGTTAGCGCCAACCTGGCAAGATTTGACGGCATCCGCTACTCGCAAATCTCGAACCTAAAGTCTAAAACCTCAAACCTAAAAGATGTTTATTTCAAACAACGAGGTTTGGGCTTCGGGCCAGAACCGAAACGGAGAATTATCTTGGGAGCTTTCGTACTTTCCTCTGGCTATTACGACGCCTACTACGATAAAGCCCAGCGGGTACGCTCACTAATTAAACAAGATTTTGACAGCGCCTTTAAAGAAGTGGATGTAATTTTAACGCCGGTGACGCCCACTCCGGCTTTTAAAATCGGCGAAAAAACCTCCGATCCACTTTCGATGTACCTCTCTGATATATTTACAATCCCAGTAAATCTCGCCGGACTGCCGGCCATTTCGATTCCCGTTAAAAAGTACCACTACCCAAATCCGGCGAAAGAGTTGCCAATCGGTTTCCAGATCATCGGCAAACACTTCCGCGAAGGAGACTTGCTCGGCCTCGGTCAATATTATGATAAACTAAGCTAATGCCTACCTCGACTTTTTTACTTGCCCAAATAAGCGGGATTTTAGAAAACCCGCAGGTGCAAACACTAAAAAACAGCTCAGAGCTCCTCTATTTTTCACACCTCGGTCTCTTCAAAATAATTAGCGTCCTCTTGAGCGCCTTCTTTGTAACTTGTGCAATTTTTTTTGCCATCAAAACCGGCTGGATTGCACTCCGTGTCAGCCGCGTTGAAGACGTTTTTTTGAAAAGGAATCTGCCGAAAAAAAGATCTGTGCGAGCTTGGCGGGAAATTCAAAGGCATTTCTTCGCCGGCAGCGACAACGATTTAAAACTCGCCCTAATCGAAGCGGACAAAACTTTGCACGAAGCACTTAAACATGCCGGTTTCCGAGGAGAAAATATTGGCGACATACTGAAAAACCTTGACGAATCGAAGCTCCCTAACATCCAAGAGGTCTGGGAAGCGCATAAATTGCGCAACCGCCTCGCCCACGAAACCGATTTTCGTTTAAGCCGTGACACAGCCGAACGGGCACTTACGGTTTACGAACAGACTTTCCGCGATTTGGGACTCCTTGATTAAAACCGATCTTTCTATGTTTGCCGTTATGGCACCGACGAGCTGCTTACAGTCACGGTCGATGAACCACTTACGGCGGTCACCGTCACATCCCGCGAGCCAACAACGTGAGTGCCGGATATTTCAATTGTCTTGCTGATCAGGGGATTGAGCATCGCATCAACTTTTGGATCTTTTGAATTTTTCACAGAAACCTTGAGGCCGTCAGCAGTGGTAACTACATAAGGAATCCTGCCACTGCCGCTTAAAATACCCCTCAAGGAAAAGTCGGCTTCGGGCGTGCTGCTCGAAAACCCGGCTGGCACGACAAAAAAGTAAAGTTCGCGAGACAGCTTGTCGCTCTCCGCCGTAATGGCCGCAATGCGACTATTGGAGTCGGAAGCAAGCTTCCCAAGTTGGGAAGTTAAATCATTGACCTTGGCATTAGCGGCGGCGCTTTGTGCTGAATACGATGCAATCTGACCCTTTATATTGTTGTTCTGCAGATAGAAAAAAACGGCGCCGCCCGCGGATAGAATCGCAAGAGCCGCCAAGGCAATTAAAACCACCGGAGGTTTCCCGTGAGAAACAACCGGCATTTTCCCTAATTGCTTAATTTTCTCCGGAAGTTCGGTTGGCGCCTTTTCTTTTCCCTTAACATCTTTCTTCCCGGCCGCCCCGGTCTCCCCCATCGGAGAACCAACAAGAAGGTCGCTCACCATTATGGTCTGCGGCCGCTCCACCACTGGCCCGGCTCCGGTTTTAGGCTCAACACTCTTCAAAGAATCTTCGACATCTGTCCCCGCCCAACCCGCGGCCAAAAGCGACGGCTTTAGCGCTTCACGGGAAACACCAAGTTGAAGCTGGGACTTAATGTAGTCAACAAGTTGCTGCTGTACCATTGCTTTTATTCTAACATTTCGTTGCCCGGCAAACTATGGAGATGTGCACAGGCAAACGAGAAGGCCTAATTCTTATCTTTCTTCAGTTTTAGCGACGCGGAATTGATGCAAAATCTCTTGCCAGTTGGTTTGGGCCCACCCGCCCGACCGGAACGGTACGTTTCGGGCAGGTCATCAAAAACGTGGCCGAGGTGCGAACCGCAGCGCGAGCAAACGGCCTCCATCCGCTTCATGCCGTAGCTCTTGTCTCTAATCGTTCCGACTTTGTCTTCCGACATCGGCGCGTAAAAACTGGGCCAGCCGGTGCCGGAATCGAACTTTGTCTCCGAAGAAAAAAGTTCGTTGCCGCAGGCAGCGCAATGGTATACTCCTTTTTCGTGAGTATCCCAGTACTTGCCCGTGAACGCCGGCTCGGTCCCCTTTTCCCGCAAAACACGATACTCCTCCGGCGAAAGCGCCTTACGCCATTCTGACTCGTCTTTGGTTATTTTAACCATAGCAGTAATTATATTATATTTGCGCAGCCGACCGGATTTGAACCGGCGATCTTCCCCGTGACAGGGGGACGTGTTAACCAGGCTACACCACGGCTGCATAAAAAACTGCCTCGCACACCACAAACTACAATTTAGCGAAAATCGAGCTAAAAGTAAACACTCGCAGACCAGTTGCGCCTATAATCCGCAAGAGCTAAAATCTATTTAGACCACTTTAAAAACGGGGCGGCGATGCCAGCAAAAAACAAGTGTCCCGAGCTTGAAAAAATACCGAGGATCATCGAGACGATCAGCAAGCCAATTCCCGCAGACTGTCTCGCCCATGCCCGGCGGTGCGAAGATTGTTTGTTTTGGTTATCGCATATGCTAGCCCTAAGAAAAGCGATGTCGCTTATTACGACGCGCATTCTCATAAAGGGGCTGTGTCCCGAGCAGGGCAGTTTCTCTCTCATGCTGATTGCGGCCGTCCAGGCCCTAAAAACCATACCGGACGCACTGAACAAAAAAACTGCGAAGAATTTTTGGCACTTAACGCTCGGCGAAGAACCGATGTTCAGCGAGGTTTTTGAGTTAAGGTGGCACCTGGACGAATGCGAGCTTTGTGAATCGTATTACGCGGAACTTTATGACAAGATGATTGATCTGCAAGAAGAATATGAAGCAGAAATAAAAAAAGATGGCGCCGAAATCATACCCGCCCCACAAGCCGAAATCCGCGAAATAGATTTTTCTGAACTCCAGCTGCACAAACAAACAAAGCCCAATTAATGGGCTTTGTACATTTTTATTTCAATAGACCAATAAATTCCTTCTCGTTGATAACTTTAACACCCAGCTTTTTCGTCCCATACCAGAGCAGAGCTCGCTACGGGACTCCGCTTAATTTGTAGTGCTGCTCTACTTGAGTATTTTCAGAAATTCCATTTCATCAATTATTTTTACCCCCAACCGCTTCGCTTTCTCAAATTTTGATCCGGGTTCGGAGCCGACGACGACATAGTCCGTTTTTTTGCTGACGGATTCCGAGGCCTCGCCGCCCAGCTCCCGTATTTTCTCTTTCGCCTGCTCGCGCGATATGGATTCCATGCTGCCGGTCAAGACAAATGTCTTACCTGCCAGTTTCCGGCTTTTGGCGCTAGATTTCTGGGCCTCAATGCGCACACCCGCTTTTTCCAGTCTTTCAAGTAGGTGGGTATTGCGCGGCTCGCGAAACCACCGGTAAATGCTTTCGGCAACTTTGGGGCCGACATCAGGAACCTCCTGCAATTTGTCCAAACTGATCTCGCGCATAACTTTGAGAATATCCGTCGGTTTGCTTGCGCGGTGACCAGGAAAAACTTCGCGCGCCAAAAGCGAGGCGGTTTCTTCGCCAACATGCAAAATCCCCAGGGCGAACAAGAAGCGATGGAGCAAAACTGTTTTTTTACTTTCGATTTCTCCGACAATGTTTTCCGCGGATTTTTCGCCGAAACGCTCTAGCGCCGCTATGTCCCCTTTTTGCAGGATAAAAATGTCGGCTGCGTTTACAATTAGTCCTTCATCCAAAAAATGGTCAATGATCTTCGGCCCCAAACCCTCAATGTCGAAAGCGCCGCGCGAGACGAAATGATACAAATTTTCTCTGTGCCGCGCGCCGCAAGTTGGGCTCGAACAGCGGTAAGCCACGCCATCGCGCACAACCCTTGATCCGTCAACGGGGCAATGCATCGGCATCTTGAAAACTTTTTCTTTGCCTGTGCGCAAATCCTTCAAAACTTTCATGACTTGCGGAATGACGTCGCCGGCGCGGCTCACGATCACCGTGTCGCCTATCTTGAGTCCCAAGCGTTCAATCTCGTCGGCATTGTGGAGTGTTGCATGCGTGATCGTCACGCCGCCGACGTTCACGGGCCGCATCGCGGCCACGGGCGTGAGAGCCCCGGTGCGGCCAACCTGAACCACAATGCCTTCCACGACTGTCGTTGCCTCACGCGGAGAAAACTTGTAAGCAACCGCCGCCCGCGGAGCTTTACCGATAACTCCGGCTACGTTATACAAATGATTGTCGTTCACACTCACAACAACTCCGTCAATCTCAAAAGGTACTTTCTCGCGTTTCTTTTTAACCTCCTCGTGAAAAGAAAAAACGCCGCTGAGATCCTTAACCACGCGCCCTTCTTTATTTGTTTTTATACCCCAGTCGTTTAAGGCCTTGTATTCGGCACCGTGCGTGGGAAATCTTTTAAAATACTCTTTGTCCTCCGATCCGAAGTCCACAATCCCGTAGGCGTAAAAATCCAGGCGCCGGCCGACGGTTATTTTTGGATCGAGCTGTCGAATAGAACCAGCCGCGACGTTTCGAGGGTTCGCATATTCTTTTTCGCCTTTCTTTCGCTGTTCTTTGTTGATACGCTCAAATTCCTTTTTAGTTAAAACCGTCTCGCCCCTGACAACAAGTTCGCTTGGCCAATCTTTACCCGCGAGCTTAAGCGGAATTGCTTCTATCGTTCTTATGTTCTGAGTCACATCTTCCCCCACATTTCCGTCTCCACGAGTTGATCCCTGATGTAAAACTCCGTTTTTATAAACCAGTTCAATTGCCAAACCATCCATCTTCAGATCGCAATAAAAATGTGAATTAACTTTTTTACCGAGATAATTCTCCAATCTTTCAAGCCAAGCGCGGACATCCTCTTCCGAAAAAGCGTCATTTAGAGAATTCATCTTAATTTGGTGGCCATGAACAAGGTGACGAATTTTTTTGAACTCTTTGAGGGGCTTCCCGGCAACGCGCTGCGTCGGCGAATCAGGAGTCACGAGATCCGGAAACTGCTGCTCCAAATCAAAAAGCTCTTTCTTCAAGGAATCGCCCGCTTCCTCCGAAAGTTCCGGCGCGTTTAAAACGTGGTATAAATACCGATCTCGATTGATGGCCCTCCTTAAATGCTCAATGCGTTCACGGGCGGCTTTTTTATCCATGAACTTATTATATCGCGTGGAAATTATCTTTACCCGCACACCCTAAAATTACTTCTACTTGCCGAAATCACACTATCCACAAAAAGAAAGAGGCACTGATAATGTTCGTCAGTGCCTTTACGCAAATGTTTCAGACGCTTAAGGTGCGCCAGGCGATAAGAAAATCACCTTTTCCCGACAGGTCATGGCGGTTATAGGCGGGGTCGAGTAACTGCGGGTGCACCCGCGCCGCAGTATAAAGCCAGCGAACAAGTTTTTCCGCTATCGCTTCATCCGTCGCAACGGCGAAACCGGGGCTATTGGGGTCAGCCGTTTCTCTCGCCGCAATGTACACCTCGTGCCTTACTGCCTCGGCTGATACATGCTGGGAATCGTTGACGAGCAATGACCCATCCTCGCGAAGTTCCAGTTTGTCCAACCTCGTATTGAGACGATGATGACAAACCCGATTCGCCAGCATCATAAGGAAATTCTGCGCTTGCCAGAACATCTCGAGGGGAGCGTGATCGGGAATATCAAAGTTGAGGGGTTCTAGTTCTGGATGCGCCACAATGGGAGGTGAAGGCAGATATTCTCCGTCGGGTGAAGGAAGAGGGCGTTTCGGTTGCGCAGGCCGCCAAGGATCATGGGCTGCACGAGTCCACCATCTACCATTGGCTGGGCACCGGCGCCACAGGTGTG
>Ga0209515_10000213_pt1 | contig 110742 bp, 114 predicted proteins | sample Subgroupgradi54m_FD_187454 | JGI IMG/M metagenome (GOLD analysis project Ga0209515, IMG submission 187454) | Subsurface groundwater microbial communities from S. Glens Falls, New York, USA - GMW60B uncontaminated upgradient, 5.4 m (SPAdes)... ... | reverse complement strand
AAATTGTATCGGCGCGTTGCGCCGATGAATTGAAATCCGCCGTAAAATTCCAAGGGTTTTTAATCTCAAGCCCCAATCTCATCCCCGCGATGCGGGGGTTCGTCCGCGCGAGAAGCGCGGGCACATGAAATGTGTAACTCATCTTTTTTTTCTGCCTTTGGCAGAAGGCAAAGCGATAACACCAAACCGCTATGAACGCACTGAATCAAACCAGAAAATATTTCATCTATACGCGCAAGTCAACGGATACGGAAGATCGGCAAGTGCGAAGCATTGCCGATCAATTGGCCGAACTGCACGAACTTGCAAAGAAAGAACAATTGGAGATCGTTGACGTCTTCGTTGAGAAGCAGACTGCCAAGATTCCCGGTCGGCCAATTTTTAATGACATGGTTGCGCGTATTGAGAAAGGAGAGGCATCGGGAATTTTAGCATGGCACCCGGATCGTCTCGCTCGCAATTCGGTTGATGGAGGAAAGATCATCTATCTCGTGGACACGGAAAAGATCGTTGGGCTAAAATTCCCGACATTCTGGTTTGATCCGACACCGCAAGGAAAGTTCATGCTCTCCATCGCTTTTTCCCAATCCAAGTATTACATCGACAACTTATCGGAGAATATCAAACGTGGACACCGTAATAAGGTGAAGGATGGCATCTGGCCTCAAATGGCGCCATTAGGGTATGTAAACGTAAAAGGGGCTGGCATTATCGTAAACAAAGAGATGGCGCCGCTGATACGCAAAACATTTGAGACATATGCCACAGAGAACTTCACCTTGCGTCAGCTTCGAGACAGATTCAACGCGCTTGGATTGGCAACAAGAACAGGGAGAGCGCTTGCGGTGTCGAACTACCAAAAAATACTTAAGAACCCTATCTACACGGGTCTCATGCGTTTCAATGGCGAGATTTACGAGGGCAAGCACGAATCGATTATCACAAAGAAACTTTTTGATACCTGCCAAGAAGTGATGGCAAGAAAAAGTAAGCCGAAAGGACCGACGCTTAAACCCTATCTGTATCGGGGACTTTTCCGTTGCGGTGAGTGCGGTTGCTTCATCACGACCGAAACGCAGAAGGGATATAACTATTTACGGTGCACCAAACGAAAAGCCCCTTGCTCGCAGAGGTATGTACGAGAGGACGCCATCACTTCTCAAATTCGAGAGGAGATCAAAAAGGTTTCTTTGTGTTCGTCTTGGGCAGAGTGGTGCGTTACTGAATTTGAAAAGGAAAAACAAGAAAACGCCCAAGACGAAAGCTTTTTCGTTCAAAAGGTACGGGATGATATTTTTGTCTGCGATGAAAAGCTCGACAAACTGCTTGATCTCCACTTAGACGACAGACTTTCTCAAGCCGAGTATGCCAAGAAAAAACAAAAGCTCATACTTACCAAAAAGGACTTGGAGGAGAAATTAAGTGCTTTTGAACGAAATGGTGGAAAACGGTTCGAACGGATGATTGCATTCATAAAAGATTCTAACCATGCAGAAACTATCGCTTTGCACAAAAATCCCGTCGAGGGACGGGATTTTCTAAAAAAGATGAGTTCGAACCCCCGCATCGCGGGGATGAGATTGGGGCTTGAGATTAAAAACCCTTGGAATTTTACGGCGGATTTCAATTCATCGGCGCAACGCGCCGATACAATTTCAGACAAAAACGCAATCTGTACTCTAATTCGGAGGAGGTGGGATTCGAACCCACGATACCTCGCGGTATGCCGGTTTTCAAGACCGGTCGTTTCATCCACTCACGCACTCCTCCCAATTTTATATAGTACAGTATACCTATCTCAAACCATTCCGTCAATAATACGACACATAAAAAGCCTCTTACAAAAGAGACTTTTTATCGCTTTATACCTTCTTCTATTTCTCACTCAACATCTTATCAATACCAGCCTTTACCTCGCTATACGGAACGGCGCCTGAAATCAAGACGGTCTTTCCGTTCTGCGCAAGTATAATACTTCCGGGCGTACCATCCACTCCCGCGGTCTGGCCTTCGCTCAAATCATTCTGTACTTTTTGTCTAAACTTACCTCCGTCAAAACATTCTTTAAATTTCCCCTCATTAATACCAAGCTCTTTCGCGAGCGGCACAAGTTGATCCAGCGCAAATCCTGTTCCATTGGATGTAGTCCGTTCAAATATTTTATCGCTATACTCAAAAAACTTTTTATCTCCCCCAACTGATGCCGCACACTCTGCTGCTTCTGCCTCTTTCTCTGCATTTGCATGAAAACTCAATGGAAAGTGCCTATAAACAAATTTTACCTTATCTTTATACTCATTAAACGCCTGTTCTACCGTGGGATGAAACCGTTTGCAAAATGGACATTCCATATCTGAATACTCTATAAACGCAATTTTTGCATTTTTATCTCCGCGAACATGGTCTTCTGAAGAGACCGGCTTCACCTTACCCGGTGCGGATCCATTTGCAGGAGGCTGTTGTGATGGCGCTGGTGACGGTGACGGTGACGGAGCTGTCGGTGCTGAATTTCCCGCCCCATTTCCCAATGCCAATCCACTACTACCCTGTACGCGCAAGGCAAAATATGTTGTTGGAATTCCCATCAAGACTATACCAACCGCAAGCCCGCCAAAAAAAATCTTCCACGGTGTCAAGCTAATAGAAAATGTCATGTTATTTTTATTTTGTTGTGATCGTGATGGCTGTTCTTCAATAATAAGCTCCTGTACTTGCGTCTGTGACTCGTCAAAATCGGGATCATAGGGAACGTATACCTTTGTTACATCTGCCATAGAATACTTTTTATGTTTTAACTGTCATAGTAGTGTAAAAAAAAATAGATACCCTGTCAAGAGAGGTTTTCGCCTTTATAATACTCCCAATTCTTCCAGTGCCTTCTTAAATTGTGAAATTGCCTGTCGCGCCGCTCCTTGACCAAGTGAAAATGACGCCTCATGCGCGAGCTTATTCCGTGTAATATGCGCGGGCCAGACATTTCTAATCTTTGGATACCGATATGCCGCAAGCTTCAGACGCTCTCCAAGACTTACTCCACCAAAACCCATAGACTTTAAAGAGTGATCCAAAAGTTTGTCCGCCTCAAGTACCGCCAATTTCCAGCTCACATCCTCTCGCCTACTCAAAAGTTCTTCAATCTGATTCCACCGTTTCAAAATATCCTCTTTACTCATTCCATAAAGTTCTGGACGTTTAAAAAACTTTTTAACAAAAATAATGCCGATAACAAAGGAAACAAGGAGTGCAACGCTAATGACTCCCCATACAAGGATACTTGAAAGATTTATTTCAGTTTCCATAAAAATTTATAAACACACAATTGTAGGTTTGCGTGTATGCCAATCTGTCGCCTGCTGATATGCGTGTCCAGCCGCAAGAATTGTAACCTCATCGAAATGTTTTCCCAAAAGTTGCATTCCAACGGGCAATTCTTTTTCACCGCGCGTCACAAAACCACAGGGTACAGACATACCGGGAATACCCGCAATGTTTGCAGATACGGTAAACACATCTGCAAGATACATCTGCAGAGGATCATGTGTTCTCTCGCCAAAGATAAATGGCGCTGACGGCGATGTAGGTGTAAGGATGCAGTCAACATGCAAAAATGCCTCATTAAAATCTCGCGTCATAAGCATCCGCACCTTTTGCGCCTGTTTATAATACGCGTCATAATATCCCGCGGCAAGTACATACGTACCAAGCATGATTCTCCGTTTCGTTTCCGCGCCAAAACCCTCTGAACGTGACTTCACGTATGTCTCAATAAGATTGCGTGTATCTTGCGCCGTATGACCATATCGCATACCATCAAAACGCGCGAGGTTTGCGCTTGCTTCAGCTGGCATAATCACATAATATGTTGCGAGTGCGTACTTCGTATGTGGCAAACTCACCGGAACAATCTCCGCGCCAAGTCTCTGAAATTCTTGGATGGCATCCTCTACGCATTTCAAAATATCTGCGTCTATACCTTCAATAAAATATTCTTTAGGAATACCAATTTTCATTCCCTTTACTCCACGTCTAAGATGAGCTAAAACAGGATCGGATGATGCTCTCCCGCTACTTGAATCATGTGGATCAACCCCCTTGATCGCATCAAACACTATCGCGACATCTTCAACTGTTTTTCCAAACGGCCCTATCTGATCAAATGATGATGCGAGTGCGATAAGTCCATAACGCGATACCATGCCGTATGTAGGTTTGAGTCCGGTAATGCCACAAAGTGCTGCTGGCTGGCGAATAGATCCACCAGTATCTGATCCCAATGAGGCGATACATTCATCCGCGGCAACTGCGGCTGCGGATCCGCCAGATGATCCACCTGGTACCCTGCTTGTATCCCATGGATTTTTTGTAGGACCATACGCGGAATTTTCTGTGGAAGAGCCCATGGCGAATTCATCAAGATTTGTTTTTCCTAAAAATATCGCACCTTCTTTTTCCAACTTTTCAATCACCGTCGCATTATAGCTTGCGATATAATTTCCCAATATCTTTGATCCAGCGGTCGCCTGTACACCTGAAATAAGAATATTATCTTTGATCGCCAATGGAACTCCCTCAAGATGCCCTATCGTATGTCCTTTTGCTATTTTTTCATCCACAGCAGTCGCACGCGCAAAGGCCTGCTCACGCGTATATGCCAAAAAAGCATGAATAGTTTCATCTACACGGTCTATCTGATCAAAACACTCCTGCACAAGTTCATTGCAAGAAAATTCTTTTTTTGTAAGCCCCTCATGCGCCTCGCGCACGGTTTGCATATTCAATGCCATACACATTATCCCTCAAATATTCCCTTTACTTTTAACAGATCAACTACTCTATCCGGAAACGCATGGAGTATATTGGCGTGCGTAGAAGGATCACATACGGCGACCTCATCAGCATTTCTGACATTTTCCAATCCATCAACCTGATACCGATACGAAACACCACTCGTATCTACCTCCTTCAATTGCGTAACGTACTCTAAAATGGAAGACAACTGTTTTGTAAATTGCTCTTGTTCTTCTGCCGAACACTCAAGTCGTCCGAGTGTCGCAATATGTTGAATGTCTTCTTTGGTCAATGACATAGAGTGTATATAAATATGTGATTATTGTATCATAGAACGAGACATTGTCAACTATTTGAGTATCTGCAAAAGCTCTTTTTCGTCAATAATACGCACACCAAGTTTTTTTGCTTTTTCATATTTTGACCCCGGATCACTACCTGCGACAACATACTGTGTATGTTCACTTACCGATGATGAGATATCACCGCCTCGCGCGCGAATTTTTTCCTTTGCGGTATCCCGAGTGAGCGACTCAAGTGAGCCGGTAAGTACAAAAGTTTTTCCCACAAGCGTCTGACGCACTGGATGTGTCATATTCTTGACAACGACTCCATTTTCTAAAAGCTCCTGAATACATTTTTTGTTCTTTGTATCATGGATGTATTCAAAGACACTCTCTGAAACCACAAAACCGACGTTGGGAATCGCATCAAGCTCTTCATGACTCGCGTGCAGAATATGTTCAAGTGTTCCAAATCTTTTCGCAAGATCAAAAGCCGTTTCTTCTCCCACATGGTGAATGCCAAGCGCGTATAAAAATCGCGAGAGCTCAATATGTCTACTGGTGTATATCGCATCAATGAGATTTTTTGCGGATCGTTCCGCAAATCGTTCTAACGGTACAAGATCTCCCTCTGTAAGTATAAAAAGGTCGGCAGAGGTTCGTACAAGTCCCATGTTCAAAAGTTGATCAATAATTTTCTCACCAAGACCATCAATATCGAATGCTTTTTTTGATACAAAATGAATAAGTTGTTCACGCTCTTTTGCAAAACAATTTTTATTTGAACAAAGAAGTGCAACTCCATCATCACGCCGCTGTGTTGGTGAGGCGCATACCGGACACGTGCGCGGAGGTTGAATTTTTTTCTCATCACCGCTTCGCATCTCTAGTACGACACGAATAATCTTTGGAATAATATCTCCCGCCTTTTCAATAATAACCGTATCACCAATACGCACATCAAGTCTTTCTATCTCATCCATGTTGTGAAGTGTCGCATGGGTGACTCGTGTACCCGCAAGAGGCGTTGGCTCAAATGTTGCAACTGGTGTAAGTACGCCAGTACGCCCAACCTGAAATGAAACACTTTTCAAAACTGTAGTCGCCTGCTGACCTGGAAATTTATATGCGATCATGGATCGCGGAGTTTTTCCTACAACACCAAGTTTTTCGCAAAGAGTATTATTATTCACCACTACCACAACGCCATCTATCCAATAGGGAAGCGTTTCGCGTTTCTTCAAAAGATTTTTATGATGTGCTATAACGGCTCTCCTATCTTTACAATATGTCTCATGCGTACTGTTTGTTTTTATCCCTATCAAACGTAAAAGTTCATGCGTCTGTTGATGCGTAGTGATACCAAATAACGATTCATGCATAAGCGCATAACCAAAAAAACTTAGATGGCGGGAGGCGGCAATACTGGAATCCAGCTGACGGATACTTCCGGCAGACACGTTACGTGGATTTGCAAACAGTGACTCTCCCTTCTTTTTTTGCTCTTTATTGAGCGCATCAAATATTTTCTTTTCCATAAATACCTCCCCTCTTACTTCAATGTCTCCGGAAAAATCTTTGAGCCGCGCACTGCATTTTTTTTCATCAATCCCCTGTCCGGAAAATGTATGTAAAAAATGATTTATTTCCTCTTTACTTGGTACACGCAATTGGAGTGGAATTACCTCAATGGTTTTTAAATTATTAATAACATTCTCGCCTTCCTTTCCGTCTCCTCTTGTAGAACCAGTAGTAAGCTCTCCATTTTTATACAACAAAGAAATAGCAAGACCATCCATCTTTACCTCCGCGTAATAATCAATAAGGGAATGCGGTATGAGCTTCTGAATACGTTCTTCCCAATCGGAAAACTCTTCTTCGCTAAAGACATCCTCAATGGAAAGCATAGGAATCTCATGTTTCACTTTTTTGAATCCACTAAGAACTTCACCTCCCACCCGTTGTGTGGGTGATGTTTTTGTGATAAGATCTGGAAAATTTTGCTCAAGAGCATACAGCTCATGTTTGAGCGAGTCCAACGCCTCATCTGAAATTTCCTGACGATCCAATACGTGATAGAGATATCTATGATGATTAATAGTCTCTCTAAGTTTTTTTATTCGCTTGACTGCATCATGTTTTGTCATATCTCTATTGCGATACTATTTCTGTAGCTGATCCTCACTAAACAAAACAAAATCAAACATGTTTGATAACGAACCCTTCTGGGGAAAGATGACACGACTATTTTGCTGAAACCCCCGATACGAACCACTCGGATTTGCATTGATGTAATTTGGAAGTGAAAGTAACGCGTTATCTGACGCTGACGTATCTGAATGTAGGGTTATTGTAAATCTGGAGAGATCGCAAAACATTGTTTTTACACGAACAATCATAGGCTTCCCGTCCATCTCGTACGACATAAAATTTACAACAACAAATTTTTTATCTGCCCCTAATGGTTGTTGAAAATCTTTTTTTACCTGTGCCTCGCTCCAGTCTATAGAGTTGCCACCCGTCCATTGCACAATACTTGTCTCAATCCATGGACGCTGATCCAAAGGAGCGCATGACTCCTTTTCCCAAGAAACTTTCAGAGACTTCATATTGGGAATACCAATGACAGAACCATTAGATTCCGTATACAGACTCGCCTGCACAGAGGCATTTTCCGGTAAAAACATTTTTTCAATCCTATCTATACTCGTAGAAAATTTTAGCGGATCAATGGCTCCATTTGCATTTAAAAAACTCCACCCATAATCTTTTTCATTTTCATCCAACACTCCCATAGCACGATTCCCCGTAGTATCAAGGGTCGCTCTCTCTTCTTTTCGTATTTGCCACATCGCATGTTCTGCACCAGATTCTGCGGCATATTGTGCTACCGTAGAGTAGTCCACGCTTCTGCCATATTGGAGCGAGTTAAGAACGAACAATACGAGTTCACTCCCTAAAACCAAAATACCTGACGTAATCACAATCGCCATAATCAACACCGCGCCCTTTTTTTCTCTATCTTGTTTTGTATATTTTTTCCATCTCATAGACTATCGTTTATACTCTCGCGATGAAACTGTTGTCTGAAGAGACATACGTGGCACTGATCCACGTAATCCGGTAACACGTGATGACGCGCTCACAGAAACTGTTATTTTAGGTTGCGTTTGCGCGTTATATTCCAAAAATCCATCTGACTGTTGCTCAAGAGAAAATGGATCTTTTTGCGGTGTAACAAAAAATAGAAGCCGTTCAATACGCACATTCCCCGATGACGCCTGTTGCCATGTTGCGCTATTATCTTCGCTCATAAGCAAGATACACGGTACGGACTGATCCGCATCATCACAGGGTGTTGGCAGTGGAGCGTTTGTATCTTTTCCACGTTTTACGAGAAGTTTTTTTCCATCCAACGTTGTCAGCGCAAGCGTATCATTACCATTTTGAGAAATTCCATGTGTGGGCTCTGCGTACCACTCATACGTTACACTCCCGCTCCGTACACCAGATGCGATTTTATTCATAAAAAAACGCATATCATCTTGAAGACGCTGAAGCGCAACGGTCCTGCGTTGTGCTTGTTGTGCACGGCTAAATACATCGGATACAATGACAATGAGCAAGGAAAACAAAAAAATAGTAATAATCATCTCTACGAGTGTAAACCCTTTTTGTTGTTTTATAGTCATATGTATCTTCATCGCCAATTATAGAGCCGCTCAATGATACGCGCAGACTGCGTCCGTCCACTCATCTTATACACAACTTCTGACGTTACCAAAATGCCCGCCATGATCTCTGATGACGGATCGCATCCTCCAGATGTTTTTATAGTTTCCGTAACAGCTCCCGACTCATTAAGACATATCGGATCAAAAAGAATTCGCCGATAATACTGGGTCTGTGCCGCAGATGGAGCCCTCACCTGATCTTGTGTATACAATCCTGAATCAAAAAATATTCTATATGAATCGTCAAACAGATTTGAATCACACGACGGTATATCACTAAAATATTGAACAAACGCGTCGGCTGTAATTTTTGTTGAAATACCTGCGCAATGAGTAACAAGATCAGTCATTCCCTTACTCCATGGCTGATCCGAAAGCCAGTTACTGTCACGAACATTCCGCGCGAGCTCCACCCCCTCACGCGCAAAATTAAATGCCGTAAGTCGCATCACCGCTGTAGTCTCGCTTCGTACATTTGCAGTTGTTAATCCAAGTACACCAAGAAGACCAGTGGTTATAACAAAAATTGCGGCCATAAGCTCTATGAGCGTTTGTCCACGTTGATCACGAATACGATGTATGGAAATACAGTACATACAAAGATATTATGGGGAGTGTGAGGTGTGCAAAGACCGTACAGAAATATCCTCAAATATTTTTTTCTGCGTCACGGATACTACGCGCTGTTTCACAAGTTCAAGAAGCGCGAGAAAACTTACGATAACCTCTGTTTTTGAGGTTGCATTCTGAATCATATGATGAAAGTATAGCCCCATTCGTGACGCCAATAATTCTTTAATACGCGCCATCTTATCTTGAATACTGATTTTTTCATCAAACGAAATGCCCTTCATGCGTGGTACTGCGGTTCTCTTTAACGCAAGCTGTGTATATACCGTAGCAAGGGTTTGACAGGTGAGCACTACTGGTGGTAAAAACATTCGTTTCTGTTCACTATGGAGATACGGCCGTGGAAATGCAACGTGTCCCGCCATATACAGCGACTCAATCATTTTTGCGGCATGTTGAAATTCTTGATATAGCTTTAACTGACGTTCTAAATCACGAATCTCTTCCTCCTCTTCGTGTTCTACTGTTGGGAGCAACGACCGAGATTTTATGAGAATAAGTTTTGCCGCTACAATCAAAAAATCAGCAAGCTCCTCCACGTGATGCGTACTCGCAAGCGAGGCGAGAAGTGCGATATAATCATCAGTCACTTTAGCAAGTGATATCTCTGTAATCAAAAGCTCCTCCCTCTCAATAAGCTGAAGTAAAAGATCAAGCGGTCCCTCAAATGTTCCGTGAGTAATATCAAGCATGGGTATTATTTTTTCTTTTTCTTCTTTACTATTTTTGATTTAGTTTTATTTAATGCTATTTTTTTTCGCATAATACTAAAAACACCAACTTTAGGTTTTTCTGCCTCCAAAAAATGTTTTAAAGGAATACGCAATGATTCCGTAAAATTCCCAGAAGAAAAAAATCCATGAGTATTTTTTGAAAATTTTCTATCCAAAAAAACAGGCAACTTATGATATCCGCCAAACGGTGTCAACGCTCCCTTTTTCTTCTTTAAAAACTCCCAAAGCTCTTTTTCCGTGGGAATACGAATCTTTTTTGCGCCAATAAGCGCCGTAATCTTTTTCATATCCAAAAGATGCCCTGCAGAAAGTACGGCGATGAGAAAACCCTTATCAGATTTAAGAAGAAGTGCCTTTGCAATGGCGGTAAGCGGTACACGAAGTGTTGCGGCGACATCAAATGCCGTATAGACCGTCTTATGCGGTACCACTTCATGGCGCAATGACTTACCCGTAAGATAGGAGACCAATTTTTGCGGGATTGGCATATACTAAAAAATTATGGAAAAAATATATTGTTGTTATTTTGATACAACCTTTAACCCCAATTCTTTAAGCTGACTCTGCTCCACGTCACTTGGTGCTCCTACAGTAAGATCACGTCCATCTCCTGTCTTTGGAAATGCAATCACCTCTCGGATACTTTGTTCCCCTAAAAGAATCATAAGGAGTCTGTCTATGCCAAGCGCAATACCACCATGAGGTGGCGCGCCATATTCAAACGCCTCAAGCATATGTGTAAACATACTTCTACGCTCTTCAGAAAATCCAATAAGCTCAAATATTTTTTCCTGAATATCTTTCCGATGAATACGAATACTTCCACCGCCGATTTCATATCCATTCATGACCATATCATACTGCCATGATTTTACGCGATGTGGTTCAGTTTCAAGAAAGGCGAGATCTTCGTTTCGTGGCATGGTAAACATATGATGCATAGGTGCGTAATGACCGGCATCCATGTCTGGCTCAAAAAGAGGAAAATCAATGATAAACGCAGGTGCAAGTACATCTTGATCACTAAGACCGAGCCGCTTACCAAGCTCCACGCGCAACTGACCGAGTGACTCCTCTACAACATGCCGCGCATCTGCTCCAAAAAAAAGAATATCGCCATTGTTTGCTCCAAGTTGAGTAATGATTCGTTGAACGATCTCGTCACTAAGATATTTAAGGATCGGTGATTCACTTTCAAATCCAGTTCCATCCTGTCGTTTTTCTTTTACCTTGATAAACGCAAGCCCTTTTGCACCATGTTTTTTCACAAGTTCGGTAAGTTCATCAATACCAGAACGTGTTAATCGTGACACGCCCCCAGAGACACACAATGTACGCACAACTCCTCCATGTGAGACCGCATCTGCAAAAATGGAGAATCCACACGACCGGACCACCTCGGTAACGTCAGTAATCTCCATGCCAAAACGTAAGTCCGGTTTATCATTGCCATATTTCATCATGACCTCATCATATGAAATACGTGGAAATGTAGTCCAGAGCAATCGCTTTTTTATATATCCTTTTTCTGTAAGTGCAGTAACACACGTACGAATCAAATTTTCAACAAGGTTCAACACATCATCTCGTTCCACAAAAGAAAGCTCTATATCTAATTGCGTAAACTCCGCTTGCCGGTCTCCGCGCGTATCTTCATCACGCAAACATTTTGCAACCTGAAAATACCGATCAATACCACCCACCATAAGAAGCTGTTTATACTGTTGCGGAGATTGCGGCAATGAATAAAACATTCCCGGATGTTGCCGTGATGGCACAAGATAATCTCGCGCACCTTCCGGAGTGCTTTTTGTAAGAAGTGGCGTCTCAATTTCTAAAAATTTTTCATCATGCAATACAGACCGAAAAGAAAACAATGCGGCATCGCGCGTGATCATATTTCGCCTCATCCGCGAACGGCGAAGATCCAGATAGCGATACTGCATCCGCTTCTCCTCGTTCACCTCTTTTTCCGGCTCGGCATCCGCCTCTATCTCAAACGGTGGTGTTTTTGAAAAAGAGAGAACCTCTGCATCAAGCACCTCCACCTCAATATGACCCGTCGGTATTTTTTCGTTGATCATCTCATCTGGTCGTTTTACCACCTTGCCATGTACCAATAATACATGTTCCGAACGAGCTTTGTCTGCAACATCATATGCTTTAGGATTTTTATCCGGATGAAAGACGACCTGTGTAATACCATAACGATCACGCAAATCTATAAAAATCAATCCACCATGATCACGGCGAGAACCTACCCATCCTGTTAGTTTAACCTCTGTGTCAACAGCAGACGTACCCAGCTCTCCGCATGTATGTGTTCTCAACATATAAACCCCGTATTATGAATCAAAAACAAGAGTCCCATACCGTTCCTCTTATCTTTCATCATACATACATCTTTGGAAAAATGCAATATTTTACTATACCGCCTTATACATAAAAAAAATAAAAAAGCCAGCTCAAATTCGTATGTGAGCTGGCATATTATGCACTTTTAATCCTCGTCGTCGTCTTTCATACATAAGTATAGCCGGAACCGACTCGATAGACATACCGTCCCCATCTTACGCCTCCGCATGCGTAAAAAAATCAAAAAATACCTGTGCCTTTAATTCTTTTTCCGCGTATTCAGAAATAAATGCACGGGCAAGCGTATGTATTTTTTTGATATCCTCTGCGCGAATATGCACGACTATTTCAGAAAGTTGTTTTTCAGAGAATAAAGACAGTATTTCTTGAGAGTGTTTTGACGTGCCATATCCAGAAACCATACGAAATTTTAAAAGAAACACATCCGCAATGAGCGGCGCTTGTACCGAAGAACATACTGCCAGCGAATCAAGCATCTCCCCTATCAATCCGTACACTTGCGAATCTTGTTGACTGTCTTTTATAAGATGGTCTAAAAAATCAAAAAAGTATAGCGCGCAAATCAGTTTTTTCATGTCATTTTTTATTGGCTCGTAGGTATCAATAATATCAACGGTCACAATGCGATCCATCTGTTTTCCGCTTGCTATTGTATACGTTGCCTGATGCAAAAGTTCAAGATTCCCGCATAGTTTACTGGATATTTTTTTTACTCCCTGTGCAACCACTCGTATTTTCCCTAACTCTTCCGTATAGAGCGTAAAAATCTTATCGCTCTCTCTCGAATCCTTTTTCCGAATGATATATCCACGGACTTTATAGGTCATAGTATGATCTTTTAACAATATCTGTTCACATGATATAATACTAATGAATCCACATTGAAGAATACCTCCTATGGTTCCGTCCCTAGGTGGTATTTTTCTTTCTATCAAAATATCCCTGTAAAATCAACATGGCGGCAACCGAGTGGTCATCGCTCTTTCCCTTTCTTCCTAGAAGTCTTTTTTGTGCCTCTAAAGATGTAAAGCTCTCATCTGCGGTTACTACAGGTAATCCGCTCATTTCTGAAATATTTTTAACAAAAAATTCTATGCGCGTAATAATATCTTCTGAAACATACCCCATACGTGGAATACCAACCACGATACTCTCAATCTCTTCTGACTTTATCAAAGCGATAAGATCTGCGAACAATTTTTTATCATCCGTATATGTAAAAGACTGGAGAGGGAGTGCAAGTTTTATCTCATCATCTCCAACGGCAGTGCCGACATATTTTGTCCCGTAATCAATGCCAAGATATTTCATAGTACATTTATAATGGCCAAGGAGTAAGTATCTCATTACCAGTCCTTGTCACCGTAATAGTATGTTCAAAATGCGCGCCAAGTTTTCCGTCTGCCATACGCACCGTCCAGCCATCTTCTCCTGTTATCACATGCCAATCCCCTATTGCTACCATCGGCTCAATGCAAATAACCATACCCTCTTTTAGTTCTACTTTTGACATACGCGAATCATAATAACAAAAAATTGGCGGGTCTTCATGCACCGCATATCCCACGCCATGGCCAGTAAGATCTCTGATAACACTGAATCCTTCCGTCTCACAAAAATCCTGCGTCGCCTTTGAAATATCGTGCACATACCCTCCGGGACGAACCTCTTGGATTGATCGCATAAGTGAATCTTTTGTCACAGTGATAAGCTTTTGCGCTTCTCGTGAGATCTGCCCAACTCCCACCGTGACTGCCATATCTGTAAAAAATCCATTTTTAAGTGGATATTGCACACCCAGATCAAGTCCTACAATATCTCCCTCTTGAAGCACTGTATCTCGTGTACCGTCTCCATGGACAATCTCACTATTTACAGAGACACAAAGCGCAGAAGGAAATCCCTGTGTTTTTTTTGACGCGCCATACCCTAAAAATGCCGGCCGGCCGCCATGACTCACCAAATATGCATGAGCAATCTCATTGAGTTCTTTTATTTTTATTCCCGGACGCACCGCATCCGCAGTCGCCTTTAGCGCCGCGGCTAAGATATGTCCGCCTTCGCGGAGAATTGTGATTTCTTCTGGTGTTTTTATAGTTATCATATCACTATAGTATACTATGCTCTAAGTAAATTCTGAAATAAGAAATCCCGCATTTCTGCGAGACTCGTTTTTTTATTTTATCAAAAAAATCATCTCCTAAAACAGATCTTCATAATCCCGCATAGAAAGTTGTGCGTCTATCTGCTTGAATGTTTCTATGACCACGCTCACTACGATCAACAGACTAGTACCACCAATAGCAAGTGTCTGAATCTGCGTAAAAGCTTGCACGACCAGTGGTAAGATTGCAATAACCGCAAGAAAAATAGCCGCAGGCAAATTAATTCTATTCACAACGCTCTGTAAATAATCCGCAGTTGATTTTCCCGGACGAATACCTGGCACAAAACCTCCTTGTTTCTGAAGATTTTCCGCAACTTGCTCTGGTTTGAATACCACCGCGCTATAAAAGAATGTAAACGCGACAACCGCGAGAAAATAAAATATTCCATACGCAATATTATTTCCAAAAAACGCAATCACCGCCTGCGCCGCCTGCGCAATTGCCGGCGTTTTTGCTTGAGCAAAAAATTGCGCGATAGTTGGCGGAAAAAGCACTACAGATATTGCGAAAATAATGGGAATCACGCCGCCCTGATTTACGCGAAGTGGAAGGTGCGTGTTCACACCGCCCATCATCCGAGTTCCACGCACTTGCCGCGCGTACGACACCGGAATATTCCGCTGACCCTCCGTCATAAACACTACGAGTACAATAGTAAGTATCGCAATAGCCACAAACACCGCAATATTTGTTATCTGTGTTGCGTCAAGAACCTGAATAGACCGTATAACAGAGGGAAGTGCTGAAACAATACCAGCAAAAATCAAAAGTGAGATACCATTTCCAATTTTCTTTTCAGAAATAAGCTCCCCAATCCACATAAGAAATACTGTCCCAGCAGTAAGTGTAAGAACAATAAATACAAAGTTCAACGGATCTAGTGATTCTATAATCTTTTTTGGAGACTGTTGAAGCAACATGACAAGTCCGTATGCCTGTAATATTGCCAATGGTATAGTGGCATATCGTGTGTACTGGTTTATCTTCTGGCGACCATATTCTCCTTCTTTCTGAAGCGCCTCAAATGATGGAATAATCATAGCAAGAAGCTGGAAAATAATTGATGAAGTAATATATGGTGCGACACCCATTGCCACAATGGAAAAATTTTCCAATCCACCACCAGAAAATATATTCATCATTCCAAATATCTGATTTCCTTGAAAAAATGAACGTAAATTTTCCGCATTTACACCAGGAATTGGTATACTTGCCGCAAAGCGAAAAACCACAAGCATGCCAAGAACAAAAAGGATTTTATTCCGCAAGTCGGGAAGTTTCCAAATTTGCTTAAGTTTTTTTAACATACGTTATTTAAAAATAGTCCCACCTGCCGCCTCTATCTTTTTTTGAGCAGAGGCAGAGACACTACATTTTGAAATAGTCAATTTTTTTGTCAGAGAGCCCGTACCAAGAATTTTAATAACCGGTACTCCTCTCTTTGCAAAAGTAATAGCCTTCTTTTTTATAAGCGTAATTGGCGTTACGGTCTCTCCGTCTTTATATATACGCTCCAACACATCAAGACTTACGGGTGTATCTTTTTCATAAATGCTTTTAAACCCGCCAATTTTAGGAATACGCAAAAGAAGTTGTTTGATACCTTTCAGCTTGAGTCCTTTTGATCCACCGCTTCGTGAACGTTGCCCCTTCATACCACGTGTTGAATACGTGCCATGACTTGATCCAAGTCCGCGACCAACGCGTTTTGCTTTTTTTCGTGAACCACGAAATGATTTGAGTGTGTGAAGTTCCATAAAAAAGTATTATGCCTGTTGTTCTACAGGCTGTGCGACATCTTTTTTCACGTAACGAATATGCGGCGTGATGACGGATGTTCTATGAAGTAATTTTAACGCAGAGAAAAGAGCTTTAATATTATTTATTTTATTTTTTGAACCGTACATTTTTGTTACGATATTTCCAATACCAGAAATCTCAAGCGCCGCACGTACCGCACCGCCCGCCATAATTCCTGTTCCTGGAGGTGCAGGACGCAGTAACAGTCGCGCCGCTTTAAATTTTATCTCTACCTCGTGCGCTATAGTATCTTTCACAATAGGAATAATGGTCAAATCCTTCTTTGCTCGTAAGACGGCCTTTGCTACCGCCATTGAGACATCGGTACCTTTTGCAAGCGCATATCCCAACTTCCCCTTCTTGTCGCCTATTACCACGCATGCGCGAAATTTCATACGTTTACCGCCCGCCATCACGCGAGTTACTCGACTTATCTCAATAAGTCGTTGCTCAAATTCTCGCTCTTCTTTGCGATGATGTGTGTCTCGTTTTCCTCTTCGTTCAGCCATATAATACTAATGAATTAAAAGACTAATCCCCCTTCACGCGCCGCATCTGCGACGGCACGAACACGACCATGATACGCGTTTCCGCCGCGATCAAATACTACAGAGGAGATTCCCTGTTCTTTCCCTTTTTTCGCAATCATCGCACCAAGTTTCTTCGCGCGTTCTGTCTTTGGAAGTTTTTTATCTTCGCCGGAAAGCTCATACTCTGACGCACTCGCAAATGTTTTACCTTGTTCATCGTCAATAAGCTGAACAAAGCAATGTTTTAGCCCACGAAATACAGCCAGTCTCGGACTCTCTTTGGTTCCCTGTATCTTTGCCCGAACGCGAGCATGTCGTCTGATTTTTTTTTCTTTTTTTGTGTGTTTCATAAAATATTACTTTGCGCCAGCTTTTCCGGCCTTTCCCGCTTTTCTTCGAACAACCTCATCTATATATTTTATTCCCTTCCCTTTGTATGGTTCCGGTTTTCGTAATTTACGAATATGCGCGGCAATCTCTCCTACACATTGTTTATCAATACTATAAAGCGTAATGACATTTTTTTCAATATTTCCAGAAACGCTATCGGGAAGTATGACATCTATGGGATGAGAAAAACCAAGATGAAGCGTAAGTTTTTTTCCGGAAATCGCAACTTTGTATCCTACACCATTCACCTCAAGCTTTTTTTCAAATCCCTTCGTTACGCCAACAACCATATTGGATATGAGTCGCTGGAAAAGTCCCCACAACGCCCGATGATCTTTAATCTCTGGATCTTTCACGGTCACATGGAGTGTATTGCTATCTTGCGTGACCATGACCACATCATGCAATTTCTGCGTAAGTGTTCCCTTTGGTCCCCGTATGATGACACTACCATCTTTTTGACTTGCGTCAACACCGACGGGAAGAATGATAGGTTGTTTTCCAATTCTTGACATACTTTTCGTATCATTAACTAATTTCACAAATAAGCTCACCCCCAACCTTCAATCTACGCGCCGCACGATTGGTCATGATACCACGTGATGTAGAGAGAATAGCAATACCGTAATTGTTTCTAATAGTTGGGATTTCATCTGCCTTTACGTATCTTCTGCATCCGGGAGTGCTGACTTTTTTCAGCAGTGAAATCACCGACAAAGTATCTACATATTTTAATGTAATCTGTATACACTTTATGCCACCAACTAATGCAACTTCATAATTGGTAATATACTGTTCTTCTTTGAGCACACGAGCAATCTCTTGCTTCATGCGCGAATGCGGAGCAAATACCGTGGGTTTTCCTACGGTTGATGCGTTTCGAATTCGTGTGAGAAGGTCTGCTATTGGATCTGTCATAAAATACTATGTATGTGTTACCAGCTACTTTTTGTAATACCGGGAATTGCACCCTGATTCGCAAGTTCTCTAAAACAAATACGACATACGGAAAACTTACGCATATATCCGTGGCGACGTCCACAGCGCCAACATCGGCGTACTACACGAGTACTAAATTTTGGATTTGTGAGCGATCGTTTTGATTTTATTACCTGTGCGGCAGTTGCCATATTATTTTTTAGAACCTGATTTAAATGGAAATCCTAATGCCCTAAATAACGCTAATCCTTCTTCTTTTGTTTTTGCAGTTGTATGAATACACACCTCCAGCCCATGATTTTTTTCAAATTCATCCGACTTAATTTCTGGAAAAATAATACTTTCTTTTATTCCAATAGACATATTTCCATGCTCATCAATTGACTTCTGATCAATACCACGGAAATCTCGAGTTCGTGGTAGTGCAAATGCTACAAACCGCTGAATAAAATCACTCATTCTTTTTTTCCGAAGTGTTACACAAAACCCTACCACCATCCCCTCCCTGATTTTAAATGCGGCAATAGATTTTTTTGCCCGAGTACGAACTGGCTTTTGTCCACTGATACGCGTGAGTGACGTTTCAACAAGTTCAAGAAAATTTGGATCCTTCAATGACCGCCCAACACCAACATTTAAGACAACCTTCACAAGCGCGGGTATCTGTCTATCATTCGCGCATCCAAGTTGTTTTTTTAGCGCAGGAACAATTTCATTTTTGTAAGTTTCTAAAAACGTGCTCATATATTATTGGCTTATCGGTTGATGACATTTCTTGCACATCCGATCTTTTTTTTGTTTTAAATTTTCACCTTTTTTATCTAATAGAAGATATCCAACGCGAGTAGGCACTCCGCATTTTGGACATATCAATTTGACATTTGATATTTGAAGAGCCGCGGGAAAGAAAATTTTCTGACCTTTTTCCCCTTGTTGACGCACACGAATATGTTTTGTCCGAATATTCGCCCCCTCTACAACAACCTTTCCAAGCGAGGGGATAGAACGCAGAACAACTCCGGACTTTCCTTTATCCTTCCCTGCAATCACGATGACCTTATCATTTTTTTTGATTTTCATTTTCATACTTATAATACCTCCGGAGCGAGGGAAATAATTTTTGTAAATCCTTTTGCGCGCAATTCTCTGGCAACTGGACCAAAGATTCGAGTGCCACGCGGTTCTTTATTTTTTTTATCAACTAACACGACCGCGTTATCATCAAAACGTACATATGTTCCATCTTTTCTGCGAATCTCCTTGCGCGTCCGAACAATGACCGCGTGCGCAACCTCACCCTTCTTCACCTGACTGTGGGGAACCGCCTCCTTAATTGAAACAGTAATAATGTCTCCTACGCGAGCGTAACGTTTTTTATAACCGCCCAACACGCGAATGCATTGAATGCGTTTTGCGCCAGTATTATCTGCTGATGCTACCATTGAACGATGTTGTATCATATCGCCTTCTCCTTTCTCTCTAACACTCGCCAACGCTTCTCCTTACTCAACGGTCGCGTTTCACAAAATGTCACCCTGTCTCCGATATGATATTCATTTTTTTCATCATGCACCTTATATCGCTCGGATACGTGATATCGCTTTTTATATTTCGGATGCATCACAAGTCGCTCCACTTTCACTACAATGGTTTTTTGCATCTTATCACTCATGACGACTCCCTGAAATAACCGCTGAATTTTTTTCTCTTGCATATAATAGTTATTATCATTTTGCCTTTTCGGCGCGATGTTTTTGTGTGAGAAGTGAAAGAATTTGTGCAACCGCTTTTCGGGCCTTTCTGATATCTCGTACGTTTTTTAACTCCCGTAATGCGGTGCGAAAACGTAGCTCACGAACTAGAACAATACTCTCCTGTAAAAGATGTTTCAGTTCACCCTCTGTTTTATCTCGCAATTCTTTCATTTTCATATTATTTTTTTACAAATCTCGTTTTCAGTGAAAGCTTATGTCCGCCAAGGCGCAACGCCTCTTGTGCCGATTTTTCATCAATACCGCTCATCTCAAATAATACTGTTCCCGCCTTCACCACAGCAACATAGTGATCCACCGCTCCCTTTCCGCCACCCATAGTATTTTCATTTCCATGGAATGTGATTGGATGATCAGGAAAGATGCGAATCCATATTTTACCACCGCGTTTTATATATCTAGTAATAGCGCGACGTGCCGCCTCAATTTCTCGCGCACTCATCCAACCCTCTTCAAGCGCCTTCAACCCGAAATCTCCAAATGAAACATCTGTTTTTGTTGCTGACACAGCGCCGCAATTTCTACTGCGTCCTTTGTGCCACTTTCTATGTTTTACTTTCTTTGGAAATAGCATATCATTATTTCTTTCGTGCTTTTTCTTCAAATACCTCACCACGGTAAATCCACACTTTTACACCAACCGCTCCCGCCATAGTTCGCGCAGTACCACGTGCATAATCAATGTAGGCACGAATCGTATGTAGTGGAACACTCCCCCATGTAAGCATCTCGCTATTCGCAATTTCCGCGCCATTGAGCCGACCACTTATCATGACCTTCACACCGCGCGCACCTGCTTTTTGCACTCTATCAATAGCCTGTTTGAGTACCCGGCGATATGGCATACGTTTCTCTAATTCTTCAATCATTCCCTGAGAGACAAGCTGCGCGTTCAAATTTGGTTGCTCAACCTCACTGACAGATACCATGAGTGAAATTTTACTTGATCCAAAAAAAATCTTTTTTATCTTCTTTTTTAAATCTTCAATACCAGAACCCTGTCTGCCAATAATCACACCCGGACGGGCAGAAGAGATGAGAACCGTAATTGCGTTTGGCGTACGCTCAATCTCAATACGCGCAACTCCCGCAGACTTCAACTCTTTCTTCAAAAACTTTTTTAGCAAAATATCCTCACGAAGCCGATTGGTATATTCCATTCCACGTGCGAACCACTTTGAGTCCCACGTAAACACCGTTCCTATTCTGAAAATTTTTGGATGTACTTTTTGTCCCATATATATCGTGCAGGTATATTATGCCTTTTTTGCGCGTGCCTGCTTTTTCTTTGGTTCTTCTTTTACTTCTTTTGATGATTTAGATGATTCTTCTTTTTCTTTTGTGTCCAATATAATTGTAATGTGGCAGATATGCTTTTTTATTGGAGCCGCACGGCCAAACGCCCGCGCGCGCCATCGCTTTAATACCGGTCCTTTATCAATAAAAATCTTCTTAATCTTTAAATCTTCCTTTTCAATATGGAAATTATGTTCAGCATTCGCAAGCGCGGAGCGGAGTGTTTTTTCTACAGGACCGCAAGCTGCTTTCACCGTAAAACGAAGCTGGTCAAGCGCGGAGAGTGCGTCCATATTCCGAATCAACCCAGCAACTAGCCGGACCTTTCTCGGAGACATTCGTACATATCGTGTTGATGCGTGTATTTCCATATATCGTTCCGTTCTCTGATGATATTATTTCTTTGTTTTTGTAGGTTGTTGTACCGCTTTTACCGCCTGCGCAGAGGTGTCTGCCACTTTTTGTTCTTGCTCTTTCTGCATCTTTCCACCATGTCGCGTAAACTTTCGCGTAAGGGAGAACTCACCCAATCTATGTCCAACCATCTGCTCAACAATAAGCACGGGGACGTGTATCTTTCCATTATGAACGCCGATCGTATATCCTACCATTTCCGGAGTAATAACGCAAGCCCGCGACCAAGTATTCACCACTACACGTTTTTCATCTATCCGTATATTGGAGAGTTTTTTCAAAAGCCGCTGATCAACAAATGGACCCTTTTTTATGCTTCGTGACATACAATTATTTTCTTCGTTTTACAATAAATCTGTTTGACCATTTCTTTTTGTTTCGTGTACGAACACCCAATGCTGGTTTTCCTTGGGCAGTTTTTGGATGTTTCAATCCAATCGGCTGATTTCCCTCTCCGCCACCATGTGGATGATCTACCGGATTCATCGCCTTTCCGCGAACTGTTGGCTTCCATCCTAAAAGTCGCTTGCGTCCCGCCTTTCCGTATCGAACATGCTGATGATCTGCGTTCCCTATACTTCCAATAGTCGCCATGCAATTTTTTGAAAACATGCGTATCTCCCCTGAGGAAAGTTTTACGAGCGCATGATCTCCCTCAACAGACATCAACCGAGCGGCACCACCAGCGGTACGTATCATCTTTCCTCCCTGTCCCGGAAACAGCTCAATGTTGTGTACCAATGTCCCAACTGGAATATGTTCAAATGACCCACGATTACCAATCTTTACCTCTATACGAGATTGAGATGATACGATAACCTCACCGACTAATAATCCATTTGGGGCGATAATATACGACTTCTCTCCGTCCGCGTATTCTATAAGTGCTATGCGAGAAGATCTATTTGGATCATATTCAATAGACTGTACTGTTACCGGCGCGTCAAATTTTTTTCTCAAAAAATCAACAATCCTATAATACCGCTTCACACCACCACCTCTATGACGTACGGTAATCTTTCCCTGATTATTTCGTCCTGAATGTTTTTTTTGTATCCGAATCAGACTTTTTTCCGGCTCTGTCTTCGTGATCTCTTTAAAATCTGAAACACTCGCATGGCGACGTCCTGGTGTTGTTGGTTTGAATAGTTTTAATCCCATATACTTGTAACCTCCCTATCTTACACGACTTGAATTGTCTCACCCTTTTTTAATGTAATAATTGCTTTTTTCCATTCTTTTGCTGTTCCACGAATACGTCCAAATTGCATCTCTACACTTCCATATCGCTGTGTTCTGACTTTTTGCGGCATCACACCATATATATTGTAAAATGCTTTCCGTATCTCAACCTTTCCCGCAGTCTTAGACACCTCGAATATATATCGCTCACGACCCTCTGCAAACGCTTTCGCACTCATTACCGGTCGCAAAATAACCTTTTGTTCCGCTACAGGAAACTTTCTTGTAACACGCGCATGTGCCAAAGGCGCCACATCTTTTTGAGGCGAAAGACTACTCACCGCCTGCTCTTGTTTTTTTATCGGCGCGGTATCTTTTTTATTTTTTTCAAAAAATGGAAGTCCCATATATGGTTATTATTTTTTTGCGTATGTACGCTCTATCATATCAAGACTTGCGAGTGGTACCATAAGTTTCTTCACCTTGAGTACATCAATAACATTCAAACTATTCGCCTGTAAAAGATGCGCAAAGGAAATATTTCTAAATCCCCTACTTACCACGGTACTACCCTGCGGCATAACACATCCGATGCTATGCTGTTTTTTTCGTTTTTCACTAAACCCAAAAGGAAGTTTTTTAAGAAGTGCAAGCGCCTCCTTTGTTTTTTGCGCATGAAACGCGTCAGTATCAAGAAGGACAATATTTTTATTCTGCGCCTTATCGCTCAACACCATGCACAACGCGCTCTTTTTTGCTTTTTTATTTATTTTTAAACTATAGTTTCTTTCAGCGCGAGGTCCAAATGTGATACCTCCACCACGCCAAATAGGAGATCTGATCGATCCATGTCGCGCACGACCAGTCCCTTTTTGCTTCCATGGTTTTTTCCCTCCACCACGTACCTCACCGCGAGATTTTGTATCCGCAAGAACTACGCGGGCATTTGCCTGTTGAGCAACAACAGCCAAATGTACTAACCCTTCTTTTATATCGCAATTAAAAATTTGAGGCATAAGCGTACGCTGACCTATGATCTCACCCACCGCATTATACACATCACATACGATCGGATCTTTTACTATTTGTTCTTGTTTCTTTTTCATATTACTCTTGTACTTGTTCTAAAACGGTAGTATACTGATCCTCACTTATTTTCCCCCATTTCATCTCACCCTTCGCCTGAATAAGAAGAAGTCCATTTCGCGCGCCGGGAACCGCTCCCTTCACGTATAGCATACCTTTTTCTTTATCAATCTGTATGATTTCAAGATTTTTTACAGTTACGCGTTCATTCCCCATACGTCCCGCCATACGCAACCCCTTGAATACTCGCTGAACACCACCAGCTCCAATAGCGCCAGGCATACGTTCCTGATCTTTATGACCGTGAGTTGATGGATGACCATGAAAATGGTGACGCTTTACAACACCAGCAAAACCCTTTCCTTTGGAATTGCTGATCACGTCAACTTTTTCTCCCAATGAAAATGTTTCCATGCTAACGGCGTCTCCACGTTTTGCTCCCTCTACGGAGTCCATACGTATTTCTCTAAGTATTCTAAATCCTCCATCTTCCTTTCCAATATACGCCCCCTTAAGATGTCCTATAAGAGGCTTTTTGATATGTTTTTTTTCTCCAAATCCAAGTTGAACCGCGGTATATCCATCTTTTTCTGATGTTTTTACCTGTACCACGACACATGGTCCCGCCTGCACCGCAGTTACGGGAATAACGGAGCCGTTAGCTCCGTATACTTGTGTCATTTCAAGTTTTTTCCCAATAATCCCCTTCATAGTATATTCTAATAAAGATAAAAACCCGCGCTAAAGAGTGCCGGTTTTTCATCTTAAAAAACCTCTTTACCTATCGCCTTTTACTACACATTCACTTGTTAATATCCTCGCCCTTTCACACACTATCTTCTGCAGACACTTCCCTATGGGGTTATCTGAATGCTATAGTAGTGAACTTACGTCATTTTTATCTCAAGGTCAACTCCCGCAGGTAAATTTAGACTTGTGAGAACTTCGGTAGTTTTTGCTGTCGCATCAACAATATCAATGAGTCGCTTGTGTGTACGCATCTCATACTGATCACGAGCATCTTTCTTAACAAATGTTGATCTCATTACGGTATACGTATTTTTCTCTGTGGGTAATGGAATAGGACCATGCACAGTTGCGCCACTTCGCATGACCGCGTCAATAATACTCTGCGCTGATTGATCAATAATCTTATGATCATACGCGCGCAAACGGATACGAATCTTTGGTTTTTCATTCTTCTGATCTACCTTATCTTTTACTTTTGCTATTCGTGCCGACATGGGTATCCTGATTACAAATAATTACTTAAGAATCTTCGTCACCGCTCCCGCTCCAACTGTCAAACCTCCCTCGCGAATCGCGAATCGCTGTTTTTCTTCAAGTGCAACCGGAATAATCAATTTAACAACCATATTCATCGTATCTCCAGGCATCACCATCTCCGTACCTTCTGGCAACTCAATCTCTCCTGTTACATCAGTAGTACGGATATAAAATTGTGGTTTGTATCCTTTGAAAAAAGGTTTATGACGTCCACCCTCATCTTTGGAGAGAATATACACTTGAGCCTCAAATTCAGAATGAGGTGTTACCGCTCCAGTTTTGGAAAGTACCATACCGCGTTGTACCTCATCTTTCTTTGTTCCACGAAGCAACAGCCCCGCATTATCACCAGCACGACCCTCATCAAGAGACTTATTAAACATCTCAACACCAGTCACTGTAGTTTTGAAGGTATCACCAAATCCTACTATTTCAACCTCTTCATTTACATGAATTACTCCACGTTCAATTCTTCCTGTTACTACCGTCCCACGACCCTCAATGGAAAAAATATCTTCAATCGGCATGAGAAATGGCTTATCTGTTTCACGAGTTGGCTCCGGAATAAACTCATCAAGCGCCTTCACAAGATCTAATATTGGCTTTGACGCCTCTTCATTTCCCGGATTTTCAAGTGCCTTAAGCGCTGATCCACGAATAATAGGCGTGGTGTCTCCAGGAAATTCATATTTCTTTAAAAGATCACGAACCTCTTCCTCCACGAGATCAATAAGCTCTTTATCATCAACCATATCAACTTTATTCAGAAAAACTACAATATGTGGAACACCTACTTGGCGTGCCAAGAGGATATGCTCACGTGTCTGTGGCATAGGACCGTCTGTAGCAGATACCACTAAAATAGCACCATCCATCTGTGCGGCACCCGTAATCATATTTTTGATATAGTCTGCATGTCCAGGACAATCAACATGCGCATAGTGGCGCTTGTCACTCTCATATTCCACATGTGCAGTATTGATAGTAATACCGCGCGCCTTTTCTTCTGGAGCGGCATCAATCTGATCAACGCTCTTATTTTGCGCCTTCATACCATGAGCAGCGAGAACCTTTAATATCGCCGCGGTCAATGTAGTCTTTCCATGATCAACGTGACCAATAGTTCCTACATTTACGTGTGGTTTTGACCGTTCAAATTTTTCTGCCATATGATTATATTGAGTAACATGAGTAATTAATGCTTAAAATTATATGGATGTGTTTAATGGATCAATTATATCATATTCCGTGGAACTGTCAAATACCTCCGTTTTCTCTTTTTCCAAGAGAAGCGCTATTTCTCGGTTAATTGTATCTGCAGGCGCAGATGATGTCAAGCCGTTAGTTGTCCCCAATGTATCCACTATCGTCCGAAAATTCCGTAAATCAAAAATAATGTACGGTTTTTCATGGTGCAAAAACACACATGGACCCCCTATTTTCTCTATAATACCACACAGTTGTTCAAATATTTCTTTTGTCATATATTTTTTATCTTCGCACTACTTCCTTTCCTTTTGTCGCAAGAATCTGTTCTACCACATTACGAGGCACCTGTTCATAGTGATCAAACTCCATAGAATAGCTTGCTCGGCCTTGGGTCATAGAGCGCAATTCAGTGGCGTATCCAAACATTTCGGCTAATGGTACAAACGCATCAATAACTTTGATACCAGCTCGCTCGGTCATCTCTCGAACTTGCCCACGTTTTGAATTGATATCCCCTATCACCTCACCCATAAACTGTTCCGGAGTTACCACCTCCACCTTCATCATTGGCTCAAGGAGAGCGAGGCCCGCCTGCTTCGCCGCCTCTTGAAATGCAAATGAACCTGCGAGTTTAAATGACGCCTCTGAAGAATCTACGTCATGATATGATCCGTCAAATACCGTTACCTTTACATCTATAAGTGGATACCCGGCAAGTACACCACGCGTTAACGCCTCTTTGACTCCCTTTTCAATAGGGGCGATAAATTCTTTTGGAATAGAACCACCCTTCACCTCATCATAAAATTCAAATCCCTTTCCCGCCTCAAGTGGCTCAATACGTAGCCAACAATGACCATATTGTCCACGTCCTCCAGATTGACGAATATACTTTCCCTCTCCCTCCGCCTCTTTGGTGATCGTCTCCTTATACGCCACCTGTGGCTTTCCAACATTCGCCTCTACTTTAAATTCTCGTTTCATTCTATCAATAATAATTTCAAGATGAAGTTCTCCCATACCGGAAATAATCGTCTGAAGCGTCTCTTCATCCGTACGAATACGAAATGTAGGATCTTCTTCAGCAAGTTTTGAAAGCGCAATACCCATTTTTTCCTGATCTGCCCGAGTTTTTGGCTCAATGGCAACGGAAATAACTGGTTCGGGAAATACAATAGCCTCAAAAAGAACCGGATGATCTACATCACTAAGCGTATCTCCGGTAACGGTGTTTTTGAGTCCCACCGCGGCACCAATTTCTCCAGCAAAAATTTCTTCCACCTCTTCACGTTGGTTTGCATGCATACGCACAATACGACCAATACGCTCTTTATCCCCGGTGCGAGCATTCAATACATACGATCCCGCCTTCAATGATCCGGAATACACACGAAAAAAACATAACTTTCCAATAAATGGATCTGCCGCAATCTTAAACGCAAGCGCGGAAAATTTTTCATCATCACGCGCCTCACGAATAAGCGGCATATCTAAATCACGTGGATGAAATCCTTTTACCGGTGGAATGTCCGTAGGCGCAGGCAAATAGTCATTCACCGCGTCCAAAAGAAACTGTACCCCCTTATTTTTCAGAGCACTACCACATAATACTGGGATGACGGTTCGAGCGATACACGCCTTACGTAATACGCGTTTTAGATCCGCAACAGGAATCTCTTTACCTGCAAGATACGCATCCATGAGCTCTTCGTCATTCTCACTAATTGCCTCTATAAGTTTTTTTCTATATTCATTCGCAAGCTCTTTCATGTCTTCTGGAATATCCCTCTCCTCTATCTTTATCCCCATTTCATCAGAATAATAGTACGCTCGCTCTGTAAGAAGATCAACGATACCAATAAACGTCTCCTCAATGCCAATGGGTAGTTGGACCGCATACGCATTTTTTGTGAGACGTTCATGAATAGACGCCATGTCCGCAAACCAGTCAGCACCAGTACGATCAAGTTTATTTATAAAACAAATGCGGGGCACCTCATATTTATCAGCCTGTCGCCATACGGTTTCAGACTGTGGCTCTACGCCAGCAACACCGTCAAATACCACCACGCCGCCATCAAGTACACGCAAACTTCGCTGTACCTCCACGGTAAAATCAATGTGTCCCGGTGTATCAATAATATTAAACCGATATCCTCCCCAAAAACATGTTGTTGCGGCGGCGGTAATAGTGATGCCACGTTCACGCTCCTGCTCCATCCAATCCATAGTCGCCTCACCATGGTGTACCTCGCCAATTTTATGTTTTTTTCCGGTATAAAAAAGAATACGTTCAGTAACGGTAGTTTTACCGGCATCAATATGCGCAATAATTCCAAAATTTCTTGTTTTTTCTATTGGATATTCTCTCATACACGGGATATGGAATTTAAGTGTAAGTTTCTAATAAAGAAAAAGCCCCAGTGCTATCTTGTGACTCTTTCGTTGTATCTCATATTTATCGGGATGAAAAGCGTGCAAAATGAGCGAACGCGCGATTTGCCTCTGCCATACGATGGACGTCATTTCGTTTCTTTACCGCGTCACCCTCGCCCTTTGCGCCTCCCATAAATTCTGCCGCAAGTTTTTCTGCCATTGGACGGCCTTTTTTTGTCGCCGCCGCATTAATAATCCATCTGAATGCAAGCTGATATCTGCGATCTCCACGTACCGGAATTGGAATCTGATAATTTGCACCCCCAATACGCCGCGCACGCACCTCAATAGCGGGCATAACATTTTTTATCGCCATGTCAAAGACATCCAACGCTTTTTCTTTTGTCTTTTTTTCAATGATATCAAAAGCACCGTACACAATCTTTTGCGCAACGATCTTTTTTCCTCTCTCCATAAGAGAGTTGATAAATTTTGCCACAACGGTACTCTGATATTTAATATCTGGTAAAATCTTTCGTTTTGGTGCTGGTTTTCCCCGCATATCTGACCGTTAAAAATAAAAATCTTTAAAAACTATTTTGGTCGTTTCGCTCCGTACAGTGAACGTCCCTGTCTACGAGTAGAAACACCAACAGTATCATACACCCCCCTTACTATATGGTATCGCACGCCTGGCAAATCTTTTACACGACCCCCTCGAACGAGTACGATAGAATGTTCTTGCAAATTGTGTCCAATACCCGGAATATACGCGGTCACCTCCATACCGTTTGACAACCGAACACGCGCAATCTTCCGTAATGCGGAGTTTGGTTTTTTTGGGGTCATCGTAGTGACTTTTACACATACCCCACGTTTAAATGGACTCGCGGTAAGCGTCCGTTTTCTCCGTAACGTATTGAGCGTATACTCCATTGCTGGAGATTTTGTTTTTCGTATCTTTCGCGTTCTACCTTTGCGAATAAGCTGATTCACTGTCGCCATAAAAAAATAATTTTCTCATATTATAAATAAAAAAGTCACTTTTTTGACTCTTTACATCTCTCGCACCCTTTATGCTATCGCATATGTGGCAACCTGTCAATAGGAAAAAAGTATACGAACCGCGAGAGAATACAAAAAACCAATAGTATTCCCTATGAAAGGATATACGGCAAACTCAACAACCAAAAGAATCATCAGTATTTGAGAGCCGTATGTCTCAATCTTTTGCTGTATATGCCCGTACTGTGGTGAAAGTAAACTAAAGAAAATTTGTGAACCATCCAATGGAGGAATAGGGATAAGGTTGAACAGCATCAAGGAAAAATTCAATCCCAGCATCACCTGCAAAAATTCAAGCAAAAAGTTATCTGGTTGTACTACGGTAAAGGCATATTTTAAAACAAAGCCAGAGATGAGAAAAAGAATAAAATTTGATAGAGGGCCAGCAATTCCCACCCAAAATATACCCCGTTTACCATCTCTAAGATTGTACGGGTTGAATGGAACCGGTTTTGCCCACCCAAAGAGCATGGCCGGCACACCAGACCCGGGAATAAGCATGGGGAGCAAAAAAAGCGCAGGCACAAGAACTGTACCAATTGGATCAATATGAGGAATGGGGTTTAATGTAAGCCGCCCCATGCGCTTTGCAGTTTCATCTCCTTGGAGATACGCTGCAAATCCATGAGAGAACTCATGAACCGTCAGAGAAATAAGAAGCGCCGTAACCGTAATAATGAGTGGAAGGATTGGACCTATTGCCTGTTCCATAATTCTTTGCTATACTCTATTCAACCTTTTTAGTATGTAATAATTTATTATAATTGTCTATTAGTATGGCTCGTTCATGCGTATATTGCAATCGGAGTTCAATGAAAGCGGCCCGGAGAAGTCACTCTAACATAAAGGTGCTTCGCCGACAATATGTAAACCTTCAACATAAGTGGATTGAGGGGAAAAATCTTCTTGTTTGCACGCGATGCATCAAGACGGCAAAGAAAAAAGTGGTCGTCAAAGCTCCAAAAGCAGTTTCTAAAATAAAAAAAGCATCAAAATAACAAAAACAGACTATTCTTCTATGATATAGAGACATGTATAGTCTGTTTTTATTTTTTTATCCCATACGCTCGCCTCTCTGGATCCCAATACAGTAACGCCCCGTCCTCTCCTCCATCTCCTTTTTCATCTTTCTTGAGAAATGTAATATTTTTTTCATCAATATTCGCGATAATCTTTGTCGCACCAACAATGTGCGCGGTATTTGCGGTAAACGGATGATCCCACTGAACAATTATTTTTTGAGAATGATTATCTCGTATCTCCTCTATCGCACGTACTAATGTTTTTCCCGTAGCATACACATAATCATATTCAGTAGTGACAGCCCGGATCATACCGTATACTTGCGTACCGGTAGCAATAACCACAATATATATCAAGCTACTAATAATAGCGCGGGATTTATTATGCACAATAAGATGATGAAGTATTGCGGCGATGACAATAAGCATACCCACTCTTGGAAGATAATTGTACCGAGAGGCCAATGGCTCCCACCAAAATTCAGTTTTGAAAAAAAGTACGGGGGCTATACTTACGATCATCCATAAAAAACCAAGCCATACAAGTTTGAGTTTGCGAAATTTGACCAATACAAAAATTATAAAAACAATAGCAACGAGCCATAAAAATCCTGCTGATGCCATTGTTATATGCGATTTAAAAAGCGATATGGGAATAAAATTATCCAAAAGAATAATAGGAATTCTCAAAAAAGCGCTGGGAGTAATATTCCAAATACCAGATTGAATCCATACACTACTTTTTTGCCACAGATATTGCTGATACGCATACGCTCCAAAAATCGCCATAATCGCCGTCCAAAAAAAGATCATTGCTCGTGAAAATGTAAAATTCTTATATTCAAATTTATAATAGAGCGACATTAGAACAAGCAACACGGGAGTAACAATTGCCGATTCTTTTGTGCCAAAGGCTAATACGAAAAAAATAAACGACAGTAATAAATATCTGTATTTTTTTGAAGACAGATAGTACGTATAAAAAATCAGGCAGGATACAACAAACAGCGTTACGAAAGAGTGCATATTTGCACCAATCCATACGAGTGGCTCATACGCGCCACCTGCAAATGCCGCTAAACATGTTACCGTTACTGCGATCAATTGAGACTTGCTCATTTTCCATGCGAGTACACCGCAGTGAAAGGAGACGACACCATGAATAAATATATCTATCACAAAAAATGGCCATGCGACATATCCAAAAATACTATACATAGAAGAATAAAACGCATTCAACACCGGAGAATAAAATGTAGACATGCGAAACGTAAGGATATTTCCTATGTCATTGTGTATCTTGTATCCGTGCCATAACCACGTGAAGTCATCAGAAAAGAAAAATCCCTTAATAATAACCCACCCATACACTGCAAAACTTATCACCATACTCACGGCAAATAATCTTAAAAAAAACTTTTTTTCCTGTACGGTTTTTAGCCGCTCAGAGATACTTACTACATCAAGAATATAACGAATACCATCTTTCCACGTCACGCTCGACGCGCTCTGATGCAGAAAGTCCACTGGCAGGGATTTTATTTTTATGTTCTTTTGAAGCGCTAAAAGAATGAGCTCAATATCAAAAGAAAAACGTTTCTGCTCTATATACGGTAAAATATTTTTTGCAACACTATTTTTAAAAAACTTAAAACCACACTGCGTATCCATGTTTGGCATACACAAAATTAAATTGATAATTTTTTGAAATATCATTGAAAAAATATTCCTTATTTTTGAATACCCCGAGCTTGTTTTGTCGTGCCTTCTTTCTCCAATAACCATGTCGTATTCAGTAAGATACGGCAATGTTTTTTCTACCAATTCCGGACTATACGACAAATCAGCGTCAGTAAATCCATAGATCTCCGCATCCACCGCCTCACATCCCCTCTGAATCGCCGCGCCCTTGCCTTGATTTTCTTCATAGCTCACGGCCTTGATACATATATTTTCTTGAGAATATTTTTCAAAAGACGTAATCAACTCCCCTGTTTTGTCGTGACTTCCATCATTCACAAAGACAATCGCTATTTTTTTATCACGAAAAAAAGACTGTTTTGAAACACACTCAAAGTATGCACGAAACGTACGCGTAATTCTGGACTCTTCATTGTAACAAGGGATAACGATTGTCAGATAAAACATACTATCTGCCCTTTAGTGCGCGTGTTTTCTCATATTTTTCAATCTACCACCATACACCGCCACAATCAATAATGAATTTGCAAAGACGAGATATATCGGGAACGCCAGTTCTGAAATACTAAATATTTTTAAAGCGAAAAAACTAGTCAATTATGATTTAGAATTTACAAAAGAGGCGATAAAAATTAACAATGGTCCGAATCCAGACATAAAAACCGGCAGTACCGCCCAACGAACGCCATCAGATAGGGCGGCAGCTGTTCCAATAAGTGGTGCCACCGACCACATCAACCAGGTAATCTTGTTTGGTTTTGTTCTGCCACGAATAGTTTCTCTAATATATGCATACGTGCCAACAAATCCTACACCAGCGCCAATTAACACTACATACTGAAGCATAAATAATTTCAAATACTATTTTCTTTATACAATTTTATCCAATCCAACTTTAGCCACAAAGCTATCTCGTCATATGACTGAACACCTTTTTCCGGCATCTGAAAAAGTATCACCTCAATATTTTTACCGTACACTAAATTTTGAGTAACGCCAAAACACATTTCCGCAAAAGATTCCGCCCCGATGTATCCAACAATACCACCTTTATCCTCATTCATCACAAAAAGTACATCCGCCTCAACTATATTTTTAAAAAAATCCGAATGCACTTTAGGATATTCTTCCAGAAAGTTTTCTTTGGAGATTGGCAATGGGTAACCCGTGACAGTATATCCCTTATCTTCCCAAATCTTTTTCCAGTACTGGATCTTTTCTTGAAGCGATACACTTCCCGCAATAACTACTCTTTTCATATTACATTACTCTTTATCATCTTCAAAAATGGCTCGGTAATCACCACTGAGATTGATACTTCGGCAGTTTTGGTACGCTCTATCCACTGAATGATTATTGAGTACCCTGGCAAATTTATTTTGCACAAATAATTCCAATCGTTCGTAAGAACGTTCTTGTATTTTTGATGGGATCTTTTTCAGTTTTTTCTTAAAAGTTGTATGGAATTTTATCTCCATACCTTATGTTTTCAGGAATTTGATTGCGTCTTTGGCTGAGGCAAAGCCTGGAGAAAGATTTTTGCCTTGAGAAATATCCTTTAAGGCACCTTTCACTTCTCTGGCAGTCTTCGCATTAAATTTTTCACTACCTATCAATCCTAAGGTTAAATCCCCATCAATAAAAGCTTTGGTGGCGAGCTTCAAAACAGAAGCAAAGGCAATACCCTCATTCTGGGCTTTTGCCATTGCTTTTTTCTTCAGCTTTTTATCTATTTTGAAAATTACTTGTGTGATCATATTCCTTGCTATTAAAGAGTTACTATATATACTATAGCTATACTTTAGATATATGTCAATAGGGTGTAGACCACAGACGTAAAAAACTAACTATAGCTCTCGCGGCGAATGCGATTAATTTTCTCTATATTGATACCTTGCAACAAAAACCTAACTGTTCCATACTAAATAGTGAAGTCTCGGGCTGTAGTATACCGGTAGTACGCGTGCATGGGGTGCATGTAGACGGGGTTCGATTCCCCGCAGCCCGATGAAGTTAAAAGATTTTTTTACATAACGCGTATATCTATGCTTTTCCGCATACTCATCATTCCCCTTCTCCTTGTCTTTCTCCTCTCCGGACTGCCAACACATGCAGTTGAAATAAAAGATATACAGTCTGCAAAAAAAGTTACACCAGCGAAAAAGCCCGCTATAATAAAAAAAACAGTAGCAGTGATAAAACCTGTAAAAAAAGTACCACTGGTTGCAACAAAAAAAACCATACCGAAAAAGGTTACCCAAGCAATAAAGCCAGCAGTAAAATCTTCTCAACAAACTCAAGCACGAACATCAGCTTCCGGCTCCTACCGCTGTTGGAGCTATAATGTCAGCGGAGGCGGAAGCGGAGATTGTCGTTTATTCGCTCCGCTCGTTTTGAAAAATGACGGCACCTATTCTTTATCAAGTGAAAAAGGAACGTACACTATTTCCAAAGATACTATCTCTCTTTCAGAATCAAAAATTAGAGGAGTTGGAAAACTCATTGGTGACACACAAATCAGATTTGAATACGATTACAATAAGTGGCATCACACACTTACCTATCTCAAGGAAGCAGGATCAGAAACATCCATAAAAAACCCCGAAAACGCTCCTGCAGAAGTTGCCGTTCAGCTCATTTTACAATACCCAGAAAAAGATAGCTCACTTGGCGGCGTTCTGACCGTAGAGCTCGTACCAGAGGGAGAGGTAGTGGATACTGCAACATACAAACCAACGGCAATCGCCGTATACGATGGTGATAAACGCATTGTCGCCTCTTTTTATAAAGCGACAAATATGCCACAAACGGGGAAAAAATATACCGTCTATACAAGCACAGGATTTTCCGCAACAGCGGTTGGCACGATAGACCTGACATCTGCGACCAAAGAAACGAAGGCGACAATAGACATAACATCAAACCCATCTTCCGAGGCAAAAAAAGAAGAAGTTATTCAGTCCAACGCACCTGAAATTGTTGTAGACATAGAAATTGTATATCCGGCAAAAGACAGATCTTTAGGATATATCAATTTTATTTCGCTTGTCAAAAAAGGAGAAGATCCAGTAACCGCGACATACAAACCCACAGCGACCGCATTATGGGATGGCGATAAGACGATCAACGTATCCTTCTTTAAATCCATGAATCAAGTACGTGCGCAAGTAGTCTATACCGTCTACACTGACACAGGATATGGTCTCTCCCCTATCGGCACCCTTGATCTCTCTGGAGTATCATCAGGTCCTATGAAAAAAACAATTCTTATCACGCAACCCTAAACCTCTATGTCTCTCATCATTCTCACCCTATTACTCATTCTTCTCTTGATCTTCTCTCTATTTATGGCGGTATGCACTATTGATAATTTCTGGCGTACCCTTGTAGCGCGACAGGCGCCATTTGTTCCAATTCCTCAAAAAGTTATCCCACATATTATAGACGCGATAGGTATTCATGAAAAAAGTATCGTGTATGATCTTGGTTGCGGTGATGCGCGCGTACTGATGGCATGCTATGAAAAATATCCAACCGCATCCTACAAAGGAATAGATATAGCACTCATCCCGCGTATGCTCGCATGGTTTCACCTAAAAAGAATTCAAAAGCCGCATACTATTTCCGTTCGCAAAGGAGATTTTTTTAAAGAGGACATTTCAGATGCCACACATATCTTTGTCTATCTTTTTCCAAATGTCATGAATGATCTTTTACCAAAATTCCAAAGGGAATGTGTAAAAGGAACGCGTATCGTATCCTGTGATTTTCAATTTCAAGATAAAGAACCCATTGAGATTATAGATCTTCATCGTCCAAGGCACGCATTAGGCAGAAAAATCTATGTCTATGAGGTCTGATCACCAACAATAGAAATAGTACCTTACTTTCCAAGATTAAAGACGAAATAGAGAGATAAATATACCAAAATACCCCGCAAACCCTTGACAAAAAGGGTGTTTTGTGCTATGCTGATGGTACGTTCATTACAATTCGTTTTTATGAGGAGGGGTGCCATGGATATGTCTAAGTTTAGCGTCATATCTGCTCATTCCGTAGATATACCTACAATCTCATATAAAAATTTTGGAGCAGACAAAGAAATAAAGGTGTTAGAAAAAAAGATCAAAGACACCGAGAGGAACCTGCACGAAGGAAAAGAAGTTTCAGCTAATGATAGAGATGAACTCAATACAAATAGAGTACGAGTTCTCTACTTAGAAGAAGTCAAGGAGCTCAAAAAAAGAAAGAGTGAGGCGGAAAAAAAAGCAAAAGAAGCAAAAAAGGAGTCTGGAGATGATGAGGAGAAGTCAGAATACGACATCCTCTTAGACTACGAGAAAGCCGAGCTAAAAACCCTTGAAGAAAAGGGCTACAAAGAACCACTGCCTGAAAAAGAGCTCAAAAAAATGGAGTTCGCAATGTGGAAATTTTTTCTTCCAATCTCATATTCAAACGCCTCTTTCTCTGAAAAAAAACTCTCCGACCTTCCGCATACCCTACCGTATGACCTTCTCAAGGAATGGACGGATATCAAAAATCTCCATGCTTTTACGGATTTTGAGATTCGAACATCGCGTACCGATGCATATCTTCAGTATTTCGCGCTTTTTGGATTTCGTGGTCCAAAGTGCTGGCTCATTGCCGAATGGGTTGGATCACAGATTCATAAGACACTCAGCCCGGAAGAAAAGAAAAGACATTGTATTCATCAGATGGATGGACTGCAATGTGCACGAAAAATACGAATCATAGCTGCCATCATCGCCGTTGGATTGTCAGTAATAAGTCTTTGGATGGGAAACTCTTTGTTTAGTATTTTCTTTGCGGGCATCTGCATCGCCATCTGCGCGTCATGGAAGACGCTGGAGACTGGATTTTCTCTAAAAGAAGAAAATGATCTCCTCGTCTACCTCAAAACACCCTAACCACTTCGCCGCTTTTCAAAAAATGAAAAGCGGCTTTTATTTTTCCCAAAACTTTCGTATACTACTCTCATAACCTCTCTATCTTCTTTTCTATGGCAGTATCAAAGAAAAAGATCATTTCAGACCCAGCTTCAGTACACGCGCTTCTTGATGAATTTAGTCGCACCACTGAAGACATTATCTCCATGGAAGAATTCAAAAAACTTCTTCTTTACGGTAAACAACTTCGTTTTAAATATGGAGTAGATGTTACGGCTCCGGATCTGCACATGGGACACGCGGTCAATCTTTGGATGTACCGCAGACTGCAAGAACTTGGGCATAAAGTTGTCTTTCTTATCGGCGACTTTACTACGCAGATAGGGGATCCGAGCGGACGAAATAAACTACGCCCTATTATTCCACTTGAAGAAATAAAAAAGAACACCAAAGAATTTATGCGCCAAGCGCTTTTAGTCCTTCATAAAGAACCAGCACTCCTTGAGATACGAAAAAATTCCGAGTGGTACGACAAAATGCCGGCAAAAAAACTTCTCTCACTGATGTCACTGGTGACGCATGATCGTCTTATGAGTAGAGATATGTTTCGCGCTCGCGTACAAGAGGGAAAAGAAATATATGAGCATGAGCTTATCTATCCCATTCTTCAAGGATATGATTCTGTTATACTCAAAGCAGACGCAACTATCATAGGAACAGATCAACTCTACAACGAGATGATGGGACGGTTTTTCCAAGAAAAATTTGATCAACCCGCACAAGTAGTAGTCACCACAAAGATCACTCACGGATTAGACGGAAAAGAAAAACAAAGCAAGAGTTTGGGAAATTACATAGGACTTACATTTTCTCCGCGAGAAAAATTTGGAAAGGTGATGACACTTCTTGATTCACTCATCGTTGAATACTTTAAGGTCTATACAGATGTTCCCCTTTCTGCTATCGCACTCATAGAAAAAAACCTCATGCCATCAGACCCTATGAAGGCAAAACTTCAACTCGCATGGGAAATCACCAAACGATACCACGGAGAAAAATCCGCAAACCAAGAACGTGAATGGTTTACGAACACGTTTAGCAAAAAAGAAGTACCTGCGGACATTCCTTTTGTCGCCCTCCCCTCCTCTACCGCGACCGTCTTTGATATCGTGCGCGCGTGCTTTTCTGTAAAAGAAAAAAGTAATAGCGACATCAGGAGACTTATCCAGCAACGCGGCGTCACTATCGGTGATACTACCCCCTCGGATCCTACCCTTAAAATTTCACCTCTCAAAGAAGGAACTATTATAAAGATCGGAAAGCGACATTGGTTTCGCATAAAAAAATAGCCCACTCTTATTTTTTTTGCTATACTATAGCATGGACAGGTATTTTTCTTGATCCACCATTTTTTGTGCATCCCCATGCTATGCCCTTTTCTATATTAGACATTCAAGCATTCTTTCCATTTAAAAAAATACCGACACTTCGTGACGTAGTATTTTTTTTCATCATGTTCTTTGCCGTCATTTCCCCTGTTTTTCTTATAGCGCTGTATTTTGAATCCTTTGATAGCGCTGGATTTCAATTCACACTCTTTCTATATATAATTGTAATATGCAGTACAATTCTTATTGCATTTGGTATTGCACGCGTGTTCCTTCTCATAAACGGTTATCGCCAGCGAGAACGGATTTTCTTAGAAAGCATTGGTGATGGCGTATGTGGTATAGACAATAAAGGCACCATCATTCTTTGGAATACTGCGGCAGAAATTATTTCCGGATTTTCAAAAAAAGAAATGCGGCACGCACCGTTGACACATTTTTTTTCTCTTTCCAAGGCACAAAATAAAACAAAAGAAAACGAACTCATCAACGATATTCTTACGGCAAGCCGTCCATTACACATCTCTTCGCGCTTAACACTCAAAACAAAAAATAATCACCCAATTCCCATTGACGCCACCGCCGCACCAATTATGGATAGGCACGGCGTACTCCAAGGAGCTATTATCGTGTTTCGTGACATGACGCGAGAACAAAAAATTGATCGTGTAAAGGATGAGTTTGTCTCTCTTGTCTCTCACGAATTACGCACACCACTCACAAATATGAATTGGCGAATTGAGATGCTTCGTGATGGCGAAGCGGGAAAACTTACAGAAAAACAAAGGGAATATCTTAGTAAAATTGATGATGGCGCACGTCGTATGACAGACTTAGTAAATCTTTTCTTGAATGTCTCGCGAATCCACCTTAGAACGCTGAATATTGTGCTCAAACCTCATGCTATCAGAGCTCTCGTATCCGAAGCGTTAGAAGAATACACGCAACGCATGACGCAAAAAAAACTTATCTTCAAGAAAAAGATCTCCCAAACAATCACTACATTTCTCTGCGATCAAAGAATTTTTCTTGTTATTCTGCAAAACATCATCGCAAACGCCATTGAATACACACCAGCTGGTGGCACTATCACGCTCCATGCAAAAAAAGAGAACGCACATATTATCATCTCCGTGACAGATTCAGGCATTGGTATTCCAAAAAAAGATCAATCAAAAATATTTTCCAAACTTTTTCGCGCAGAAAATACGCGAACAACGTATCCGGATGGAAATGGACTTGGCCTGTATTTAGTCAAACTACTTATAGACGAATGCGGGGGTGACATTTGGTTTATATCTGAAGAAGAAGAAGGAACTACCTTCTTTATTTCATTTCCATTATCTGGAATGCGTAAAAAGAAAGGAACGCGATCACTTATTACCACTCCCCGTCCTTAATACTCCCATCCATTGTATGCCAAAAAAAATAAAAATTAGACAGAAAAAAATTCTTATTGTGGAGGATGAAAAACCTATTTCACAAACACTCCAGCTCAAGCTGACCAACTATGGATTTGATTCTTTGTGTGCAACAGACGGAGACGAGGCGATAGCACTTTTAGAAAAACAGATTTTTAATCTTGTTCTCCTTGATCTTATTATGCCAAATAAAGATGGATTTGAGGTATTACGTTTTATCAAAAAAAAGATCCCAGTATATGTGTTGACAAATCTTTCTCAAGAAGAAGATGCGGAAATATGCAAAAACCTTGGCGCGCAACGATTTTTTGTGAAATCAGAGACATCTCTCAACGAGGTCGTGAAACATATCAATGAATTGTTCACATAATATGTTACTTGTATGAAGAAAAAGGAGGTGAAAAAAAAATCACTCAGTGAGGATAGAAAAATAGCCACCACGGCATCTGAAGTATACGGAACAGATGCGTGGCTCAAAAATATTCTTATTACCCAGAACTACGTTTCTGCTGATGCTATGGCCTCCGCGGAACTTTTATCACAAAAAAATCTCACATCACTCACGAGTGTGCTTATTCAAAAAGAACTTGTCACAAAAGATACAATCGGTCAGGCGATTGCAGAATCGTTTGGCATACCCTATGCGGATCTCAACTCATATCAGCCGTCAAAAGAACAGGTACTAGAAATTCCAGAAGATAGCGCAAAAAAAATACGTATAGTCCTTTTCAAAAAACAAGATAAAATTATCACTATTACCACAGATACACCATGGGTGCCAACCATCCATGCAGAGCTGAAGAATCTCTTTTCAGGCAAAAAAATACTGCTTGCCTACTCATTAAGTGAGGATATAGATGTGGCGCTTCTTCATTATAGACACACACTCCAGACACGGTTTGGAGAGATCATTCAGGCACAAAAACGGATCGTCCCGGAAATCCTTGAGCAAATTTTTGATGACGCACTCTCATTTCGCGCCTCAGATATCCATTTTGAACCGCAAGAACAAGAGACACTCATTCGCTTCCGCATTGATGGCATTCTTCATGAAGCGGGAAAAGTCTCAAAAGAATATTATGGAAATATCCTTAATAGACTCAAAGTACAGGCACGTATTCGGACGGACGAACACGCGTCAGCTCAAGATGGAGCTATCCGGCATATCCAAAAAAATGGAAATCGTGTGGATATGCGCATATCCATCGCGCCAATTCTTGATGGAGAAAAAGTAGTCATCCGTTTACTTGGAGAATATGTGCGAAATCTCACACTCGCAAGTCTTGGTCTTTCACAAAAATACTATGACCTTCTTATTCAGGCGGCAAAAAAACCCTTTGGCATGATTCTTGTAGTAGGTCCTACGGGATCCGGGAAAACAACCACGCTTTACTCGCTCATAAAACTTCTCCATCATCCGGAAATTAATATCACCACACTTGAAGATCCTGTTGAGTATAAAATACGGGGCATTAATCAAATCCAGGTAAACCCCCAGACAAATCTTACCTACACAAAAGGGCTACGCTCTATTGTGCGACAAGATCCTGATATTATTCTTGTTGGAGAGATACGAGATACGGAAACGGCAGAAATAGCGGTAAACGCCGCGCTTACCGGCCATCTCCTTTTTTCTACCTTCCATGCAAATGACGCGGCAACAGCTATTCCGCGACTTCTTGACATGGGTTCTGAACCGTTTCTCCTCTCCTCAACGCTTGAGTTAATCATCTCCCAACGATTGGTACGGAAAATCTGTGAAAACTGCCGTGTCAGCAATACCACATCAAGAAAGCAACTTGAAAAAATAATTCCAAGCGCACGCACGTACTTTTCAGAAGAAACTATCACACTCTACAAGGGAAAGGGATGCTCACAATGCAATGGATCTGGATACAAGGGCAGAACTGCCATATTTGAATTTATCCACGCGACTCCGGAGCTGCAAGATCTTATTCTCAAACATCCATCTATGCAACAGATCTGGATATTAGCAAAAAAACAGGGATCACGGCCTATGTTTGAAGATGGTATTGAGAAGGTAAAACAAGGAGTTACTACAATCCAAGAGATTCTACGCGTTGCCACCCCTCTCTAACTCAACTCTTTTCGTATGTCACACGATCGTGATTATTTTTTGGAAAATTTCACTATGCTGGTCGCCTCCGGTATGGATGTTTTTTCTACACTCACCATTCTCTCTGAAGGCACACGATCTTTACGCATACGGCAGATGATACATACGTTAAAAAATGATATTGACAGCGGTATACCGCTTTGGCAGGCACTCAAAAAAACCCACTCTCTCTCCTCGTACGCGATCTCTCTCATAAAACTTGGTGAAGAGACGGGGCGGCTTCCCCAGCATCTTGCTATGATTATTTCGGAACAAAAAAAGAATCGTACCTTTCAGAGTAAGATCCATTCAGCGATGATGTATCCCATACTTATTCTCTCAATATCCGTCATTGTTACTATCGGCATCGCGTGGTTTATTCTCCCGCATCTGTCTACGGTCTTTTCCCAATTAAAAATGGATCTTCCTCTTTTTACACGTATACTTCTTGGCGTTGGAGAATTTTTACGACTTTATGGTATATTTGCCGTTCCATGTTTTGGTATTGTCGCCGCCCTTGGTATATATTTTGTATTCTTTTTTTCTAAGACAAGCTTCATCGGTCAGGCGATCATTTTTTATATGCCTATCATACGTCGCATTCTTCAGGAGATAGAGCTTGCACGATTTGGATCACTTCTTGGCTCTCTACTCTCCGCAGGTCTACCTATTGTTGAGGCGTTGCGCTCCCTTTCAGACGCGACATCAATAGGTATCTATAAAAAGTTTTATACGCAATGTGCAACTATGGTGCAAGATGGCTCATCACTCTACGAAGCTATCCATTCTTTTAGAAAACATGCGCGCCTTATTCCTATTCCCATACAAGGTATGGTCTCGGCTGCTGAACAATCAGGAAAACTTTCTGAAACGCTCCTCTCTATTGGAGCTATGTATGAAGAAAAGAGTGCATCAAGTAGTCAAAATCTCTCCGCGCTTCTTGAACCGATTCTTCTTATTGTCATCTGGCTCGGCGTGGTAGGCGTCGCCCTTTCGGTTATCTTGCCTATTTATAATCTTATTGGAGGATTTAAAACAAACTGATATATCTATAACCACCATGTCTAAGGGATTTACCTTGTTGGAAGTTATTCTCTCGCTTGCAACCATAACGGCGCTCGCGGGTATTTCGCTTCCAATATACCAATCATTCCAAGTACGGAACGATCTTGATATCGCGGCAGTGACTATCGCTCAAAACATTCGCCGAGCGCAAGTTCTCGCGCAGGCGTCTGATGGTGATACAAGCTGGGGAGTTCGCACTCAAAGCGGAAATATTATTCTTTTTAAGGGTGTTAGTTACACCGCTCGCGATATCTCTTTTGATGAGCTCTTTGATCTGCAAAATAGTATCACGACATCCGGCACAACGGAAATCGTCTTTGCAAAATTTAGCGGTCTTCCACAAACTACCGGTACGCTCACTCTTACCTCAAACATCAATGAGACACGAACAATTACAATCAATACAAAAGGCATGGTTGCATACTAAGGGTTTTTTGCTTATTGAGGTGATGCTCGCCATCGCAGTTTTTTTGTTATTTGTATCCGTTCTTACTACCGCGTATCTCACCGGCCAAGAATCAACGGTTCTTGCCGGAAATCGTGCGCGTGCCATACTGTTTGCGGAAGAGGGGCTGGAGGCGGTGCGCAATATCCATGATGCGGGATTTAGCAATCTTTCGAATGGAACTCACGGTCTTGCAATCAGTGCCAACCAGTGGATATTTTCAGGGACACAAGATACAAGCGATATCTTTACGCGCACTATACAAATTTCCGATGTTGACACAAAGAGAAAAACGGCTACTTCCACTGTTACATGGCAACAAAATCAGCAACGCCCGGGTTCAGTAACCCTTTCAACAAGACTCACAAACTGGAAAAATACCTCAAATACTCCAGACTGTATCAATCAGGCGAGCAAAATTTTTATTAATACAAGCAACTCTGAATTGGGCGGTAATAATAAAGAGCTTCGAGGTGTTACGGTACAAAATACAGATGCATCATGTGACTGTACTATAGATATCGTTACTGCTCATTGGAATATCAACCGTTTTATTGAGGAGATAAAAATAGATTCTACAAAAGTTTGGTCAAAAAATGGTCCCGGTACACCAACGAACAAACAACCCTCTGATACCGAGCTAAACATTCAAGATGTTACACTCATCAAAAATTCAGGCGATATTGATATTGATAAATTCAAATTTGATGGAAATATGTCTGGCGCAATGTTTACCATTATGTTCACTATGAAGGACGGTACTACAACATCCACCGCCAGCTTCTCATCACAATAATATATGAGGCAACCATCATTACACCCCGGCTTCACGCTCATAGAACTCCTTCTCTATGTAGCCATCTCGTCGGTGCTATTGCTTGTTATTTCAGCATTTCTCTCTTCTCTCCTCCAATCACGGGTAAAAAATCAAACGATCGCCGAGGTAGAGCAACAGGGTGTACAGGTCATGCAGATCATTTCGCAAACAATACGTAACGCTAAAGATATAAACAGTCCGACGCAAGGTACAAGTGCCTCATCGCTCTCTCTTGATGTCATTACTGGAGCGAATAACCCAACTGTTTTTGATCTTTCTAGTGGTGTTGTGCGTATAAAAGAAGGTGTCGCGACAGCAATAGCGCTCACCAATTCCCGCGTTACCGCCTCCGGTCTCTCATTCCAAAACCTTTCTCGCTCAAATACCCCGGGAACAGTTCGTATCTCATATACCCTTACACATCTCAATCCAAGTGGGAGAAACGAATACGATTTTACAAAGACATTTATCGGCTCTGCCACTCTGCGTCAGCAGGAATAATATTATGGACTATACCGCACAACACCGTGGATTTATCGCCTTGATAAGCGTACTTATTGTTGGAGTAGTAGGTGTCTCTATCGCCACATCTCTTATCTTACTCGGTCTTGGATCATCAAAGACGAGCTTCGCATTGGAACAGTCAGCTCAAGCAAAAGCGCTCGCCATGGCCTGCGCGGAAGAGGGGCTACAAAAAATACAAGAATCAACCTCCTACACGGGAAATGGCACGCTTACCCTTGGACAAGGTGCCTGCGCATACACCGTCGCAAGTCAAGGTGGACAAAACAGAACGGTATCCGCGTATAGCACCGTTGGCACACTCGTACGAAAAGAAAAAATCATTATTACTAGGGTCAATCCCACGATAGAGATTGATTCGTGGCAAGAGGTAGCGGATTTTTAATAGTGTATATTTTAGGATATGTTATACTAAATATACTTATTCTTAAAGTGAATCTATGCAGAAAGATATGACAAACAAAAAGGGGTTTACTCTTTTAGAAATTCTTCTTGTTGTCGCCGCTATCGCTATTTTGGCGGGTATTGTCATTATCGCCATTAATCCAAATAAGCAACTTGGTGATACGAGAAACGCTCAACGACGTGCGGATGTGAATACGATCCTTAGCGCGGTATACCAATACACTATTGATAATGCAGGTACATTACCAGCAACAATTACTACCACAGAAACAGCTACTTGCAAAACCGGTGGTGCCTGTGCAGGACTCATTGATCTCTTGGTTCTTACGACAAATGAAAAATATCTCATCTCGCTCCCCTCTGATCCTACCGGAGCCACTGTCAATAGCACGGGGTATAATATAAAGAAGTCAGCAAATGGTCGTATTACCGTAAATGCCCCATCAGCAGAACAAAGCGCGACCATCACCGTTACACGATGATCCTACGCACCGGTGCTGGAATATGAACAAGTATTTCATATGGAATAGTGTCGCATATGTCGGCAATTTGTTTCACGGAATTTTTATCTTCAGCATCAGAGCTGATAACAACCACAGATTCCCCTATTTTTATCTCAGTAACCGCAGACACATCAACCGTAATAATATTCATGCTCACGCGCCCAATAATAGGACAACAGGTATCTCCTATTTTTACATATCCCTTATTTGAAAGTCGCCTATCCACCCCCTCAAAATATCCTACTGGCACCGTAGCAATGCGCATGACCGTATTCGCCGTGTAGGTGCCATTATATCCAATCATATCTCCTCGCTCTATTTTTTTTACAGAACTTATCATGGATCGCATCTCAAGTACGGGCAGAAGTTTGAGATTTTGTAATGTAGCACACGGTGCAATACCATACAGCCCAATACCAAGACGCATGACATTTGCATCAATCAATTTTGAGAAAAAACTCCCACATGTCGCCGCAACATGCAAAAATTGTATGAAGGGAAACGCATGTCTGAACGCTTTCACTACAATGTTCCATACATGAATCTGTGTTTGCGTATATTCTATATCTTCATTATCCGCATCTGCGAAATGCGTACATATGCCCTCCAAGATAATGTTGCGGTTTTTTTGAATGAGCGAGATGACTTCACCACAATCTTCCAGGCGTATCCCTTGCCGATGCATACCGGTATCAATTTTAAGATGTATGCGACATGGCGAAGAAATAGTGTCTGTAATATCTATTAGCTCCTCCTTACTTATCACGGTAAAAGAGATATCTTTTAGTTTGTTTTGGAATATGTTTTCCTTTACGGTATATCCTATTACTGCGAGTGGCGTTTTGACTCCCTCATTTCGCAATACAAGCGCCTCGTAATATGAGTCAACCGCAAAAAAGGGAATATCCACATCTTTGAGGCACTCTGCCACCTGTACAAGCCCATGCCCGTAGGCGTTACTCTTTAACACGGGGGCGATGCGTGTACCAGACGGAAGTATTTTTTGAAATTCTAAAAAATTGTGAAGAATCCTATCGCGAAAAATACGTACCTCAACGAGCGGCGTATATTGAAATTTTTTCTTTCTTAAAAATCGAAACAAGGCGCGAATCATAAACAGTGGAACAAGAAAGTTTTTTAAGTTTACACTAGCGAAGATTTAACAAGAAATACACGCGGTGAGCAGTAAAAATCAACTGTTTGAGCGAAGCGAGTTTTGATTTTTATGTTGCGAAACGCGTAGTATTTCTTTAAATCGGAGCGTCGTAAACTTAAAAAACTTTCTTGTTCCATCTTCCTTTATGAAAGAACGACCCAAGCATGGCGGGTCATTCTTTCTTTTTTTCAGTATTCACCTATACAAGCTCTTCAGGAGAGAACCATACCGCGATTTCAACTTCTGCCTCTTCCACGTTTCCGGACGCGTGCATAAGATTTTCAATTGCCCGATGTTCAAGCGTTGCAAGCATGGGGGAATCAATGGAATAATCACCACGGATTGAGCCGATATCCGCTTTCTGCGGAATCGTATGCCCTACGATTTTTCGCGCCATAAGAACCGCATTCATGCCACTTACCACAAATGCCGCAACAGGGCCTGATGTCATAAACGAGATAAGAGACTCCAAGACCAGTTTTCCTGCGGCAAGAGGTTCTGCGGCACCCAAAGTCGTCATGGGATCCTTTTTATATGCCGTACAGTCATCCAGTGCACGCTGTCCCAGCTGTGTAAGCCACGCCTCATCCCCTGAATAATGTTTGCGCATCTGCTCCTCCGTAGCATAGATCATTTTTAGTCCACGCACCGCAAGACCACGTTGCTCAAAACGCTTAATACACTCACCAACAAGTCCGCGGCGAACGCCATCCGGCTTTACGAGAAGAAGTGTTCGTTCCTTATGTTCGTCCATATATCATAGTCATTTATTTCTTATTCTGGGTTACTACACTCACATGAGCACCATCACTCTTTACTGTGATATCCCCATCTTCATCAGTACGATACACTGTTATGTTATTTTGTTCAAGTCTGTGAATAATTTCTGTACTCGGATGATGATACATGTTTTTTTTTCCAACAGAAATAATGGCAATATTTGGATGTACCTCTGCAAGAAACTCTTCGCTCGTTGATGTCTTGCTTCCATGATGCCCTACTTTGAGTACCTCACTCGTAACATTTTCTCCATCCCGTATCATGTGCTCTTCTTCCGGAACTTCAGCATCCCCGGTAAACATAAACGTCGTCTTTTGATACGTAATCTTTGCGACTACAGATGCATTATTTACATCTATCTTACTCTGCTCATCATTAAACGGCGCAAGAATATCTATCGCCACGGATGGACTGAATATCACGTGTTTTCCCTCCGTCACATATTCCATAGGGATATTTTTTTCACGTATGATATTCAAAAATTCCTGATACCCCTCTGTTTTATTTTTCATTTCAGAAAGGAATACTTTTTTTACGGGATATGTTTTAAGAACCCCAATAAGCCCATTCAAATGATCCGCATGAGGATGTGTAAGAATCATAAGGTCAATAGTCCTGTCATAAAATGGCAACGTACTTCCAAGTTTTTCTTCTACCGTCTTATCCGGCCCGCCATCAATGAGAATATTTTGCGAAGACGGTGTACGAATAAGCTCCGCGTCTCCCTGCCCCACGTCAAAATACGAAACCGTAAGTTGATGCGCGTTTTGCGCGGATAGTCCCGCATACGCACCAACAAGCGTAAAGGCGGCAACCGCTATACTTGCAGATATTTTAAGCGCGGTCTTATGAAATACTTTTTTTACTTTTTTCATAGTAGCCTACCTCTTTATGTCTTTTTCACTTTTTTATTCTGTGCAGCCGTAAGTTGACGAAAACCAAATCGGATCAATTGCTCCGTTATCTCCTCTCGTTTTTCTCCGCTCGTCGCGCCAAATACCACTACAAGTATCTCTTGATTCTTATTCTTTACGCGTGTTGCGAAGTTATATCCGGATTCCTCGGTATACCCAGTCTTCCCCATTGCGGAAAAATCAGTATCTGCTAAAAGAAAATTCGTGGTTTTCACCGTCTCTTGTCTTTTTGTGCCTATGATATGAAGTGTATACGTTTTCATAGACGCCGCCTTCGCGATATTTAAATTTCCAAATGCCGTGCGACTTACTATTAAAAAATCCTCAATGGTAGAACGATTACCCGCATCCAAACCGGTAACATCTACAAACATCGTCTGACTTAACCCAAGTATCTTCGCCTTTTCATTCATTTTTTTTATGAACTCCTCTTGCGAAAGTCCTGTAGAACGCGCGAGCGCCTTTGCGGCATTATTTTTTGACCCGATAAGTGTCGCGTAAAAAAGATCTTTCACGTACACTTTGTCTCCCACCTGAAACGCAACTTTTGCTGGCTCGGCATCATCTTCTGCGCCTATCTGCACCGTCTTTTGCCATCCCGGATTTTTATCAAGAAATACAAGAACGGTCATGAGCTTTGTAAGACTTGCCAATGAGAGCTGTTCATACGCATTTTTTGTAAACAAAAACGATCCCTTCCCATCAGAGACACCCACGGCACGAGCTGGCATTGCCGCCGCGTTGATAACGCCTTTTTCAATCCATTTCTTTTCTTGCAATACCGCCACATGTATAAACGGAAAACGCGCATGTGCTGTATACGCCCCATCTTTCTCTCTGTGAGATGCTAAACGCTCCCATCTGTTTTTACTTTTATCAAAAAAATAAAGTGAGGCATTTCGCGTTACATATTTTGGCTGTATCCGAATATCTATATCTTTTTTAATATCACCAAAGTTCACTCCTGTCATATCGTAGGTATAGATATTACTTACAAATTCCAAAGATGGGTCGGTGGCGAATTCTTTTGGTATGGCCGCTTTCCATGCTACCAATGAGAGTGTCAGAGCGGACAAACTACACCTACACGCCTCTGGAGGAAGACGTATAAAAAAACTTGAATCATAAAATTCTGCAGAATATCCATTTTCTATCATCGCCTCGTCAAAGACAACTCTTAATGAGGTATCCTGCGCCTGCACAGGAATACTATTCAGTAAAAATAAAAAAAATACCACACCAACACATCCAAAAATTCTTATTTTCTGAAATATTTTTTCCATACATTAATCATGTCTACTCTTTTGTGTATTTTTGCATTGTATCACGCCCTGTCTCTTTTTCAAGCTCACCGAATATATCCATACCAACCAAACAATACATACATATGAGATATACACAAAAACCCAATTCCACTCTCCAAGACGCACGTCCACCGATGCCCATGGAATATGGGAAAACCATTGCGCGACAAAGACGATATATGAAAGTAAAAACCAAACCGGCCAACTTGTTATTTGGATAAGCAGATCAAAGGGAAGATGGATAACCATACCTACTATTCCCGCTATAAAGGCAAACCCTGTCCAAAAAAATCCAAGTGTCATAGCTAAAGGAATGACCGGCAACACAAGAATATTCACAACCAGCGCAATCACGGAAAACCGTTGGAATGAAAAAATCAAAAGCGGCGCTGTCACTATTGTCGCGGAAAGTGTTTGCAACGCTAATGTCTTTATTCCATACGCATCAAAAAACTTCTCACATATCTGTTCAAAAATTGGCGAAATATAGACAAGCCCGCATGTAGCGACGAAAGAGAGTTGAAATCCAATATCAAACAATGTTGCCGGTTGCCAAAAGATCATGACGCCTCCCGCAAGCAGTATCGCATTCCCCGCATTATTTTTTCTCCCAATAGTTGAAGCAAAAAGTGCAACGACTCCCATGAGCGCGGCACGCACCACAGAGGCGGATGAGCCGGTAATCAGTACAAAACAAAACACGCCAAAAACAAGATACCAAAAACTCTTTTTCCTCCCAACTGAAAACCCACGAAGAATCGTATACATACTCACAATCATAATAGTAATGTTGTATCCAGAGATAGCAACAATGTGCAATATACCGCTTCGTACAAACGCATCAGTCAGCCACTTTGGAAATCCATTTCGCTCTCCCACCAATAACGCGCCAAGAAGACTCGCGTGCGGCTCTGAAAGATGTGTCCGAATTGCGTTGAGAAATAACTCCTTCCCCTGCAATAAAAAAGAAAGTACCCCACTCCCCTTTCCACGAGATATGCGCCGAATATCTGCCTGCACACATATTGGCGGCGCAACGATACGTGATCGTACTCCATTCTTATTTTGCGCTGGAAGTAAAGAGCATCGGACGTGAAGCTCATCACCATATTGATATGAGGGAATAAGCGTAGTGAACACTCGTATATCCTTAAGCGCATGGCCTGTTTCCATACCAGATATATGTGATATACGTACAGGAAGTATCTGCCGTGACTGCGTTATTGTAGGCTCCGCGCTCACTATTCCAAACATATCTACCTGTATCGCTCCGCGAGTCATATCTTGTTCCCCATCCTCAATCACTATGCCGCTCACCGCCATGCGCATCATGCCAAGAAAAAATACAGCGAGAAAGCATGCGGGAATACATACGGCATGTTTTTTTCGCCAAAAAATAGCAACCATGCTCACAACTAAACATGCGAGAAATAAAAAAAACGGCTCAACGCCATTATATACAAACACATACACCACCATACCGCACAAAAATGCACAACAGAAAAAACGAAATATCTTACTTGGAGACATGGGCGCTTCGTAAATAGCTTTCTATAAACGGTAAAATTTCTCCATCCAACACATCTTGTACCTCCTGTGTCTCTGCTTGCGTCCTATGATCCTTCACGAGCTTATATGGATTCAACACATACGAACGGATTTGATTCCCCCATGCCGCCTCACTATGTTCTCCACGCAACTCCTTCTTCTCTTGGTGACGTTCTTCTTCTGCCCGCTGACGTAATTTCGCCTTCAAATACCGAAACGCGGTCTCTTTATTTTGTAATTGAGATCGTTCATTCTGACATGACACCACAATACCCGTGGAAAGATGAGTAATACGCACCGCGGAATCCGTAGTATTTACACCCTGCCCACCCTTGCCTGACGCACGAAAGACATCAATCCTGACATCATCAGGTTTTATTAAAACATCCTCTACACCGCCAAGATCAGGAATCACCTCCAAAAGAGCAAAAGATGTTTGTCGTAATCCTTCCGCGTTAAACGGAGAAATTCTAACTAACCGATGAACACCATGTTCCGCTTTGAGATACCCATACGCATACGCCCCCTCTACCTCAAACAGGACGCTCTTCATCCCCGCCTCATTTCCACGAAGTTCATCCAGAACTTTCACTCGCCACCCCATTTTTTCACAAAACCGAAGATACATACGTAAGAGCATCTCCGTCCAATCCATCGCGTCAACACCACCCGTCCCCGCATGGAGGGCGACAAGCGCATTGTTCATATCGTATGTTCCTGAAAACAACGTCTGAAATTCAAGCTTTTTAAATCGCGCCTGACACTCCTCAAACATCTCCTCAATATCTTTTTGACTGTCTTTATCTGAAAGCGCACTTAGGCCATCTATCTCTTCCGCATCCGCAAGTAACGCGTCCCAATGATGTACCTGTTCCTTTATCACTACAAGCCGCCTACCCGCACTACGAGCTTTTTCTTGATTCGTCCAAAAATCTTTTTCTTGCATATCCCGTTCCAACTCTATGATTTCCGCTTTTAATTTTTCAACGTCAAAGAAACCTCCGCAGTTGGAGAATCTTCTCCTTTAATTCATGAATATCTGTTTGCATAGTCGCCATATCGCAATGTATATCTCTTTATTTTTGTTCTTTAAATTCTTCCAGTGTTACTTTTACCTCTTTTTCTTTACCTTTTGAGATAATTTTTAATGTAACAGTATCTCCGGGACTGTATTTCATAATAGCATTTGATAACGCATGCCCAAGTCCAATTTTTTCTCCACTGACCGCGATGATAATATCTCCATCTTGTAATCCTGCTTTTTCCGCAGGACTTCCAGAGATGACTCCAAGCTCTTTTTTGGATATATCACCTACGATAATAGCTCCCTCTTTCACTGACAAATTATTTTTTTTCGCCATTTCCGCATCAATCAGCTGATATCGCACACCAATCCATGGGCGAATAATACGTCCAAATTTTTTCACGCTCTCTACAGATTTCTTTGCGGAGTTGATAGGAATAGCAAACGCGATAGACTGACCCTCTCTACTTACCGCGGTATTAACACCGATCACCTCACCCGCTAAATTTAAAAGTGGCCCACCAGAATTTCCCGGATTGATAGCCGCATCAGTCTGAATCGCCTCCTGAATCACCTCCGCCTCACCGGCAGATCCAGACGCCTCAACAACACGATTGATACCGGATACCAATCCTTTGGTTACCGTATTACTATATTCTCCAAGGGTATTACCAATCGCTATCACGGTCTGACCAATCTGTAGAGTAGATGAATCACTCAACACAAGCGGCGTAAGATTCTTTGCGTCTATTTTTATAATAGCCAAGTCATTTACCGGATCTTTTGCAAGTACTTTTGCAGAATATTCTTTACTATCATTCATGACAACGGTATATTCCGCCTCTCCATCTTCTACAACGTGTCTGTTTGTTAAAATAAGTCCGTCAGATGAGATAATGAATCCCGACCCGCCACCAATACGTTGCTTTTGTTCCTTCCCTCCTCCTTGTGGAGTAAATTTAAAATCATTCGGAAATCCAAAATCAAAAAAATTATCAAACGGCATGATATTTCTGCCGGTCTTATCATATACCTTTGAGAGCTCTTTACTGATAACAATACTTACCACGGATGGTGATGCTTTTTTTACCACATCAATAGTTGCAGACTCCTCCGTCACCTTCATGGAAATATTTTGCTCCTGTGGCACACCCTTTGAACTCGATAATAGATTTCTTGAAAATGCAGATGACCCAACAGTTGATCCTAAAAGACCGGCAAAAAACCCTACGATAGTGCTCACTCCTATACTTATCATGATACTATTGACTCCCGTTCGCTGTTTTTTAATACTACCAGATTGTGATTTTTTATCTTCTGTATGATCTTTCTCTGAAAGAATTTCTTCAAGCATATGTGTATTTCTTAGTTACCCAAAGACACCCCGAACGGCGCGAAGTGATTTCATAAAATCAATAGTTTTTTTCAGCCCCTCATCTGGTAATACGACTGGAAACCACCCAGTTGTTTCACGAAGCGTATCAATATTCGCAATGCGGCAACTTTGTTCCCACGCGCTATACGTGAGTGCCTCTTCCGTACTCGCCTCACGCTCTACAATCTTTGATGCAGAGCCTGAAATTTTAATAATCCGCTCCGCAATCTCACGCACCGTATACTGCGCCGGATTTCCAACATTAAATATGTCTGGTTTCTCCGCATTCATGACTTTTTCAAGTGCATCAATCGCATCTGTTACATACATACACGTTGTTTTCTGCATACCTGGCGTCAGAACAATCTCTTTTCCTGCCATTGCGCGTACAATCATATCTGGAATTAAGCGACCGTCATCAAGATGCATATGGGGACCATAGGTAGTATACAGGCGCGCAATACTTACATGTACTTTTTTTTGTTCGCGATACAGCATAGCGATGCTCTCACCGATCCGTTTTCCATGCGCGTGATAATTTACTGGCGCTAAATAATCAAATGACCCAAGCGCATCTTCATGCACCTCAATCGGATCTCCAGAGATCACACCATAGACATCAGCATCTGACACAAAGACGCATTTTGCGGAATACGCAACAGCGATATCCAATGCATTTCGCGTACCTGCCAATGAGAGAATAAGCGTCTCAAGCGGGCGTGCCAAGGCGTGACGTGGAGAGTGAAAATCTGCCAAGTAATAAATCTGATGCACACCAATAAATGCTAAACGAAATTTTTCCACACTGGGAAAATGCTTAAAATCCAACGGATGTATGATATTATGGCGAACAAATTCAAAATTTTGATTTGGCAAAAGCCTATCAATATTACTCTCCTTTCCACAAGAGTAGTCATCCACGCAAATCACATTATGTTTTTCCAATAAATATTCACAGAGCTGGGAGCCCAAAAAACCCGCGCCACCAATGACCAAAACATTTTGCCGTTCAAATTGTATCTTACTTTTTTCCATACTTCATGAGTGATAATTATTTAATAACCATAAGTGAAAAACCCTTTCGTACACTCTTTCCTGACGCAAAAAACTGCTTAACCACTACTCCAGATTCAGAAAAAATACGTACGTGCGCCGGAGCTTTCCGCGCTGGAACCACCAGAATCTCATCTCGCTGATCTTGATTGATATCTCTGACTGCGAGAGAAACTCCGTTTGCAAACCCCTTTGTATATGGATAAAATTGTGACAAAAGTTTTCCGATGGAAGAAAACACCCGCACCTGTCCCGCGCCTTCTGCCGGTGCGGTGATAATCTTAAAACTTCCGTCTCCATCCGTATCTCCCACCGCGATACCGCTGCTTTTTACCGTACTTCCACGCGCGTATGCGAAAAATTGTGTACGCAATACCCCATTTCCATCAAAAACCCGAATATCATTTTCAAATCCTTTTTGTGTTGTAATGGGTGTAATGATTATTTCATCTTTTCCATCATTGTTCAAGTCCCCCAGCGCAAGACGCAATCCCCCACGAAATGATGGGTGATATGCAAAAAATTGCTTCTTAAGTATCCCGTCTTGAGAAAATATCTTCACGTGTGATCCCACACCTACGCCAGGAACCGTAACAACCTCCTCCTCACCATCCCCATCTATATCTCCCAGTGCAACAGAGATACCCGCCTTCATATTATTTGGATATGCAAAAAATTGACTACGAACCTCAAGATTTTTATTAAAAATTCGTACATGCGGTGATGACCCCGCGCCAGCGCCTGTTATAAAGATACCCGCCTCTCTGCGTGACCCTTGCACTGAATATGGAATATGAAATTGAGAAAATGGGTAGAGGCTCACATCTCGCCTTACCCCCTCACTGCCAAAAAATGAGAACGGCATCGTCCCGTCTGTATCACTGACCGCGATAATAGTACGCCATGGTAATGATTCATCAAATGAAATATCTTGCTGACTCTGTACCTGCTCTATAGTCGCCTTTACTAAAGCGCCAATATTGAGCTCGCCACATCCAAGCCTGCCAATATAATCAGGGTTTATATCATCAATTGGCGTACAGGTATTTTTCAAAAGATCCATCACATTTTTTGATGTGATATCTTTATTCACTGATTTTACCAAAGCAAGCGCACCAGTCACCACGGCGGTTGCGACAGATGTTCCAGACCAGCCACTTCCATAATAGGTATCAAAACCAAGTTGGGAGTAATTCACTACTTGAGTAGTATGCAGATTCACACCGGGCGCAGATACATCAATACACGGACCATAATTGGAAAATGACGCTTTTTGTCCAAGTGAGTCCAGCGCCCCAACACCAATAACCGCGTTATCATCAAAATCATAACACACCGGATACATGCGCTGTTCTGCAATATCCTTTCCGTGATTTTTACCCTGATCATTGCCAGATGCCGCAACAATAAGGATACCAGCGTCATGCGCACGTTTTATAGAGTCACGCAAAAACGCACTGTCTACATCGCTTACAAAACTCAAATTGATAATATCAACTTTTTTTGAAATCGCATAGTCAATAGCTTTGACTACGGAGATCACATCTCCCTCTCCACGATTATCTAAAATACGTAAGGACATTATTTTACTTCGCCAACTGATGCCGGTGATACCAATTTTATTATTCCCTTCGGCGGCAATGATACCGGCAAGAAGTGTCCCATGATGAATACCAATAGAAGAAAATGGACCGCTAAACTTTGGCCGTGGATCTGGATTATCTTCTACAAAATCCCAGCCGTTCGTATCATCTACGTATCCGTTTTTGTCATTATCAATACCATCTCCGGGAATTTCATCTGGATTTTGCCAGATATTATTTTTCAGATCCGGATGATTGATATCCACCCCGGAGTCAAGAATCGCCACCGTCACCTGCACGGACCCGGTATTAAAAGCCCACGCCTCTGGCGCGTGTATCCGTCTAAGATACTCCTGTTTTTCTGATAGCGGGTCATTTGTTAATCCAACGCTCTGTACAGGAGGTGTATAGACACTTACCGTTAGGCTCGCCTCTGTATGAGGTACAACATAAAAAAACTGCGCCCCACTGACCACTAGTATAAGAAAAAAACTGATGAATTTTTCACCAATATTCAAACGCTTCATACTCTTGTAGTATATCATGCGGATATATGGAGTACAAACTATTTTTTTGGTTCTTTTTTCAAAATTTCTTGTCGATATGATGCCGCCTCCAAAGATTCTCCAATTTTTTCTAAAAATGGGACATATTCTTTGATAAGTCTAAGATCATTATGCGTTTGAACGAGTCCCTCAATATAGACTCCGCGCGCCACGGCGGGATCTTTCAACCCCTCCAGATATACCTGCGCAAGTTTTGGATACAATGTCACATTCACAGGATTCAGATCAATGGCGATACGAAACTCATCACGCGCGGTAGTATAATCTTCCATCATCCGTGATACAGAGCCAAGATGACCATGCGCCTCCACAAAGGTAGCATCCTCTCGTATGGCATTTTTGTACGCCCTTACCGCTTTCGCACGATATCCAAGTTTTTCAAGTTTTTCTCCAAGTAACACATACTGACTCGCATAATTATCTGCTCCTTTTTTATCACTAGAGCGAATAGAGTTTTGTATCTCCAAAATCTCTTTCTCACTCTTTTTTTTCTCTTCCAAGGAGAGATTCACCGGCACCGTTGCCCGTGCTAATTCTTTTTGATACCTCACTACGCCAGTGATGATCTTTGGCAAGAAAAACCACGCGCAGACAAATAGCACAAAGGCGATAGACAAAGCAACAACTCCAAGATATTTATTTTTTAATATTTTTTTTATGGATTCCATACTTTTTCAGCATTAATTAAGAAGAACACCAATAAAAACACCCGCAATATACTGTTTTTTCATACTCTACGCATATTATATGTAATACTGGAATTTTATCAAAAAAGTAGCCATTTCGTCAAATAAAACAAACCCTCCCCCGCGGAGTGCGAGAGAGAATGTTTGTTTGCATAAGAAAATTATCTTTACACTCTTTGTGGAAACGGCTCCATTTGTGCAATACTTTTTACATCATTTTCGTTCAGTACATTTTTTTCACCAACAAATCAACGAGGAAAAACAGCTTTTTATCTTCTCCGCGCATAAGCATAATAAGATCTCCTCGTTGATCAAAGAATTTCTTATCCATATAGTCAATCATGTCCGATCGAAATTTTCCAAGATCATCTTTGGTTGCCATGTTCTTAATGTCGTCTTTGGTTGCCATGTTCTTAATGTCGTCTTTGGTTGCCATGTTCTTAATGTCGTCCTTGGTTGCCATGTTCTTAATGTCGTCCTTGGTTGCCATGGTCGTTTTTATTCCGTCAATCTGACCTTGCAGACCATGGATATCATCTTTTGTCGCCATGGTCGTTTTTATCCCATCAATATCTGTTTTTATCCCATCAATCTGACCTTGCAGACCATGGATCTGACCTTGCAGACCATGGATATCATCTTTTGTCGCCATGTTTTCCTTGAGAAAATCCATGATCTCATTTGTTGTAACTCCGTATTCGTTTGTCATATATACGATTTTTAGTTATGCAATATTTTTACTCACATACTGCATATAATCTGTAAGTTCTTTGTGATATCCTATTGGTCACCATCTGAGATTCCACCCGCATAAGACGGCCATCCATTGTATCAAGGCGACCTTCGATCTTCTCTAATCGTCTATCCGTACCTGTGGCATACGAATGAATCGCCTCAAGAATGTCGTGAATAGTTTCCTTATTCACTATCTATCCGTTCTCATTATATCACCACACTATACACATGTATAGTAGAGAAATTAAGCTGGAAAAAAATGTGGACTGACCCCATTTTCGGATCGCGAGAAGAATCAGGAGGCAAAATAAACGGCTATTTCCTATGTATAGATATCGTTTCTATGACCGATTTTTATAATTACGATAGTTTTTGTTTTTTCACGAACAATTGCTACCGCACGATAGTCACCGATACGAAAACGTACATCACCAATTGCGGGATCCGTAAGTCGCTTACTGTAATAAAGTGGATCTTCCTGTTTTTCTATCCACTGAAGTTTTTGTATAATACGCCGTGCGATTGCCCTGTCAAGCCGCTTAAGATCATCTTCTACTTTCACGTGAAGGATAATGTTATACACCATATTCTTTTGAAAGGGCGGCTAATGAGATGTTATTTTTTTGTTTAAAATCTTTCCTGACACGGCGAACGCGCGCACGCAGATCCTTACTCGTCGCCGCCTCAAGATCTTCCAATAGCTCGTCCATCTCTTCATTCGAAAAGAAGAAGCCAAACGTTTTTCCGCCTCGCATAACACGAGTAATACCCTTTAACATTTTTGAGGGGTTCTTTTGTATGTCTCTAATGGATGCAATCCGCTCTTTTACAAGAAGACGATATTGTTTTTCCATATCTTTTGTATGTAAATAATTACATACGTAGAATACCATGCTATCTTATTTCTTGTCAAATAAAAAAACCCTCCGGCGCGGAATACAAGAGAGAAGCTATTCTTTAAAGTCTTTCAATAATTTTATATATCCAATCATGAGTACCAAGCGTAAGCAGGATTACTTGATTCCCACTAAGAAAACGAAAGAGTATACGATAGTTTCTATCAATACGAAAGCTCCATATTTCTTTTTCTTTAGGTTCCAGTTTCTCTGTATGGAGTGATGGATAAAACGGATTGCTACGAAATAGTGCCTCCTGTTTTTCTGCTTTCTTCTGAAGTGAAAGTGGCAAATCAAGATATCTATCCTCAAATTCTTTCGTAACAATTATTTCTATAGAATCTCTCATACAGGATATCAGGATCGCAGATCCTTGAGAGACTTTATTTTCCGAGTTCTGCCTTGCTTAATATCTTTTTCAGCTCTTTGCAGGCTCTTTAAAAATTCCGGATTAAAAAATCCAAAAGTCGCAGCTAACCGTTCAAACTGATCCGCATTAATTTTTACAAGGACATCCCTTGCCGTTCCTTGAGAAGAAAACTGCATATTTAAACTTGCCATACAGCATATTATTGCTTATCTCTATGAAGTATACCACCCCGCTACGCACATGTACAGTAGAGAAATCAAGCTGAAAAAAAATGGGGGCTGACCCCATTTTCATCGAGAATGTCGTGATTTGTTGGCTCTAAATTATTTTTCTGTTCTTGCATATATAATGTTTGTTTGCGTGAGAAAATTATCTTTAGACTCTCTGTGGAAACGGCTCCATCTTTACAATACTATGGGCTTCAGATGTAGTGAGAATACTCTTATGGACGAGAAGCTCAATGAGAGCAGATAACTTTCTATCTTCCGATTTCATAATCACAACAAGATCGCCTTTCAAATCAAGAAGACGTCTGTCCATGTAATCTGTAATATCGGAACGAAACTTACCAAGTTTTTCATCAAGATATTGCTTGGTGACCATGTCTTTAATATCATCCTTTGTCGCCATGTTTTTGATATCATCCTTTGTCGCCATGTTCTCCTTGAGAAAATCCATGATCTCATTTGTTGTAACATCGTATTCATTTGGCATACATACTATTTTATTTGATATACACTTCATGCATCATACCACTCCTTTACGTGCGCGTACAGCGAGGTTTCGTAATATAGCAATGTGCGTAAATACAGAGCTGAGCTACTTCATGGAGTCGTTTATAGAGCACGGGGAGTGTTTTCGCATATGTGTAGCAGCTTTTAAGAGACGGTATTGTTCCAATATAACGTCCGTCTCTATCGCGCTCTATAACCACTGGTAAATTATAGAGAGTATTTTTTTGTTTCATATATATTTCTTAGGGATCTTACCCTCAGTATACCACCAAACTATACACATGTACAGCGCAAAGATGACATGACAAAAACAAACCCTCCCCCGCCGAAGTGCGAGGGAGGGTTGTACCGATTGTGAGCTATCGGAAAACTAAGACTATACGCTACTAGATCACGTTACTTGGTAAGATTTTGCGTGTCAGATGGCAAATTCTTTACCAAGAGGCCGTTTGTCCAGTCAGCCGTGGTCAATCCATGTGACGATGCAGATATCTTTTTTCTCTTACTCCATTTTTTTTACCAGTTCGTCCAATGTCGCTCTACGATCAGCACTTATTTCAAAGGCCTTTATCTCTTCATACACCTCTCGCGCGGATTTTTTGTCTCCTTTCGCAAGTGCTGTTTGTATCTTATGTATAGCTATATCTCCCAAAATATTTGTACCCTCTATACGAAATTCCATCTGGAGCATGGTTCTAGCATAGTTCTCTGCTTTTGTCAAGTCCCCATCCTTAAACGCTTTTCTACCAAGCGCCTCCAACGCACGCACGCGGAGATATTTAAACCGCCAACCAAATGGAACTTTTTTATAGACCACATCTGCGGTATCCAATGTTTTTTGTAGGTTCTTTTCTTTATCTAAATAATCCGTCGCCTTCACGTATGCCGCGCTCTCCGCTTTTTGAAAATCTTTATTGCTTTGGAGTTTTCTACTATACGTCTCTAAAAGATAATCCGCAAATTTTACATATTGCTCTTTTTTCCCCGCATCTTGCAGTACTGCCAAAAGCTCATCTTGAGACATGTCTTTCACTGCTTTTTGTGAAAGAGCTGGCGCCTTTTGCTCTTTCTTTCCCTGATTCGCCGGTTTCGCTACTATCTTTTCTGCGGGTTTTTCTGTTTTCTTTTCCGTAGTGGATGTCTGATTTTTTACAGAGCTCGTAGTAGATGTATCTTGTTTTTGCTGTTCCGCAGGTTTTTCGTTTATCGGCTCCGTTCCTGTCTTCGCGCCTTCTTGTGAAACAGACTGGACTGGTGATTGTTTTTTCTGAAAAACAAATATACCCCCGCCAATAAGAAGAATGATGATAAAAATACCCACAATGTACTTTTTTTTCATAGCTCACCTATGTTATATGTAATACAGGAATAGTATCAAATAGTACTATTTTGTCAATAAAACAAACACTCCCTCGCGAAGTGCGAGAGAGTATGTTTGTTTGCGTGAGTGTTCACGCGGTGTCTAAGCGTATCCCGTACTCTCTTTTATTGAGAGGACTAGGGAATAGCCGCATTAGAGGCCTCCAGTTGGAGTTGGCTGGCTTGCGTTGTTAAGCAAGTTGCCATTAGCATCAATGACAGTAGTCTGAACGTTGGTTGTTGCACCCGCAGCTACTGCGCCTCCAGTTGCAGCACCACCACCCATTGTATTCATATACACGGTTAGTGTTGTTCCTGCCGCACTCAAGCGTAAGTCTGTTGATGCAGTTGCCGCTGCTCCTGCCGCTGCCGCCGCATTATAGTTGAAGGACAAAATGTTCGTCAACGTGACAACATTGTTGGCCGCGCCAAAGGCGAGCGTGACGCCACCGGTACTTCCGGAAGCTACCGCGAGAATATCTAGGCCTCCAGGCACAAGATTTGCATTGATTGATGTAGGATCAATCCGCTCATTGAATACGACGGTTATCGTATCACAATTTGCTACTGCGTCCAAGACTAATGAGGTACATCCACCTTCGACGGTGTTTGCAACTCCTCCTGTCTTGTTCGCCAATGCCACTGAAGTGACAAGTGGTCTGGTCGCATCAGCATTGTTCGTGCTTGCATTTGCTGTCTGCGCACCAGCCTTAAGCTGTGTTGCACCCTGGTTTACCCAAACAAGTGCCACAGCTGTGTTGTCTCCAGAGACAGCGCTCCATGAGACGTCATTTGTTGCGACATTTGAGGTACCAAGATTTGCAATACTAAATTCAACGCTTCCCGAACCAGAGTATCCAAGATCCGCATAGACGTTGTATACATTTGCACTACCCTCTCCAACTACATTTGAACTGCCGGTAGTTGCCAAAGTACAGCGCCATTTGGTCTGTGACAATGCGACACAATTTGTAACATACGCCCCATTTAGATCAAATGTTGCGGGATACAAAATTACATTATTGATAGTTGATGCGGTCTTGGTAACCGTAAGATCAACACTTGTCAATGTAACATTGTTCTGTCCTGGGTCTGATGCGTTCGTTCCGGCTGTCGCGGTAATGGTTGCAACCTTTTGTGCACTCCCATGCGCAAAGCCAGTGCTTGAGACCGCCATAGTAAGTTTGTTTGGCATTACGGTCTGAACACTTCCTACAAGACCGCCATTTGCGAATGTTGCCACAGTACCGCTAAGACGATGAATTCTGCTTCCATTTATCAATGATGCGGTTGCGTGCACAACTGGAGTAGTCCCGAACGCACCACGTGCGACATTCAATACTGTACCAGCATCATGGAGCACGATCATCAATTCTTCTCCATTGTATGTACTAGCGCCGTTTGTGAAGTCAACCCAGACAATATCACCATGCTCAAAGGCAACATTATTAGTCACCGTGAAGAAGGTATCTGCAGTCGCGACAGTAGCATCATTGAGAGTATCAGTTGAGTCTACATACGACGCAGAGCCATTTGCCTGAAGAACAAGACCGGCATTCATGAGAAGATTTGCCGCTGAACTGCTCCCTACTAAATTACCAGTACTTCCCTCTGCCTGAAGATTAGACAAGAAGATATAGGGCATCCATGCCGCAGTCGCTGGGGTTTGTTGTGAGTTGACATAGTTCGATTTTACCAAAAGATATATCGTACTATCTTTTGCAACCTTAATACGTCCATCTCCACCCAATGTCCAGCGTACCCATCCTGGTATTGGCAAGTTGTCGCCACCCGCGAGTGCATTTGAGAGAACGAGAGATTTTGTCTCATTCACCTGTGTCCATGGGCCGTTTACCGCGGTAGACTGCCAGAGACTCATAGAGGAGATAGACACCTCGTGTCCCTGTGTATCTGCGCGGAAGGTAATATCCTTCACGAAGAGATCTTCGCGTGTTGCGCTCAATCGTAGTTTCAATCCACCATCAGAGGTAGTTCCGGCAATAGACTGTGCCGCAACGGGAGATGTTGGATCTACCGATACTGTCAAAACACCAGAAGTACGGGCGGTAGTCAATTGTCCTGCCAATACCGCGTTACCGTTTGTAGTCACGGTAGCAGTTGACTGTGCAGTAGTACCACTCACCAAGAGACTTGGTGTTACATTATCTGCTGCAGCTTCCGTCACTACCGCACCTGCGGCAATGTCTCCATATACTTGCATCATCATTGAAGATCCTTTTGCAAGAGTCTCATTGATTGACCAAGAGTTTCCATCAGATGTTGCTCCTGTAGTTGTAGGAATCGTTGATTTTGTTGATCCCGTCTTTGTGCCGTATTTCACGTACACATTGGTAAGATCTGCCGGGGCAAATTCATCCGTAAAGAGGAAATTGACCTGCAATGTGTTGATATTGATATCTTCAACAGATCCTGCGTTGGTTAGTGACCATTGTCCAAGGAGAACGTTTTGTTTTGGAGCAACTACGTTCTGATTTCCATATTGTTGATCCTTGGTAAGAGTCAGAGAACCAGATGCGATTGTTAATATATTCGCATCGAGGTCTGCTGCTGGAAGCTGTGCGTAACTTCCCGTCTTCACGCGTTGAACATTATTCGCGGTTGAGACGATGCGTGTAAGCAATGTATCTGCCGCCGCGAGTGCTGTTCCTGTTCCGCTATTGAAGATGTCTGCCTTTACCTCCAATGTTACAGGTTTTCCCGGTTCAACAATAAGTGCCGAGCCAAGGCTAAACTGTGTTCCTGCAGCCGCTGCAGTGGTTGCGGTATTACTGCCTACCTGTACACCGTTCGCATAGAGCGCCCCATTTCGCAATGTTGTATTTGCTGGAGCTCCTGCGTTTACGAGTACTCGAATGTAGAGTGATTCAACCTTCATATTCTCACCTGTCGCGGCAAGACTGTACTTCGCCAAAGAGACACCTGATCCGGTAAGGACCACATTTCCACTTGGAGAGTCGGTCATCTTTGACATAGTCAACGTTCCTGCGTTGATGGTCTGATCACCTGCTGTGCGAGCAGAAAATGCTGCTCCTTGGGCAGTTGGGGTGATCGCCGCCGGATTGTAGTCTACATCAACAAATTTTGAGTCAATGACATCGCGAAGTGAGAGACTGAATGTGCGACTTGTTCCGCCAACAATGTCCGCGAGAACTTTGATAACACGTCCTCCTGTCTCAAGTTTCTTCGGAGTACTTTCAAGATCAAAGGTCATATATCCGTTCGCATCAAGTGCGGCAACTGGACTACCAACTTGCGCACCATCAACTAAAAGACGGAAGTTATTGATATCTTTGTACTCTCCAGAGCCAATTTCACGAAATGTCATGCGAGCAAGGTTCACCGCGCGAGTTCCCACTGCTGCGGTAGACTGCCACATCACATAATCTTTTTGAGGATCAATAGCTGATGCCCCTGGTGTAGCCTCGCCAAACGCAACAGTTGCGAGAGTCGCTTGTGCGATAGTCATGAGGTTACCATTGACTGGGAAGGTTCCTGCGATAGTGCTTGCTGGACTTGTGACGATACTTGCCGCCTCAAGAAGACCAACACCAACAATTTGTCCAGATGTTGCCGCCGCAATATTTGTACCTACCCATAATTTCTTTGTGGCTCCTCCAGCAATGCTGAACAATCCCGCAGAACTATTAAAACTAATAACTCCGCTTGAAACAGATGCGGAATCAGTCAGCCGTTGTGTACCCTCATAAAGATAAGTAGACACAAGTGTGCCGTCTGCCGATACACCAAGACGTTTTAAGCTAAGCGATGTTACCTTCAATTCTGCGCTTCCACTATTGGTCAAAGCAAAGACCGCAAGTTTCGCGCCCAATTGACCGGCCGCTGCCGCCTGTGTAACAAGTGTTCCTGATACTGGTGAAGACGCATCCAACGCTACAGTCAATGCGCCTGCCACCACCGGCTTGTCTGCCGGCTTATCAGCTGGCTTTTCTGCCACTGGAGCTGCAAATTGTGGCGTGCTCAATCCTTTTTCTGCTGCTGCAACTGCTGCACCTGCTGGCAAAGGAGCCAACACTGTTGCCGCAACCGAGCGAACATCTTTGGGATTTATGCCGTTTTTCTTCAGCGTGTCCAGATCAGAAATCTCGCGCTTATTATACGCTCCTGCTGAAGTTTTTTCTATAAGATACATTTTTTCTGAGTCAGCTGCTTTAAAGACAAAACCGGCTGGTGGTGTTGCAGTAGTTACCTGCTTGTCACTCGCCTCGTAGTTGCCAAAAAATACATCCGGAACATCATCAATTTGTTTGTTCCAATTTTTTCCAAAAAGCGCTTCCGCTGTTGCCGGATCGGCAATATGGCGAAGTGTATTTGGTAGCTCAATCGCGTATACCTTTGGATCTGTTGCAATCTTTACCAAGCGGGTACCCGATCTATAGGTCATTGGAGTTTTGCAAAGACCAATCACCGAAAGCTCTCCATCAAGAATTGTTTTCACTCCTTTGAAGTCTGAAAACCATGAGTAAAATACCTTGTCGTTCGGGAAAGGACAGCGCTTCGCGTCTGATCCACGGTAGTAATACACGGCTGATCCTGAACCTTTGATGAGATCGCCATCTGTCAATGTAGCAGCTCCTGCTATCATTGGTACGAAGGCGGCAACACCGGTGGTCCATGCAATCGTTGTTCCTACAACGGCGACGGTCAGTGCTTTCTTTCCTGTTTTTGCTAAAGTTTCTATCATATTATGTTGAACCTTTTTGAGGTTATGTGTAAGTGAATACCGCTCTGTGCTCTCCGAAGAGATCGACCTTTGCATAGAGGGACTGTCCGAGACAAAACGTAAGTCAGGCCTCGGATAGGCTTTATTATTAATAACTATTAATAAATAAGGTTAATTTTCTCTTTGCCAGTTTCACCCGATGGTGACTGTATCTGAAGTGACTGAATAAGTTTTTTTGACTCATCAAGTTTTGCTACCGCCGCCTGATACTCATTTTTCCCAAGTACCGTCCGTGCATCCTCCAACGCCTTCTGCGCGTTCTCACCTAGTGCTGTCGCTAGTGTCTTTGCATCTCCATTTGTAAGACCTGCGGCATATACTTTTATTTTTTCTACTCTCTGCTGTGTTTGCGCGATATGCTGTTCTATCTGTAATGTTACCTCATTATCGGATATTTGCGCAACCTCTTTTTTATCAACAATAATCTGCAATGCTTTTGTTTCTGTCGCACGAGCATCTGTCAATGCAGTATTAATTTTTTGTGTCAATATGTCTTTTTGCTGATCAGATGCCGTTGATTGCGCCTGCAGTTGAACAAGGGTTTTTTCATATTGAGTTGTCTTTGTCTGCACAAGTTTTGCAATCTCTACCATCTTTTTTGGTGTACTCACAGATTTTGTATCCTCCATGCTTCTTTTTACATTTGCAAAATTCTGGGAGGCGGTATCAATGAGATCCGAGACATTTTTTGCTTTTTCTTCTTGTGATGTTCCCTTATTTTCTGATACCGTCTGTATCTCTCCTATGCGTCTGTCTGCAAGCTCAATTTCAAATTGTGGACGGTCATCCGGAGATACAAACGCGGTCTGGAATCCCTCTGTGGTTCGCTTCATAGAATAGAGCGCATCACCAGGCATGCTTGTTTGAGCATAAAAGAATGTCCCAACAATACTCACCACAAATACAGAGAGCGTACCGGCAAGTGCCAAGGGACGCTCAAAAAGTAACCCAATACTATACTGATATACTGTAGAAAACGTACTTGAGGTATATGCAAAAGCACCGGCAACTAGTGACGGCTTAGTCATCTTTGCCTGTCCCTGCGCGCGAATTTGGGACAATAAAATATCCCGAGTCTGTATACTCCACTCCCTACTGGGCTGGATAGACTTGAGAAGTTTTATCTTATTAATAGTATTTTTGTCCATAATTCGGGGTTAACGCTCAAAAGTGGATACTATTTTAGGGGTCTGTACAGTATAAGACGTACGGAGAGTGGAAAATGTTACAGTACTCTCCTTTCCTTGTCATCCTCGGGCACCACAGGCATTGCGATTTTTATGAACTCAATGTCTCGTTCAAAAATCGGGAACTTGACCCGAGGATCCATGAATTCATAACACTGGATCCCCGATCAAGTCGGGGATGACGCATGCTCACCCCCTCTTCTCCCCCAGTATCCCCCTTACCGCTTTAATTCCTCTGTGCAAAAGCACCCGTGTCGCACCCGGAGATTTTTCAATGATTCTCGCCACCTCTTTCAGGGAGAGTTCATTAAGATAATGAAGTACGATCACCTCGCGATACGCATCCTTCAGCTGACGTAACGCCCCCTCTATCTCCTGCATATCAGACTTCAACATCATCTTTTCTTCCAACGTAAGATCAGACCTATCCGCAACCACGATCTCTTTTTCATCTAATGACTCAAGGGGCGCACCACGCCTCCGATAAAAATCCACCACCAAATTCCGCGCGATCTGATACAAAAACGCCTGCAGAGTGTGGATAGCTTTTTTTTCTTGGATGTATTGCCACGCCTTAAGAAACGCCTCCGCGGTGATATCTTCCGCATCTTGCTGAGTGGGTACCTTTAAATATACGAACCGATAGATCTTTTCCTGATAAAAATCATACACCAGACCAAACGCATCCACGTCGCCCGAGCGCATTTTATAGAGTATAATTTGTTCGTTGAGAAATTTGTTCATATAATCAAAAAAGCCTTATATAAGGCTCAAGGAGATACTATCACAAAATACTGAAAAATGCAACATGCCCGTACGTCATGTATCTCCCCCCACTGCTCACAAGCGGGCTTAATACAAAAAACCCTTCAATGAATCTTTCGTAATAACATTTAATTGATCCTGCAAACCCGTCCTGAAGTCTTGTGAAACACTCTTTTTTTTTGTTTGATGTACTCCATTTACACTCATATAGTTTTACATCCGCACCTTGCTCTTCTATAAGATCTATCTCTGATCCATCATATGTCCGCCAAAAATATTGCAAAGCGGAAATACCATGATACGCACGATATTTTAATCGCTCAACGATAACGAAATTTTCCCAAAGTCCTCCCATATCCGTACGATCAGCTGAAAAATTAAAATTATTTATAATCGCATTGCGAATACCAAGATCGTAGAAATATATCTTCTTTAATTTTGTGATTTCCCGCCGTTTATTTTTTGTATACGGAGGAAGACGAAAAATAATATAATTTTTTTCCAATAAACCAATATAGCGCTCTACGGTTTTCACAATTTTACGCCTATTTTATTCCTTATCAAGTGCGTATACTTTCCTTACTTCTCCGCCTCTTTAGGTGCAAGTTCGGCAAGATCTTCTGGCGTTCCTATCATATCTTCTATAATAACGCCAATAATTGCGGTGACTGGAATAGCAAGCATAACACCAAGGAATCCGCCCAATTTTACACCTACCAAAATCGCGACAACGCTTACAAGTGGATTGATGCCAATGGTCTTTTGCATGACGCGAGGAACGATGAAGTCATTTTCAAGACGCTGGATGACAAGGAAAAGAATCAACACCCAAAGTGCCAAAAGCGGAGATTGATCAAAGGCGATAAAGATCGCCGGCACAGATCCAAGAACCGGCCCGATATATGGGACAAACTCCGCAAGTCCCGCCACAAGAGCAAGAATAAGTGCGTAGGGAACTCCAAGAACCATAAGTCCCGTGAACACCATGAGAAAGATAATAAAGCAGAGAATCAACTGACTCCGCAACCACAGCCCGATTTTTTTCTGAATTTGAGAAATAAGGCCATCTATATAAAACCGATATCGCACGGGAGTGACAAGATGAATCGCCCCCTTGATGGCACGCTCCTGTACGATCATATAAAACGTCACCACAAAGACAAAGAAAAATGCGATAATCCCCTTGACAAAATCAAAAATCTTTACAAAAATACCACCCGCCGCCTGTACCAAAGAAGACTCAATAGACTGAAATCCTTTTTTCAGCTGTTCTAGTAAATTCCCATCCGGACTTACACTCTGCACCAGCGAGATAAACCGTTCCGCGTAGGCGGGGAATGCTTTTGCAAATTCACTATACTGCTCCATGAGTGGTGGAATAAGTAAGGCGATAGCACAGGTAAACACAGAAAAAATGGCGATATAAATCAATAAAACTCCAAGCCCGCGCGGGAGTCCTTTCTTTTGCATGGCACCCACAAGTGGGCTTAGTGCCGATGAGAGTAATGTAGCCACAAATAAAATAGCCAACACATCACTCAACATATAGATGAGCCAAAGACACACGCCGGTGATAAGCACCTTCGCAAGCGTAACTGTTGAGATATTGATCGTCATGAATTGTTGGTTTTCTCGTATCATATATGGTAGTATATCATATTCTAAGATACACTGACAGTATATGCCAACACTTACCACAAATAAAAAGGCATTTTTTGATTATATCGTCCTTGAAAAGGTCGAGGCGGGTATTGTGTTATCTGGCCAAGAAGTAAAGTCAACGCGCAAGGGGCTGATGAGTCTAAAGGGCAGTTTTGCAATATTCAAAGGCACAGAGCTCTATTTGGTAAACGCGCATATCTCCCTCTATCCGCAAGCGGGCAGTATACCGTCCTATGATCCTGACCATAGCAGGAAACTTCTTTTAAAAAAGAAAGAGTTAGACAAGCTTATTGGGCTTTTAAAACAAAAAGGCTTGACACTTGTACCGCTTTCGGTATATACTAAAGCTAACTATATAAAGGTGGGGCTCGGTCTTTGCAAAGGAAAACAGATACACGAAAAGCGAGAGACCATCAAAAATCGCATGATTGAACGAGAAATTCGTTCGGCAATCAAGCGAACTCACTAACGATATTTAGCGCCATCATCATTGGGGATGCTGGGTTTCGATGGAAAGCTGAGCATAGATTACGCACGTCGAGGATATGTGTTTACCTCGTTAAACTGCGCACATACTCATCAAATGCAAACACATTTGTAAGCAAAGCTCGGATTCTTGCAAACAGCATGATCCCCTCATTTGCGTCCGCAGTTGCGTAATTTTTTACGCGACAGCCGTTGTATGTTTCTGACTCCTGATACGAGACATATGGCGTCATATTTTCAGGATAGGTTTTACGGAGCTTACCTTTAGAACCGAGATGACGTAAGCAAGAATACTAAGAACGAGTGCCGACTCCTTCGTCTGTAGTATTTTATAAAAGAACAGCCGGCTACACGTGTAGACTAGTATATGCAGGTTTTTCAGACGCGGGTTCAACTCCCGCCATCTCCATAAAATAATAGTTCTCTAAAAGCTGTCATTCCCAACTTGATTGGGAATCCAGTATTCATAATTCATGGATTCTCGGGTCAAGCCCGAGAATGACAATAGGAACAACCATGAGAAAAAATTATAGAAAGGCGGTAGTACAGCCAAAGAGACAGTACCGCTCCAATGAGGCAATTACCGTACCTGAGGTTCGTCTTATTGACGAAAATGATACCCATATTGGCGTTGTTTCCATAGAGGAGGCGCTTGCACAGGCACGAGCACTTGAGGTTGATCTTGTAGAGATCCAGCCACAGGCAAAACCGCCGGTCTGTAAAATTATTGATTTGGGAAAACTTAAATACAGCGAGGAGAAAGAACTGCGCAAACAAAAAGCAAAACAAAAAAAGACAGAGGTAAAGGGTATCCGTCTCTCATTGCGGATTGGTCAGCATGACATTGCGGTGCGACTGGCACAGACAAAGAAATTTTTAGAACAAAACGATAAGGTCCGCGTGGAGCTGGGACTTCGTGGACGAGAACGCCAGCATGGTACACTTGCCAGAAAAATTATTGAAGATTTTGTGAAAGCGATTGAACAAGAATATGGCATTCCTACGTATGTTGAGACTCCTGTTTCCATGCAAGGAGGCAGACTCTCTGTGATTATTGGAAAAAAAATGTAATAGTATTTTAAAAACTATATGGGAAAACTCAAGACACACAAGGCGACCGCAAAACGATTTAGGATCACAAAAAACAAAAAGGTTATCCAACGAACCTGTGGACAAAATCATTTCAACGCGCGCGAATCCGGAAATGTCACCCGAAGCAAACGTCGCGATCATGAAATTTCAAAATCATACCAAAAAACGATAAAAATTCTAACGAATACACTGTAATTTATGCCACGAGTAAAACGAGGAGTCATCCACTTAAAAAAACGAAAAAAGCTACTTGCCGCAACCAAGGGATACCGCTGGGGGCGAAAAAACAGAATCAAGCTCGCGCGACCAGCCATGCTTAAGGCGGGCGCAAACGCATTTAGAGATCGTCGTACCAAAAAGCGTACTTTCCGCGCACTTTGGCTTATCCAGATCAACGCCGCATGCAGAGAACTTGGCATGAGCTATAGCGTATTTGCCAAAAAACTCAAAGACGCGAGCGTAGAGGTAGACCGGAAAATACTTTCGCAGATGGCTCGTGAACAGCCAAACGCATTTACCGCACTTTTTAAGAAGGTGACTGCGAGCGTGTAACATATAAAAAACGTACACAACAAAAAGCCCTTTTTCAAGGGTTTTTTGTATTGTCATTGCGAGGAAGCGATAGTGACCGTGACAATCCCATGGTTTTCTGCAGGTAGCATCGGGATCCCCACGCTTCGCTCGGGATGACAGTGTTAGATACTCGTCATTGCGAAGGAGCGATAGCGACTGTGGCAATCCCGTCGCTTTTTTCTATTTACATCAACTCCGGTGGAAGATTTTCCTTGTGGATAAGCTGTTCGTCCATGCCATATTCGCGTACTCTCTTCAGAATATCCTTTGCGCCTTTTAGGACAACCTGTGCCTCTTCTGTATGTCCATTTGCCAAAAGATCATCACGCAATCTCATATCAAACGCGAGCTGTTTATTGAAGTGTTCAAGTTGTTCCTGCAGTAAAGACGTATTAATATGTTTTCCTTGAGTAAGAACATGTTCCGAAATAGCGGCTCCTCTATCATACCCCCAACCGTGATAGAGAAATTTATTTTGTAGTTCTCCCGATGAGCCAACTCCAAATACCTGCGCATCTGTCTTATAACCTATCGGATGGTGCTGGGCATCATACGTGAATTGAACAGACCCTTTTATGTTGCCCCCATAATAGTTATCTATATTCAGGGGTAATTTTCCATCAGGAATAGAATCGGGGGCTATCTCCACCATTGGCGCCCGTGATGTTTCTGGCGCCTTAACAAGTTCAATAGCAATTGGCTGTGCGTGTATATCAAGTTTTGGTTGAGGCGCCGTCTCATGTACAGGCGGTTTTACTACAGGCACCTCCTCCGTTTCTATGAGAATCCCCTTCGCCGGTTTTTCACTGATGATGTGGGGTGTGGATTTTACCTCTTGCGCCAAAGAAAACTCCTTTTGTACCCCTCCAATTCTAAGATTGAATGGTTTTTTATGATCATGGGCAACCTCCATAAGAGTTCGTATATTCGCTCCTCCTGTCTTTGGATCCATGATTGATTCTCTTACATCATGGATCGTAAGCCGTGGTGTATATCTAAAAAGATCGTATTGAGCGGTGGCTCTATAAAATTTCAAAAACTCATCGGGATTCGCGCGCGCCGCCGCCGCAAACTCTGCAATATGTGTCTGATCATATCCTTTTGCAAATATCTCTGCCGGCGATATATGTAGAGCCTCCGTAGGCACCTCCGTATGTGTATCTCCGGATGGTTCTGCCCGTATTTCAAGTTTCAATTTTGGTGTTATTTCATGCCCATTCACTTCTTCTATAGGTAACCCAGGTAACACCTCCCCATGCGCGTCTTTAGGTAATCCGGGTAACTCTTTCACCTCTTCTGCTTGTATCTCTATCATCTTTGTCCGCACATCCGATCCTCGTATACGTATGTTCTCTTGGATTATCACACCTTTTGGAGTTTGCCTCTCAATAACTATCTCTCCATGTGTTGCCGGCTCACCTGGTTGTCCAGATTGGGGCTCTATCCTATCTACCACGCTAGATCGTACCGCTTTGTATTCTTCCGTGGGTCGCGGATGATGTATCTCTCTATGCACCGGCCGTACTACATGCTTATCATGATGTTGAGCTATATGTTCACGAACTGCGCCGGAAGTAGGATGTGGCTGTACATCCTTTACAATAACGGTATGCGCCACGCTTATTTGATCTATAAGCGCCCTCTCCTGCGTCATGATCATTCCGTCTTTTGAAAAATACAGTCTCTCTCCTACATGCGAAAGTGTTTTAAGTTGATCTGTTGTAACTCCATAGTATTTTGCAAGCTCTGTCGCCTGTTGATCTATCGTTATCCCCTTAAAATATGTTGGATCTTTACGCGCGATCTCCTGAAGCGCGCCATATACTGTTGCATGATCTCCCTCAAGCGTCACAGAATGAATACCTGACTGCTCAATAAGATTATTTTTTTCAATGTACCGCAATAATTTCTTCGCATCTATACCGTCCTCTGTCGCTCGTGATGCGATATTTCGTATGTGCCTCAAGTCTTCAATAGAAAGCGGATGTGGAGTTTTTTCGTGAGCACTCATCTCTGACGCAAATCTTACCGCCTTATTTTGTAGTCCAGCTACCATACGTATATCACGCACGGTGTCATGAAGTGTCGCGGCTTCTGCCGGCTGTCCGCCGATAAATTCCCCTGTTTTCTTTGTTACCGCCGCCCACTCCAATGCATTTTTTTCAATAATTTTATGAAGTTGACTTATACCCGGCAATATTACCATTGCCGCGGTGAGCACACCCACAATGACCTGATGCTTGATCCGCTTCTCATGCGCAAGCTCGTCTCGTTTTTTATCTGACGCCTCTGAAAGATCCTTTATAAAAGAAGCGGCGGTCTCACTATTCTTTTCCGCTTCTTGCCCTAGTTTATTCTCATATTCCTTCAAAAACTGCTTATATACCTCACTCTCCCCTACCTTTTTCCCATGCAAAAGAGCGTTCGCCTCCATGTTTGCAAGACGCTCCTCTATCTTTTCTTTGTCAAGTTTTTGAATATCTTCAGGTGTCATCTTTTCCCACAGTGCAATTTTTTTAAACCACGGCTCTTCTTTTTTAATCTTAAATGTCCCCTTATTCTCCCATGTCGTAGCACCTACAAGTTTGAGCATATCATGTGATCCCGAGGCGGTACCTATACCGCGCATTGCCGCGCGTGCGCCAAATATTCCCAGTCCCAACGCAAGTCCGGATCCCGCGCCAGTCATAAGCCCCGCGCCAAGAAGCCCCATGGAAATGGCAGTTCTTACGGATAAAAACTTTCCGGCAATACGCAAACTACCACTTGCAAGCGGATGATCTTTTTGAAATTCATCAGATATTTTCCATCCAAACTTCTCGCCAAATAATTTTGAGACATTTTGGTCTCCAAGCCACTTATATCCTTTCACTATAAAATGCTCCTCGCCTTTTCCTTTCGCCTCAACAAGCGCCTCCGCAAGTGTCATGCGTTCTTCCGTAAGTTTACTCACATCCCCTACTACATATTCCGCGCGCGCCTCTTGATATTTTTTTAAAAACTCATCGTATTCTTTCTGAATATTCGCCTTTTTCTCTCCACGTACAAGCCCCTTAAATGTGCCAACAAAAAGCATCTCAAACTCTTTAAGTTCTCCTTTTTTTCGCGCCAAGTCACCGCGCGCCTTCTCAAGTACCCGTTTTAGTTCTTCAACGGTTTTTTGCGCCTCTGCGTGTGGCTCACCTTTTTCACTTTTATCTTGAGAGGTCTCGCCGCCATGTTCTGATTGTTCAGGTACTTTTAGCCCTTTTCTCATCTCATCTTCTTGCACTGGCGCACGTGGTTTTTGCAATGTGTCAGTAGTAGCTCTGTACGGCATAGAATAGATCGTTATCTTATTCTTGTTACGCTTGTTCACTCTGTGTTTCCCTCATCTTTTCCACTATCTGACGTTTTACAGAGATAAGCTCTTCTTCTGCTATTTTTTCTATATTCTCTACGCGCATCCGAATAAACTCCAATACCTCTGGCGCATTATCTCCAAATTTCGTAATAATTTTTTCCAATTCCGCTATCTCTTCTTGCGACAGTATCGCCAAAATACGAAACGTTACCTGTTTTTGGACCAATGTCGTGAGTGCGCTCACAATAGAGGTCTTTTGCTCATCCGAAGCATGTTCCATGTCAAGTAACGCAATAATATTTGTATCTAAAAGTTCTTGGTCTGTCATAAAAAAAAATAAAGATTAACACTATTGTAAGTATACACAATGGTACTATTTTTTGAAAGTTTTGGTTTGACATTTTTCATGGTATACGGTATGCTGGGCATATTACGTTTAATTTAAAAGAAGTGAATATATCTGAACTTGCGCGAAAACTAAAAGTTACCACAAATCAATTGCACGAGGTGTTACCGTTGATGGGTATTGATATTGGTATGCGAGCTGTAAAAGTGGATGATAATCTCGCGCGGAAGGTTCTGAAAAATTGGAGTCAGTATCAAACACTTCTTAAAAAACAAAAAGAGGCGCAAGAGGTGGTACATGCTACACCGGAACAACCAAAAATAAAACAACCAATACGACTTCCCCACGTCATGACCGTACGAGATTTTTCCGTACTTTTGAACATTCCCGTTACAAAGGTTATCCAAACACTCATGAATAACGGAATCCTTGCCGCGATGAATGAAAAAATTGATTTTGACTCCGCCTCTATTATCGCTGAAGATCTCGGATTTATTCCTGAACGTGATACCGGAGAGACTATTGAAGATGCGGTGAGCGGCACCGACATTCTCAAGGAGATCATGGAAAAAGAAAAAGATGCTCTTCTGCCGCGCCCACCCGTCATAGTAGTCATGGGACATGTTGATCACGGAAAAACAAAGCTTTTGGACAGTATCAGAAAAACCAATGTCATCGCACAGGAATCTGGAGGTATTACTCAACATATTGGGGCGTATCAAGTAACAAAACTGTTTAAAAACACCGGGGAAGAAAAAACGCTTACATTCTTAGATACGCCGGGGCATGAGGCGTTCACCACCATGCGATCACGTGGCGCACGTATTGCAGATATTGCCATTTTGGTTGTTGCCGCGGATGATGGCGTAAAACCACAGACCGTTGAGGCGATAAAAATTATCAAGGCGGCGGGATTACCCGTCATAGTCGCAATCAACAAAATAGACAAACCTGACGCAAATATTGAAAAAACAAAACGCGAGCTTTCCGAACACGGACTTATTCCTGAAGATTGGAGTGGAAATACGATCTTTGTACCAATCTCCGCAAAGCAAAACACCGGTATAGATGAGCTTTTGGAGATAGTTCTTTTGGTCGCAGACATGGAAAAAGCTACTATTATGGCGAATCCAGAGGGAGAGACCATGGGTACTATTATTGAGTCTCATATAGACAAAAATGAGGGTCCGGTCGCTACACTTATTGTACAAAATGGTACTCTATGTCGAAATGATTATCTCGTCATAGATAACACGCTCTATGGTAAGGTACGCGCTATGAAAGACTATCATGGCAAGCTTATTGAAAAAGCGTTTCCCAGTCAGCCGGTAAAGATTATCGGCTTCAAGGCCGCGCCAGTGATAGGGTATACCATCCAGGCGACCCATCTTCTTGATAAAGAATTTAAGTCAGTTGAAAAAGATATCAAACGATCGGCCGCCGCATCTATAGCACTCACACCGCGTATCATGGAAGAAGAAAAAACAGAGGCAAAGTCGGTAAATATCATTTTAAAAACAGATACACTTGGCTCATTGGAGGCCATTACAAACGCACTGACAAAAATTGATAATCCAGAGGTGAAAATAAAAATCGTCTCTCGAGATATTGGCGCTATCACCTCTACAGATATTCTCAACGCCGAGGCAACCCACAGCTTTGTAGCGGGATTTCATGTAACTGCAGGAAGTAGCGCACTCCAGATCGCGTCAGAAAAAAATATTGAGGTAAAGCTCTATAAGATTATTTATGAGCTCATTGATGATGTGAAAGTACGTGTTGAGACGCTCCTTGCACCGGAAATCAATCGTGTCATACTGGGGACACTCACGGTCATGGCCATTTTCCGCACCGAACATACCTCCATGATCGTAGGTGGGCGTGTAGAAGAAGGAGTTATTGAACATGGCGTACGAGCGCAAGTCATGCGTCAAGGAGAGCGTATTACTGAGGGAAAAATTTCACGTGTCCAGTCTGGAAAACAAGAAATTCCACAGGCAAAATCTGGTCAGGAGATTGGTATCGCATTTGAAGGTAAACCACTTATTCAAAAAAATGATACTATTCAGGCGTACAAAGACGAACGAAAAAAACGCACATTGGAATAAACGGGAAGTGGGGGATTTTTATGTTTACACTAGCGAAGATTCAACGAGAAATACGCGCGGTGAGCAGTAAAAATCAACTGTCTGAGCGAAGCGAGTTTTTATTTTTGAGTTGTGAAACGTGCAGTATTTCTTTAAATTGAAGCGTCGTAAACATAAAAATCCCCCACTTCATATATATGGCATCAAAACGCATCCCACAGGTCAATGAACTTATGTTGCAGGAATTAAATGCCATATTCCTCCGTGAATTAGAATTTCCACTTTCAACACTCGTCACTATTACTGGCGTTGACACGGCATCTGACTTAAAAACCGCAAAAGTAACAGTCAGTATTCTTCCCGTTCAAAAGTACGGCACCGTATTGAGTATTATCAAAAAACGATCGCCATTTATCCAAAGCCTTATCAATAGAAGACTCCACATGCACCACGTCCCCTCTCTCACGTATGAGATAGACACCGAGATGCAATATGTAGATGAGGTGGATAAAATTTTTGATTCTTTAAAAGAAAAAAAATAATTTCTAAGACTTCCAATATATGAAGCAATACCTTATCCCAACGGTCATTGAAAAAACGCACAATGGTGAACGTGCGTATGATATCTATTCACGCCTCCTCAAAGAACGCATCATCTTCTTGGGAAGCGAGATAAGTGATGACATAGCAAATATCGTCATCGCCCAACTTCTTTTTTTAGAGAGCGAAGACAAAGAAAAAGATATCAAGCTCTATATCAACTCACCGGGTGGCTCGGTCACCGCAGGTCTTGCTATCTATGATACTATTCAATACATCAAGCCAGACGTGGCCACTATCTCCATTGGCATGTGCGCATCTATGGCGGCCACACTCCTCGCCGCAGGCGCAAAAGGAAAGCGATTTTCACTCCCAAACTCTCGTATTATGATCCACCAAGTACTTGGCGGGTCAGAGGGACAGGCGACAGACGTGGAGATCAGAACAAAAGAAATGTTACGAATAAAGCATCTTCTTAACACTATTCTTGCAAAACATACAGGGAAAACAGCAGAACAGGTAAACAAAGACACTGACCGTGACAACTACATGAGCCCGCAAGATGCAAAGACCTACGGCATTATAGATAAAATAATCACAAACGTAAAAAAGTAACAAATTCTTTAGGAGTTTGTCATCCCCGACCCGATCGGGGATCCAGCTACGAAGAACTGGATCCCCGGGTCAAGTTCCCGATTTTTGAACGACCCAGTAGGTCATTCTGTTGAATGAGATCTTGAGCTTAGAGAAACCGCAATGCCTGTGGTGCCCGAGGATGACAATTAAATATCTGCTGTATCGTTTAACTATTCCCTTCTATTTCCGATATTCTTGCATAGTATCTTATTTTGTGCTACAGTTATAGCGTTTAACATTATAAAAAATTGAAAGAGCGTGTATTTGGCATGAACCTCTGATTCTTGATGTCTTAGTACGACATTCTGAGCGCACATACGTTGAAATATTATGCAACTTTTGACTCCATGCATCAATGATCGCCCTATGAATTTTCCGTATATTCATACTCATTTCCCTATTCCGCTTTCATCAGTGGCATCTTTGTAATCATTCTGTTTCAGCGCGTCGTATCTATTTTTTCGCCTCATACATCTTCTCTTTCAATACTGAAAGGAAGTTTTTATGTTTGCATTTAGCGTACTTTTGACACTTGCTTCGGTATTTATTGGCGGTTTTTTGGGATATTATATCCGCAAACAAATAGGAGTAAACGAGGTCAATTCCGCAGAGAACAAAGCGGAAAAAATATTTTCAGAGGCGAAGGTTAAAGAGAGCGAGGTACTGTTACGAGCCAAAGAACGGGCGATAAAATTCATTGATGACGCAAAAAAAGAGACAGACACGCGGCATAGAGAGCTCTCTTCGTCACAACAACGTCTTGAGCGCAGAGAGGTACTCTTTGATCAAAAACTTCTTGAGCTTCAGGAAAAACAACAAAAACTTCAGGAGCGTGCGACACAGATTGATCAATTACGTACCGACATACAAAAAGTCCGAGAAGAACAGCTTGCAAAATTGGAACGGGTCGCGGCACTCACACGAGATGAGGCGCGAGGAGTTCTTTTAGAAAAAGCAGAACGCGATTCACGTGATGATATTCTTGCACGCATTAAAAAAGTTGAGGCGGAGGGTAGAGATGAGGTTGCCGCAAAGGCGCGGCATATCATTGCCGATGCCATGCAAAAATATGCCGGGTCTGTAGTCTCTGAAATGTCTACCACCTCTGTCCCCCTTCCTTCAGATGAGATGAAGGGGCGAATTATTGGTAAAGAGGGGCGAAATATTCGTACTATTGAGATGCTCACTGGCGTTGAGATTCTTATTGATGATACACCGCAAACTATCACACTCTCCAGCTTCAACCTTTTGCGGCGTACCATCGCAAAACTTGCTATAGAAAAACTTATCAAGGACGGACGTATTCATCCGGGACGCGTAGAAGAATACGTAGAACAGGCGAAACAAGAACTTGCCCAAGAGATAAAAAAGGCGGGAGAAGATGCGGCATTTGCCGTGGGTGTTACCGGTCTTGATCCACGACTTATTCAGATCCTTGGTCGTCTCAAATATCGTACCAGCTTTGGTCAAAACGCACTGTTACATTCTTTGGAGGTAGCCTACCTTGCGGCATGTATGGCCGAAGAGCTTGGCGCAAATGTTGCCGTCTGTAGGAAGGGCGGACTTCTTCATGATATTGGAAAGGCGGTAGATCATGAGGTACAAGGAGGACATCCACAAATTGGATATGAGATCATGAAAAAATTCAATCTTCCTGAAGAAATTGCATATCAGGCGATTGCGCATCATGAAGACTCGCCAAAAACGCTTGAGGGTATTATTGTCAAAGTTGCTGATGCGATTTCCGCAACACGCCCAGGCGCGCGAAGAGATACCTCCGAACGCTATCTCCAGCGTGTGACAGAGCTTGAGGCGCTTGCCAAAAGATTTGAGGGTGTAGAAAAAGCGTATGCCATCCAAGCAGGCAGAGAGATTCGCGTCTTTGTAACACCAGATGTAGTAGACGATCTTACCGCGCATAAACTTGCGAAAGAAATCGCATTAAGTATTGAGGGAGAGCTCCAGTATCCCGGAGAACTAAAAGTAACGCTTATTCGTGAAAAACGCATTATTGAGTTCGCACGATAATACTACGCTATGAGAATTTTATTTATAGGAGACATCATGGGAAAGCCGGGTAGAAAGGCGGTTGTCGCACTTCTACCTTCTTTGCGTGAAGAATACAAGCCGGATATTGTCATTGCAAACGCGGAAAATCTCGCGCATGGCAAGGGTGTCACAGAAAAAACACTCCAAGAAATTATGTCTGCGGGCGTTGATTTTTGCACCTCGGGAAATCATATTTGGTCAAAAAGCGAGGCTAACGACTTATTATCCAGACCAGAAACCAATCTTTTACGACCAGCAAATTACCCACCACAAAACGCAGGCAAGGGATACGCACTGGTTCCGGTGGGATCACGTCAGTTACTCGTCATCAATCTTATGGGACGTGTCATGATGAAAGAACATTTGAGCTGTCCATTCCGCGCGTTTGATGAAATTCTTGAAACGGTTAAGAACAAAGACATAGCGGGTATTTTTGTTGATTTCCACGCGGAGACAACATCTGAAAAAAATGTTTTTGGATTATATATAGACGGACGCGCATCCGCAATGGTTGGTACGCATACGCATGTCCAGACAGCCGATGATCAGATCCTTCCAAAGGGAACCGCGTATATTACAGATACGGGTATGGTTGGATTGAGATATTCAAGTATAGGGGTAAACTATGAGGGTATCTTGCCCTCATTCCTCTATCAAACACCACCAAAACATGAGATAGCAGATAACGGACTTGTAGGATTTCACGGAGTCGTTATTGACATTGACCCATCCACGAGACACGCGACATCAATTATGCGTATTCAAAAAAATATTGAGGTATAAATCCAGCCCTATTTGCATCTTTTCCCAGTTTTGTGTATACTATAAATGAACTACCAAAAACGTCGAAACTATTTTAACATTAATATTAAAGAGAATCTATGGCAAAGTACAAGAAATCGGATCTTATTGAACACATTGCTCAAAAGATCAGCCTGTCAAAAAAACAGTCGGAAGATATTATGGATTGCGTACTTGAATATATTACCGATGTGCTCAAGAAGGGTGATGAGCTTACCTTCACTGGTTTTGGTTCATTTTCCGCAAAGATGCGAAAGGGAAGAATTGGTATCAATCCAAAGAACCCATCACAGAGCGTAAATATCCCACCAAGCATCGTCGCACGCTTCAAGGCGGGAAAAGGCTTAAAGGACACACTGAACAACAAATAGTTTAGAAGCCCTCCTTACCTGTCATTCTCTGGCACCACAGGCATTGCGATTTCTCTAAGCTCAAGATCTCATTCAACAGAATGACCTACTGGGTCGTTCAAAAATCGGGAACTTGACCAGAGAATCCAGTTTAACTAAAAAACTCTCGCGAAATACGAGAGTTTTTTAGTTGAGTCAAAACATCTTCTAATACCACCATGAATATGTCATCCTCGGACTTGATCCGAGGATCCACTTTCATCTTAATGATGACCTTGGAAAACGGGCATATCACTATTGATATGCCACACACAAAGAACGGGTTAAGAGAAGTGGCGGGCGCAAGATATACGATCCGGATTCCAGATCGAAAAATTTTTATGCGCGCCCGCCCACCCTACGAGAATTGTCTGAGCACCTACAGCATTGTCGGCTCGGCTGCTGTGGGCCGAAATTTAATGGTGCTTAGACTCACGGTGTTCTCGCTTTTCACCGCCCACTGTACGGTCCGTGGGCGACACTATTACCTTCATTCGTACTCCTTTCCGTCGGTAGGGCCGTGGGGAAGCCCGATACAGTTGACGAAACTTTCATTATAGAAAAGTTCGCCTCACGGTGATTCTGCATCTCACCGCCTCTCTGTACTAGTCCGAGAGGGCGACACTCACTGGGCTTTTGTCAGCTTCATCACGCCTGTCTCCTTTCTATCTTTTCTGGCAGGACCCGCGTTCCGGCTGGCCCGATGGCGTTTGTTATAGCCGGGGGGGCGCATGGAACGGGGGCGTCGCGTGCGAGAGGTGAAACACCGCCTCGCAAAGAAAATCTACTAGGTCGGGGCGCGAATGCTACACAACACTTTCGACACCTCCTTTCAGAGTGGTGTAAGGCGCGTTGGCGTGGTGGCAAACTCTCACGCGATGTGAGAGTAGCCCCGGCGGCCGGCGGCGGTCGATCAGTCGTTATTCACGTTCGAGTTCTTCATCTTATTCATCTCTGTAAAAATTACCTCCTTTCTTCTCCTTTTTCAACTGGAGCTGGATTTTCAATTTTATCAACAAAGATGTGGGTGGGTCGAGGAGTCCTAAGGTTTCCGAAGAAACGATTCAGGACTCCTCGCCACCACTGGGGGGATGGTTTGTGAGGTTACCAGTAGAGCAGAGAGTCTCAAGATGAAACTCTCTGCTCATACCGTGTGAGTGGCTGACTACGCCGTGTAATCTAGCCCAATCACGAAGATGGGAACCGAAATCGGAGCAAACTGTACCGGCCCGAGTTGCTTGGGCTGTCGCGAGGACAGCTCCAGCGTATCTCGGGCCGGCTCGGCTTGGATTGCCGCTGGTTTTTCAGCCTTGGCCTCCCGAACCTGCCGCTCCTTGTTCATGTCACGAATCCATTCGTCACGGCCGAAACCGTAACGGTTCGAAACATATGGTGACCCCATTGGTTTTTCTCCTTTTCTGCAAAAAAACACCACGTTTGAGATACCCAAGGGAATTACCTTGCGTAGGCGCAGGAATAGCCCTTACTGTGGTATACACTGCACGTTTCCGTACAATGTATACCACATGGCCAAGACCTAAGCGGTACCTACGCCCATTTTTGAACTCCTTTCTTGAGGTGTCACCCCCAAAGAAAAATTGGAGCCCTCTACCTCATAGCTCCCCGAGCTATGCAAGGGCAGATCGTACTGGATTGTTGTCGATCGGTTTCGAGAGAAATACCCTAAGTGTAGAGCACCCCTCCCTAAATCGACCGACAACCTTTATACAGACAGATATACGAATGAAATTTCAGTTGTCAAATGACATAACTTGATACAAATCAGTATACCACAGATCCATATTCTTGTCAAGTGATCGAATGACATAATTCAATAAAACGACATAAATACAACGTAAAATAGCAATTTTTTATAAGTAATACAAGGATTTTCATCTTAAACCCAATGAGAAATCCATAGACGCATTTATTGACAAAGCTCTCTTCCTATGATATCCTCTCAATAGAAGAAACTTACCCATATCCCCTCTTTTATGAAAAATATCCTCGCTCTTGGTCTCATGACACTTTTTTCATTTTTTGCGCCATCAGCAGTTCATGCCTTTTCTTTTACTACAACTGGAACAGATATACAGATAGATACACTCACCCTCTCACCGGAAGATCAGAAAAAACTTAATCCTGATATAAAAAATATTAAACTCTTCGGTCTTGATGGAAAAGAGATATCCAAAAAAACAGAAGATCCTTCTGGCACAACGTTCATAGGCTCTGTTACGGTTGACGGAGCAAAATCATCTGCCGGTACTACCACTATAAACAGCTCACGAAATTCCTCTTTATCTATCATTGGATCGGACGGTATAACGGCCGTACCTATAGATGCGACGCCAAAGGCGAAAGATGAGCCTTTACAAAAAAAAGATATCAAAACACTTCCCACGGAACCTCCCTTGGAAATAAAAGAGGTAAAAAAGTCCGTACCAGCTGAAGAAAAAAAAGAAATAGTTCCCGAAGTAAAACCGCTTCCTGAAATAAAAAAAGATGAGGTGAAAGAAAGTTTAACGGTAAAGAGAGAAAAAGTACTGCAAGAGTATTTTGAAAAGATACAAACAGAAGAGGCAAAAAATGTCTTAGCGACAGATAAAAAAACATCAGCTCGCACAACTGACACACTACCAACCGTATCTCAAAAATCATCCAACACCTCTTCAAGACCAGCCAAAGATGAAATAAAAAATGTTGAGATAAAAAAAGTCGCGCCTACAAAAGCAAAAGCTCCTCAAAAAAATAAAGTAACACAAAAAAAGAAATAGCCCGACTATATCCAACAAAAAAAGAACAGAGAATATCTGTTCTTTTTTTTGGGCCGCCTGGGACTCGGACCCAGAACCTTATCCTTAAGAGGGATCTGCTCTGCCAATTGAGCTAGCGGCCCATATACATTTATAGGATAATAGTACTATCTCTTCTTGAAATTTGCAAGGATAATGTCTTATGCTATCATAGATTTATGCTCTGCGTATTTTTTTATTTTTTAAAAAACGTAATGTACCACCTATGGATGCTCCTACCCAGATTCAAACAGATGCCAATGCTGTCAAAAAATTTATCAAACATCACTTTCGTCATTTTAATGCGGCCGTTGTAGTAGATGCTTCCGAAGCGTACATGCATCATTTAGAGGGTGGCGGAAAGATGATGATAACGCTTGCTGGCGCTATGAGTACTGCGGAACTTGGTCTTTCACTGGCAGAGATGATTCGGCAAGAAAAAGTACACGCCATCACCTGCACTGGCGCAAACCTTGAGGAAGATATTTTCAATCTCGTAGCCCACAATAGCTACAAGCGCATACCAAATTACCGCGACCTCACACCACAAGATGAGGCGGTTCTTCGTGATAATGCGATGAATCGCGTTACGGATACCTGCATTCCTGAAGAGGAGGCGATGCGCAGGATTGAACGAGCGGTACTTACGCTCTGGCAACGTGCTGACAAGGCGGGTGAACGCTTCTTCCCCTATGAATACATGTACCAGCTTATCCGCGAAGAACTCGTAAAGGAGCACTACCAGATAGACACAAAAGATTCATGGCTCATAGCAGCCTGTGAAAAAAATATGCCAATTTTTGTCCCCGGTTGGGAAGATTCTACGCTGGGTAATATGTTTGTTGCCAATGTCATAAAGGGAGATGTATCTGGATATCATATAGTAAAGACCGGCCCCGAGACGATGGCATTTCTCATCCAGTGGTATCAAGATATTACAAAAGATACGACGCTTGGGTTTTTCCAGATTGGCGGAGGTATTGCGGGGGATTTTCCTATTTGTGTTGTTCCGCTTATCAGTCAAGATCTTAAAAAACAGGTTAAATATTGGGATTATTTTTGTCAGATTTCTGATAGCACCACCTCCTATGGCTCGTATAGTGGAGCCGTCCCAAATGAAAAAATCACGTGGGGAAAGCTTGACGTACATACCCCCTCATTCATCATTGAGTCCGATGCGACGATTGTCGCTCCGCTTATGTTTGCCTATATTTTAGGATAGCGTGGGAAGTTTTTCTTATGAAGTAGGCCGTTTTTTTGGCCTCACCGCCGCTATCCCAATGACATCTTTTGGCTCAACCCGTCTGATACCCATCTTATCAAAATCTTTATCATAGGAGATAATACAGGGATGCTCACTGATAAGAAGTGCGTTTGAGACGACAAGCGCATCAATAAATGTTGTTTTATAGCGTTCATAGAGCTCAAGCGCGCCATGAATATTCACTCGCTGAACAATTTTTACATTTCGCATACCGAGTATTCCCCGAACAGTCTCATCTATTTCTTTCCGTTCCAGGTGATATACTCGTTCGCAAATAAGCTCAACCTCCGCAATCACCAATGACGACGTCCACGCCTCAATATATCCCTCACTGCTGATCCGTCTTAATAAGAGACGGCATTCACGCGCGCGCTTTGAGTCTTTGGAAATCAACGCCTCTAAAAAAATGGTGGTGTCCAAAAAATAACTGATCTTTTTCATACTATTATCTCGTATTTATCTATGCCGAGCTTTATGAGAATCAATACGCTTAAGGCGCTTGAGACGCTGCGACACACGGTTCGCAACATCAAAAAAATCAACAGTTGAGCGTATGATAACACTCTTCTGACCCAAGAGCGGCTCTAAGATGATTTTTCCGGTAGTACGTATACCAAGATGATCCCGAAGTTTTTTGGGAATTGTGATCTGACCTTTACTCGTCACCGTGGCTTGATAGATGGTGTTCATATTTTTTTATATATACATCTCGCATATGCAAAGTATACACCTACCATACGCTCTGTGCAAGTACGTCATGATACCGTCATACACATTACTTTTATATAATTCCTTACTTATGAAAAAGTAAGGAATTATATTTTTAAATGAATTTATTTCATTATAATTATAAGGAAATAAGATACTACAAAAAATTATCCACAGTTTATCTCTTGACGGATTCATCACTATACATTAGTCTATACACTATCGATGTTTCGGTCTTCAGATTTTGGATGGTGACATATGCGACGGATCGCGTATGCCGGACTCGACAATTCGAAACTTGACAACTTCGTTACCAAAAAAACGTGTTCCCAGGTTGAAACGTAAATGTTTCAACTATAGGTACACGTATGTACCACACAGAAAGGTGCTCAATGAGCAATCAGAATCCTCGGACCTACTCTGACACCACCGTGGACGGTCGCATCTATGGCGGCCGCGGCCAAGCCAATATCCCCTTCCTCGTGGAGATGTTTGGAAACTTCTCCAACACCGTCTCCAAGCAGAGCGGCCTGCGCAAGAAGCTCCGCCACGATGCCGGCTTCTTGGGCTTCCAGAAGCCATCCGCGGACCAGACCAACGCAGCCAAGAACGCCATCAAGGCGGTCAAGGCGGTGAAGAACAACTGGTACCAGAACCTTCCGGAGGAGACTCAAAAGGCGCTGGGCACCAACATGTCGGCTCAGGACGCCAGCAAGACCCTCCTCACCATGGGCGCAAATCGCGTTCTGGGACTGGACTCGGTCTTCGGACTCCTGGACGTAGGGAATGAGGCGGCGCTCAAGGTGACGGTGATCAACACCCTCAACAGGATCACCGGCAACAAGGCGCGCGTCGACTCCCTCCAGGATCGCGACGTCAAGTCCATGCTCGAGAACCTGGATACGGGGGCTTCGCTCCAGATCCGGGAATACCAGCACTGGAACAAGCTCCAGCCCAAGCTGGACGAGCTCTGTCAGAACGTGGGAACCTCCGTCGAGACTTGCATCAACAACAAGACTCACGGTATTCCCTCCTCCAACCGCGCTCCCTCCGGCAACCATCACGCCCCCTCGCACGTGGGTAGCAGCACTGCTACTCCCGGCGGCGTGGGTCGTGCTGTGGCCATGCCCGTCAACTAGCTCACCAGAGCCAAGAAGACGGGACAACACTCACTCTCTGTAGAGAATGAGTTTCGCTTTAGGCTCAAGGCGCATGTCCTTGAGCCGGCGGATTTTAGGGAAAGACATCTCTTTCTCTTCTTTCATGTTCATACTGTTACACTCAAATCTGATTTCATAGGATAGAGAGGAGGAGAAGAGTAAGTCAGAAGGTGTGGCAGTAATCATGCGCGTATATACAGCGCAAAGGTAACGAGGTTGGTCTATGTACGTGAGATGAGGTGAACGCACCTCCGTCCACACATAGATAAAGCCAATAGCCGGGTTGACCACCACAAAGGTCCCCGGCTTTATCTTTTTTTAGAAAATAATTATTTAAAAAATTCTGGCTTTGAAAAAACCAATTAGTTTGTTGTTGGTGCCCCCGGAGGGAATCGAACCCCCATTCCCAGGTTCGAAGCCTGGTGTCCTATCCGTTGAACGACAAGGGCATGTGTCACTGCGTAGTATAGCGAATACCCTAAATAAAACAACCGCCTATGGGGCGGCTATTTTATTTTTATCATGCAAAAGTCTTTAGCGTTTTTTCATATCATCCAGATAAGTAGCCAGCTCTTCTTCTGAAATTTCACCTTTCGTATACAAATTCGTGAGACTTCGCTCAAACGGAACCATACCAATATCACTATTTATCTGAATAAGCGCGGGTATCTGCTCTATTTTATTGTCCCGAATCAGCGTGGCAATAGCTGGAGTATTTATAAGCACCTCACGAGCGGCTACGCGCCCACCATTTTTTGCGGAAATGAGTTTTTGGGAAATAACACCTCGCAGTGTCAGCGCAAGTTGTCCCCGTATTTGATTTTGCTGTCCTTCTGGAAACATATCAATGATACGATGAATGGTTTGCGCCGCACTCCCCGTATGGAGCGTAGAAAATACCAAATGTCCGGTTTCCGCAAGTGTCATCGCCGTGACCATAGTTTCATGATCGCGAATCTCCCCTACTACGATCACGTTTGGATCATGACGCACCACATGTTTGAGCGCATCTGAAAATGAGAGAAAATCTTGTCCCAGCTCACGCTGTTTAATATATGATTTTTCAGAGGGAAAAATAAACTCAACAGGATCCTCAAAGGTAATAATATGCTCCGCTCTATTTTTATTGATATGATCAATGATTGCGGCGAGCGTAGTAGATTTCCCCTGTCCCGTCTGACCAGTGATGAGTACAAGTCCTGACTTCGCGCCCACAAAATGACGGACATTCTCTGATAATCCCAGCTCATCTATATTTGGAATATCTTTTGGAATTCTCCGCGCGACCACACTGCAATTTCCTTTCTCCAAAAACACGCTCACGCGGAAACGACTCCCGTCATCCGTCTGACACGCAAAGTCCAGTTCTTTTGTTTTTTCTAAAACGTCTTTTTTCTGTTCATTAAGCACTGCACATACCAATAACTGGATATCCTCGCTTGATAGTATCGGAAATTGCTCTTGTTCGCGCAAAATACCCTGTACGCGAAATACTGGGCATTTGCCCGCGATGAGATGAACATCAGAGCCATTTAGCTCAGAAAGAGTGTGAAAAATGTCGTAAATATGCATAGTTTTAAATAATACATCAATGAAGGGAGTATAGCATAATTTCACAATTTTGTCAATGGGATCACCTAAACCATGACTTACTATGATGCACCATATAAGACGAAAAAAGTTATCAACAAAATATCTCTATATCATACTCTCAAAGTATGTTAAAATCCTGTTGCGAATCAAGATATCCGCACATCCCTCTGTGGGGATCGTTCATCTTCTGCGTTTATGCACGTATACAAAAACGGATCAGTGGAAAGATCTGTTTTTCTTTCACTCCTAAAATAAAATATTATTAAAAACTATTTTTTATTCCTATGCTATTTTTAAAAATCAAAAAAAGAAATGGCGCGATCGTTGATTTTGATAGATTGCGTATAGAGCAGGCTATCAAAAAAGCTTTTGATGAGACAGAAGTCACATGCGAGCCGGCATTTCTGGCTCTAATGGTGGATGATGTTATTGCAGAGCTATCTCAAAAATTCTTCAACAAACAACTAAGTGTAGAAGATGTCCAAGATTCTGTTGAACACATGATCGTGCATAAGGGATTTTTCCGTGTTGCGCGCGCGTATATCATTTATCGCTATGAACATACAAAAATCCGTGAGAAAAAAAAGGAGGAAGTAATAGAAAAAATTGAGGAAGGCACACTTTTTGTCACGAAAAAAAATGGCGTGAAGGAACGCTTCGATCTAGAAAAAATAAGAAAAACTCTTTTACGCCATACAAAAAATTATGAGAATGACATAGATATTGAGATGATTATCAAGCAGTGTCAGAGAGAGGTATATGATGGGATCACCACACAAGATGTTACCCGTACCCTCATCATGACTATGCGGTCCATGATAGAACGGGATCCTGTATATTCAAAAGTAGCGGCGCGACTTCTTCTCGCAAAAGTCTACGAGGATGTGTTTGAGGTCAATATGGATTATACACGTCTCAAAGAGGTCACTGCGAGGGTGTTTGTTCAAAATATAGAAAACGCGGTAGACCGTGGACTTCTTGACTCACGCATGCGTGAATTTGATCTGGAAAAAATCGCCTCAAGTTTTATTTTGGAAAATGATGACTTATTTGAATACATGGGACTTGAAATTCTCGTCTCCAGATATCTCATGGAAGACCCGGTGACAAAAAAAACTATTGAGACACCACAAATGTTTTGGATGCGTATCGCAATGGGCACGGCAATAGGAGAGAATAAAGAGGATCGCGAGCGCGTCGCTCGTGAGTTTTATGATGTTCTATCCAATTTTTATTATACCCCCGGTGGACGGACGCTGTTTGCGGCTGGAACAAAAAAAGCTCAACTTTCAAACTGTTTTTTGAATGTCGTCCCTGATTCGCTTGAGGGTATCTTCAAAACACACGCTGACAACGCGCAATATCTCAAATGGTCCGGAGGAACGGGAACGTCATGGACACCCGTACGTGCTACCGGAGCGGCGATTGAAGGTACCGGAGTCAACAGTCAAGGACTCATTCCTTTTCTCAAGATTGCTAATGATATCAATGTCTCTATCAATAGAAGTGGCAAACGCCGTGGCGCGGGATGCGTGTATCTGGAAACATGGCACATGGATATTGAAGATTTTATTGAGCTTCGTAAAAATACCGGCGACGAACGGCGACGAACACATGATATCAATACTTCCAATTGGATTCCTGATCTTTTTATGAAGCGTGTCAGAGAACATGGCACCTGGACGCTTTTTAGTCCGGAAGAAGTTCCCGATCTTCACGAAATATACGGAAAGAAGTTTGAGGAACGATATTGTGAATATGAAAAGATTGCTGATACGGGTGGCATGAAACTTTGGAAAAGAATTCCCGCGATGGATCTCTGGAAAAAAATACTCGCGATGCTTTTTGAGACGGGACATCCATGGATCACATGGAAAGATCCGTGCAATGTCCGCTCTCCCCAAGATCATATTGGCGTCGTACACAACTCAAATCTCTGTACGGAAATCACGCTCAATACCTCACCGAATGAAACTGCGGTATGCAATTTGGGATCACTCAATTTTGCAAAATTTATCAAAGACGGAAAACTAGATACGGAACTTATCGGACGAGTGACAAAGATCGCACTACGTATGTTGGATAATGTCATTGATATCAATTTTTACGCGACCGAAGATGCGCGACGCAGTAATATGCGACATAGACCAGTAGGATTGGGTATCCGAGGATATCATGACGCTCTCTATCAGCTTGGCATTGATTTTGACTCTAACCAAGCGGTTGCCTTTGCAGACGAATCCATGGAGATTGTCGCCTTTTATGCCATCTTGGCATCTTCCGAACTCGCGAAAGAACGAGGGGTCTATCCAACGTATAAAGGTTCTAAGTGGGACCGCGATATTCTTCCTCAAGACACTCTGGATCTTCTCGCGCAAGAACGTGGTGAGACTATACCAATTGAAAGAGGAGGAAAACTAGACTGGACACCTGTGCGAGAATCCATAAAAAAATATGGTATGCGAAATTCCAATACTATGGCAATCGCCCCTACTGCAAGTACGGCAAATCTTGTTGGATGTGTTCCTTGTGTTGAGCCGATTTATAAAAATATTTATGTAAAGTCAAATAAAGAGGGAGACTTTCTCGTACTCAATACCTACTTAGTCCATGCGCTAAAAAAAGTAGGCCTTTGGAACACTGACATACTGAATAAAATAAAATACCACGACGGAAGTATTCAAAAAATTATTGAAATTCCATCAGATATTAAAAAAAGATTCAAAGAAGTTTTTGAGATTGATCAAAAATGGCTGATTGACGCCGCGGCGCGACGTGGTAAATGGATTGACCAGTCACAATCGCTCAACATTTTCTTCCACAGCACATCCGGCAAAGATTTATCTGAACTCTATTTCCACGCATGGAATATGGGGCTCAAAACAACATATTATCTTCGTACTCTTGGAGCCTCACAGGTAGAAAAATCCACAGTGAGTACGAAAGAATTCGGCTCTACTCATATTCGTGAACAGAGCTCAGCTAAAAAAAGTCCAGAGATTTCAAATGAGCATCTGGCGCGTGTCATGGCGGGAGAAGAGGTGGGGATCTGTGAATCATGCGAAGGATAAAAGTACTAGTATATCCAATATTAAGAAATACTAACTTCATACATATGCCAATTACTATTGGAGCAAAACCTGTAGACATAAACAAGCGACGTATTATCAATGGTGGAGATGCCGATGTGATGCAACTCTACCCGATGCGTCATACATTCGCATGGGAGGCATACAACGTGGCGAATGCAAATCACTGGCTTCCCACAGAAATTTCCATGCAAAAGGATATAGAACAATGGAAACACGCAACGCTTCTTTCAGAAGATGAGCGAAAAGCATTTGAGACGGTACTCGGCTTTTTTACTACCGCAGATTCTATCGCGGCAAATAATGTCGTCCTCGCCCTCTACAAGCATGTGACCTCTCCCGAGGTACGCATGTATCTCCTCCGACAAGGATATGAAGAGGCAAATCACACGCACTCGTATCAATACATTGTGGAGTCACTTGGTATGGATGAGTCAAAGATATTCAATATGTATCGCGAGATAGAGGCGATCTATAATAAAGATAATCTCATACTTGCTCTTAACGACGGTATTTTTGATGCCAGTTTTAAGACTGGTACGTTCGCAAATGATCAAAAGTTTCTGGAAAACTGGATCGCCTTCGCGATTATTATGGAAGGCATTTTCTTCTATAGCTCCTTTGCCGTTATGTTTGGTTTTCAGCGACAAAACAAATTAACCGGATCAGCGGAGCAGATCCAATATATTATGCGCGATGAGTCCCAACATCTCAATTTTGGTATCAACGTCATTAATAGCATCAAGGAGGAACAACCGGAGCTTTGGACAAAAGATTTCCAAGATCACATAGTAGACCTCATTCGCCGTGCCGTCGTATTGGAATATACATTTGCAACAGAAGTTTTCCCAACAGGCATCTTTGGCATGAATGCGACCGGATTCAAACAATATATTGAACACATCGCAGATAGGCGTCTTGAGCGAATAGGACTTCCCACACAATATAATTGTGAGAATCCATTTCCATGGATGTCCGAGGCGATAGATATTTCAAAAGAAAAGAATTTTTTTGAAACACGCGTCACGGAATACAAAGTCGGTGGAGCATTGGAGTGGTAAAAATGCTCATTTGCATATTTTATACTTCTACCAATATGATATTTTTCGTAGGTGCGTGCGACAATAGTCATAGTCTTTTGATACTCATACGGAGTATTATTTGACGTCTTACTAATCCCCTTCAGATATTTCTCCAATAGAAATATGTCTCTTAAAAAGAAAATACTTTCCAATACTATCATGCAGATCTTTACGCGAATAATAAGCGTGCTCCTTGGCGTTGTCGCGTTTGGCGTGATGGCGCGCTACCTTGGCCAAGAGGGATTTGGACAATTTACTACGGTCATGGCATTTTTGAATTTCTTTGGCATTTTTGCAGACTTTGGTCTATCTCTTGTGGCTATTCAGCTCATGTCTGAAAAAAAATACGATCCAGAAAAAAGTTTTCAAAATATTTTTACATTCAGGCTCGTTATGGGCATTTTCTTTCTTGGCATCGCACCACTCATCGCACTTTTCTTTCCCTATTCTCTTGAAATAAAAATTGGTATTGCCATTACCACCACCTCCATTCTCTTTTCATCCCTTATTCAGATGTATACGGTGATTTATCAAGTACATCTAAAAATGCTTGTTCCTGTACTTGCAGATATAGTTGGGCGCGTTATTACCATTGGGGGCATTCTTTATGGAGCAACTTTTAATAAAGGATTCTTTTTTATTCTTATTGTCATCTCCCTAAACAATCTCGTACAGGTTCTCATACTTCATATATGGAGTGGTCGTCATACGCGTGTTCGCCTCGCGTGTGACTGGCAACTCTGGAAAGATATTTTAAAACGTAGCTGGCCTATTGGAGCGTCAATTATTTTTAATATCGCATACATGAAGGCGGACTCTTTGATACTCTCACTTACTCGCTCACAAGCTGAAGTTGGTATGTATGGCGCCGCGTACAACGTAGTCCAAGTTCTTATGGGTTTACCATTTCTTTTTATCGGCCTGACCCTTGGAAGCTACTCAACGTCATGGACACAACATGATATGCCACGATTCAAAAAATATGTCCAAAAATCATTTGATTTTCTCGTCCTCGTCGCAACCCCGCTCGTAGTTGGAACTCTTTTCCTCGCACGTCCTCTCATGGTTATGATTGCGGGGCCAGACTTTGAACAATCAGGTGATATACTTAAAATTCTTATTCTTGCGGTTGGTGCTATCTTTTTGAGTGTTCTCTTTGGAAGTATTATCAATATTATCAACAAACAAAAAACAATGCTTTGGGGATATATTGCCGGTGCCATTATTGGCGTAGGAGGATATCTCATTACTATTCCTACGTATTCTTACTGGGGAGCGGCGTGGATGACCGTCATCTCTGAATGTAGTATTTTACTCTTCGCGTTCCTTATTTTCACCAAAAAAACACGTATCTCACTCTCTCTTCTTTTTCTTGGAAAGGCGCTTTGCGCATCGCTTATCATGGCGGTATTCCTTTTCCTTTTCAAGGGGTACATTATCCTTACTATTCTTTTAGCAACCGGAGTATATATTGGAGCAATTATACTGTTTGGAGGAGTTTCAAGAGAAGATATTTCGCTCTTTTTTAAGCAAAAATCACTCTAAAGACCCTATAGATCATGGCTCTTGCAATTTTTTTGTTCTTTTGATATACTCTTGGTAAGCCTTTATTTTTGGTTTTCCAAGTATCTATTTTTTATTTGATGTATATCTATGAATCATTACGAACTTCTTGCCATTATTAGTGGGAAATACGCGGAACCTGAAGCGGCGACTCTTCTTCATACACTAGAAGAAACTGTCAAAAAATATGCGACCGTATTCCATTATTCACAAAATCTTGAACGAAAAAAACTCGCATATCCCATTGCACACCACTCGTACGGAACATACGTTCTTATAGAGTTTGATTGCGATGCAGGTATCCTCAAATCCATTGACACGGAGATGCGACATACCAACGAGATCATTCGTTATCAAATTGTCCGCAAAGAAAAAATAGGAGCACCAAAGGAAAAAGAACCCGAGCGAAAAGAACAAAAAATTTCCGCCTCTCCCGCTGTTCCAACGCCAGCTCCTGTTTTTACGCATACCACCCCCCCACCGACTCCTGAATATACACCCGCTCCATCTTCCCCGATAATGCAAGTGCCTCTTGAAACAACATACACACCAAATGCGCCAGAAAAAGAAGATAAAGTTACTCCCGTATCAGCGCTTGATCTTGACGTTGCGATTAGCGCCTCTCCAGAAGAATCACCGTCAGAACCTATTGAAAACAAGAAAAAACAGAAAAAGGTCACCTACGAAGATCTTGATAAAAAACTTGACGAAATCCTTAATAACACGATTCTTTAATTCTTCGTATTATCTATATGGATCTGAATAAAGTCATGCTTATCGGACGGCTTACAAAAAATCCTGAACTACGCTCAACGCCAAGCGGTCAAAATGTTACCTCGTTTTCACTCGCCACAAATCGCGTTTTTACTGATGCGGCTGGTCAAAAACAAGAACGATCAGAATTTCATTCTATCGTTGCATGGGGAAAACTTGCGGAAATTTGCAGTCAGTATCTTGTAAAAGGACGACGCGCATATATTGAGGGACGTCTCCAGACGCGTGACTGGGTAGGACAAGATCAAATAAAAAAGTATACAACAGAAGTTATTGCGGAAAATATGATTATTCTTGACTCTCCCTCCGGACAAGGACAAAAACCATTCACCCCCTCTCCTTCAGGTCAAGCACCACAAAAACAGGAGCCACAAGAAGAAGAACACATCATTGAAGAAATACCATTCTAACATATTGTATCTCTATGGCAGCTCCACAAAAACAACAGCTCAAGAAAAAAGATTGCTATTTTTGCGTACATGCGCAAGAAGAGATTGATTACAAAGAAGCCCAACTTTTACGAAGATTTATATCATCATACGGAAAAATTGCTCCACGCAGACGCAGTGGCACCTGTGCCATGCATCAACGAAAACTTGCTCATGCAATCAAGCGAGCACGTATTATGGCGCTTCTCCCCTTTGTCATACAATAAACCACTACTCCATGGCAGTCCTCCCCTCTCTCAACTCAATACGTGTTGGCGTTCATGTACTTGTGCATGGAGAACCATGCCAAGTTATTTCTGCAAATTTCATGCGTTGCCAACAACGTAAGCCGGTCATGCAAACAAAACTACGAAATCTTGTTACGAGTAAAGTTGTTGAAATTAGTTTTAAGCCTGGCGATCGTGTTGAGGAGGCTGACCTTGAAAAAAAACGAGCAGACTATCTGTACAGCGATGACCGTGGAATCTATTTTATGGACTCGGAGTCTTATGAACAGGTTTGTGTTGATAAAGAAATTCTTGGTGAACGAAATAAACTTCTCAAAGAAGGAATGCAGGTAGAGGTTCTTTATTTTAAAGAACAGCCTATTACTATTAGTCTTCCTCCAAAAATTGATCTTAAGGTAACAAGCGCACCACCGGGTATCCGAGGTGACTCATCTGGCAATGTAACAAAGCAAGTCACACTCGAGACCGGCCTCACAATCAATGTTCCCCTCTTCATAAAAGAGGGAGAGATGGTACGAGTGAATACCGAAACACTAGAATATGTAGAACGAGCGTAGAAATAATTACATGTATTAAAAAATCCGGTGTACATCCGGATTTTTTAATACATAATAGAGTTCTCTATTTTTGATCCTCCCCAAGTGAATCTGATTCATCTGCATCAGCAGACGCACGAATGGGCAATCGCTCCTCGCCACTCCTCGCGGCATCAAAAACTAACCCACGAAGACGTGTCATCATCTCTGCATTCGCCGCTAAAAATGTCTTTGCATTTTCTCTACCAACGCCAAGCTTTGTCTCTCCAAACACGTATGTGTTTCCTGTTTTCCCAAGTATTTTATATTCAGTCGCGATATCCAATATATCTCCAGCGATAGAGATACCCTCATTGTACATAATATCAAACTCTGTCGTCTTAAAGGGCGGCGCGACTTTATTTTTAACAATTTTTACCTTTGTTCTGTTCCCAATAATTTTTTCCCCTTGTTTAATATTTGCGGACCTGCGAACCTCTATACGTACCGATGAATAAAATTTCAGAGCCATACCGCCAGTAGTAGTTTCCGGATTGCCAAAATATACACCAATCTTTTGTCGTGTTTGATTGATGAATACTACGATAGTCTTTGTCTTACTTACAATAGCGGTCAATTTGCGAAGAGCCTGACTCATAAGCCGTGCCTGAAGTCCCATATGTGAGTCACCAATATCTCCCTCTATTTCCGCTTTTGGTGTCAGGGCGGCGACCGAATCAATGACAACTACATCCACCGCGTTTGACCGGACGAGCGTCTCTACAATTTCTAACGCCTGCTCTCCATTATCTGGTTGAGAGATGAGCATCTCATTGATATCAATACCAAGTCTGCGTGCGTAATCCGGATCCAACGCGTGCTCTGCGTCAACAAATGCCGCCACTCCTCCCTCTTTTTGGACTTGCGCAATAATGTGTTGAGCTAGTGTTGTTTTTCCTGATGATTCCGGACCATAAATCTCAATAACACGGCCCCGTGGCACACCACCAACACCAAGCGCGATGTCCAATGAGAGACATCCTGTTGAAACGGTCTCTACGTTCATGTTTTTTGCCTCTCCAAGCTTCATAATCGCACCATCTCCAAACCGATCTTTTATCTGATCAATCGCCTCACGGACTGCTTTTTCACGGCCCTTGTCTGACAATTTCTCGTATTCCTCATATGACGTCATATCTATCTCTTTACGAATTATTGTGTATAGCTATACTTCTCATCGTGTTGTTCAAATAGTACTTTTCGTGTCACGCTTTGCGGTCTGCTAAATTTTTTTGAGACGGTAACGGTAATAATATTCAGCCCCTTATTGAGCGATACCTCCTGTGAAAATGTCCCATCTTGTTTTTTTATCACTGGCTGACCATTGATCGTGAGATGCGCCTCTTTTTTTGTCTGCCCGGCAACAAGGATTTGCTCACTACCAGTTGAAGAAAATTCTGTTTGAGGGTGAAAAATAACGAGTTTCGGCGCTTGAAATGCGGTATACCCAAAAAATATAATATACAAAAATCCACCACCAATGCAGAGCGTTAAAAGAGTATTTCTAACAATCTTAGGTGCAATCCAAAATGACGATGTGCGAATACGCATGCGTGGATGCGTCTCTGTATGCGAAGTTTGCATAGTGCTAGTCAGTCCACATTCTTGCTGATACTGTATGCGAATCTGATCCCAATGTAACCCAAGATATGTACTGTATGTTTTTAAAAAAAGTTCGCGATACAGTGTTTCGGGAATATTAAAAAATGCATTTTGTTCCAGGTGCTCCAAATTCTTTTTTTGAATACACAACACCTCCTCTATATCTTCCAATCGTAATCCGTATTGCTCTCTCGCATGTCTCAAAGTATCTCCAATACTTTTAGATGCACATACCGTATTTTTTTTGATATGATTCATAGAAAAATTCTCTTTCTCTTATTGTAAGAAAATAAAGAGAAAAAGGCAAGAGTGAGTTAAAAATATGTTCGCTCGGTGTCTTCTTCGATTCCTCCTCCATCTTCTGGACTATATTCTTGTTCATGATCTCCTTTTGCAAATACTTGACGAGGTTTCGCACCGTCAGCGGGACCAATATATCCCTGTGCTTCTAAGAGGTCAAGAAGCCGAGCAGCGCGTGCGTATCCTACACGTAAACGACGCTGGAGTAATGAGGCTGATGCTTTTTTTGCCTGAAGAATCAGCGCGAGCGCCTCCGGTAAGAGGTCATCTCCGTCATTTTCATCTTCATCGCCAACGGTACTCATAGCATTTCCATTACTGTTGCCAACTCTATCCGTAACGCCCTCTTCATAGGAAGGAGTACCGCTTTCTTTCAATACAGAGACGACACGCTCGATCTCCTCATCAGATACAAACGATCCCTGAATACGAACCGGTTTTGAAAGCTCCGCAGAAATAAACAACATATCACCACGACCAATAAGCCGTTCCGCGCCCGGACAATCAAGAATAGTCCGTGAATCCATCTGTGAGGCGACGGCAAATGCGATACGTGAGGTAATATTTGCCTTAATGAGACCGGTAATCACATCAACTGATGGTCGTTGAGTTGCCAATACGAGATGGATCCCAACGGCGCGTGCCATTTGCGCGAGGCGGATAATAAGACTCTCCGCCTCTGGTCCAGCTGTCGCCATAATATCTGCAAGTTCGTCAATAACAATCACAATATACGGTAGTTTTTCTTTATACGCCGCATTATATTCTGTAATATTTCGTTTGCTGTATTTTGAAAGAAAATCAAATCTGCGCTCCATCTCTTTTACTGACCAACGCAACGCATTGATAGTTTTTTTCACATCAGTAATAACCGGCGTGATAAGATGCGGAATATCATTATAGCAAGGAAGCTCCACGCGTTTTGGATCAATGAGGATAAATTTTAATTCATCTGGACCATTCTGAAATAATAAACTCATGATAACGGTATTGATACACACCGTCTTTCCAGATCCGGTTGATCCGGCAATCAGAAGATGTGGCATAGAGATGACATTCGCGAGCCACGGTTTTCCTGAAACATCTTTTCCGAGTACAATATGCATGTTATTTTTTCGTTTGTGAAATTCTTCTGATTCCAAAATTTGGCGCAACGTAACAAGCGCAACCTTCTGATTTGGTACCTCAATACCCACCAATGACTTGCCCGGAATAGGCGCCTCTATACGAATAGGGTGCGCGGCAAGCGCGAGCGCGAGATCATTGTGAAGTGCGGTAAGTGATGCGAGCTTCACTCCCTCTGCTGGTTTGAGGGTAAATTGCGTAACGGTAGGACCAACGTTCACCTCTCCCATCTCAACAGGAATACCAAAATTCTCAAGCGTCCGTTGAAGAACAATTTTCTTATTTTTTATATCAACACTTTGCGGATCATACGCGACATTTTTTAAAAGATCTAAAGAGAGATTTATTTTTTGTTGTTTTTTTGACTGAAGCACCTCAAGTTCTGGTTCTTTTGTTTTTTCTTCATTCTTCTTTTTTGATATTTTTTGCTCAATAAATTGAATAGTGCGTTTTGAAAAATCCGGTAACTGAATAAGCGGGGGCGTTTCTTGCTGATCTGCTCGCATGTCAGTATCAAGTACTATATGTTTTTCCTGTGCCTGCCAAAAAATAGGCAGTCGTATACAACTACGACAGGCTTCACTTATACGTTTGAATATTTCTCCCAATGAGAGGTTGCACACAATAAGCAAGGCACTCATAAAAATTGCGACAAGTATGACAAGAGCTCCCCAGAATCCAAGAACCATCTGAAGAGAGTACGATAAAAAATATCCAATGATTCCGCCGCCATTCCCCTGCAATGCGACATGAAGTGCCTCTTCTGGCGTATATCCTATATGCCAAAAAGCGGTAAACGTAGAGAGCGCGATACCAAAACCTATCACATGCACCGCATGAAGTTGCTGTGACTCCTTTTTAAGAAAAAAAATGCCAAAAAGTACAATAGCAACAGGGACGAAAAATTTTGTCACACCAAAAAGGATGCCAAGCCAATGCGCGATCCATATTCCCGCTCTACCAGTGAGTCCCATAAGACTCAATGAAAAAATGATACCAAGCGTAAGAAAAAAAATAATGATAATACCGCGCCTGACCTCCGGCGTAATATGCTCTCCGAGCATACGAAAAAACGCCTTCTGACTAAGGGAAGACGAACGGCTTTGTGGTGAATATTTCTCCTTCTTTTTCATGGGTGTGGACAATTCACTATCTTTTGCAAGTATATCATATTTTCTTTCTTTTGAATAGAAAAAACGCGCAAAATATTCGCGCGTTTTTCTTATTTTTTTATTCATTCATGCTATTTTTTTTCTCGTACACGATACCCAGTTCCTACTGGTATGAGTCTACCAATAATAACATTTTCTTTCAGTCCCTCTAAGCGATCTGGTTTCCCTGTGATAGCCGCATTGATAAGAACGCGAGCGGTTTCTTGGAAGGAGGCCGCAGAGAGCCAACTGCGTGTAGAAAGTGACGCTTTAGTAATTCCCATAAGAAGCTCTTGTCCCTTTGCCTCCTGTTTTTCTCCCGCACGTGCGACACTATTTGCCTCCAAAAATTCTGAAAGCTCAACAATCTCTCCCGATAACAACTCGGTATCTCCAGTATCAGAAACATACACACGAGAAAACATCTGGCGGACAATAATTTCAATATGTTTATCACTTAACTTCTGTCCCTGTGAACTATAGATTTTTTGGATTTCACTAATTACTAATTTTTGAGTCTCATGTTTGCCTCTATATTTATACATCGCCTGTAAGTCAGCACTTCCTTCGGTAAGAAAATCTCCCGCAGCCACAAGATCTCCCTCCTTCACGGTCAGGTATGCACCAGAAGGAATCATATATTCTTTTATATTATGTGCAGAAATGATGACTTTTATGACATTCTTTTCTATACGCACAACACCAGCATGACGGGCAGTAATCTCAATACCATCTTCATTCACCCAAAGAATAGCACCCTCGCGCACCTCTTGACCATCTTTTGCATGGATCTCTATCGCCTTTTTTACTTTTGTTGGTCGTTTTTTCTTCTCATCCCCTCCTTCTTTCTCACGTACCGCGCGTTTTGAAAGTTTATAGAGCTCCTCCTCTGTTCCCTCATAGGTGATACTCACAGTGCGCTGACCAGATTCACTTTTTAGTAGTTCTTTTCCGGTTGTACCGCTTACTATTGATTTTTGTTTATCTGAAAGTGAAACCTTTCCGCTCACCTCGGTAATAACCGCTCTATTTTTTGGTATACGCGCCTCAAATAGCTCTTCAACGCGTGGCAATCCCTGTGTAATATCCAGTCCTGCTACACCACCAGTGTGAAACGTACGCATAGTAAGCTGTGTTCCCGGCTCACCAAGACTTTGTGCGGCGATAATTCCCACCGCAGTACCTAATTTCACGAGTGAGTTATATGCAAGATCTATTCCATAACATTTTTGACAAAGACCTTTAAATGTTTTACAGCTTAAAATAGATCGAATACGCGCCGTCTCAATATGTGCAGTTCGCAGTAATTGAACATGCTCTTTTGTCATGAGCGTACCATTTGATACAAGAACTGTTCCCGCCTCATCTACTATCTTTTCCGCAGTAGTCCGTCCAAGGAGACGATCATAAAAATTAATATCAATAGTATCGCTTTCCTCTTTGGTGATAATCGCACCTTCTGTATCCTTGCAATCATCAATATTAATAACAACATCTTGCGACACATCTACCAACCGTCGCGTAAGATATCCAGCGCTTGAGGTACGAAGAGCGGTATCTGCCAATCCTTTTCTGGCGCCATGCGTAGAAATAAAATATTCCAAAACGCCCAATCCCTCTTTAAAACTGCTCTTTACCGCAAGCTCAATAATCTCTCCCGCAGGATTTGCCACCTGACCCTTCATACCTATGATCTGATTGAGCTGTGTCCATGTACCACGCGCGCCTGATTCAATAATAGAATACACCGAACTATTTTTGTTCAGCGCCTGTTTACAAAATTTTGAAACTTTTTCACGCGCCTCGGTCCACTCTGAAATAATTTTACTTCTTCGTTCTTTCAAGGTAAGAAGTCCCATCTCATATTGCGTCTCAATCTGATCAATTTTTTCTTCGGTCTGCCGTACAATGCCGGTTTTCTCTGGAAGAATTGGAATATCGTCCATACCAAATGAAAGCCCGGATTGCGTAAGATATATTCCAGAAAGATCTTTAATATTATCTAAAATAATCGCAACACGCGGCATACCACATCGCTCAAGACACTGTGAAATAATATCTTGCATGTTCTTCTTATCCACACGGTTATTATAGAATAAAACTTCGTTCGGCAGTACATTATTAAATAAAATTCTACCTACTGATGTCTCTATGAATCGCTTGTCTGTATCTTTTTCTGAAAGACGAGCGCGTAACTCTGCGGATGGCCGTACAAAAATTCGTTCTCGCAATGTTATGCGTCCCAATGCATACTCCAATTCAGCAGTTTTTTCATCACTCATCTTTTTTATATCTTCCTCTTTACGAGTAAATTCTTCATCAGAAATATTGGTCATATAAAACGCGCCCCATACCATGTCTTGCGTAGGCAATGCGATAGGATGTCCGGTGGCGGGCTTGAGCAGATTTTTACTGGCAAGCATAAGCTCCTCCGCCTCTTGTCGCGCCTCTTGTGATAAGGGAACATGTACCGCCATCTGGTCACCATCAAAATCCGCATTAAAAGCGGTACACACAAGTGGATGGATCTGAATCGCCTTTCCCTCAATAAGAATTGGTTTAAACGCCTGAATACCCAACCGATGCAATGTTGGCGCGCGATTCAACAACACATACGATTCTTTGACAACCTCCTCAAGAATATCCCATACCTCATCTCTGCCAGAATCTATAAATCGTGACGCACTACGTACATTATATACATATTCACGCTTGATCAGCTGGCTCATGATAAATGGTTTAAAAAGATCCAATGCCATTTTCTTGGGAATACCACATTGGTGCAGTTTTAATTTTGGTCCCACAACAATAACGCTTCTACCCGAATAATCAATACGCTTTCCCAAAAGATTTTGACGGAAACGTCCACGTTTTCCCTTCAACATATCCGCAAGCGACTTTAACACGCGTTTTTGTCCGGTTGAGGCGATAACGGTTTTCCCATGACGCGCGGAATTATCTATGAGCGCATCCACCGCCTCTTGCAACATACGTTTTTCATTCCGACAAATAACTTCGGGCGCCTTCAATTCTATCAGTTGTTTCAAGCGATTATTTCTATTGATAACACGGCGATAGAGATCATTAAGATCGGATGTTGCAAAACGTCCACCATCCAACGCCACCATTGGGCGAAGATCCGGAGGAATAATTGGAATTGCGGTAAGAATCTCCCATTCGGGCCTAATATTATTTGTAATAAAACTTCTGATAAGCTTTGCACGACGTATAAGTTTTTCTTTTTTCACGCCTTGCGACTCCTCAACTTCTTTTTCAAGATCTTCTGAAAGTTTAGAAAGATCAAGCCGTTCAAGAAGTGTCCGGATTGCTTCCGCGCCAATACCTGCATTAAAAATATGGCCGTATTTCAGTGACAGATCACGGTATGAGTTCTCGCTCAAAATACGCATGGGTTTTATGGTCTTCACCTCTTCCTCAACAATACGGACTTTTTCTTCAAGTGTATTCTGTGCCTCACCTTTCATCTTCATAAGATCCTCCAACTGTCGCTCAATGCCTGATTTTTCCTCTGCTTTTACCTGCTGAAGTTTTGAACGAAGCTGATTTCCTTGGCGATTGTATTCATCTTCAAGTTGTTTACGTTTTGTTTTTGCTTCTTCACGAAGTTGTTCAACGGTCTGCCGTTTTAAATCTTCATTCACGTCAATAATAATAAAATTCGCAAAATAGATAATCTTCTCTAAATTTTGTACAGAGACATCCAGCGCCATACCAATTTTAGATGGTACACCACGCAAAAACCAAATATGTGAAACTGGTGCCATAAGATCTACGTGCCCCATACGTTCACGCCGTACGATAGACCGTGTTACCTCTACGCCGCATTTATCACAGACAATTCCCTTATACCGAATCTTTTTATACTTCCCACAATAACACTCCCAGTCTTTAGTTGGGCCAAAAATTCGTTCAGAAAACAGCCCATCTTTTTCCGGACGCTGTGTTCGGTAGTTGATAGTCTCTGGCTTTGTCACCTCTCCGTATGACCAACGATGAATATCATTCGGTGAGGCTAAACGCAGCCGAATGGCATCAAAATCAAAGGAAGTAATGGAATCTTTTGACTGTTCTTGCATCATAATCGCTTATGTATTATATGGATCTTGTTCTTTTTTTTCTTTGATAATATCTACATCCAACGCGAGACCCTTCAACTCACGTACCAACACATTGAACGCCTCTGGAACGTTGAGTTTCATAATACGCTCTCCTTTGATAATCGCCTCGTATGCTTTTGAGCGACCGGTAACATCATCTGATTTAATAGTAAGAATTTCCTGCAACGTGTGTGCCGCACCGTATGCCTCCAGCGCCCATACCTCCATCTCACCAAAACGCTGTCCTCCAAATTGAGCCTTTCCACCTAATGGCTGTTGTGTGATAAGCGAATATGGACCAATAGATCGTTGGTGGATTTTATCTTCTACCATGTGAATGAGTTTCATCATATACATGACTCCCACAACGGTATGTTCATGGAATGAATTTCCCGTTCGTCCATCATACAGTTGATGTTTGCCATCTGTTGCATATCCCGCCTTAAGAAGATTCTCTTTAATAATTCCTTCCGAAACACCATTCAGCGCGGGTGTTGCGACTCTGATATTCAATTTTTTTGCCGCAATACCAAGATGTGTCTCCAAAATCTGACCAAGATTCATACGTGAGATAACTCCCAATGGACTTAACACAATATCAACGGGCGTCCCATCTTCTAAAAATGGCATGTCTTCCATGGAAACCACACGAGAAATAACCCCCTTATTTCCATGCCGTCCAGCCATTTTATCTCCAACCTGAATTTTACGAAGATGCGCGATAGTCACCTGCACATTTTTAATGACCCCTGACTGCATTTTGTCTCCGTTTTCTCGGGAAAAAATCTTAATATCAATCACCTTTCCATGTTCTCCATGCTCAAGATAGAGTGAGGAGTCGCGAATATCTTTTGCTTTTTCTCCAAAAATTGCGCGTAATAATTTTTCTTCAGGAGAAAGCTCTGTCTCTCCTTTTGGTGTAATTTTTCCTACAAGAATATCTCCGGACTTCACCTCCGCTCCAATACGCACTACGCCATCTTCGTCAAGATCTTTGAGTTTTTCCTCGCTGACATTTGGAATATCCCGTGTAACAATTTCCGGACCTAACTTAGTATCACGTACAGGAAGTTGATAATTTTCAATGTGAATAGAGGTAAAACGATCATCGTGCACCATTCGTTCAGAGATAAGAATCGCATCTTCAAAATTTCCAAGCTCCCACGAAAGAAATGCAACGGTGATATTTTGTCCCAACGCGAGCTCTCCACCATCTGTTGCCGGACCATCCGCCAATACATCACCTTTTTTAACGGAAGTTCCCTTCGCAATAATAGGTTTTTGATTAATACAGGTTGATGCATTTGATCGTAAAAATTTTGTGAGTGGATATTCAACTAATCCGCCCTTACTATCTTGCACTGTAATCTGATCCGCCTCTACACCAATAACAGTACCATCACCCTCGCTCACCGTGAGCCTACCAGAGTCATACGCGATACGCTCCTCAATGCCAGTCCCTACAACAGGGCTTTGCGGCCGCACCAATGGCACCGCCTGACGTTGCATATTTGATCCCATCAACGCGCGTGCCGCATCATCGTGTTCCAAAAATGGAATAAGCGATGTGGAGACACTAATGATTTGATTTGAGGCGATGTCCATGTAATCAATATTCTCCACATGCTCAAATGATGGCTGACCGCACTTCCGAACCTCCGCCTTGTCATTTATAAACCTCCCAGTATCACTAAGTGGCGTTGTAGCGGCGGTTGTGGTATACCGCTCTTCAGTAAATGCATCAAGATACTCTACAATATCAGTAACAATTGGGTTTATCATAATCTGTTCACCGCTATACATATCTGCAAGTTTTTTCGCAAGTATCTCATCTATGACGGTTCCTTTGGATATGATAACTTTTTTAGAGTCAGGGTCTATAACATCCTCTCGCACAGTAGTACCAACAGTTTGAGCTGGATCATTTTTTACTTTTTTAATAATTTTTCTAAACGGCGTCTCTAAAAATCCAAATTCGTTGATGCGCGCATATGACGCAAGATGTCCAACCAATCCAATATTTGGACCCTCCGGAGTCGCGATAGGGCAAATGCGTCCATAGTGTGTTGCGTGTACATCACGTACCTCAAAACCGGCACGTTCACGATTTAACCCACCGGGACCAAGCGCGGAAATACGACGCTTATGTTCAAGCTCAGAAAGTGGATTTGTCTGATCCATAAATTGAGAAAGCTGGGATGACATGAAAAACTCTTTTACCGCAATAATAACAGGCCGGGCATTGATAAGTTTTGTTGGTGTCAATGTTTCTACGTCCAACGTGCTCATTCTATCTTTAATAATACGCTCCATACGCACGAGCCCAATACGAAATTTGTTTTGTATCAACTCACCCACCGCACGAATACGACGATTCCCCAAATGATCAATATCATCCGGTTCTTGTTGAGAAATATTTGATGTAATAATTTCGCTAATGATGGCCACTATGTCTTCTCTATGAAGTACACGACCCTCCTTTGTCCTTGTTGAAAGTGCCAAATCAAATCGCTGATTCATCTTATGTCTGCCTACACGACCAAAATCATACCTGTCAAATCTGAAAAACATATCATGAATCAATGAGCGTGCGTTATCTGATGTCGCCATATCTCCGGGACGAATGCGTTTGTATATTTCCACAAAACCTGTCGCCTCATCCACCGCGACATCTTTGGCGAGCGTTGACTCTATATATTTGATATCTGGATGCGTATCTATTGACTCAAACAGACCGAGAATCTCCTCATTTGTCCCAAAGCCAAACGAACGCAATAAAGATGTGACCGCTACTTTTCGTTTTCTATCTATTTTTACCCAGATGACATTATTATCGTCAGTCTCAAACTCCAGCCATGCGCCGCGATTTGGAATAATCTTTGCGCCATACAATCGTTTTTCTGTGCCACGCTTTATCTCTGATGTAAAAAAGACACCCGCAGAGCGTACCAATTGAGATACCACAACACGCTCCACACCATTCACGATAAACGTACCCCTATCCGTCATGAGTGGAAAATCACCAAGATAAATGTCTTGCTCTTTCGCCTCATTCGTACGCTTATTCAAAAGACGAGAACGCACCCAAAGCGCGCTCTCATAGGTAAGATTTTTTGCAAGACTTGTTTTTTCATCAAATTTTGGTTCATCAAAATAGTAATCAAAAAAAGAAAGTTCCAAATCCCGTCCCGTAAAATCACGGATAGGCGAAACCTCCTCTAAAAGCTCCCGTAACCCAACATCAATAAACCATTTGTATGAATCTTTTTGGATTTCTACCAAATGGGGAAGCTCTATAACTGACCGTTGTTTTGTAAAAAATGTTCTGCCTCTTTTTGAAATATGCATAGAGTATGAAATAGGGTCTTTTCAAAATATTCAGAATATTTTCACTTACTACCGATAAAAAAACAAAAAATCACCCTTTATGTGCTATGGTGAGTCGTATATTTTATCATTTTTCATGATGTGAGATCTTTTGTGTATTCATGCGGAGATGGAAATGTGCATCCAACTATCCTACCACAAACAAAAAAAATGTCAAGGGCTTTAGGATAATGACTGTTTTTTCTTATAGCAACAAGGATATTTTGTCATGTCATATTAAAAAAATCGCATAATTGCACAAAGATATTCCCTATGAATACTCTTTTGTATCAACAGTTTTACCATGTATTCCACAACTTATCCACAGAAAAAAACGTTTATTTTATGATGTTCTCTCTTTTTTATCCCCTATTTCTGGATAACTCATCTTCAATTTATAGGGAATATTCTTGAACACATCAGGTGTTCTATTGATACTCAAAAAAACTTTATATCTGCGAATCTGAATAAAAAATGTATTCAGATTAAATATTTTTACTCTCTGGTGTAGGATACTTGAATTAGTGCGAACCCATTTCGCCGCGCCCCGTGGGCGCGGCGAGCATCCCCGCCAAAAATCCCCAAGCGCGGCGGAGCCGCACCACTGACAATATCAAGTTTTTCTTTG
>Ga0209515_10000212_pt1 | contig 110793 bp, 91 predicted proteins | sample Subgroupgradi54m_FD_187454 | JGI IMG/M metagenome (GOLD analysis project Ga0209515, IMG submission 187454) | Subsurface groundwater microbial communities from S. Glens Falls, New York, USA - GMW60B uncontaminated upgradient, 5.4 m (SPAdes)... ... | reverse complement strand
GTTGGTGGTGGTGCCGTTGGTGCTCCAAATCCTGCTGTTGGTGGTGGTGCCGTTGGTGCTCCAAATCCTGCTGTTGGTGGTGGTGCCGTTGGTGCTCCAAATCCTTTGCTTGGATCAAATCCTGGAGTTGGAGGTCCACTTGTTGGTGGTGGTTGTCCACCTGGGAATTTGCTTGGATCAAACCCTGGAGTTGGTGGTCCACTTGTTGGTGGTCCATTTTTTGGTCCACTGCCGCCTTGACCAAAACATGCTCCGCATTGATTTGGTACTCCTGAGAAGCCACCAAAACCGCCAGTTCCACTAAATCCACCTTGAAAACCTGGTGGTGGTGAGCCTCCTGTATTAGAAAATTGTTCTAATAATTTCCTAACTTTTGGATTAGTTGAACATGATGCTGGACATTGTCCTGGATTTTGATCTGGATTTTGTCCTATACATGTTTTAGTATTAGGATCAAATTTTTGTCCTTGAGGACATTGTCCAGAGTTTTGATCTGGATTTTGTCCTATACATGTTTTAGTATTAGGATCAAATTTTTGTCCTTGAGGACATTGTCCTGGGTTTTGATCTGGATTTTGTCCTATACAGCTTTGAGTATTAGGATCAAATTTTTGCCCTTGAGGACATCCAGATCCATTATTATTTTTATCTACAGAACTTGCTTCATCTTTGCACTTTGCAAGAATTGTATTGTATATATCCTGTTTGACTTTTCCATATGGGCCAGATTCAAAGTTGGAATCTACATTATTGCAAATTTCTTGATGAATACATGCATCAAGTGAGCGTCCATGTCTACCGCCACCTTGTGGTCCAAATTGTCCGCCATCTTGTGGTCCAAATCCTTGTCCACCTTGTGGTCCAAATCCTTGTCCACCTTGTGGTCCAAATTGTCCGCCACCTTGTGGTCCAAATTGTCCGCCATCTTGTGGTCCAAATCCTTGTCCACCTTGTGGTCCAAATCCTTGTCCACCTTGTGGTCCAAATTGTCCACCACCTTGTGGTGGTGTTCCGCCTGTTGGAGGTTTTCCGCCTACTGGTACTGTTCCAGTTATTGCTGGTGTTCCAGTTATTGCTGGTGGTGTTCCAATTATTGCTGGTGGTGTTCCAGTTATTGCTGGTGGTGTTCCAGTTGTTACTGGTGCTCCGCCTGCTGGTGCTGTTTGATATGCAATTCTTCCGTGGAAATTTCCGCCAGGAAATCCTCCAGGTCCACCTGAAAATCCGCCTGGGCCTCCAGGAAATCCGCCAGGTCCACCGGGTCCACCAAATCCACAACATCTTTTATCAAATCTATTTGACTCGATAGAACCATTAGGACCAGGAACAGTACTAGTTACAACTGAACCATCCACTTGACTAATAACACATGAGTTACCAGGAGCTGGAACACATTGTTGATTTAGATCAAAGAACTTATCTTCTTCACAACTAAATGGATTTATTGGGGCACTATTAAGTACACAAAGTAATCTTGGTTTTCCATCATCATTAACTGCTGGTTTGCCATCAACATCATTTACTTGTTTACAAGTACCTGATGGAAAAGTTTTCCCTGAACAATTGTCAGCAGGTTTACCAGAAATACATTGCTCTCCTGCTTTGTCACAGGGCTGACATGGATGAGCAGGTGGTTTAAATTGAATACATTGATCTCCACCTTGAGTTGGTGGTGCACCTGCTACTTGTGCATGAGTTGTTACACCCTGTCCACCGCTTGGTCCACCTGGAAATTGTCCGCCGCCAGGTCCGCCAGGAAATCCGCCTGGTCCACCTGGAAATCCGCCTGGTCCACCTGCAAATTGTCCGCCTGGTCCTCCTGGAAATCCGCCTGGTCCACCTGGAAATTGTCCGCCGCCAGGTCCGCCAGGAAATCCACCTGGGCCTCCTGGTCCGCCACCTGGGCCACCAGGAAATCCACCTGGGCCTCCTGGTCCGCCACCTGGGCCACCAGGTCCGCCAAATCCACATGCATGTGGACCTTCTTGACATTTGCCAAGTAAATCTACTACATCTTGACATCCACCTTTAACTAATAGCGCTTTCATTTCCTCTGGTATACATGGGGATGGACACTCCTTACATGCTACTTTCATATTCTTAATACTACTTCCAAAGCCTTCACATAGCTGCTTTGGATCAGGTCCTTGGTGTTCCTTTTGCGCTTCACTTGTATGAAAGATAAATTTCTGTGCAAATGCAATTAATCCATTGTCACCTTGACTTTTAACAAGATCAACAATCTTTGAAACAAAAGAAGGAACACATTTTCCTATTCCGTTTGGATCTGCTATTGCTGCTAAAATCTTTTTACCTAAAGCTAATAATTCAGCATCGCTTGGATTAGGAGAAACTCCTTTAAGCAATGCATCAAACTTGCCTGGACAAGCTGGGTCAAATTGAAAATCATCCTTTGATCCACTGTTGCCTATTGCTTCAATTTGCTTTCCACTATCTTCTACTGAGGTTGCTTTAACAGAAGTACTTAATGCATCCTTCAAAGCATTCTTTTCATCTGAAGTTAAGGTTTTTGCATCACCTGCTATAAGATTTTGTGCACTATTAACTGTTGCAGTAGTGCTTGCAGTTATGTCAAACTTTACTTTTCCGTTATTTGCTGGATTTAAATCTACAGCTGCTTTGAAATTCCCTTCTGATGTAGTAGCTTCAGAAATTGCTACTTCACTAGAAACATCTGCTTTAGCATTACCTGCTGAAGCTCCGCTCGTATCAGAAGCAAGATTTAAAAGTGTTCTTGACTTCTTAGCTGATGTTGTTCTGTTTGCTTGTACTTCATTAAAATATGAACAGTTTGATAAAGCTACTGTTCTACTCAATGATTGGCCTGCTATATCATTTACTTGTTCAGTACCACCAGTACATGTTCCACTCTTTCCTGAAACATTACCTACAAGTACCGTTGGTGGTTTATAATCGAATGTTCCATTTATGGTTTTATCACCAACAGTAATTGTTAATTGATATGTACCTTCTGGTAGTGCACCTGCAGTATATGTAGAACCTGCAGAATCAGTTAAAGATGAGACTAGGTTAATAACAAGCTGTTTACCTATAAGATCAAGGCTGTCTGATGGTTTTAGTGTATAAGTATTACTTACTTCACCTACTTTAGCAACTTTAGTAAGACTAACTGATACATTATTTAAACCAGTTTTTCTTATTGCAGTAAGTTGTTTAGGCGTAAGTTTTGCTTTTACTTCATTCTCTTTTGCATTCAACACACTTCCATAAACAATATTTCCACCATCACGTGCTTTAAGTGATATTGCAGATGATGATGCTTTTGTATTTGATTTCTTCACTGCAAGTGCAACATTACATGTGCTTGAAGAAATTAAGAACACTAATACCATTAGAAAAGAAATTGATTTTTTCACAACAGACCTCCCTGTTCAATTAAAAAATAAAATTCACTACCTGAATTCATACTACAAATATATGCTTACCCTTCTGGGTGACAAATGTCACAGTGGATATCCCTACAAAGATTTCTCCAGGGTTGGCTACTAATATTTTTTTTGTTTATTTTCAATTTTGAGTTAAAAAAAGCTTTTGAGATTATCTTAAATGACAAAATAATTAGAATTAATTGAGAAAATTTTAAAATATAAGATTAATTAAAATATTTTAAGAGAAATTTACAAAGTGAATTGTATTCTTCAAATTACAGATCTAAATAATTTAACTGACAAAAAGTCCTTCCTTAATATACAGAAATATACAGATTGTCTACGGTATAATTACCATGAAGTTTCTCAAGCAGTTACGTTTCATAGAATGTATGCCAAGAGATTGGTAAAAAATATGAGATGAGGAAAGTCCGGGCACCATAGGGCTGGTTGCTTCGTAATGCGAAGTGCATGTGAATGTGAGGAAAGTGCCACAGAAATGATGACCGCCGGTAAAGACGCACCGATGGTGCGTCTCTCAGGTAAGGGTGCAACGGTGAGGTAAGAGCTCACCAGATTTACAGGTGACTGCAAATCTAGGTAAACCCCGCTAAAGGTGCAAGGCTAAGGTATAAGATCAGAAAACAGTGGCCCGCTGTCTGATTTTGCTGAAACCGCTTGAGGGTATTGGTAACAATACTCCTAGATAGATGACTGCATAAACAGAACCCGGCTTATGAAGAACTTCACGGAGGAGATGGTGTAAATCGTCTTCTCCGTTTTTTTAAAGTAATATTATTTCTGTTGCATTATTGAAACGGTGAATCAGCGAGACGGCGAAAAGATGATTAATAAATCAGAACGAGTTATTAAACGTATTATCAAAGCAGTTGGACAAAAACAATCTGTTCTTTTAATAGGGGATTGGAGTTTAGATTTAGTTAATGGAATAAAAAACAATCAAAATTCAATTACAATTTCGTCTTCTACAGAAGATTTGAATGACAATACGTTCACCCGCATCATAATAAATTATTCATTTATTGCGCCCAATACGGCATCTTTCTATAAGGAAGCAAGAAGATTATTGCTTCCCACAGGAATGATTATTATTTCAGCAAATTGTGAATTAAATTTTTTCGAGAGATTATTCAAAAACAAACCGTCTGATATACTTGCAATAAAGCCTAAAGTTTTACAGGATCAAATTCATGACAATGGTTTTTTAATAGATGGTTATTATGGTTATCCAGGCAGACACTTATTAATGATGGCTATTATTCAAAATAAAGAAGTAAGCACATTGTTTACATCAGAGAAACAAGAAACAATTCATATATAATAATTTCATGACAAAACTTAAAATTGCCGCCATTCAAATGAAAAGCGGACAAGATAAAGAAGAGAACCTAAAGCAAGCAAAATCTCTAATCGAAAAAGCTGTAAAAAAAAGTGCTGATTTTATTGCATTACCAGAAGTGTTTAACTTTAGAGGAAATTTAACAGGAGTACCCAAACATGCTGAAGTTATTCCAGGATATTCTACAAATTTTATTTCAACACTTGCAAAAAAACATAAGGTCTGGATTTTAATTGGAAGCATGATGGAAAATGCTAGGGACGAGAAAAAACCATTCAACACATCAGTTCTAATTAACCCAAGTGGAAAAATAGTTGCAAAGTACAGAAAAATACATTTGTTTGATATTAAGTTGTTTGATAAAAATGGGGGAAAAGAAATATTCGAGTCAAGTAGAAATCAGGCAGGCAATAAACCCAGCCTGGTAAATGTGGAATCCATAAAGCTTGGACTTAGTATTTGTTACGACTTAAGATTTCCAGAACTTTATCGCTATTATTCACAAAAAGGCGCAGAGGTTATTTGCATTCCATCCTCTTTTACAAAACCCACTGGCGAAGCACACTGGCACACACTTATAAAAGCAAGAGCAATTGAAAATCTTTCATATGTGATAGCACCAAATCAGGCAGGAACAGGTTCAGGTGGCATAAAAACATATGGTCATAGTTTAATAGTAGATCCATGGGGAAAAATTTTAGCTGAAGCAAGTGCTGATAAAGAAGAAGTAATATTTGCAGATATTGATCTGGATTATTTAAGAAAAGTAAGAGCTAATTTGCCTGCACTGGAACACCGAAAATTATAAAAAGTAGTAATATAATACAATCATGGCAAGAAAAAGATTACTTTCAGGAATCAGACCCACAAGCTCACTTCATATAGGACACTATTTAGGTGTACTTCGTAACTGGGCTAAACTTCAAAACGAACATGAATGTTTTTATTTCATAGCTGACTGGCATACATTAACAACAAAATACAAAGACACTTCCGAGCTTCCAAAAAATATTATTGAAGTTGGAAAAGATCTACTTGCAAGTGGAATTGATCCAAACAAAGCAGTTCTCTATGTTCAGTCAGGAGTAACTGAAGTGGCAGAGCTTTATTTACTTCTTAGCATGGTGACTTACCAGAACTGGGTTGAAAGGGATCCTACGCTTAAAGATATGGTAAGACTTCTTGCTGAGGATGAAGAAAAAGCAAGACAGGAAATTACATATGGATTACTGGGATATCCGGTTCTTATGACTGCAGATATTTTAAGCGTGCTTGGTGAGTTTGTTCCTGTGGGAAAAGATCAGGTGGCACATCTTGAACTTACACGCGATATAGCAAGAAGATTTAATTTTATTTATAAGACAGAATTGTTTCCTGAGCCAAAACCACTACTTACTGAAACTCCATCAGTGCCTGGAATTGACGGAAGAAAAATGAGCAAGTCTTTAAACAATGACATAAAGCTTGTAGACAGTAATGATGAAACCACAAAAAAAGTTTTGCAGATGATTACAGATCCAAATAAAATTAAAAAGAATGACCCGGGAAATCCAGAGAACTGTCAGGTGGCTTATAAACACTATGAAATTTTTGCAGATAAAAAAACTCTGGCATTGGTACAGGATGAGTGTAAAGGTGCAAAAATTGGCTGTGTAGATTGTAAGAAAAGACTAGGAGCCATAATAAATGAAACCCTCTCACCAATTCGTCAAAAAAGAGAGTCTATTAAGAGTGACAAAGAAATTATTGAAATACTAGACACAGGAAATAAAAAAGCAAGACAAGTTGTAAAGCATACTCTTGAAAAAGTTCGAGAGGTTATGAAATTAAGAACGTGGGATTAAAATTGCTAGAATAACCTCATGCCTTTTTCACAAGAAAAGCTAAATGAACTTAAAGACATCTGCAAAGATCTCCGTAGAAGCATTTTAAAGATGACAAATGCATCTGCTTCAGGCCATCCCGGTGGTTCACTTTCTGCTGTTGAGATTTTAACTGTATTATATTTTGCAGTTATGAAATATGATCCTTATAATCCCAGCTTAAACACCCGCGATCGAATGATTATAAGCAAAGGACATGCTACACCACTTGTTTATTCTATTCTTGCAAAAGCTGGTTTTTATAAAGGTGATGATCTTTTAACATTCAGAAAATTAGGTTCACCGTATCAAGGTCATATAGATAGACTTAGAGTTCCAGGTATTGAAACATCAACAGGATCGCTTGGACACGGAACATCATTTGCTGTTGGTGCAGCACTTGGATGCAGACTGGATAAAATAAACAATAGGGTTTATTTACTTCAAAGTGACGGCGAACTTCAGGAAGGATCTACCTGGGAAGCTATTATGTCCGCCAGTCATTATCACCTAGGGAATTTAACTTGCATTCTTGACAGAAACAGAATTCAACTGGACGGCTGGACAGAAGAAACAATGACGCTTGAACCTATAAATAAACGCTTTGAAGCATTTGGCTGGCACATAGAAGAAGTGGATGGACATAATTTAAACGAAGTATATGATGCCATTTTAAAAACACAAGTTATTGGTCCAAAAGAACATAAACCTTGTGTAATAATTGCACACACTGTAAAAGGAAAAGGAATTTCTTTTATGGAGGACGAAGTGAAGTGGCATGGGGTTGCACCAAACGACGAGGAATTGAAATTGGCACTTAACGAGTTAGATAAGGTATAGGAACGTAAAGGCGGGTTTAAAACCCGCCTCAACAAAAGAGGTCAGATAAAAGAAATGAGCGCAACAGTAATAGAATCCAAAGAATTAATAGCAACAAGAGTTGCCTATGGAAAAACACTTGCGGGGCTTGGCAAATTAAATGAAAATATTGTGGTGCTTGATGCTGATTTAAGCGGTTCTACACAGACAAAGTTTTTTGCAAAAGAATTTCCTGAGAGATTTTTTAATATGGGAATAGCTGAGCAAAACATGATTGCAGTAGCAGCAGGTTTAGCCAGTACAGGAAAAATTCCATTTGCAAGCAGCTTTGCAATGTTTGCCACAGGACGAGCCTGGGAAATAGTCAGGAATTCGGTTTGCCATAATCAGTTCAATGTAAAAATCTGTGCAACTCATGCAGGATTAACCGTTGGAGAAGATGGAGGGTCACATCAGATAATTGAAGACATTGCAATTATGAGAGTAATTCCACACATGACTGTAATAGTTCCAGCAGATGCTACTGAAACAAAATTAGCCACAAAAGCAATTACAGAATTTTTTGGTCCTATTTATATGAGGCTTGGAAGATCAAATGTCCCTGTATTATTTGATGAAAAGGATTATGAGTTTAAAATCGGTAAAGCTCAGGTTATTAAACCAGGAATTGATGTTTCTATTTTTGCCTGCGGTGTAATGGTAAGCAGAGCATTATGGGCTCAGGAATTGCTTATTAAAGAAGGAATAAGTGCAGAAGTAGTAAACGTTTCTACTATTAAACCACTTGATAAAGAAACAATTTTAACAAGCATTGGAAAAACTAGCTGTGCAGTAACCTGCGAAGAGCACAATGTAATTGGCGGGCTTGGAGAAGCTATTTGCGGGGTTTTGGCAGAACATAAACCAGTTCCTGTTAAAAGGATTGGGGTAATGGATCAGTTTGGTCAAAGCGGTAAAAGTGATGAGCTTTTAATTCACTATGGTCTCACAAAAGAAAAAATTGCTGAGGCTGCTAAAGAAGTAATTAAATGGAAGTTACTGTTTAGCTGATGTGACACTTTTAAGTAAACTACTTATAAAGTAAGATTTTATCCGATTCATTCGGTAAAATCTGAATGACATAACAGGAAGTCATTAAAAAGTGCACTTTGTAAAGCCTGACAAGCGAAGAATGAGCGAGGAAGGCGGTAGGTAGAAACAAATGGAAAATGTTATAGAAAAACCCGGTTTCACTTTTAAACTTACTGAAGAACAAGAACTTTTAAAAAAAACGATTTCTGAAGTAAGTGAGGAAAACTTTAAGGAAAAGGCAAAAGACATAGATAAAACCCATAGATTTCCCCGGGAAAACTATGAGCTTTTAGCAAAACTTGGAATGGCTGGATTAACTCTGCCTGAAGCTTATGGCGGAGCAGATCTTGATTATGTTTCATATGCAATTCTTATAGAAGAAATAGCAAAACGCTGTGCAACTACTGCTGTAATTTTATCTGCACATCTTTCACTGTGTTCTGTACCGATAGCTAAGTTTGGAGCAGATATTTTAAAAAATAAATATCTAAGAAAACTAGCTAGTGGAGAATATCTTGGAGCATTTTGTCTTTCTGAACCAGGAAATGGTTCTGATGCTGCTGCCATGATTACAAAAGCAGAAAACAAAGTAGATCATTATCTTTTAAATGGTACAAAAGCATGGATTACAAACGGCAAAGAAGCAGATGTGTACCTCGTTACAGCTCAGTCAACACCGCTAGAGACTTTGCATGCAAAGTCTCTACAAAAATATAAAGGTGTTTCAGCTTTTATAGTGGAAAAAAATATGCCCGGAGTTTCATTTGGGAAATTAGAAGATAAGCTTGGCATAAGAGCAAGTTCAACCTGTCAAGTAATTCTGGATAATGTAAAAGTACCAAAAGAAAATTTACTTGGAAATGAAGGGGAAGGATTTAAAATTGCCCTCATAACTCTTGATGGAGGAAGAATAGGAATTGCAGCACAGGCAATTGGAATAGCTCAGGCAAGTTATGATTTAGCATCATCATATGCAAAAACACGCGAAGCCTTTGGACAAAAAATAATTAGTTTTCAAGCTATTCAGTTTATGCTTGTAGAACTTGCCACTGAAATTGAAGCAGGAAGGTTACTTATTTATCAGGCAGCCAATTTACATGACAGAGGATTAAAATATACCAGAGAGGCTGCACAGGCAAAATTATTTTGCAGTGAGCTTGCTTCAAAGGCTGCAAATAAAGCAGTTCAGATTCTTGGGGGATACGGATATACTACAGAATATGATGCTGAGCGTTATCTGCGAGATGCAAAAATTACTGAAATCTATGAAGGGACTTCTGAAATACAGAGAATTGTTATTGCGGAGAATATAATTAAAGAGATGGGAGAACGTATCGGCGAGCCAGCGTAACGGCGAATCGGCGATTTATAAACCAAAATGGATTTCCAAATCACTGCTGAAATGTCCTATGCAAATAAGGAAGGAATAAAAAATAAAGCCGGCTTATTATTTAATAAACTTATTGAGCATTTAAAATCCATTAAAAAGGATGAGTCTTTATTTTTTACAAGTGGTGAAATTGTTTATATACCAGATATTCATGGAGATTTTGTTCATTTAATAATAACTCTTCACAGGCACAATGTAATCAATCAAGATTTAAGTTTAAAGAAAGACTTTGAATATGTTTTTTTAGGGGATTTTTATGACAGAGCTCCTGATTCTGATATTTTGGATTACTGGCTTAACCTGCAAATAAAAGACAATTTAAAGATTTACAGACTTGTGGGTAATCATGAAATGGCGTTTTTTGAACGAAATCCAAATGGTCATCCTGTAATTTTTCCTTCACATGATTCTATAAAAGACATTTCAAACAATTTTCAGATTACAGAGAACCTTTTAAAAAATATTGCTGAGGGGAATATTCTTGCAGCTTATGTAAATCCACCTGTACTTTATGTTCACAGTTATATAATTAACGATGATTTTACAGAATTAGATTTAGAGAGGAATACAGATATCGCCACATTTGCACATGCATTAAATAACAGACTTAAAATACATGGACAGAATGCATATGAAATTTTTTGTGAAAATAAAAAATCTGGTAATTATAACTGGAAAGCAATAATAAAACCATTTGCAGATGACCCATTATTTAATATAAGTAAGACTAAAAATGATATAAGCACTTCTTTTATATGGAGAAGAACTGGCTTACCAAGGCTTAAAATATACCCGGATGAGCTTGATGTAGAGATACCAGGCAATATTTACCAGATAGTTGGTCACACACCAATTTTTTCATTTCATATGCCACAAGAACAACAGATAAATAAACCTTTTGTTTTGTCGTCAAAAACTGGTGGCGGAAAAGTTCAGTTTAGTGATGTAGGAATTGGTTATTTTTATAAAAGTGATTTTGAGAGACCTGAAGTATTCATTAAGTAAGTAAATCAGTAAGCATTTTGCAAATCTTTTTCTTTTACTTATCACCAAAACTTGTTCCAACTAAACGGGCTGATGTAATAAGAGGGTGATCTTTTGGTACAAGTTTCAAACTCTTTGCAATTTCTTCTAAAGGCACACTTGAAATATTATTATTTTTGCATATTACCATTTGACCAAATTGTTTGTTTGTTAAGAGTTTTACAGCTTCTGTACCAAATCGTGTTGCAAGTATCCTATCAAATGGTGTTGGACTACCTCCTCTTTGTACATGCCCTAATACAGTTGCCCGCGACTCTATACCTATATTTTTTTCAATTTCATTTGCAATTTTTATACCAATTCCACCAAGCCTAATTGGATCAGTACTTCGTTTGTCCAGCTTACTGACAGTTAGTTTTCCTCCATAAGCTTTTGCACCTTCAGCCACTACTATAATTGTAAAATTTTTCCCTTTTTGCTTTCTCTCATTTATTTTTTTATACACATATTTCATGTGATATGGAATTTCAGGAATTAAAATGACATCTCCACCACTTGCTACGCCAGAATATAGAGCAATCCATCCTGCATAACGCCCCATAACTTCTATTACCATTGCACGATGATGAGATTGAGCTGTAGTATGAATTTTATCTATGGCTTCTGTTGCAGTAACCACAGCAGTTTCAAATCCAAATGTTACATCAGTAAAAGCAAGATCATTGTCAATGGTTTTTGGCACTCCAATTATAGGCACACCATCCATATAAAGCTTATTTGCAATTGTCATTGAGCCATCTCCACCAATTACAACTAAACCTGATAATTTATGTTTTTTATAATTTGCAATTGCTTTTTTTGAAAGATCTTTAAATTTTATTTTATTTCCTTTTGAATAAGGCCACTTATATGGATTAGCTACATTGGAAGTTCCAAGAATTGTACCTCCCTGATTTATAATTCCTGAAACCATTGCATTATCAAGAATAATAAAATCATTTTCAACCAATCCTTTAAAACCATCCTTAAAAGCAAGTACTTCATAGTTACTTTTAATAGCACATTTTGACAGTGCACGAATGACTGTATTTAAGCCGGGACAATCTCCACCGCCTGTTAATATTCCTATTCTTTTTTTCATATTTTTTAAGCTTTTATTTTAGGTCTTACCTCATCACCAAAGAAAACTCTGGTTTGTTCATAAAGACTCATCTCAACAGTTTTGAGAGTACCTACTGCTTCTTTAATATCTACATCAGTAATTTTAATTCCCTGCAATGAAACCATTCTCCCTAGTTTTCCATGATGAATAAGATCTACAGCAGCTATACCATATCTAGTTCCCAAAACCCTGTCATAAGCTGTTGGCGCACCGCCTCTTTGAATATGCCCAAGCGTAGTGGAGCGTGTTTCAAAACCGGTCAGATCTTCTATAGACTTAGCAACTCTTTCACCAATTCCACCAAGTTTAACATGTCCAAATGCATCTACTTCTTTATCTTTTAAAACTTCTCCACTTGCAAACTGAGCACCTTCAGCTACAACAATAATTGCATAGCCAACTTCTTTCTTTCGAATTTTAATTGCTTCTGCTACCTTTTTAATATCAAAAGCTTCTTCCGGTATAAGAATATAATCAGCAGCACCTGCAATTCCTCCCATAGTAGCTATCCATCCTGCATGACGCCCCATAACTTCAAGCACTAAAACTCTGTCATGAGATTTAGCAGTAGTATGAAGCCTGTCCAGCGCATCACAGACAATAGATATAGAAGTATCAAATCCAAAAGTTTGATCGGTTGCATTTAAATCATTATCAATAGTTTTTGGAACACAAACTATAGGAGCTTTAAATTCACGAACAAGTTTATCTGCAACTCCACATGTATCTTCACCACCTACTGCTATAAGTGCATCTATTTTATTTGCTTTAAGAGCATCCATTACTTTTTGAGGACCATTTTCAACTTTATAAGGATTTGTTCTTGAACTTTTTATAATAGTTCCGCCCTGATTAAAAATTCCTTCTACATCATGCAGTGTTAATGGCTTAATTAAATTATTGATTGGACCTTTCCAGCCGTATAAAAATCCTAATACTTCATACCCGTATTTTTTTACTGCCTGACAGACTACTGCTCTAATTACATTGTTAAGGCCTGGGCAATCTCCACCACCAGTTAAGATTGCCAATCTTTTACTCATAAATATCCTCCGTAATTATAATATCAGAAAATCTGTGTATAGACGCCCTAACAAAAAACCCCTCATTTTATTGAGGGGTTTTCTGCAAGGAGGGTTGGAGATATTTATCTCCAAGGTGCTACTAACATACGCCATCTAAATATTTTGAAAATCTTGAAAAGATTTCAGCAATAACTTTTTCATCACCATAAGTACTGACTTCACCATCTGGATGCAACCATATCATTGCTTCTTTTGGATCATTATTAATTCTATTCCAACCGCTAAATACAATTCCACCAACCATTTTTTGTTCAACAGAATAAATTGAGCCATTGTCTGTAAGTACGGTACTCACTCTGTCTCCATTTGGTTTAAGCTCTACGAAATTTTGTAAAGTTCCAGCTGCATTATAAAAATAAACTATTTCTGTTTGATCTGGTCTTACTTCATGGCTGCTTGGCAAGCCTGTACTATCACATGAAATATGATAAAGTTTTGTTCCGTTTTCTCTTTCTTCCAGAGCAATGCTTCTTCCGCCTTCATCTTTAGTAAAAACGATTTTTCTTCCATCGCTTGCTGTTTTTATTTCTATTCTGTTTCCTTCAGGATCACTTATAAAAACTGAGTCTCCTTTTACATGACCCAGTTGAACTACTGCCTTTGATAATGTACTGATTTCACTTGGTTTAGCTGTATTTTGTGTTAGTTCTATCATTTTGCACCTTTTGTCTTTTTCCCTCTTTAGCCTTCCTGACAATATAAAGGAAGGTTAATAAGTTTTTTGATAGTATCTTCTGTAAGATTTTTTAAAGCCTTTCTTAATCTGTTCTTAATGTTGGCTTATTCGCAGGGTTTTAATCAATAGGCTCAAGATTAAATTATTTTTATCATTTTGTGTAACCGGAAGTATCATAAAACCTTTTACATGTAACTCACAGTTTCATATCACAGATTGCAAGAACAATTTATTTTTTATAGATTGTTTAGCGCTATGTTCAAGAAAACAATATTTTTATGTTCTATTTTCTCTATATATTTTTCACTTCCTTTATATGCTAAGGATATAAATGCCTGGCAACTCATATACCAACCCCGTCAAAGAGTAGTAAAATCCATTGGCATATATAATGAAGAGATTTTTATAGGTACAGGTAATGGTGTTTTTCTTAGCAAAGATTATGGAAAAACGTGGAAAAGTTTTGGCACAGATCAGTTATTAAAAGACAATTCAGGAAACTGTACTGTAAATTGGATAGTAATTGATAATGAAAAGATTTATATAGCAACAAGTTTTGGGGCATATTACTCAGAACTTTTAAAACCAGACTGGCATAAACTTACTGAAAACACAAAAGCTGGTTTAAAAAAAATTGATTCGGTAACTGATGATATTGATTTATCAGAAGAAGATAAAGATTTATCCAGTTTAGATTACGAAGATGACTCTTCACTTATCGGTCAGATTAATTCAATTTCAGCAGACAGTGGACAAGTATATTTATCATCCAGTGATGGTTTCTGGATTTGTGATGTTAATTTGAAAACCAAATGTAAAAGATTAAATCAAGGATTAGAACCTGACAATGATTCAGGAAATTATCAAATAAATTATTTATTAAAACTCAATGATGATCTATATTTAGCCAGTTCAAATGGAGTTTATGTCTTTGATAACAAAGATTCCTCGTGGGAAAACATTTCTTCAGGAATTCAAAAGCGACCAGACGGAAGAATAAATGCCAGGCATTTATTTATAGACAAAGAACAAAATCTTTGGGTAGCATGTGAAACCGGGATTTTTCAAACTGTTAACAAAGGAAAATCCTGGTTAAATAAATCAGATGGGATTAAAACAAATACAGAAGGTTATCAAGGAGCATTTTATTTTTTTGAATCAAATAAGGTTTTGTATTTAGCTTCTGAAAGCGGAGTTTATTCCTTTAATAAGGAACATAACATTTGGGAAACTTTAGCGATTGGTATTAGAACTAAAGAAAGTTCTAAGAATGTTTACTGGCTTGCTGAATTAAATAATGACCTCTACGCAGCAACTGATGAAGGGTTATTTGTTTTACACCAATCAAATCAGGAAGAGGAGGATAAAAATGATAAATCAGTCTTAAAAGGAGAAGTTGAAACTAACTTTGCAGATTTAGAAGAAACAGAACCTACAGTAGTAGAGGTACAAAAACAAGCATTAAAGTTTGCTTCTTTGCCAACACAAAGTGATTATAAAAGATATAGAACACAGGCTCGCCTAAGAAATTTAGTTCCAAAAGTCAATTTGGATACAAATACAACTGGTACAAATTTAAATTATTTCCAATTTGAAAATGGAATTTCAACAAATACATCCTTAAACAATGCATACAATGGAGGGAATACAAAAAGATTTCAACATGATGGCAGGTCATACAAACAGTTATCTGTTCAATGGGACACAAATCAATTTATTTATGATGATGAGATTTGGCGTATCTTAAATCAGGCAAGATTAACTGCAAACATCAAGGAAAACCTGCTTGACGATGTAACAAGAATTTATTATGAGCGCAGGAAATTACAGTTAAGTACCTTACTAAATCCAAGAACGGATCCAGAACAATATTTATCAAATCATATAGAAATAGCTGAACTGACGGGTCAGATTGACTCAAGAACCGGTGGATGGTTTTCACAAGAAATTGAAAAGAGAAAAAAGAATCTTGCAAAAGTAAATGAAAGTAATTAAAACAACAATTTATATTTTAGTAGCATTATGTTTAAGTTTTTCGTTTACTAATTGCATTGCCATTATAATTCCTGATATAACCAGCCTGGGTAAAGATCCTGTTATTGTAGCTACTGAACCAGAATATTTAATAGCCGGTGAAATAGTTAAAATTAAAGGAAATAATTTTTTTGAATATCCCAAAAATGCAAACAGATTGTGGATAAATAATTATCCGGTAAGAATATTATCCAGCAGTAAAAACACAATTGAATTTATCGCCCCTAAAATACCCTTAGGAAAAGCAAAAATTAGATTTTTCACACAGTATCTTGGTTTTAAGAGTAAAGAAGTAATTTATCCTGATAAAAATGATTTTCTTACAGTGACTTTTAAATCTCCTGCTTTAACTAATACTGAAAGAAAAGGAGTATATGCAAATGAAGAATTAATCATTACAGGAGATTTTAATAGTTCTAATACCCTGTTTTTTAAAATTACAGATAAAGAAATCAAAGCTGATATTCTTTCTGAAAACACCTGCAAAATAAAACTTCCTGACAAACTGCCCATAGGACCTTTTAAAATTACCTCATTTTATAAAAAAGTAAATTCTAAAAGTCAGTCGATTAATTCAGCATGTAGCAATAGCCTGACTTTATTTAATTTAAAAAACGGATTACCTGACAAAATCAAACTAATATTGGAAGAAAATAATTTTGACTCTCTTAAAAAAGAATATAAATTTAATATTTTACTGGGTTTTAAACAAATGGGGGAAAGGACTGATGTAACTGAGTTTTCTAAAGTATTACCCATTGATAAGGATATTTTAGATATAAAAAATAATTATGTTCAATTTAAGAAGGAAGGTACTGCAAATATTCTTGCATCTTTTAACTGGGAACCAGCAAAATTAACACTTCAAGATGAAATCAAAATAGAAACAACCATTCCTAAAAAACCAAAATATGAAGAAATTATTTTAAATGAAATATTTCCATTTGCCTCAGGTTTATTCAAAGAAACCGATTCAAACATGGATGGATTTGCAAAAAGCAATGACGATGATTTTATAGAACTAAAAAACATTACAACCAAAAAAATCAATTTATCAAAGTGCAATATTGTAGTAAACGAAAGTAAAACTACCTCATATGAGCTTTTAGATGATACCTTTTTGGAGCCCGCAGCATATCTGGTAATATTTGGAAGTGAGAGCAAATTAAACCTAACAAATAGTGGAGGAACTTTAGAACTTCTCTGTGACGGTAAAACTATTGATTACATTGCTTATCCTGGTGGTAAAAACGGGGATCCTTCCTGGGTAAGAAAAAGTGATTTAAATGGTTTTGTAAAACATCATGTAACATTATTTTCCCCTGGAGGCCCTGAACCTATAGCAGTTACAACCCAGAGTTCATCTCCACAAAACCCTCAGGAGCCTTTGTTAATTTTAACCACCGATAATATTATTCAAACTAACCAAAGTACACTTAAAGAGATTTCAGTTACACCAAATTCACTCACTTTTCAGGATACAACTCCTCAGCAATTATTTGTTACTGCAGAGTATACAAATGGATTGAAAAATGATATTTCACAGCTTGCAACTTATAAAACGACCAATCAAAATATAGTTACGGTTGAATCAAATGGGCTTATTAAACCTGTTTCAAACGGTACTGCAAATATTGAAATAACTTTTGAAGATAGAATCATTGAAGTTATTGTAAATGTTAATTTACTAAGTAAAGTTCAACCAAAACAATTAATTATAAATGAGATACTGTCAGCACCTACAATAGACGTTAATAATGATGGTGTATTTAAAAGCGATAACGATGAGTTTATAGAAATAGTTAATATTTCAGGACAAAGCCTTGATATAAGCAATTTATCAATTTCAGACAACACAAAAGTAAGACACATAGTTCCACCAAATACTATTCTTCAAAACAATGAACCAATTGTAATTTTTGGCGGTGGAAACATAAGTAATTTTTCTTCTGAAATAAAATCTCAGATTGCAAGTACAGGTACTCTGGGTTTAAATAATACAGGTCCCGAGCAAATTACAGTTTTTACAAGCGATAATAGAATCATTGATCAGGTATCTTATGACAATAACAACTTACAGGGTATTTCATTAAATAGAATTGGAGATTTAAGTTTTAATAGTTTTGCAAGTCATGAGAAATTTATAAAATCAATAGGAAAATATTCTCCGGGAAAAAGAATCGATGGTTCTTCATTTTTTAATCCTTCTCAGGAAGGTTCGGATTTATTAAAAGGATCATCATCAAGCAGTGGGTCATCATCAAGTAGTTCATCAAGTAGCTCATCAAGTTCTTCTTCAAGTAGCTCTGGAATTATAGGCTTACCTTCAGGCACTAGCTCATCATCCAGCAGTTCTAGTTCGTCAGGTTTTTTTAAAGCTTAAGACAAGCTTGAGCTTTCATTTAATTGCAAGCTAGTAAGTACATTGCATCCAACGTTCCTACTACACCAATTAACTGATTTTCTTTTTCAAAAAGGGCTAACAACTACAGAGGTACATTTGTACTCCGATATTAACCATTAGATAACAAATTAGTAAATTTGACCTGGGAAATTTTTCCCTTATAGAAATCCTGCGGAGGAAAAATGCACATTCTGAAAATGATCGTTTTCTTATTACTGACAATTACCATTTTAAATATTCTTACAGCTAGTTCAGGGATAGCCCAGTCTATTCCTTTATATGGTTATGTTTCTACTACTGTTTATGCATCAACTCCAACACCCACTCCCATTGGCAGACCACCAGATGCATTTGCTACTCCAAGCATTACTCCTATAATTACTGTTCCTCCTATAGTTACTTCTACACCAATTCCTACACCATTTCCTACACCATTTCCAACACCATTTCCTACACCATTTCCTACACCATTTCCTACACCATTTCCAACATTATTTCCAACTCCTATAGTTACTCCTTCACCAACTCCCATTAGTGGCAGACCACCTATAGCATGTACCTGTACATGTCCTCTACCAAGCACAGGTGCAAATTTTATTTGTAATTCCTATACTGATTGTCTTACAACCTGCAATGCCGAAACTTCTACTCATTGTAGTACTACAACTAGTCCTTCCCCAACACCATAATATAAAAATTAGTTTGCAGGGGCAGGAATTGCTCTATAAGAATTTCTTTGTTTTATAGTATTAAAACGGTCTTGTAATTTAACCATTATCTCATTTAATCTACACTCACATCTTGCAATTGCTTTTAAAACAGGCTCTAGTTCTTCCTGTTTTTGTTTTAAAGTTAAAGCTAAACCAGATAACTGTTTTTCTACTGTTACTAGATCGTTACTCTTACTTAAATTTGAGAGTAAAACATTGGCCTTCTGAACTTCACTACTTTCGTTAAATCCATTTATTATTTCCTGTTTCTTAACTTCAATTCTTCTAAGCATTTCATTACATGGTTCTACATAGAGTTTAAAATCGTATTCTATAAAATCTCTAGGCTCTACTCCACCAAAAAATTCCTTTTCAGATTTTGGTTCTATAAGTTCATTCAAATATGTTCTTTGATGTGTAACTGGATCTTCTTTTAAAGGTCTGGTACGAGATGGAAATGGCATAGGATGCAAAAACGTAACGAGTGCTCCTGCTGCACGTGGCAATTCTAAAACTCCAGGCTGAATTACTCCTTTTTGTGTATAACCCTGACCAATCATATTTCCATAACATATTCTATCTTTTTCATGAGGCCCATCATATGGATAGTACCACTCTTCTTTTATAAAAAGATTTCTTAAATCATGCGGGAAATTAGTATGTAAATCAGCAGGTAAATCTCTAATGGCTCCACTCTGTATTCCATCAATAGTTGCTTGTGGTAAATCTGGCGTTAAATATGCTGCTAAAATTTTACAGTACTTTTTACTTAAAGAATTTTTAAAATCTGTATAATTAATCATTTGCAAATCATACTGACTTATAACTACAGGATCTAATGCTTCAGGAGGATACTCAGTTCCCATTTCTGTAAGTGCATTATTATAAATTCTCTCATAATCAATTTTAATAACAGGATTAATGTTTGAAGAAATTCTACTGACTTCAGCATCAAAACGCTGTGAGGAAACATGATTATAATATGCGCCAGCAGTGCCAAGTAAAGCAATAGCACCAGCACCAACAAGGCTATACCATCCACCCTTTTTTAAAGCTCTACGTCTTGAGATAAGTTTTATTCCATCAATAATTCTTTTTTCATTGTCAAATACTTCGTGTGCAATCTCTGCAACTTTATCCTCAAAATAAACTATTACATTTTCTATATTCATAGAACTTGAATGAATTGCAGTGTCTCCAATGCTATCTTTTAAATCAACTTGTACCCCATTTAGAAGAGCTGTGGTCTTTTTACCAGCACCTGTCAAATCTTTTACTTTATTTTGAACTTTATTTAACTCATAGGACAGTCTGTTTGAGCCAATAGGAATATCTTCCATTATAATTTCAATTGCTGTATATGCCCTCAAAAAGGCTCTTGGGGATTGTTTAATCCAAGTAACTATAAGATTTAAAACATCATCTGTATATTTCTCTTTTTCAGTTTCACTTAAAACTGCTTTATCATTTAACACTCTGCAAAAATACCTTTGTCCATTTCGCATATAGTGATATATTTTTTCTGCAACCTGAGGGTATTTATTTAAAAAATCCATGGTCCAGTCATAAGTACCATTCATCTGGTGAAGCACTCTGTTTTGTGCCATTTGTTCACCTTCAGCAACTTCTTCTTTTAAAAGATTTATAGCTTCACTAAATCTATCTTCTTCTCTTCCATAGAGTTCTTTTAATAAAATATCTTTAAATGCAATTCTTGCTGTGCGAGAAAGCCTGTCTATAAATGCCTGAATATATGCCTGGTAATCATTTTTAAAAACTCTCTCTAATAAGAAAAGTCTTTTTTCATCATCATTCAGACTTTCAAAATATATTTTCTCTTTGCTCTTTGGATCTTCAACAAATAAATAACTTTCATCAGGTAATTTTTTTTGATTAAAATCAGCACTGTGTAAATATCCAAGTTGATCCAGAGTACCAGTTCTTAAAAAATCATTAAGTGTCTCATCAGAACCAAGATCCGGACATACATCACAGGTTTGAATACCTAATGTACTTCTCAAAATATGATGTTTATTAGCTCTTGTTATATCAAGTCCATTGCCAGTATGCAATTTATGTCTAAGTGCGATAACTACAGCTGAATCATAATGCGAATGTGACGAACCATTACCATTTCTACCACGACTAACTTCTGTATATGTAGAACCTCTCAATGCTGTATCTCTATAGCGAGCATCTTCACTTGATCCATTCAGTGAGCCATTGCTACCACGAAATATTACACGATTTAAAATTTCACTAATCTTTGACATAACTTACTAACTACTTACCCTAAGGATATAAACTACTGATTAGACTATCAAGAGGAAGATTAGCACCAATTGCATATCCAGATTAAATTAATTTAAGCTAGATAAAGATCTTTAACTTCCATCTGTTAACAAGTGTTGCTAAAAACATGGAAACAGTTATGACATAAAGGAAATAATAAAATAATTGCTAAAGTTAATTGCTCTTTCTTTTAACCTGATTATTCTTAAACTAAACTAATAAGAAAAATATGAAAAAATATTAAAAGAGTTCAAAAAAAATATTATGAATTTAGAGATAAAACCTGCTGGTCAAGATGGAAAAACACCCGGGCTACCACTTAGTTCAACAATTGACTATGTTCCTCCTCAGTCCAATCCAGTTGATGAAAAAGGAGATAAACCACAGATTATTTCACCCCCCGATGCTTACCTTTTAGCACAAGCAAGTAATCCACGATTATTAGCAACAACAATTATTCGAACCCCAGCGTCTACCGATGATATTGAGTTTGATGTAGATCCTAGCATCCAACAATTCGATTCTGATCCTGCAAAAATTATTGGTAAACTTCTTGGAAACACATATAAAGTTGAAAGCCTAATAGGCAGTGGTGGAATGGCACATGTTTATGCAGCTTTTGATATTACAAATGAAAACAAACCCGTAGCCATAAAAGTAATAAAAACTTTAAACCCAGGTTTAATTGATAAAAAGCTTTTAAGACGGTTTATACGAGAGGGAGAAACGATGCAAAATCTTGAACATGAACATATTCTCCCCATTTATAAATTTGGAAATGATGCAGGCATTCAGTATATTGCAATGGAATTAATTGAGGGTGGTACTTTGCGTGCTCCAAAAACAAGACTAACGCTTGAACAAAAACTTCTTATGGTTTCTGATGTTTGCATTGCACTTCATATGGCACATCAAAATGACATAATTCACAGAGATATAAAACCAGAAAATCTCTTATTAACATGCAGAGAAAAGACTGATGAGTTTGGAAGCCGTCCTATAGCAAAGTTAGGGGATTTTGGACTTGTACTTATACCTGATGCATCAAGAATAAGCAGGAGTCAGGATATAGTAGGTTCAGCATATTACATGTCACCTGAACAGGCACATGGTGAAAGAAATTTAACAGGGTTTGCTGATTTATATTCAATCGGAATTATTTTATATGAATTTGTTACCGGAAAAGTACCTTTTGACGGGGGAGGAAATTTACTTTCAGTACTTGATCAGCAAAGAACAGCTATACCAAAACCACCAAGTGAACTTCTTCTTAAGACTTTACCTGGATTAGAACCACTCATAATGACTCTGTTACATAAGGGACCAGTAGATAGGCACTATCAATCAGCTGAACAGGTTGCACAAGCAATTCGCGACATTGTATGTCCTAAAAAACTACAGCTTGAGATTTCTCCACCACCTAATTAATGCCTGAGACCAGCCATCTCTTCTGATTTAGTTTTAACTTCTTTAGCAAATGGACTGTTGTGTTTGTTTATAAGTTTAAACTCAGAATCAATAATTTTTTGCTTTTCTGAATCATTTTCTAAGCTATGCGGTGTAAGTTTCTCACCTTCTAATTTAGCTACAATCACTGCACCTATAGAATTACTCCAGAGATTTACAGAAGTTCTGCAAGAATCAAGTATTCTGTCCACTGGTAAAATTAAAGCAAGTCCTTCTACAGGCACACCTACTGCATTTAAAATAATTACCATGGTTACCAAACCTGCACCGGGAACTGCTGCAGCTCCTGCTGAAGCAAGGAAAGCTGTTATAACTATTAGTCCTTGTTGAACAAAACCCAGGTGAATTCCATACATCTGAGCAATAAACATTACTGCAACTCCCTGATAAAGAGCTGTTCCATTCATATCTATAGTCGTTCCAACTGATACTACAAAGCTTGTAATTTTATTTGGAACACCTACATTTTTATTTAGACATTCCATTGTCACTGGAAGCGCTGATCCACTGCTTGCTGTAGGCATTGCAATGGCAAGAGCAGGAAATATATTTTTAAATAGTGCTATGGGGGAATAACCTCCAACTATTTTTAATACAAGAGGAAGAATTATTCCTGCATGAATTACAAGTCCAAAAAATACAGTTAAAAAATATGCACCAACATTTATAAGGCTTGATATGCCAAGAGTTGCAATAGTATTTGCAGCCAGAGCAAAAACACCATATGGAGTCAATGCAATAACCCAGTCAGTGATTTGCATCATAACTGAAAAAGCAGAATCAAAAAACAAGACAATTGGCTCTGATTTTTTACCAATTTTTGTCAGAGCTACTCCAAGTAATATTGAAAAAATAATTACAGGAAGGATTTCACCTTTAGCTAGTGATTCAAAAATATTTTGAGGGGCAATAGTTACAAACAGTTCAGATATTGATGGTGGTGGTCCTTCAGTTATGTTTTTAAGACCTTGCGTAGTCAGGTGTGAACCTATACCAGGTTTAATAGTACCTGCCAGAAATAATCCAATGGTTGTAGCTATAAAACCAGTTGAAATAAAATAAGCAAATGCTTTTGTACTGATACTTTTTAAATGCCCTACATCACCTATAGAAACAATTCCAAGCGTTACAGAAGTAAAAACCACAGGAATAACAAGAAGCTTTAAAAGCCTCATAAATATTGTTCCAAATGGTGCTATAAATACAGGCGTAAATTCTTTTAAAAATAATCCTGCTAATATTCCAAAAAACATTGCTATAAAAATTTGTGTATGTAATTTAAGTTTCAAGTTGTTAACCTCATTTCTTTTTATTAATAAGGCAAAATTATAACATTATAGGTTTGCAGAGATTGATTAAATAATTTGAATGTGAAAGTTTTAAACAAATAGAATTAATACAGTAACGAAGCCCTGTTGGCTTGGGTCCATCATTAAAAACATGTCCCAAATGGGCATTACATTTGCTACAAACAACTTCTACTCTATGCACGCCATGACTGTTATCTTCTTTGGTTTCAACATTTTTATCAGAAGCCGGAGCCCAGAAACTTGGCCATCCAGATCCTGAATCAAATTTCTTATCAGATGAAAATAAGTCATTCTCGCAGCAAATACATTTATACATTCCGGTTTCCTTACAGTCATTATATTTCCCTGTAAAAGGATGTTCAGTACCTTTTTCTCTAGTTACATGATACTCTTCAGGTGTAAGTTCTTTTTTCCAGTCATTTTCAGATTTTGAAATCTTTTCACTCATTATTTTTCCTTCCGTTCAGCATGCCCAAACCAGCTATTTGGTTTTTTAGATTTTACAGGATATTTTTCACTGAGCATAGCTACAACATCAGTCATAGAACCATCTTGTGGCACCCATTCTTTAATATCAGGAAAATCAATTTTACAATTTTCACATTTTTTCCGATCATAAAAACGAATTGGACACCAGAAAGACTCAACATTACGTAACATCTCACCACCAAATGAATAAACACCTGTCATCCAATCACAATATAAACACCATATCAAGTCATGCCCAACAAGCCCATCAAATTTTTGACGTGAAACATTTATCCAATCACCAGATTTATATTTTGGAAAGTTTAAAGTCCAGACAAGGAGTGGATAAATAATTATTTGTCCAAAACGAATACTGAGTAACACAGGCAATGCAAGTAAACTAATCAATAGTCCCAAATGATTTCGAGCTGGACCCACAATTTGGTTTAGCGTATGTTTAATAGTAGGACCTCTGTAATTATTTAGCATTGTGTGAATATTACAAAAAGAAGAAAGCATAACTAACTGACCGATAAAACATCCAAGCAATCCTTTTAATCCATGCAAATAAAACCCAACTACCCATGGAATCCATGTAAAAAGTCCTACAATCAAATCAAGTACAGGAGCACGAAACAAGACTTCGTTTTTTTTAGAGATTAAACCAATCAAAATAGTTAAAACTACCTGAGCACTAAAAACAATTAATGTTATCCATAACACCTGATACATTTTTAACTACCTCTTTTCTGTACACCAGAGAACACACCAAATAATAGCACCCCAAGAAAGCTAAACCTTACAAAATTATCCCAGTAGTACCCCTATTAAAAATAGTCAACCCCTAGAAAGTCCATCCCACAGTAGTTTCATACTAGACCTATAGTGGTAAGAATTATCTAGGCTATAAAAGTTTAATGGAGCTTCTTGCTATGTACAGGATATTTACTGCTTATTTATCAATATTGTTAGGATTTTTTTTCTTAACCTGTAATCAAGTTATTTGCAATGAAAGCAATTTTAAAACCTCATACAAACTGCAAGCATTAAACAATGACGGTAATCCTGTTTTATATGGAAGTGTTTTAAATTCAAAAGAAGATGAAATAAACATTTTACTTCCAAAACCACTTGCATCAAAATTAAGGAAAGCAGGTCCTAACGAATTTTCCTTTACTTTGGTTTCAGCACTTGATTCATCAAAAACATATATAGTTCCAAACCAACTTGTAACTATAGGAAGAAAGATTGTAAATAAAAAAGGAGGAATGTACGTTGTTGTAAATCTTTTTAATGTATTTTCACAATCTGGAATATCAGTCTCTGCAAGCTCATTACCAAAGGATAATTACAAACTAAAAATTGAAGGGGTTCCAATATTTGGAACAAAGCTAAATGAAATTACAGAAAGTTTTAAATATGAACCTCCATCTTTAATTATTGGGACTTTAAACTCAGGCTCTGCCGGTATTATTACCGTTGAAGATTTAAATGGAAATACTATCTCTGAAAAAGCTATTACAGCAAACCCAAACAGTGCATTTTTTACAGAAGTAAGAGCAAATAAAACAAAACCAAAAGTTAAATCAAGAAAAAACTTCAGATCTCAAGTCATAAGTACTGAGATATCCGGGCCTGCAGGTTTTTCTGATATAGCTACTCAATGGTTTGATCTAACAAGTAATAGAAATAATGCGGCATTATATAATTTTTCACTACCTAGCAATGGAAAAAGCGGTTGGGTAGGTTCAAATACTCAATCTGCTCCATCAGCACTAAGATTTGATGGTGAGGATGACTATCTAGAACTCTCACATTACATTGGTGACTTAAATGCTTTTACTGTTGAAATGTGGTTAAAGCGTAATGGTAATGGAATTGAGTATCCAAGGCTTTTTGCAAATACAACTGATTCATCTTTAACTTTAGCTGAAACATCCGATATTAAAACTGCAATTTCTGATGGGGGACTCTTAGTTAGACTTAATGGTAATCCTATAAAAATTGCACCACCTGGCACACTTGATGGAAGCTGGCAACATATTGTCTTTTTATGGGACGGAACTAACGTAAGGATTTTTGTCAATGGAACAGAATTAGGTGATCCTAAACCATTTACCGGTCCACTTAATCCGGCTGTTAATGGTGATTTACCAATAATTGGCGGTGAGTCTGTAGTCCATGCAAGTAATCAAAAAAAATCTGCTTTCAATGGAGATATAGCACGTGTTGATGTTTACAACTATGCACTTAACAACCAACAAATTAAAAATAACTATATAAGCAGTGTAAATTTATTTCCAAATAATTTAGATAAAACACCGGTATGTGCTTCAGTAAATCATGAAAGATCCGAATCAGAAAAGGGAAATGTCCTTAGCCTTGATGCAAGAAACCTAGATAATTCAGGATATATTAATGAACAAGCGCTAAAAACCGGAATTATACATGCCATTGCTGAAAAAGATTTGCTGTCGATTACCTCACTTGATAATAGTAGTGAAACCAATACTAAAAAAGTAGAAAATCCACTTGAAGTAAGTGAGGGTTCAACATTAGCTACTAACTTAGTAAAAGAAAATACAGACTTTGCTGTAGAAGTTGCAAATAGTCAGCTAAAAGAAATATCCTCTACTAAGCTTTTTCAAACAGATCTCAATGCAAATTTTAACGATATTGGGTGCAATATTAATCAATTTGCCACTAGGTGTAATAGCAATGATCCAAAGTTATCATCTGACATTAAAGCTTTACTTTTAAATGATGAATGTAAATTGCCCTTTACTATAAAAAAAATTATTTCTGAAATTTCATCAGATTGTTCATTATTAAGTCAGGGATATTGTGAACATGTAAACAGAAAAGTAGACACTGAAAAGCCTTGTGCAATTTATTCTAAAATGTTTCAAGATTATACAAAAGGAACAACGGAACAATTGCCATGTCCACCAGAATCATGCACAGAGTTTAAAAACATTACAGAAGCAGTGTGTACAAAACCAATAGTTTCTTGCGATGAAAACAATACAGGAGATCCTAATCAAAGCTGTTTTAAAAAGCCAGTAAAAGATTTACAATGCACAAAAATTGGCAAAGATATTACTAAGAGTGAATGCTCAGATGATAATTTTAACGAGTCAAATAAGCGTGGTTGGACAGTAATTCAAAACTCAAAAGGATCTGAATATTGTATTGCAACTAAAACCCCTGCATTTTTACCAACCACAGGATCTAATAGCTTGCAATCACCAGCAGAAATAGCAGAGGGTTGCGAACTAAACTCCTGCCACAAGCAATGTGATGAAGAAAATAAAAAGAATTTACCAGCACAAACAATTCCTAACGGAAATATAAATATACCTACTCTGAGTACCCCTTCTCTGCCAGTTGCACCTGTAAATAATACAGGTTCTCCAATATTTACTGCATCAAAATGTGAAGTCTGTAACTGCCACTATAAATGTGATGTAGGGGCCGGAAGATTTTTTGATTGTAATAATATAGATTTCTTCTCAGTTAAATGTTGCAACAACAAAGCAACTGGTCTACTAGCACAAACAATACCATTGCCACAATTTAGTGCCAACGGATTTAGCAACAGCAAAGGGAGCAGAGGACCAATTGTGCCTGATATTAGAGATTGTTATTGTGAAGATCAAAATAATTTCAATGAAAAAGGATATATAAAAGAAGAAGTAAAAAGCATTTGCAAAGATAAGTGTCCACTTGGTTATGAAAAAGATTCACTTAGCAATATTTGTCTCCCAATGTGCGATAGAGAAAAAGGCCAAGTTAGAACTCCTTCTGGTCAATGCAAAAAACAATGTCCTGGAGGACTTATAGAAGATAATTCTGGAAATTGTAGATGTCCAGAAGGTAAAATTATTCAAGACAATGGAAAATGTGAAAACATTACCTGTCCTAACTATTGTAAAGATATTCCGGCTGTAAAAAGAATTTTAAATGCCAGAGCTTATAGAGCACAAATAACTAGTTTTGGTTCATTTACTCCAACTACTTTTGCTACACCTTCTCCTACTGGTATTGGATTACCAACTACTTTTGCTACACCTCCTCCTACTGGCATTGGACTACCAACTACTTTTGCTACACCTCCTCCTACTGGTATTGGATTACCAACTACTTTTGCTACACCTCCTCCTACTGGTATTGGATTACCAACTACTTTTGCTACACCTCCTATTAGCACAACTTCTTCCATACCACCTGAATGTCAGTATTGTTTTGAAGTTGGAGGTATAAAAGAACCAGGAACAAAGACTTGCTTACAAGGACAAATAAAAAATCCAGGTACCGATGAATGTATAACTATTACTTGTCCTTTAAATCAATATCTTGATAACAACGGGATTTGCAGATGTAATATAGATGGTTCAGTAGCAACTAAATCTGGTGGATGTATTTCAACCATTGCAACTCCACCTCCTATTCCAAATCCATCCTCAACTCCAAGCTTATTCCCTACTCCAAATCCATCCTCAACTCCAAGCTTATTTCCTACTCCAAATCCATCCTCAACTCCAAGACTATTTCCTACTCCAAATCCATCCTCAACTCCAAGCTTATTTCCTACTCCAAATCCATCCTCAACTCCAAGACTATTTCCTACTCCAAATCCTTCCTCAACTCCAAGCTTATTACCAGTTCCAAGTCTTTAATATTAGCCCTAACTATACATTTGCCATTGTGAGTTTTTGATTCACTAGAAGCAGAATAAAAGAGCACAAGGGACATTTGTTTATTCTGTGATTATAGGGAAGCTATATTAACTGCCTCTTTTCTGTACACCAGAGAACACACCATATAAAAACACCCTGAAAAGGAAGTCTTATCCACTGTAAGATCGGGTCATTCATAATACCACCAAGTTGAATATTTTTAATTGCCATATAAATGTTTGCAGGAAAAACAGCTACGAGTAAAAGAACCAAACCAAAAGCAGCTTGCCGTGAATAACGAGGAATTAAAAGTCCTACAGCTCCAAGAATTTCAAAAAGACCACTTATGTAAACCATTATTTCTGGAAGAGGTATAAATGGCGGAACTATCTGAACGAATTTTTTTGTATGCGTAAAATGAAGTATTCCAACTATAGCAAACATTAAAGCTAAAACTATACGTATTTTTTGTCTTATTGATTTGAAATGATTTAGATTCAATCTCTTTTATTATATATTGGTCTCAATCGAGATCAAGCACAAATTTTTACTTTTCAGAAGAGCTTGAGTAACTACTCAGGTAGTCTGTATCATGTCACAATTCAGTCCAAGATCTATGCGATTTAATAAAGAGAGGCTTATCCAATTTACTTGGTAAGCCGAACAATTTATGGAAAGATGGCTCTGAGGAGCAACGTCACCACAAGAGCCACCTGAGTAATTACGAGCTTGATATAACTGCCCCGTTTATATTATTATTGTTATCAGTGTTTGAAAAAATATGTTATGAGGATTAAAACAATGAAAAAATTTAAAACTGTAAAATTATTAATTGCACTTCTTTTAATGTGTATACTTGTAAGCAGTTGTTGCTGTTTACAAAAACCCGGATGTTTTAGCTGTGCACATAAAAAACAATCATCGTGCTACAAAGACAAGGGCTCAAAATGTCCATTTGCAAGCTGCTTCATGAAAGCACCATGCTGTGCATTAAAAAACAAAGAAAATCTGTCCCTGACAACAGAGCAGGAAACTAAAATAAAAGATCTCTGCACAAAAACAAGAAAAGATTTTATACAGCTTAAAGCAAATGCTGAGACTATAGAAGTTGACATAAAAACAAAACTAATGGAAGACTACAATCTGGATACTAAAGCACTAAATAGTTTAATTGACAAAAAATTTGAACTTAAAAAACAAATGGTTAAATCACTTATTAACTCACACGTAACATTACTTTCATTACTTACCCCAGAACAAAAAGAAAAATTTAAAGAAGTGATGAATGAGTGTAAAAAAGGAAATTGCAATTGCAAAGGCAGCTGTAAGAGCTGTGATGACTGCTCTGATTGTTCAGACTGCTCAGAATGTTCTGATAGTGCTAATTAGTTAACTTTAGTTTTATAGATTCAGCTTATCTGAAGCTTGAAAAAAGAATTAATAACGATTTCTGTTTCCCCTAAAGCCACCACCGGAATTTCTATCATCTGTTTTTTCTTTTGCAATGCTAACATTAACAGCTCTTCCTTTTACTTCAGTTCCGTTGAGTGCATCAATTGCAGACTGTACACTGCCATCAGAACTCATCTCAACAAAACCAAACCCTCTAGAACGACCACTGTCTCTATCAAGAATTACTTTGGCTGAAAGTACTTCTCCATGTTGCTTGAAAAGATCTTCAAGATCAAAATCCGTAACCTCAAACGATAAATTACCAACAAATATTTTTTTTGACATTATTATTTTCCTCTTTTTTCAGGTACTTGAACACTTTCGAAAGAGGATAAAGAAAACTATTTTTAAATAACAACTTAATGCTCTTCTTAAGATCACAAACACCAATTTTTTTTACTAATCTGATAACCAGACTAAAGCAATATACCACAAAAACCTAAAGAGCATATGTATTTTGAGGGCTAACCTAGAGTAAATATCCTGTGTAGCTCTTCAGTTCTTTGCAATTGCTCTCATTCTAGGTCTGGATTTAGTTTATTAATTATGCCTTTGGTAATAAGCAATTAAATTGTTTGCGGTTATCACAGGTAATAAGATGAGTGTTATCACCATATATTCTTGGTGTTGTACAAAGTAGTTTTATGGCATCAAACATTGGAATTAGCTGAAAGCGGTTTGGGTATAAATCTAAAAGTAGTTTTCTATATTCCCTTCTTGTTGTAATTCCATATTGAAAAACGACTAGGCAGCGTTGTAGAGGATTTATTTAAAACGTTTTTAACTGTAGGATTCATCCAATTTATTCGGTGAACCCGATCCTACTATTAAGAATCGACAGAGGATAGGTTCAGCTTGTCTGAACCTATATAAATGAACTGGGCAGCGTCGTAGAGGATGTTAGAAATTTAATTAAGTCATACAAAGGCAAATTATTTATTCCGGATTATAGAGAAGAAGTTTAGTTACAGATATTTTTCTAACTCGTCTAAATCCATTTTTGCTTGTTTTAGTATATGAGCTAATGTTGATCTTTTAATAGGATTATGAGCAGGTACAGTTAACTTTAAAGTTTCATCATTACTGTGCTTGTGAAGTCTAATATGACTACCTTTTTGGCGAACCACAATCCATCCTGCTCTTTGAAGTGCTCTAATTACTTTAAAGAAGTTTAAGCTTGGGACTTTTCTCACAGAGAAATTTCTCTTATCACATTTTTGGTTTTATCAAAAATCCAATCATCATCAACAGGTTCTAAGTAAAGCTCAATAGCTTCTTGAATATTTTTAATGGCTTCTTCTTCTGAATCACCTTCACTAATACATCCTGGTAAAGATGGTACATGTGCTGTAAAACCACCTTCATCACTTTTTTCTAAAACAATTTTAAATTTCATTTTTTATTTAACTTCATGCTTCTTAATACAAATATTATATTCCCAAATTTAACTTTGAGTAAAATCAAGGTTGGTTAGAACTGTAAATCTTAAATATATAAGCTTTTTGAGTGATTTACTCACCAAAAAGCGCCGTTACTGAAAAGCGAGTTGAGCATTCGTGCGAAACGAGCGTGGTAAAAAACTGGGCAGGTGACGGGAGTTGAACCCGCGTATACCGGAACCACAACCCGGGGCCTTAACCACTTGGCGACACCTGCCATGTCAGAGAATTAGAAATTAAAAAATCAGGATCCAGAAAAACAAATTTATTATATCTTAGTTTTAGTGTAGAGACTCTGCAGGCACTTTTTCATCCATTAAGCTGTAATTTGTAATCGCCCCATCCTTAGCACTTCCAACCAGCTTTGCGTATTTAGCTAAAACACCTGATGTGTAGTTTGGCTTTCGTGGCTGCCAGGAAGATTTTCTCTTCTTTAATTCAGCATCACTTAAATCTATATTTAAGGTTCCGACTTCAGCATTGATTTCTATTATGTCTCCTTCCTGAATAAGTGCAATGGGTCCGCCTACATAGGCCTCAGGTGAAACATGCCCTATCATAAGACCACGTGTTCCACCGCTAAATCTTCCGTCAGTAATTAATGCACACTCAGTGCCTAGTCCCTGACCGTAAAGTGCTGCAGTTACTGAGAGCATTTCACGCATTCCAGGTCCGCCTTTTGGTCCTTCATATCTGATTACTGCTACATCACCAGGTTTAATTTTTTTATTTATAATTGCATGAAAACAATCCTGCTCACTGTTAAATATTTTTGCAGGACCTTTGTGAGAGAGTTTTTTTAATCCGGCTACTTTTATCACTGCACCGTCAGGAGCCAGATTTCCTTTTAAGATTTTTAAACCACCTGTTAGGGATAATGGCTTATTTGAAGATAACATGACATCTTGATTTTCTGGAAACTTTATATCCTTTAAATTTTCTTTCATTGTTTTTCCACTTACAGTTAAGCAGTCTCCATGAAGGAGTCCTGCATCTAATAAAGCTTTTAAAATAACTGGTACTCCGCCAATTCTATGAACATCATATGCTACATATTTACCGCCTGGTTTTAAATCCACGAAGTACGGTGTAGCATGAAAAATGTTTTCTATTTCTTCAATGGTAAACTTTATTCCTGCTTCATACGCCATTGCTGGAAGGTGCAATACTGCATTTGTAGAACCGCCAGTACATGCTACGATTCTGGCTGCATTTTCAAAAGCTTTTTTTGTCATTATGTCGCGTGGCTTAATTCCGTCTTTTAAAAGATTCATGATGACTTTACCGTAAATTTCGTGAATCTTAGTACGTTCAGGATCTATAGCCGGATATGAACTGCTTCCTGGAAGTGCAATCCCTATGGCTTCAGCTACACATGCCATAGTGTTTGCTGTAAATTGTCCGCCGCAGGAACCTGCACCAGGACATGCATTAGACTCAATTTCATAAAGCTCTTTATCTGAAATTGCACCTACATTGTGTTTTCCAACTGCTTCATAAACTTCTACCAGAGTTATATCCTTTCCATCATATTTTCCTGGCATGATGGTTCCACCATAAAGAAAAATCGATGGAAGATTTAAGCGTAACATTGCCATCATCATTCCTGGAAGACTTTTATCACACCCAGCTATTCCCACCAGCGCATCATAACAATGTGCATGCATCATAAGCTCTACTGAATCTGCAATTATTTCACGACTGACAAGAGATGCTTTCATACCTTCATGTCCCATTGCAATTCCATCGCTAACAGAAATAGTAGTAAATTCTCTTGGAGTGCCTCCGTTTTTAATAATGGATTTTTTAATATTTTCTGCCTGATCATGAAGAGTAATATTACAGGGCGTGGCTTCATTCCATGTACTGGCTACTCCGATAAAAGGCTGTCCGATTTCTTTGTCTTTTAATCCCATTGCCTTGAGCATTGCCCTGTGCGGTGCACGTTCTGGACCATTGGTAACAGTTTTACTTTGTTGTTTCAAGTCTTTTTCCATTATTTTACCTTTTGCTCATATACATATTATTACTCTAAATTATGTGATAATTATAGCTGATAGATGATAAATATAATGACAACTACAGAACAAAATCCAAATACGATTTACGAAGAAAATCTTCGTTTCTGGGATGAAGCCTGGACACGAGTAAGTAAACCACACAAAGAACTTCCAAAGCTGCCATACATTCATGAACTTACAAGAAAGCTAAAAAAATATCAGGTAAAAAGAGTTCTGGATCTTGGATGTGGCTCAGGATGGCTTTCTATCTTCATGTCCAAATATCATTTTGATGTTACAGGGATTGACACTGCAAAACCAGCTATTGAGCTGGGAAAGACATGGGCACAAGAAGACAACATAAATGTCAATTTATTAGTAGGTGATCTTTTGAATCTGCCATTTAAAGAAAATTCTTTTGATGCTGTGGTTTGTAACTCCGTACTGGAACATTTCAGATATGATCAGGCAAAAACTATTATAGATAAAGTACATAAAATACTTGCAGACAAAGGGTTTTTCTTCGGGTGCTTTGATGCAGTAGGTACAGGTAAAGGTGAGTATTTTGAATTAAACGATGGCACTCATGTTTATACCGATGCTATGCGAAAAGGAATGATGCTAAGAAATTATACTGATCAAGAATTAAAAGATCTTTTGTCAAATTTTGCTATTCTTTCTTTTGACAAAAATAATTATGGCAGTAGGTTAGTTTGGGCTAGGAAGAAATAATTAAAAAACCGGATTACACCAATTTCTGTAAGTTTTGTTTTTTCCTCTAACTACATCAAAATAAATATCCTGAAGTTTTTTACTAATTGATCCGATTTTTCCATTTCCAACTGGTCTATGATCAATCATAGTTATAGGACTTACTTGAGCACCTGTACCGCAGAAAAACACTTCATCACAGATATAAAGTTCTGTTCTATCTATTTCCCTTATTTCTACCTCAGCATTAAGTTCATTTTTAGCCAGATCAATTATGGTGTCTCTTGTAATGCCCTCTAAAATATTTGATGTTACAGGAGTGGTAATTAAAATACCGTTTCTTACCATAAATAAATTCATTGCACTGCCTTCTGAAACATGGCCATTCTGGCTAAGAACAATAGCATCATCAAACCCTGAAAGCAATGCATCTGTTTTTGCAAATGCAGTGTTAACATAACTTCCCTGGATTTTTCCCCTGGCTGGAATTGCATTATCATCGACTCTTGTCCAGCTACTAACACATACATGAAGCCCTTTTGAAATATCCACATATTCTCCCATAGGCAAAGTACATATGGAAAGAGCCGTTGGATTTGAACCATTTTTATTAATTAATGAAGGACCTACGATAATTCCTGATTTATAAACATTTGGTCTTATGTACATGTCACAGGTAGGTTTGTTTTTTTGCATTAATTCAATGGTGATTTTGCACAGTTCATCAATTGACTTATCCATTTCAAGTCTTAGAAGCCTTGCATTTCTGGATAATCTTTCATAATGTTCTTTCATGCGGAAAATATACATTTGTTTTTCATTTTCATTCCAGTAACCGCGAATGCCTTCAAAAATACCTGTTCCATACTGAAAAGCGTGGGTCATAATGTTTATATTTGCCTCACACAGAGGAATAAATTTTCCTCCAAAATATGCAATAGAATCCAGATCAATGCCTTCTTTAGCTGCCATTTTTTTCTCCAGAGTTTGTTTTGTCATAATGTTCAATTATATCAGGGATTTATCCATCAATCCTTTTTCTTTAGCGGCACACTGGCTACTTCACTTCTATCAAGAGAATCCAGAAGAACAAGCGTATATTTGTCGATTTTATCTGAAATTAAAAATGCCAGTGAGGCATTATATTCATCCATAGAATTAATTTGTTTTAAAGACTCAATCCCTGATAAAAGTAAGTCCGGGTGCAATTGTTCATTTTTACTTTTGTTTAATAATACAAAATTTGAAAGGCTAATGGGATTTCTTGAATTGTTTTTAATCGTAAACTTCAAAAGAATATATCCACCATATAATTTACTATGTTCATGAAGTATTTGATTTATCGATAAATCAATTTCTTCTTTCTTTACAGCAGGGAAAAAACGAAAACCTTTGTATTCTGTTTCCCCACTCTTTTTTGCATTTACAGTTTTGGGCAGGTCAGAAAAAAAATAAAGATCACTTTTTAAAACAATTGGAATATTAATATTGTTTGCAATCACTGGGATTTTACCTTTTCTTCTTACTGAACCTATAACCCCTGCGCCTGCTCCAACACCTGTAGAAGCTAAAAGACTAATGCCATGACTACCTATTGCTAGAGGTATTCCACCATACTGTATACCTCCAATAAAACCATTTACACTTCCATAAGCCACTAAAGCAGAATCATAACTTAAAATATCTGCAATTTTTTTATATGATTTTACTGTATCAGTACTGACTGCTGCAAAAAGAGGCAACCTGTCGCCAAGAGGTGTAATAAGTTCATTAAATTCAATTTCAAATGCTCCATCTCTTCCAAAATTTTGTGGAGCCTTCACACCAGTAATTGTTCCTTCTATTCTGCTTCCTTTTGGTATGTAAGACCCATCCCCAATTAAAATATCTTCATTAATAAAACCTGCTACTTTATCTCCTTCCTGACTAAAATAAAAATTTAATGGCGTACTTAAATTAAGTTCAATAATTTTCCCTTTTTCAATTACTGCTGAAATTCCGCCTTTTAATAAAGTTTGGGAATTTACTTTTATTACAAACAAATTCGAAATAAATATAAAAGCTATAGCAAAGATATAAATGTAATGTAAGCACTTTTTCATAATCCTTTAATATTGAACTATAAAACCATATAGATTAATGGTTTATTTCTCGTTAAACTCCCATTAATCATTAAAAAACAGTGGAATATTTATCAATTCTCTTTGCTATTCCCCAATATGTAATGCCATACATTTTGTAAAAAATATGCATTATTCAGTATGCAAGATGGGATCTAATTGGTTTAATTATCATCTTAGGGATAGGTAATTTATATAAGGAGCAAAAAAAAGAATGTTAAACAAAACAAAATTACTTGCACTAACACTGATCTTATCAGTTTTAATTCCAACAGCTGCTTTAGCAGATGAAGCAAGCTCAGGATGCAAAAAAGTAGATCCAATTCTTGGATGGACAATTGGTTTGCCATTCAAAGCAGTTGGCGCTACATTAAGCAGCGCAACTGGTTTACTTGTAGGCACAACAACAGGACTTGTTCGTGGTGCAAAAAAAGGAACAAAAGCAGTTGCAGGAGCATTAGGTGATGAAAATGGAGCAGCAGAAACATTAGCAGGTATTGCATTTGGTGCCGCTCCTGGTGCAGCAGTACATGGACTAGCTGGTGGGTTACTCTGGGCTGGAAAAGGTTTTGTAAAAGGATGGGACAAACCATTTTCATGTGCAAGCCTACACTCAGCATTAGAAGGTATTCCTGACGCTATTGAATGGACTTCTGACGGTGCTTCAAAAGCATTTTCTAGCTAATCTCTAGCTTAAGGAAATTAGCCTTAAAGATATAATAAAAGCCGGTGCGTAAAAGCAGCCGGCTTTTTATTTATGTATTACTTTCCAGCCGTTCTGAAGTGTTATAAATAAAAATGAATTCACCCTAAGAGGATTTGTCCGGTTTATCCGGCAAATCTGATCAAGCTAGAAGGAGTGATCAATGGAAGCCCGAGCTTGTCGAGGGCTACAAAAAAAATGAGTTATCAAACAAATCAGAAATTGGTTTTTATAGTTACTTGCATTATAGGACTTCTATTTGGAATATTTTTGGCCTTGCCCTCAGTAAACAGGCTGCTTGGTATGCCTGATTTAAACAATATCACTGAATATGAACCAATAAGTTCTATAGAAGTTTATGACTACAAAGATAACTTTGTAGGTTTTTTACAGGGAGTTGAAGATAGAAAGGTTATCCCTCTCAGTGAAATATCTCCTTACTTAAAAAGAGCCGTATTAGCTATTGAAGACAAAAGTTTTTATGAACATTTTGGAATTGATCCAATAGCCATTTTTAGAGCATTTTTTGTAAACCTGCAAGCTGGATATATTGTTGAAGGTGGAAGCACAATAACTCAGCAGCTAGTGAAAAATCTTTTAATTCCAGAAAAAGAGAGAGGCAGAACTTTCACAAGAAAGTTTAAAGAACTACTTCTTGCTCTTGAACTGGAAAGAAAAATCAACAAAGATAAAATACTTGAATTGTATTTAAATCAAGTGTTCTGGGGTAATCGTGCATTCGGGGTGCAAAGAGCAGCACAAAGATATTTTAATAAAGCTGCATCTGAACTTACTTTAGCTGAATCAGCCTATCTGGCAGGGTTATTAAATGCTCCAAGCCAGCTTTCAATGGATAGAAAGGCTGCAGATGGAAGAAAAAGATTGGTGTTATCCAAAATGTTGGAGTTTGGTTACATTACTCACAAACAATATAAATCCGCTCTAAAAGAAGATTTGCGGTTTGCATCGGCACCGGGACAGTTTGAACTTTTTCCATATTATTTTTCATATATTCTTGAGCTTCTTAAAGAAAGATTTAATATAGAGCAATTAAAAGAAAAGGGGTACAAAATTTACACGGGTCTTGATCCTGATGCACAATTACTGGCTGAACATATTTTAAATGAAGAAATTAAAAATGCACCTTATGGAGTCACTCAGTTTGCTCTGGCAGCAGTTGATGTAAAAACAGGACAGGTAAGAGCTCTTGTAGGCGGGGTGGGAGATTTCTGGAAAAATCAGTGGAATAGAGCCACGAACCCTCATACAATAGGTTCAGCATTTAAACCCTTTGTTTATTTAACTGCATTTGAAAAAGGAATTGTCGATCCTGATACAAAAATAAAAGATTCCAAGGTTGAAATTGAAGATGGAGATATGATCTGGACACCCAAAAACTTCGATGGCAAGTATTGGGGAAACACTACTATCAGGGAAGCTCTTACTTTTTCAAGAAATCTTCCTGCCGTAAAAGTTGCCAGAGAAGTAGGCATGCAAAAAGTTGTTGAAATCGCAAAAGCATGTGGAATTGAAACACCATTAGAACCAAATTTATCTCTTGCTCTTGGAAGTGATGCAATTACTCCACTTGAAGCAGCAGCCAGCTATGCAACATTTTCCCGCGGAGGAATTTATATAAAACCGATTGTTATTAGAAGGATTGAGGAACCAAAAAAAAGAATTATTGAAAACAATATTCCTGTTCCACAAAGAGCAGCCTCTTCATATGCAACAGCAACTCTTGTCAGTATTCTTCAGGATGTAGTAAAAAAAGGTACAGGAACACTTGCAAGGCTTGAAGATAGACCGGTAGCAGGTAAAACAGGCACCTCCGATAAATCCAGAGATGTATGGTTCATTGGATTTACACCGGATATTTCAATTGCAATCTGGGGAGGAAACGATCACAATAAACCAATTCACGGAAGATGGGTTACTGGTGGAGCAATTGTTGCAAAGGTATGGAAAAAATTTGCCACAGAATATTATAAAAATAAGGATATACCGCCGGGAAAATTTCCTGATGAGCCTGATACGAAAGAATTATTAGTTGATCCATTGACAGGTCTGCTTGCAACTCCATATACCGTTCACCCTGTTAAAAAACGTTTTTTCCGGGGAACTGAGCCAACAGAATTTGCACCCATACCATTTGGGGCTAAAAGATTCAGACCTTTTACAAAATTTTTATACGGTCCGTTTATTCATCCTAAAAATACGTTTACTGAAAAGCTTAAAAAAAATCAGTTTCAAGACGAAGAATCTTCAGATGATAAAGCAAAGATTTTAAATGAAAGTGAAGATGAAATAATCAATAAAGCAAAAAAACATTTGAATCTTATTGATCCAGCTGAAGAAGAAAAGCCACAAACCATTACAAAACAGGAAGAAAAAGAAGATTCTACATCAGAATCTGAACCTCCAATTCCAGAAGAAGATAAAAGAAAACAGGAAATGCATGAAATAAGAACAAAAATAGAAGAAAGGCTTCAGAGAAAAAGAGAATCAAAAAAAGAAAGATTAGAACGTGAACTGGAAGAAGAGACAGATAATTCAGGTGATGATGAGAATGACACAGGACCATAAAAACGAGACAGCGAAACAACGAGATGGCGAAATGCAAAGTGGCTATGAATTAGTCTATGGAAAAAATCCTGTACTTGAAGTTATTGAAAACAGCAATTTACAGGTAAATAAAATCTGGCTGAGTGACAGCTTAAGTGATCACAGTTTAAGAAAGAGGATTATTTCATTTGCACAAGAAAAAAAGATTCCATATTTTATTTCTCCGAACAAAAAACTCAGCAGCCTTACTAACAATCAAAATCATCAGGGTTTAGTTTTAAGCATTTCTCCGATTAAATATTTATCAGTTACTGAAGTAATTGAATATGCAAATAAAAATAAGACAAAAGTCATTTTAGTTGCGCATGAAATAGAGGATCCACATAATCTTGGTGCAATGATTAGAACCTTTGTAGCAGGTGGCTGTACAGGAGTAATTCTTACAGGCAGACACAATGTAAGCATTAACTCAACAATTATTAAAACAAGCAGCGGTGCATTATTTCAGACAAAATTTGCAAGAGCAACTAATTGTATAAATGTTTTAAACGAATTAAAAGAAAATGATTTCTGGATAGTAGGCACTGACATAAACAGTGAATTAAAAACAATATATGAAACGGATTTCCCTGACAAAGTTGCTATTTTAATTGGTAATGAACATGAAGGTTTAGGACAACTAATTAAAAAAAATTGTGACTTTCTCCTAAGGATTCCTATTGGTGAAAAAATTGATTCTTTAAATGCATCAGTAGCCTTTGGAATTGTCTTATTTGAGTATTTGAGACAAAAGCAGTTTAAGTTATAAATCAATTTTTATAATAATTTCAAGTGTGATCCACATCACAATAAAGACATATTACTCTTAACATTTTTACACTTTCTTCATAATCTATAATTAATTTATTCTAATGAATAAGAAAAAAAACGTGCAATCTGCTAGCCTATAAAAGGTAAATGAATCAATCATGATTTTATGAATACAGCACACGTAACATTAGTAGGCGCAGGATTTCCAACAACCACAGCACATGTAAGTCCAAATGACACAATGGTTGCACGTAGTGGTAAAACAGTCATAGAAAAACGATTACGTCCCGCATCAAATACACCTGTTCAAAGAAGCTCAAGTCCAATACTAAATGCACCCAGTAGAAATAATTCTCCAAATCTGGTAATTGAAAAACCTTTTATTGATCATTTAGAAACCGAAAGACTAGCCCTTATTGCAAAACAAAAACTAATTCATGCTCCATATGCATATGAAAGATCACCGGATGAAGACAGAGGGTATGTATTTAAAGATCATGATAGAGCCGCAGAAGCACTAGAAATTGGTAACCGGATTTCAAGAATTGAAGATCAATTAGAACTATTACATGAACCACCACCACCAGATTTTAAAGGTTTATTTAAAAACCTTCCTGTAATAAGGGTTAAAAAAGTAAGAAGAGATCAAGAGACGAAAATAGAGAAATGGTTTTATCTGGGACCAATGCTAGACATTGAAGACAATAAAAAAACAGGTCATGGATTTATAAATATTCTCGATGTAGATGGAAAGAAAGGATTAAATTTTTATTTCCGTGAAGAAAGAAATGGTAAGCCACTAGAACTTACAACCGGGCAAACTTTAGAAGATGCAGCTAGAGGTTTTAAAGGTCCTGATTTATCAAACCTCACAAAAGTTACCTTTAAAGGAAAAGGCGGAGATACAAGAACCTGGGCAATTTTAGGAAGTATGAATGGTAAACATACCCTCATTAGAAAAAACAGCACAGGAAGATTTGTAATTAAAAGAGATATTGATGTTAATTCCTATTTGCAGAACGGAACAGCTACAATTAATCGTCCTGTCTCTCAAAAAACAACTGCTTCATCAGTTACTACTAACAATGCCAAGCTTGTCAAGAGTTCACCAGCAACCCAGTCAGTAAAATCAGTTTCTGCTCCATTGCCACAAAAAGTTCAACGACCAGTAAATAGAAATCCAGTTATAATACCCAACTCAATTATAACTCAACCTTCACGAACTCAAGGTTTCTTTAAAGGAATACTTACTGCTGCACTGACTATAGCATCAACATGGATTGACAAACTGACTGGTTAAATATAATTATTTTATTGTTCTTGATTTAATTTCTGCTCCATCATCCAAACTATACCCTAATTCCTTCATAATAGGTTCTATCATTGGATAAGTATTTTTTATAATATCCACATTCTTTTTCCATTTATCTTTTTTAGGCTTAGTAACAAAATTAACCATTGGAGGATTTTTAGAGATGTTTCTAAGTTCACTTGAAAACGGGATATTAATAAAATCACAAATCTTCTTTACTGTTTCATATGTATTCTCTGAAAGATCTTCATACCTTACAGTAATTTTTCTTTTTTCTTCAATAGATTTTAATCCTTCCAATGCTGCTTTATTTGAACTTACCCACTGAAATGCACAAACTTCCTCAAGAGATCTAGAAGTAAAATCTTTCCAGTCCGGCGGTAAAACATATTTCCAGGCTTTACCCCCTTTATCACTATATCCTTTTATGTTTAATTGAACGTCACCAACCTGTCCTCTTATATATCTTCCTGGAAGTTGCCAGCCTTCTATTAATGAGTTAATGTTTGATCGTCCATCTCGTTTTAAAAAAATAAACTTGCAGTCATCAAAAAGTTTATTTATAAATGAAATCCGGAAACAGTTTTTAGGAGTCTTTTCTATAATTCTATATTCTCTTGCGAAAAGATTTTTATAAAAGAGGTTGACACTGGTTATAAGATCAACTACTGTATTTAATTCTTTTTTCTTTAATAAATACTCTCTTGTAATATATCCAAAATTATAGGTATTTAATGAATGCTTATGAAACTCATTTAATAGAATTGTTTTAGTTTCTTCATCTAAGTCTCTTTCAGTTAAAACTTCATCTTTAAATTCTTTTTGTGTTATCCGATAAAACTTATTCCATATATCCTCGCTTTCTCTATACAATGACCACAAATAAGAACTTGTACTGAGAATCCTAAAAAGCAGGCTTGTTCCAGAACGCGGACAGCCAATAATAATCACAGGTTTTTTAATTTTAAGCATTTCTATATAATCCTACTTAATGCTACACTCTTCACTAAACTGTTTATGAAGTAAGATTTTATCCGATTCATTCGGTAAAATTTGAATGACATAACAGTAAGCCACTAAAAAGTGCACTTTGCAAAGCCGGTTTTGAGAGCGAAGCAAAAAAACCGGCGGTAAGTAAAAACCTTTTAACCTTGTCTTAATAGCTAAAAGAGCATAGATAAGAGCTATATTAACATTAAACATATTTAATCTAGAATTTGAAGCCATTTATAAAACTAGTAAAAAACTACTGTCAAAATACAGACACCTTTATCCTTTTATATTCAAGAGGAAACAAATGGAAAACAATTTACCAATACAAGAAAATCAGCTTCAAATTGATTCAATGGAGCTTTTAACAAGGTTTTTAATTCAATGCAAAGAAGATCTTCAAAAGAACGAAGATAAAGCATTAATCATAAATTGCTGTGCAGATCTGGTTACTGCAGCTTACTACTATCGAAAATACCCAAATGTCAATGATTTCATAAATAAATATCTAAAAAACAGTACTGATTATTTTCACATACAATGGGTCAGAACAACATGGGCATCTTTTATCAAAATGTCAGAAGAAGAAATCTGCAATCTTGTTATAAATCAAATTTCTACTGTTGCTAATTCAGACAAATAGAAATAATATAATAAAAGATCTATGAAAGGTTACTGCCTAGCTGATATGACACTTCTAAGTAAACTACTTATAAAGTAAGATTTTATCCGATTTATTCGGTAAAATCTGAATGACGTGACAAGAAGCTGTAGAGGCGAGGTAACCTCGCCTCTACAGCAAAGCCTGACAAGCGAAGAATGAGCAAGGAAGGCGGTAGGCAGAAATTATGAAAGAATCTCTTTCCAGAAAGCTCTCTTTTGGTATCTTTTATTTACTATCAAGCTCAGTTCTTTCTCTTGGTTTAAATGTAATAACTGTAGGATTTGTTGCTAGATCTCTTGGAGTTGAGGGGTTTGGATTATATTCAACCATTTATTCTTTTGTTGGCTTGTTTCAGTTTTTAACTGATTTTGGTTTAAATAAAACCCTTTTAAAGTTTGGTTCAACAGATAAGACAAAAGCCCAGATAAGTTTTGGCAATGCATTGTTTTTAAAGACTGTTTTAATCATTCCAACTATTTTTCTCATTACATTTTTTGGATTTTTATCAGGATATAGAAATGAACGAATTATTATCCTTGAACTTTTTACTTTAAGTTTAATTTTTGACAGCTTTGCAACAGTGTTTAGTTCTATCAGAAGAATACTCGGAAGTTTTAAACTAATATCCTTTTTCAGAGTACTCAAAACTGCAATTAACCTTGGAATTATTTACATTGTACTTAATATAAATAATTCGGTTTTAAATCTTGCTTTTGCTTTAACCCTTTTAAGCTTTGTTATCTTTTTAATATCTCTTACAAATACAATAATTTTATTAAAGCCCAAACTCCGCTTAAGTTTAATCAGAGATTTTTTCAAGGATTCTTTAATATTCAGTTTAAGTGATTTCTTTTTAAATGTTTATGAAAAGATAAGCACCGTGTTGCTTTCATTTTCATACGACATGCATACTGTAGGTATTTATAGTGCTGCTGTAAAATTTACAAGAATTGCAAATCTGCTTCCAAACCAGGTAAAGTTTGCTCTTTTACCAACCATGTATCGCATCCTTGACAGTGAAAGGAAAGAAGCATTTGAACCTGATAGGCAAAAATCTAAAAAGGTTTTTATGATTCTCATAAAATATATGGCTGTTTTTGCTACTCCTCTTTCCATGCTTATATACTTTTTTTCAGAACCAATAATTCACATAGTATTTGGAAAGAGATATGATCTATCTATACCCCTGGTACAACTATTCAGCATATTTATTTATCTGCGTTTTATTGAAACACCATTTTCTCTTTTTTATATAGCACTGCATAAGCATAAAAACATGGTTTATCTTCAGGGTGCCACAAGTTTTATAAATGTAGTTTTGAATCTGATTTTAATTCCACAATTTTCAATATTTGGAGCATGCTATTCAACTCTAATCAGTGAGTCATTTCTAGCATTTATGTTTATAATGATAGGGAGAAAATATAAAATCTGGAGATTAAAAAGTATATTTGAAGTATTATGGAAACCTACATTAGCCGGTATTATAAGCCTTACATTCAGTAGTATTCTTTTAAAAGACAGAAATATTTTTCTACAATCATTTATTTTTATGATTATTTACATCATATTTTTATTCATACTTAAACTATTTAACAAAAACGACAAAGAGCTTTTTATTAAAATTTTTGCAAATGTCAAAACATAATACTTGATGCTATTATACTTATCTGGATGACATTAACTAAATACCAATTTAAAAAACCTCAAAGATTACCTGCATGGCTTAAAAGAGATGTGCTATTAAATAATTCTACAAGAAAAGTTCATGCTCTCATACAAGAATTTAATTTAAATACAGTATGTCAAAGTGCTCGTTGCCCAAATAAAAATGAATGTTTTTCAAATGGCACTGCTACATTTATGATTTTAGGAAATACCTGTACAAGAGGTTGTACATTTTGCAGCGTTCCAAAAGGAAAGCCTGTTAATTTACTCGATTACGAGGAACCAGAAAATGTAGCAAAAGCAGCAAAAATACTTGGACTTAAGCATGTTGTGGTTACTTCAGTTAATAGAGATGATTTACCGGATCAGGGTGCAAATCATTTTGCAAAAACAATTTGTGAGCTAAGAAAAGAAATAGCAGGTATTACAGTAGAAGTTCTTACTCCTGATTTTCGTGGAGATAAAGATTGCATAAAAAAAGTTACGGATGCCAGACCTGATATTTATAACCATAATCTTGAAACTGTACTAAGGCTATATAAAGAAGTAAGACCCGGTGCAATTTACACAAGATCGCTTGAGCTTATAAAATTTGTAAAGGAAGCTAACTCTGGAATAATTACAAAATCCGGTATTATGCTTGGTCTTGGTGAAGAAAAGAACGAAGTCATAAATGTAATGAAAGATTTGTTTACTTATAAATGCGATTATCTGACATTAGGACAATATATGCAACCTACAAGAGACAGTTATCCAGTCTTCAGATATCTTTATCCTGAGGAATTTACTGAGTTAAAACGAATTGCTTTAGAAATCGGATTTAAAAAAGTATTTAGCGGTGCATTAGTGAGGAGCTCTTATCACGCAAGAGAGTTCTATGAAGGATAGTTGCCATATTAAAGAGTTGGAGAGACGCTCCGACGGAGCGTCTGTACTCGTATCATGCGAAAGAATTTTATGAAGAATAATATGAAATTTTGTAAGCAATTATATTTATCACTGATTTTAATCTTGTCATTATCTGGTCTTGGTATAACTGTTACCCAGAGAGCCTTTGATACAGATACATCAGGAAAAGAACAATCTTCTCAAAATGAAAACTTAAATGCTAATAATGACGAATATAAAAATGATTTATCTCAGAAGGAAAAAAACTGCATTGCACAAGTTGTAAAAATCATTTCAGATTTTGAAGAAGAACTTCCCGGCGGAAATAAACAACGCTCTCAGCAACTATTACTTAAATTATTAACCGGAATAAATAAAAACAAGGAAAGAGTTGCATTAAATGTAATTCCTGACAATCCTGCATTTTCCATAACAGGAGAAGTAGGCAAAAAATATTTAGTTGCTGAAATAGATAATGGTGAAAAAAATGATATGGAAGATTATTTTCTCATTGATTATTATAGAGAGCCTTACATCTGGTACCTTACAGCTTCATTTTTATTACTTTTAATTATTATTGGTGGGCTAAAAGGAATTAGAACAATAATTTCTCTCTTAATTACAGTAGCTTTAATAGCATTTCTTTTAATTCCATCTATTATAAAAGGAGTAAATCCTCTTTTAAGTGCAATAGTTATATCTTTTCTTTCAACTGCTATTACCATGGTATTTGTAGCTGGACTAAACTTTAAATCTATGGCAAGTACCCTTGGAACAGTAATAGGTGTAAGTATTAGTGGTGTAATTGCTACACTTGTTATAAAAACAGCTTCACTAACAGGACTTGCAAGCAGTGAAGCAATGATCCTCTGGGGAAATCAGTCATATCAACTTAATTTTAAAGGATTGCTTGCAGCAGGAATGATAGTTTCATGTCTTGGAGCAATTATGGATGTTTCCATTTCAATAGCAAGTGCAATTCAGGAAATAAAAATAGCAAATCCAAATTATTTATTAAAAGATCTTTTTAATTCAGGAATGAACGTAGGAAAAGACATAATGGGTACAATGACAAGTACACTTGTTCTGGCTTATACAGGAATGGCTCTACCATTACTTTTATTAATAAGTCATGAAAAAAATCCGGCAAAGTTTTTAAATCTTGAACTTGTAGTATCTGAAATTACAGCAGCAGTTGCAGGCAGCATTGGATTAATAATTGCAGTACCAGCAACAGCTTTGATAATGAGCTGGTTGATACAAAAAAAGACTTCGTAAGAATGAAAAACCAAATCAACAAAAAAGATCCTGCTGATGTTCTTGATTACAAAGAAAAGATAGCAAAGATTTATTTTGTTAGACATGGGCAAACTAAAGCAAACAAGCTTCATCTACTTTTTGGGCACCTGGACTGGGACCTGACTAAAGAAGGGATTAAACAGGCAAGGTTAGCAGCTAGTAAGTTAACCAGTAAAGGTAAGATAGATTATATTATTTCAAGCCCATTAAAACGTGCAAAACATACTGCAAAAATCATTGCCAGGTCCATTGTAAGGGTAGGTCTTGCGCCTACCCCAAAAATAATAATTGATAAAAATCTAATTGAAAAATCTGAAGGTATATGGGAGGGAAAAAGTTTCTGGGATGTAAGGCAAGAAGATCCAATAAATTATTTAAAATGGATAAAAGATCCTTTTAACAATAAACCTCCAAAAGGTGAGTCAGTAAATAATTTAAATAAAAGAGTTAAAAGTTTTCATAAAACTGTTTTACAAAAATATCTGGGTAAAAATATTATTGTCGTAAGTCACTCAGGACCCATACGATTATTTATTTTAAACTTGCTTGGTGTAAATATTCGAAAGTTCTGGTATCTAAAAACTGAATGTGGTTCAATAATAGAAGTGCATGTAAGTAAAAAACATGCATTGATCAAACTCTAGCTATCGCAAATAGTTAAGTGGATTCTGCGGTCTTCCATTTTTTCTTACTTCAAAATGCAAGTGAGGTCCCGTGGAATAACCTGTCTGTCCTTCATAACCCACAATGTCTCCTTTAGATATACTTTTTCCTCTTCCAACACTTCCTCTACTTAAATGAGCATATAAAGTAGAATAGTTCATTCCATGATCAACAATTACTACCTTTCCATATCCACCATACCAACCATTAAAAATTACTCTGCCGCTGTCTGAGGCCATAATGGCTGTACCATAAGGTGCAGCCAAATCAACCCCACTATGAAAACTGACAACCTTAAAAATAGGGTGGCGCCTCATTCCAAATGGAGAAGTCAAACGCCCCATAATAGGATAAGAAAATACTCCACTTCCAGGCATTTCTAAACTTCCAAAAGAATCTACACCAACCAATCTGTTTATATCTGCAATCAGTTGCTGAGATTCTCTCTCCAGCTGCCTTTCAGCCTGCTCAAAATATACTCTTTCTGTTCTAAGTCTTGAGACTAAATTAGACTGAACTGCATGCTCTTTTGCAATTTTTCTTTTCTGGTACTCAATCTCACTAACAATACCTGCAATTTTAATTTTTTGTATTGCAAGTTTATCTTTAAAGCCTTCAATTTTTTTTGACTCTGTTTGAAGCTGCTCAAGCAATGATTTATCCTGCGCAACTAAAAGTTTCTGGTAATAAAGGGCATCAAGAAAATCTGTCAGTGTTGGGGTTCTTAAAAGAACTTCAAGCATTCTCAATCTTTGCCCCTGATAAATTTGTCTTATTCTCTCTGCTGAATCAGTTTTTAAGCCTGAATAATTTTCCTTAACCTGTAATAATTTGGTTTCAGTATTATCAAGATCATATTGTGTATCCGAAAGCTTATTTTTATTTTTTCGTAATTGTTCCTGTGTCAGATACAATTTTCTTTGAATCTCAGTAAGTTTACCTACAGCAACCTTTTCCTTTTTTTTTGTTTCTTCAATCCTCTTTTTAAAGTATTCGGTTTTTTCTTCTATTTCTCTTAATGCTCTAGCTTTGGGAGAACTATGTTTTCTCTTGCTTACATTAGCTAATGCAAAAGGAGCAGATGAAAATATAATCAAAAAACAAAGCAGTAATCTAATTTTGCAGATTAATTTCATAGTTTATTAAAACTTTAAGGCTTTTGATGAACAAAAACAAAAAATATTGGCACAACCGAAACCATTACAAATGCAATAAGCATGATAATTACAAACAAGCGAGAATTATTTCTGAAAAAATCCATCATATATTTTTTATTTTATCATTTATAGCAGATAAATCCTTTTATATGCAAGTGCATTATTTTTCCTGTTTCTTTGTTACCATACATTTTGCTTTTTCTCTTAATGCGTATAACTCATCTCTTAACGTTGCTGCTCTTTCAAAATCAAGTAATAGTGCTGCTGATTTCATTTGTCCTTCTATTTTCTTTAAGATTTTGGGTAGTTCTTTCATATCAAGATTTTCATAAGCTAATTGTTCAGCTGCTATTTCTTCAACATCTTTGCCTGCTCTAAGTGATTCAAGCAAAGGATTTGAATGTCCTTTAATAATTGTTTTGGGGATTATGTTATGTGCTTTATTATGTTCAACTTGTAATTTTCTTCTTCTATCCGTCTCGTCAATTGCTTTTCTCATTGAATCAGTTACCTTATCAGCATATAAAATAACTTTACCTGCGCTATTTCTTGCAGCACGACCTATCATCTGAATTAAAGATCTTTGAGCTCTTAAAAAACCTTCTTTATCCGCATCCATAACGCAAACCAGCGAAACCTCAGGTAAATCCAGTCCTTCTCTTAAAAGATTTACACCAACAAGTACATCAAACTCACCCAGCCTCAAGTCTCTGAGAATTTCAATTCTGTCAAGTGCAACAATTTCACTGTGCAGCCATCTTACTTTTATATTTGAACCAGCAAGATATGCAGTTAAATCTTCTGCCATCCTTTTTGTAAGAGTAGAAATTAAAACTCTTTCTTTCTTTTCTACTCTGAATCTAATTTCAGAAATAAGATCTTCAATTTGATCCTTTGTAGGTTTAATTTCAATTTCAGGATCAATTAAACCTGTTGGTCTTACAACCTGCTCAACAGTTTTTTCACTTATTTTTAGTTCATAATCACCTGGCGTAGCACTTACAAAAATAACCTGACCTACTCTTGACCAGAATTCATCAGATTTTAAAGGCCTGTTGTCACGAGCACATGGTAACCTAAATCCATAATCAATCAATGTGTTTTTTCTTGACTGATCACCATGATACATACCACCAATCTGTGGAACTGTTACATGTGATTCATCAATAACACAGAGCCATCCATCTGTTCCATATTTCCTGTTAAAGTAATCTATCAAAACTTTTGGGGGCTCGCCGGGATTTCTCCCTTCAAGAATACGTGAATAGTTTTCAACGCCTGTACAATAACCAACTTCACGCAACATTTCAAGATCAAATTTAGTTCTCTGCCAGAGCCTTGCAGCTTCAACATCTTTTCCCTGAGATTTTAATTCATCATATCTTTCCTTAAGTTCTTCATTAATCTGTTCACATGCAGCTTCAATAGTATCTTCATTTGCCACATAGTGTTTTGCAGGATAAATATTTATTTCATTAATTGTTGATTTAATTTCACCCGTAAGAGGATCTACTACTGAAAGTTTTTCTATTTCATCTCCAAAAAATTCTACTTTTAAAATATTTTCATCATAAATGGGAAAGATATCCAGAATTTCCCCGCGCACACGAAATTTTCCTCTTGTAAAATCTATATCATTTCTCCCATAGTGAATATTAACCAGATTACGGACAAGAGCATCACGTTCAATATGCTGTCCTTTTTTTATATTAATAGCAGATTCATAATAAAGTTCAGGAACACCAAGACCATAAATGCAGCTTACTGACGCCACTACAAGCACATCATCTCTTTCAAATAATGACCTTGTCGTAGAGTGCCTTAACCTGTCTATTTCATCATTTACACTTGCTACTTTTTCAATATATGTATCTGTATGAGGAATATAAGATTCTGGCTGATAATAATCATAGTAACTAATAAAATATTCAACTGCATTGTCACTAAAAAAATCTCTAAACTCGTTACACAGCTGTGCTGCAAGAGTTTTATTATGTGCAATTATCAATGCTGGTTTATTAAGCTTTGCTACTACATTTGCAATTGTAAAGGTCTTCCCAGATCCAGTCACACCAAGAAGCACCTGGTGACGTAATCCATTTGTAATCCCATCTATAAGCTCATTAATTGCTTTTGGCTGATCACCTGCCGGTTCAAAAGGTGCAATTACTTTAAATTTATTTGGAGTAATGTTTGACATACATGCCGTAGCGACGGGATTAAACGTACTTCTACATTGTAATATATTAATATGCCTGTTGAAAAAGAAATCGCTGATACCAGACTTAGAGAAGATTTAAAGAAAGTTTGTAACTTGGCCTATCAAAAGGGCTTACTTTCTGGCAATGAGGGTAATTTCAGTTTAAAAATAAATGATAATCTGATTTTAGTAACTCCAAGAAACAGTCACAAAGGAACTATTGAAACTACTGATTTTGTAACAGTTGATATTAATGGAAATGTAATTTCAAACGGAAATAAACAACCCACTACAGAACTTGCTTTGCACCTGGAAGCTTACAAAAAAAGACCAAACATAAAAGCAGTTGTGCATGCACATCCTCCCACGGCTGTATCATTTAGCGTGGCTGGCCTTGATCTAAACATGCCTGCAATTCCTGAAATAATTGTTTTACTGGGAAAAGTTCCTACTGTACCTTACCGGGAGCCCGGAACAGATAAGCTTGCAGAACTTGCTGGAGCATATCTTGAAAAACATGATGCAGTAATTCTTGATCATCATGGTGCTGTTACTATTGGAAGTAATATTTTTAATGCTTATTGCAAAATGGAGTCACTAGAACATGCAGCAAAAATAATGTATTCTGCACACACTCTTGGTGACATAAAACTTCTTGACGAAACCTACGTAGATGAACTTATAAAACAAAGACACAGTACCTACGGAAAAGAAGTTGAATTAAGAGAAGGAACAAAATTATTTCAAACGACAAAAGACATATTCAAAATCAAGAATATGTTTAAAAAGCTTACAGAAAGTAATTCACCTGTATTTCAAAGAGTTTTAAACCTCATAAATGAGCTTTTACTGGTTACAATTTCAAGAACTACTTATGCACAAAAATTATCCAGTGACGAAAAAGAGCAACTGGCAAAGGAATTAACTACATCATTCTTAAGCATGATTCTGGGAAAATTTACAAGAAAGTAAAGGCAGGTGTAAAGGCGGGTTTAAAACCCATCTCGACAACCTCAACAGGCTGTAATAAATTCTGGTTTTAACAAGTCTATTTGATAAAATCAAAATCATAAATTATGGCAATAGATCAAACAAAAGAAAATATTTTACAAAAAGATTTTGAGAATATTTTTATTGCAAAAAATGAATTTGTTTCTTCTCAATTAAGTGATCTTTATTTACTAACTGTAAACCATAAAACAGCACCCGTAGCAATTAGAGAAAAATTTGCAATTCCTGAATATAAACTTTCAGAAGCTATTCAAAGTTTAAAAACCTATAAGTCTATAAAATCTTTTCTTATTTTAAGTACTTGCAACCGTACAGAAATATACTTTAAAACTGATCATTACCAGGATGCACTTACTGACATTTACAGCTTTTTAAATAGTTATCTGGGGCTTGAGCAAAAAATTGCAAAAGAATACAGCATAATTTTAAATAACGAAAAAATTATAAATCATGCTTTTAAAGTTGCATCCGGACTTGACAGTCTTGTACTTGGAGAAAGTCAGGTACTGTCACAAGTAAAGGTTGCTTATACAGCAGCTCAAAAAGAATTAACTCTTGGAAACACTCTTGAGGTCTTATTTCAAGAAATAATAAAAACAGCAAAACAAATTCACAAAAATACAAATCTTTCAAAAAACTGTCAGTCCATAAGTTCTGCAGCTATTGATCTGGCAAATAAAGTCTGCGGCCCATTGAAAACAAAACAAATTATGGTACTAGGTGCAGGAAAAATGACTGAGCTTGCACTTGAACACATTTTGAAGCTTGGCGGTTCTAAAGAAACAGTTGTTTTAAATAGATCTCCCCATAGAGTTATAGAGTTTTCAGATAAATACAAAATTGATTCTTCTGTTCCATTTGAAAATGTTTATAACGCTATGAATGATGTAGATATAGTAATAACTGCAACAGGAGCCCCGCACTTTATTTTATTTGCTGACCAGTTTAAAAGTCTAAGAAATGATCCTGAAAAGTCTTTATTTATCTTTGACATTTCAATGCCAAGAAATGTTGATTCTGAATTTGCCAAACTACCGAATATAAAACTTATGGACATTGATAGCTTGCAACTTATTTACAATCAAACTACTCATACAAATAACGAAGATTTAAAACAGGCAGAATTAATAATTTCAAACAACATAAGAGATTTTTATAAACAAATTTCAAGAGATGTTGTTTTCTCTCTCATAAAGGATTTAAGGGATAAAATTGAAAAGATAAGATTAAACAAACTCGAACAATTTACAGATGGAAAAAGTACATTTACCTTTGAAGAAATTGACTATATAACTAAAAATTTGGTTAACACTATTCTTCACACTCCTATTAACTCATTAAAAAACTCAAGTGCTTATGGTACAGAAAATGAAAAAATTGAAACTTTAAGAGAGTTATTTAATTTATAAAAAACAAATTTACAATCGGCACTCGTTCAAGTAAATTAGCCCTATGGCAGGCAAATCATATAAAAAAAGGACTACAAAAACTTTTTTCTAAACTTGAAATCAACATAAAAGAAATAAAAACAAAAGGAGATCATATAACTGATGTAGCCCTCTCAAAAATAGGAGGGAAAGGACTTTTTACAAAAGAAATTGAAGATGCACTTTTAACCAATGAGATTGACCTGGCTGTGCACAGTTTAAAAGATTTACCGACAAAACTACCTGATGGTTTAAAAATTGGCTCGGTATTAAAAAGAGAAAAGCCTCATGATATCCTGATTTCTAAATCAAAGATTGGTTTTAAAGACTTACCCAAAAACTCAAAAGTAGGGACATCCAGCTTAAGAAGAATTTCACAACTCAAAGCAATTAGAAATGATCTGATTTACATAGATCTTCGAGGAAATCTCGACACTAGGATTAAAAAGCTTGATGAAGGACAATATGATGCTATAGTTCTTGCTTATGCTGGGGTTAAAAGACTTGGATTTGAAGAAAGAATTACTGAGCATTTTGATCCTGAGATAATCTTACCTGCTGTTGGTCAGGGAGCATTAGCAATTGAAATAAGAGAAGATGATTCTGAAACTAAAGAATTAATTTTAAATTTAAATGACAAAGAAAGTTATTTTATATCAATTGCAGAAAGAGCATTTTTAGCCACCCTGCAGGGTGGCTGCCAGGTACCAATAGGAGCTTATTCGAAAATTGCAGGAAATGAAATTATGTTATTTGGAGTAATTGCAAGTTTAGATGGAAAAAAGTTAGTAAAAGATAAAATGTCAGGTAAAATAGAAATTAATAGCTGTAGAAATCTTGGGGTTAGTCTTGCAAAATCGTTATTACAAAATGACGGGAGAGAAATTTTGCGTGAAATTAATTTAGAGACGCCCCGGTGGGACATCTCCACAGGCGTGTAATAATATTTCTTGTGAATAAAAATAATTCAATCGTTTATATAACAGGTGCAGGTCCTGGAGATCCGGATCTTCTGACATTAAAGGCCAAAGAAATTATCGAAAAAGCAAATGTTATTGCTTATGACAATCTCGTTTCAAAAGAAATTTTAGAATTAGCATTATATTTAAATCCTGATGTAAAGATTGTTTATGTAGGAAAAATTGGCGGAGAGCATGAAAAATCAATTTCACAAAATCAAATAAACAAATTGTTGTTAGAACTTTCAAAAGAATATAAAATAATTTGTCGTCTTAAAGGCGGAGATCCAAACATATTTGGGAGAGGCGCTGAAGAAGCAATTTCTTTAAAGGAAAATAATGTTAATTTTGAAATTATACCGGGAGTTTCAAGTATTACAGCAGTTCCAGCATATAGCGGAATACCGCTTACTCACAGAGACTGCACAAGTTCATTTACAGTACTGACAGCACATGAAGATCCTGATAATCCAGATAGCACTATTAGGTGGGAAACCTTTGATGCCATCAATAATACATTGATATTACTAATGGGTACAAAAAATCTTCCTAGAATTATCGACAAGCTTATTTCGTTTGGACGATCCGCGGATACTCCACTTGCAATAATTTACTGGGGGACAACAAGCAATCAAAAAACTTTTATTACTACATTAAAAAATGCCGTTAAGGACTTAAGTAAGACTTCTATTAAAGCTCCTTCTGTAATTGTCATTGGGGAAGTTGTAAAATACAGAGATGCTTTAAACTGGTTTGAAACCAAGCCTTTATTTGGAAAGAAAATATTAGTTACCAGATCTTATGAACAATCTTTTTCATTTGTAAAAAACCTCATAAAATCAGGAGCAAAACCCATTAGCTGCCCAATAGTTAACTATAAAATTGAAGAAAAAGAAATCTACAATAAAAACATAATTAATAATCTGTCTTCATTTGACTGGATATTTTTCACAAGCCAGAATTCTGTCAGATTCTTTTTTGAAATATTGAGAAACAATTATTATGATTCCAGGGCACTGGCAAAATTACAAATTGCAGCAGTAGGTTATAAAACAAAACTTGAACTTGACAAATACAATATTAAAGCAGATTTTGTCCCAAAAAGATTTTCTTTTAATGATCTAATTGATGAATTGAACGAAATAACTAATCTTAAAAATAAAAAGATTTTACATCCAACTCAATTAGAGATATACCACGGTATCTCTCAAGAAAATATCACTCACTGGCATATCTACAAAGCTGATTTTGTTAAAGCTCTAGATAAAGGAATGATTAATGAAATAAAAGAAGGAATAGATATAATTACTTTTTTTAGTTCAAATACTGCTACACATTTTTCAAACCTTCTTAAGGTTCATAACCTTCAAGAGAACTTAAAGAATTCATTAATTGCAACTATTGGAGAAGAAACAGCAAAAACATGTAAAGAATTATTTGGGAAAATTGATATAATTGCAGATCCATTTACAGAAGAAGGTTTAATTGAAAGCATGGAAAGGTATTTCAAATGCAATGTCATTCCCGCGAAAGCGGGAATCCAGTAGAATATTTGATGTCAATCTCTGGATTCCCAATCAAGTTGGGAATGACATTAAAAAGTAAATAAACTATGCAAAGCATTAATATAAAATCTCGTTCGAGACGCCTTCGTAAAAACGCGATTGTAAGAGGTCTTGTACAGGAAACTGTATTATCTCCAGCAAATTTTATTGCACCTGTTTTTATTCATGAAGGAAGAGAATCCCAGATAAAAATAAATTCAATGCCAGGCATATACCAGTTTTCATTAGATGGAGCTTTAAAACATATTGAAGAATTACAAACAAATAAAATTAAATCCGTTATTTTATTTGGAATACCCAATACTAAAGACAATCAGGCAAAATCAGCATGGTCTCAGTCAGGAATAATTCAAAAAGCAAATAAAAAAATAAAAGAAAATTTTCCTGATATTCTTCTAATAAATGACACATGTCTCTGTGAGTATATGGATCATGGGCACTGCGGTATAGTCATGGAAAATAAAATACTAAATGATCCTACGCTTGACATTCTTCAGAAAACTGCACTGTCACAAGCTGAAAGTGGAGCAGATATTATTGCACCATCAGGAATGATGGATGGCATGGTTTCTTTTATCAGGGAAGCACTTGATAATAATGGGTTTCAGGATACTGCGATAATGAGTTATGCAGTAAAATATGCAAGTGCTTTTTACGGACCATTCCGTGAAGCAGCAGAGTCCACTCCACAATTCGGAGACAGAAAATCATATCAAATGAATCCAGCCAATAAGCGTGAAGCTATAAGAGAAGCATTACAAGATGAAACAGAAGGTGCAGATATTATTATGGTGAAGCCAGCCCTTCCCTACCTCGATATAATTTCAGCCATAAAAGAAAAAGTTAATCTGCCAATTGCTGCTTATAATGTCTCCGGGGAATATGCAATGGTAAAAGCAGCTAGCCAAAACGGATGGCTTGATGAAGAAAAGGTGATTCTTGAAATACTCACAGGTATTAAAAGAGCAGGTGCAGATATAATAATCAGCTATTTTGCTAAAGATGTTTTAAATATAATAAACTCTTGCCAAGCTTAAAAAAGTTTTATCATTTTGTGTAACCCTCGGTTACGACTTTATAAAAGATGTACATATTCAACAATTGATTTTCACAATAGCTGTTTTGTACTATAACATCATGGTTACAGAAGTACAAAAATACAGAGCGCAGTTCTTTCAAATACTGGGATTGGCATGCTTAACACCAATCGGAAGGATTTTTCTAAGTATTCCTAATATCTCTTTAAAAGATTTCAATGTAAAATTCTTAATTTACTGTATAGCTTCAGTTCTTCTGATTTACTTAGGTATAATATTAATCGTAAGAGGAATTGAAGTACTAGAAGGTTATAAATAAAATGGATCCAGTAATTTGTTTTATGTTTATTATTTTTTTCGTAATACTGTCTGCTATTTGGATAATATGGGTTAAAATTGGAAATTACAAGTCTCCTCATGAAAAGAAATTGAAATAACTATGTGCCCAAATTGTGTATTAAATCAAGCAGGAATAGGTGGAGGTTATTACGGTGCCGGCGCCATCTGCATAATATTTGCAATTGTAGCCTTGGGTTTATATCTCTGGGGTAAGAAATCAGGTGAATTTACAGGTGATTCGGAAGAAGCAAAATATTCAGTATTTGAAGATAAGAAATAAATTATTTTTTATATTATTCTCATTTTTTTTAAGTATACCTTTCGTTGGTTCAGCTATTTCACAAGATTCAAATCCATTTCTCAATACTAAAAGACTAAAAGATAGTTTATATGCTTCAGGTAAAAGATCAATACTAATAGTATTTGACGCAAGCAGGAGCATGGAAGAAAAAATAAACGGTGAAACTAAAATTCATATTGCAAAAAGAGTTTTAGAAGATGTATTGTTAAAAGCTGCACCAGAAATTAATCTTGGACTCAGAGTTTATGGATCTTCTAAACCCACGAACAATATAAACTTTGACTGTAATGATTCGAGATTATTGATTTTGCCAGGTACAAATAATAGAAGAGCAATAATTTCAGAAATATATAAAATACTCCCTCAGGGTTTTACACCCATTACTTTTTCCCTAACACAGGCTATTCAGGATTTAGCTCCATATAATGGAGAAAAATCAATAATCCTTATCAGCGATGGGCTAGAAACCTGTGGTAGCGACCCATGTGAGCTTGCAGCTTCACTTAAAGAATCGCAAATAGATTTAAAAATTGATGTCGTGGGTTTTGGCGTTAAAGACGACTGGGAAGCACAACAACAATTAAAATGCATTGCACTAAATACTAATGGAAAATATATTTCGGCTGAAAGTGATGAAGATCTTACAAGAGGACTTACTGAAAGTATAAACAAATCTGTTTCAGGAAGAATTATTACAATGATTAGTAAACCCATAGAAGTAAAAAGCGAGGAAACGGAAGGTTATGAAAATCTACCTAAAATTGAATCTGAAAAAGTAAATTTGAAAAGAAAACGCTAAGAATATTGTCTTGGTTCTAAAATCACAAATGAATGTGTTTCTCTTGGATGATTGTAGGCAGTTATTCTTTCAAGTTCTACAATGCTGCCTGTCTCTTGAAAAATCGTCTCATAAATGTCGCTTGAATAAACTTTTTCATGCAGGGTATCTAAATCTTCTAAATCACAGTCAACCAGTACTGTCCTGCCCTTTTCAAGAAAATAAATTACAAGAGGGAGAAAGAGTTCTTTGAAATATTCTTCTGTTCGTCCGTTTAAATTTATAACAACTTCATTACATTTTTTCCCTCTTTCTACAAAAAGTCCAAGAGTACTCCGATTCATCAATCCAGGTTTTTTACGCACTTGAACTATACCTGATTCTTCAGCAGTATTTTCTATATCTCTTAAATCCCATAATATTGAGTCATCCACTTCAATTACCCTGGCACTCATATATTTATTTCCTTCTGGAATAAAATCTGGAGCATTAACGTCTTCCTGTCTCAGCATTGTAAAATACTCATCTACATCACCAGAATCAGCAACTGGAACAAATGAACCTCTTCTCTTATTAACTTCATCAGACGTTTCGTTAGAATCATATAATTCACTAAAAACCACATAAATCTGCTTAGTCCCAAACAAATCAAACATTGATTTTCTTATTTTTCTAATACCAGAATCTATTTTTATTTTTCTTAAGTGTGGTTGTCTTTCCCAGTCATCTATTCTGTCCATATCCATATTTTGTATTCTTTTAAGCATGCCAGGCAACATTAGTTCACTCATAATAAATTTTGTCCGGAAACTCTCCGGACCACAGTTAACTTCAACATCCTTGCCCAAATGATGAATTGTATCAGAGACTTCGCTGGCAAAAGTATCAGTGTAAATTACTTCAGTATTTTTTAATTCTATGGTATTAGTTGAGCTTCCTTTGGTAACAATAAAAACTCCACGCGGTGTAATTACTTCTCTAATCCGATTAGGTTTAGGTATAAATGTTTTTAGCCCAAAAGAAATAGGTTCAATATCAATCATAATTTTGTTGAATTAAAAATTATTATAGCTTATTCAGACCAGACTAACCTATTTCAATTTTATAATCTTCAATTACAGGATTAGCTAATAATCTATTACACATCTCTTTGACTTGATTTGTTGCTTCATTCTCAGATTTAGCATTAATTTTAAATACTATTTCTTTACCAATTTTTAAATCTTGTATCTCTTTATATCCAAGAGATTGAAGTGCTTTTTCAACAGTCTGACCCTGAGGATCTAAAATATCAGCTTTTGGTAAAACCTGAACTCTAACAGAATATTGTTTGTTATTTTTTTCTCGCCCATTTGTTGGTTCGCTGCTTCGTCCTTTACATCCTTCTTTAACACGCTTAAGCATCTCCTGATAAGCACCCTCTACATTTCCAAGATCTTGCCTAAATCTGTCTTTGTCTAATTTTTCATTTGTTTTTGCATCCCAGAATCTAAAATTATCCGGTGAAAGTTCATCTGCTAAAAGCAAATTACTATCTTTATCAATTCCATATTCTAATTTAAAATCTATTACTTTAATACCTACATTTAAGAAAAACTCTTTTAATATTTCATTTATCTTAAGTGTCAATTCTGTAATTATGTCTAATGTTTTATTGTCAGCAACTTCCAGAGCATTAATAATATAAGCTCTGGTCAAAAGTGGATCCCCAAGCTCATCATTTTTATAACTAAACTCTACAATTGGTGACTTAAGAACTTTCCCTTCTTTTATTCCAAGCCTTTTACAAAGGCTCCCTGCTGCAATGTTTCGAACTATCACTTCAAGCGGAATGATTTTTACTCTTTTAACAAGAAGTTCATTTTCAGAAATTTGTTTTATAAGATGCGTTTTAATTCCATTTTGTTCAAGTAAATTAAATAAAAGTGTTGATATGGTTGCATTGACTTTGCCTTTATTTTGAATTTCACCTTTTTTCTGAGCATTAAATGCTGTAGCACTGTCTCTAAAATAGGCCCGGAGCACATTTGGGTCATCTGTTTCAAAAATATCCTTGGCTTTTCCTATGTAAATTGGGTTTTGAGATACTGTTGGCATGTGAATATTGTAACTTACCTGTCATTCCCGCGAAAGCGGGAATCCAGGTTATGCGATATCGGCAATTTTCTGGATTCCCATTTTCATGGGAATGACAATTAACGATCCACATCCGGCAGTATGACATCCAGGCTACTAAAAATTGCAACTGTATCAGCTACAGGATGTCCTTTAATTAAATCAGGAAGAATTGAAACATTGTTAAATGAAGGTGCTCGCCATTTAATTCTATAAGGTACAGAGCTTCCATCAGCTATTAGATGAACTCCTAATTGTCCTCTTGGAGATTCAACTGTACAATAAGCTTCACCTGGTCCACATTTATAACCCATTGGAACATTTTTTCCTTTTGCAAGCACCATTAAATCTTCTGGCTTATAAACAGAATTTTCTCCGCTTGTTAACTGTGCTCTGTTTTTTTCAAGATCTTCTGTATCTTCTCCAGGAAGTTTATCTATTGCCTGTGCGACAATTTTTGCAGATTGCCTGAGCTCTTCAATTCTGCATTTGTATCTTGCAAAAACATCAGAGGCAGTTGAAGTTGGTACATCAAAATCAAATTGATCATAAACTGAATAAGGTTTATACTTTCTTAAATCAAGATTTACACCGGATGCTCTTAAGCTTGGTCCAGTTACACCCCGATTTAGCCCAAGTTCAGGATGCATGTATCCAATATTTTTTGTTCTGACTAAAAAAATTGGATTATTTGTAGCAATAGCTTCATACTCATCTACATATTTTAAAAAGTCAGTTGTAATCCATTTTTTTACTTTTTTTGTCCAGCCTTTTGGAAGGTCTTTAAATACTCCTCCAATTCTAATGTAATTAAACATCATTCTTTGACCAGAAACTTCTTCTAAAAATGACAGAATTGTTTCCCTGTCGCGAAAAGTATAAAAAGGAAATCCCATCATTGCTCCTAAATCCAGCATAAAAATACCAAGCCAGAGTAAATGTGAAATTATTCTGTTTAGCTCTGAACAAATAACTCTTATATATTCTGCTCTAAGAGGGACTTTAATACCTGCAATTTTTTCAACTGCCATAATATAAGCATGACTGTCAGACATCCCTGCTAAATAATCAACACGATCCACAAGTGCCTGATACTGAACATATGTTCTATTTTGTCCAAGCCATTCCATACCTCTGTGCAAATAACCTATTACAGGCTCGCAGTCTTTAACTATTTCACCATCAAGTCTTAAAATAAGCCTAAGTACACCGTGGGTTGATGGGTGCTGTGGACCCATATTAATAACCATTTCATCGGTTTTAAAATTTCTTTCTGGCTGATTTAAATCTTTAACTATTGACATTGATAAATTGTTTTATTCTTAATTTCTCTATCTTACAAAGATTAACAGTGCTATTTTAACAATTATTCTCTAATTTTTTATTAAAGTCAGGACTTATACAAAGCTGTTAATTTTAGGCTAATCAAGCGTTATTCAAATTGGTTAATTAATCCTTTCATGTTAGACTTTTTGTAATTAGTATAAATAAACTATTTAAGGTGAAGCAATAAAAAATATAAATGACTTCAGTAAGAGCTAGTAATACTTATAGAGATACATTCCCAGATGTAGAAGTTGTTGTCCGAAGAAATACGCCTTCTACAAATCATCCAAATGGCACACATCTAACTGACTCAGCTCTAAGACCACAATTAGTTAAATCTGTATCAGGACTATATCCAAGAGATTCTAATGAAGATCTTTTATTAAAAATCGATTCAATCTGGAGAGAAGATAAATTATTCACAAGAAGCAGTAGTCCCGAAGATAATTTTTATTATGAATATTTAAGCGATTTACAACAAATCGTTGAAACAAATAAAAGTGAGTTTTCTTCGCTTTTAGAACCAGTTAAGAAAAAAAGGCCCTTTGTTAGAGAATTTACAGAGCTATGCAATAACACATATTTAAATGCATTTCAAAGAGCATTTTGTGCTACTCAGGCATTAGAACTGGCACTTTTAGGCGCAAATCCAACCGGTGTTTTACGAAGCATAAATAAAGCTAATGGTTGGGATGGCACAAAAGGATTTAGAAACGAACTTTTAGCAGGATGGTTCTTAGCTAAATTTATTTATCAACTATCACCAAGTAAACAATTTAAATTTGTGCATTCTGAATTGTTACACACAATTCATGGATATTCTAATCCTAAGAAAAAAGAAAAGGTGGCAAATAAAGTAGAAATAGTTACAAATCAAGAAATAAAGGACACAAATGACAAAGAGAAGGTTACCAAACTACCACAACCATTAGATCGTGAAGTGGACATTACTACTGCTGATTCTTTAGTCTCAGTGAAAACCAGCGGTAATCACTATGCTGAACAAATCTGCAATTTATTTTTTATGGTTGCTGATAATCGGGGTATCAATGGTTCTAATCTTAAAAATAAAATCAATAAACTAATCCTAATAAAAACAGCAGAAAAGCCTGAACAGCTTTTACCAAATTACAAAGACCGACCAGAATACTGGGAATTGAAAGATAAAATAATCGCCGATGTAAGAAGAAAAGTTGAAGAGCTTTACCCACTGGAATCCCAGGAAGTTAGCTTCAAAGATTGTTATAACAGACTTATTTCAAAGCATGGAATAGATCTTTATTACTTACCACCAGTAGAATCAATTGTCGAAGAAAAAGACTGTGTGCGAGAATTACGGGATTGGATTGATGAAAACTATAGAGCTCTTGATAAAATTACAAACATGTCTCGCATAGCATAAAAAAAAATTCTTATGTTTTAGGATTGCTTAAAGTTTTTTCAGCAAGCTCAGTTTCAGTAATAGGATGCGGTCCATTTAAAGCATCTGCCGGTGGTATGTAATCTTTTCTAAGCGGATAGCCTTCCCAGTTATCAGGATTTAAAATTCTTTTTAAATTAGGATGGCCTGTAAAAATTACTCCCATCATGTCATATGCTTCTCTTTCATACCAGTCTGCTGTAGACCACAAATGGCTTACCGTGGGAAGCATTGGATTATTTTTTGGAACAGTAACTTTTATACGTAAGGATTTTTTAGTTTTGGTTGAATGCAGCGTATATGCGATTTGAAAACCTTTTTTTAAATCCAATGAAGTAATTAGTATTAAAAAATCAAAACTTATTTCTTTAGAATCTTTTAAAGTCTGACAGGAATTAACCAGATCTTTAGTTTCAAGCTCCAGCATTTCAACACCATCAGCATCATTTCCAAGCGGTGTAGAGTTTATACCTTTACTTTTTAAGAAGTTACTAAATTCTCCAGGCAAAGATGGAGGAGGAATTTGTACTTGTGTTTGTTCTGTGGACATATTATTTTTTGGGCAGACACATAGGTCAGCCCCTACACTATTTTTTCTGCTATATGACCTTTCTCTTCTTGGCCTTTTCCTTCTTCAAACCGATACGGCAATCCGGTAAGTTCATCTACATACACAACTGGATGATGATCCTTTGCATATCTTCTGCGTGAAGCCAGAGATTCATTTCTGATTTTTCTCTGTAAAATCATAAGACCGTGTAATAAACCTTCTGGTCTTGGGGGACATCCCGGCACATAAACATCTACAGGAATTATTCTGTCAACTCCCTGAACCACACAATATGAATCATGAAACATGCCACCTGTAATGGTACATGCACCCATTGCAATTACATATTTTGGTTCAGGCATTTGTTCATAGAGTCTAATCAAAGCTGGTGCCATTTTCCTAGTTATGGTTCCTGCCGTAATAATTAAATCTGCCTGTCTTGGAGTAGCTCTAAACACTTCAGAACCAAACCTTGAAATATCAAATTTACTCATACCAGTAGACATCATTTCTATAGCGCAGCACGATGTTCCAAAAGTCAGTGGCCAGACCGAATTAGAACGCGCCCAGTTATAAATGACATCAAGAAAACCTGAAAGGGCTGTAACAATTACATTTCCTTTTAAATCTTCTGGGACTGGTTTAGATGGTAGTTTTATTTTTGGTTCCATTTAATCGAACTCCAATACACCTTTTCTCCAAGCATAAAATAAACCTAAAACTAAGATAAAAACAAATATAAAAGCCTCAACAATTAAAAATACTCTGTTTATTGCTATATCAAAAATCACAGCCCACGGGACAAGAAAAACAAACTCAACATCAAAAACAATAAACATGAGTGCAAATAAATAATATTTAATATCAAATTGAATCACGGTATTATGAAAAACCTTCATTCCACATTCATAGGATTCGGTTTTAACCTGTGTAGGATTATTAATCCCAAAGATTCTTTGAATAGTCAGTGAAAGTGCAAGTAATGTAGCACCAAGAACAAAACCAACTACGGTAAAAATTATTATTTGAAAAAGCTGGGAGGACATCAGTAGTATTTATAGCATATTAAGTGTTAGTCTCCTCCAAATATCCTTCCTACATCTCCAAGAGGACCTGAACGTGTGTTACCGCCACTAACTACAGACTGAAATCTTGACCATGGCATAGACTGCAAAATCACTTTACCAGGTCCAGTCAATGTAGATAAAAACAAACCCTCGCCTCCAAAAATTGCAGTTTTTATACTTTTTATAAATCTCACGTCATATTTAACCCTGTCTTCAAATGCAACTATACACCCTGTATCTACCTGAATTGTTTCAGATTCTGAAAGTACTTTTTCTATAGCCATACCACCACAATTTATAAAAACTTTTCCTGTACCAGTAAATTTTTCCAGCACAAAACCTTCTCCACCAAAAAAACCTACTTTAAATTTTTTCACAAAGCTAATATTGATTCCAACATTTCCAAAGGCAAATAAAAAACTGTTTTTTTGCGCCTGCCAGATATTATCATTTCTAACATCTAGTTCAATAATCGTTCCCGGATATGGTGGCGCAAATGCAATTTTGCATTTTTCTGATTTTGCTCTAAAAACAGGCAGCATAAATGACTCACCTAAAAACATTCTTTTTAGTCCGCCAACCCAGCCACCGGGCATTCTTAAATCCATATCCACATTGCCTTCCATAAAAAACATACTTCCGGCATCTGCCTGCACAAACTCACCAGGTTCTAGCTCAACCATTGCTACTTGCATATCATTTCCTAAGATTTCACATTTCATTTTGTTGTGTATTCTTTTACCAGTTCATCATTTAAAAACAATTTTGCACTTATTACATTGTTTTCAGAAGCAGGATTTTTTGAAGTTACCTCAATAAGTTTATCAATATCATCATCAGTAATTTGTGATTCATAAACATCAAGCCATGTATTGTTTTTATCAAGAAATATAATCTTATATTTCTTTAATTTTATGTCTGAAACAGGTTTTATTCTAAAGACCAGAGTAGGATATACATACTCTCCGATTTTTGCCATTTTTAGATTGGCATTTAATATTTTATATTTTGCATTTAAGTTCATTATTTTATTCAAAACTGATGCTTTTCTGACATTATCTTTTAGATCATTTAACAATAATTCAATCTTTCCCAGATACTCTTCTTTTTTTACCTGTTCTTTAGTCATAAGTGCTTCATCTTTTAAAAGATTTGCATAAGCAATTTTATAATTTTCATTTTCCGGGTCAAGCTGTATTGCTTCTTCAAACTGGTTTTGAGCTTGATCTAGTTTTCCAATATCAGCATAAAGTAAAGCTTCCTGGAAATTTGTTTCTGCATTTTTTCCGATCAGTTTTGCCTTGTTTAATATATTTATAGCTTCATCAAAATCTTTTTTAGCTTTTAATCCATTGACAATTTCAAAATATCTTGGCAGTAGTAATGCTTTTAAACTTTCCTTTAATTCAGTTTCACGCAGCGCATATGCAATATTATATGCTTTCTCCCAGAGCAAAACAGATTTTTCCGGTAAAACTTCTCCTATAGAAATATAATTTTCAACGATCTTTTTTGAAATCTCATCTTCATTATGATTTTCCAGATATTTATATGCAAACGATCTACTCAGCTTCACATTTCCGACTCTGTGATTTGCTCTTGATATGTCAACAAGAAAATTCTGTAATTCTTTACTGCTTTTTAAGGTATTTATTGTATCTTTTAATAGAAGAGTTTTATTTGCCTGTTCAGTTTCCCCAAGATGCAAATATCCTCTTGCAAGTAAAAAGTTTAATTTCGAATTAGTCGGGTATTTTTTTACTCCTTCTTCCACAATTTTTACAGCTTTTGCAACTTTACCGCTCTCTAGCAATGCTGTCCCTTCTAAAACATATTTATAGGGGGTAGTTAACCAAAACAACATTACACCTGTAATAATAAGAATAAGACCAAAAATAAATACAGTTTTTCTCATAAATATAAAGTTTTTTAGGATTCATCTCAAAAGATAACAGAGTCTAATATTTATTTTATTATTCAAAAAAACAAAATATACGATAGATATTGTACACTCATTTAATACAGCGTAATGAGGTAGTAGCTCAATGGCAAACAATTCTGGAAAAGTTTTTGTACTTACCGGTCCTTCAGGTGTAGGAAAAGGAACTGTGGTAGAACAGGTTTTAAAGAAAGTTAAAAATATTTATCTTTCAGTTTCAGCGACCACCAGAGAAAAAAGAGAAGGCGAAAAAGAAGGTATTAATTATTTTTATAAGACAAAGGATGTTTTTAAAAAAATGATTGAGGCGGGAGAATTTCTGGAGTGGGCTGAATTTGCCGGGGATTGTTATGGAACTCCAAAATTTTCTGCAAATAATTATCTGTCATGCGGCAAAGATATACTTCTTGAAATTGAGATACAAGGAGCAAAACAAATTAAAGAAAAATGTCCAGATGCAGTCTTGATTTTTCTGGCCCCGCCTTATTTTGAAGCTCTTGAAGAAAGGCTTATAAAAAGACACACAGAATCAATTGAAAAAGTTAAAGTAAGAATCAAGAAAGCCAAGGAAGAAATGAAACAGGTTAAGTTATTTCATTATTTAGTGATAAATGATAAGCTGGACGAGGCTGTAGAAAATGTAATTAGTATTATCCAGGCAGAACGTTGTAAAATAAAATAGTGTTTAATAAAATCAAAAGAGGACAATAAAAAATGTCAATGAACAAAATTTTAAGTGATTTATTAGAAGAAGCAGCTAACAGATATGATCTGGTATTAAAGGTTGCAAAACTTGCAAAACAAATAAAAGAAGAAACAAAAGAACAAGAAGGTACTACAAATCCCGTTATTCAGGCTCTTCAAGAAATTGCAGCACAAAGAGATGGCACATTACTTGTAGATTAATAGATGGTGCAAAATACTCAGTAATGGCAAAACAATCTAAAAATATAATCTTAGGTATTAGTGCAGGAATAGCAGCATACAGGATGTACGATCTTGTCGGTGAATTAAAAAAATGTGGGCATAACGTATCCGTGGTTTTAACAAAAGATGCAAAATACTTTGTAAGCGAACTCCCCTTAAAAGTTTTATCTTCAAATCCTGTTTACTGTGAATTATTTTCACCAGAACTTCAATCAAAACCTATCCATATAGAGCTTGCTGATAATGCAGATTTAATTCTGGTTTCTCCTGCTACCGCAGATATTATTGCAAAGATGGCAAATGGCATATGTGATGAACTAATTACAAGTATTCTTCTTGCAGCTAAAGTACCTGTTTATGTTGCACCTGCTATGAACACAAACATGTGGGAACACTTCACTACACAAAAAAACATTGAAACACTTGTAACAAAGCTTGGATACAATATTATCCCTCCTGAAGAAGGAGATCTGGCCTGCGGTTATACAGGAGTCGGGCATATTGCTTCAAATGAAAAAATCATAAGAACAATTTTAGGTGGTGACTCCGAATTAAAACCGCTCAGTGGTAAAAAGGTTCTTGTTACTGCAGGCGGAACTAAAGAAGCCATAGACCCTGTACGTTTTATAGGAAATCGCAGCTCAGGGAAAATGGGCATAGCAATTGCTGATATGGCTTACAGTATGGGTGCTGAGGTAGTACTTGTTTCAACAATTTCATGCGAAAGAAATTATCAAGTAATTGAAGTGGAATCAGCACAGGAAATGCAGGAAGTAATTGAAGCAGAATTTGATAAATCAGATGCTTTGATAATGGCTGCAGCTGTCAGCGATTTTAGACCCATTACAACCTCAAAACAAAAAATTAAAAAGAAAAATGAGGATATTATTCTTGAACTTACAAGAAATCCTGATATTTTAGAAATACTTGGAAGAACAAAACGTGAGAAACAAATTATAATTGGCTTTTCGGCAGAATCAGAAAATCTTGAAAAAAACGCAAAGGAAAAATTAGAAAAGAAAAAAATTGACATGATTGTGGCAAATGACATAACAGTTCCTGATATTGGCTTTGAATCTGATGAAAATGCAGTTATTATACTGACCAGAGAAGGGAAAAAAGAAATTCTGCACAGGCAGCCAAAAATTCAAATAGCAAAGCATATCTGTAATAAACTTGTGGAGCTTCTTGAAAACATAAAAGAGGCTAAAAAGACATGAAGAAATTTATACTTTTGACATTATCAATTACACTTCTTTCATTCTCCCTCACTACTATAAAAGAAACTATTGGTAAAGATAGTAACAGTAAACAAGAAGAACAAAAAGATACAGAGGATTTAAGCAAAAAAAAAATAAAGAAAATTAAGTCAGCTGATGTAGATAAAGAAGATAAAAAAGAAGAAAAAAAGATTAAGATAAATGAAAGCGAATTTAAGCCTGTGCTTCTTGGAGCACTTCTTGAAAATCCACAGGATTTTATAGGAAAGAAAATAAAATTCAGAGGCAAGTTTAGCTCCTTTACTACACTTGCACTGGACTATGAGCCAGCATTAAGAAAGTCAAAGGATTATATTTCACTGTGTATTTTCAGACCAGACAGTAAAATACCTCTTTCAGAACTAAAACTTGCTTATCCTGTTAAAGAAGCAAAAGAAAATCCCGTCATAAGAGAGCTTGATGAAGGTGATTTAGTAGAAATTTATGCTGAGGTATTCAGCTCTGCTCTGGATGAACCTTGGGCAGATATTTTATCTATTAAAATGCTGGAGCACAAAAAGCAAACTGAAAAAGCAGAAGAAAAAGCTGCAAGCGGCAAAAACAAAAAGGGTAAAAAGGATTCAAAGTAAATAATGAATTAAAGTTATTTTGTGGTAGCATCAAAGCAGAAAAAATTGAGCGAAGAAAAACAAAATCAAATCTTTAACGAAATTATAAATAAAACCCGGGGCATTACAGGTATAGATGTCCTTTATTTCCTTGATAGCAATTTTCAGATATTAAAAGAACATAAATTATCTAATACAAGCAATTATCTGACACAAATTACAAATATTTTAAAATCAGGTTCAAATGACATTCTTGCAGAAAATTTTAATTTACAACCATTTCATACTTATACTTTTTTAAGCGAAAATGGACTGATTTTGATTTCAAGTCTTCAGCCTAAAAAACTTTACATGATAATAATTGCTGGTGAAAACGAACCTGCTGACCTTATAAGTTTATTGAAAATATGTAAAGAAGCAAGAATCTCATCTCAGGATCTTTTAAGTACATTTTAACTACATTTTATGTGCCTTTTTAACTACATCTGTTTAGGTATTTAATTTAAACTCTTTTTTGCTTTTGTACTATAATAATGTTCCAGAGGAAAATATAAGCTATGAAAATTTCAACAAAAAACACAAATCAATTATTATCACTTTTAACAATTTCTATATTAATAATTTCAGGATTGCCAGGACTGACACAAGGCTATCAGCAACCAGTAGATTATGACGCTCCCGGTGATTCATACGATCAAGTTATTCAGCAAAATCGTGGACCTGGTGTTGGCACAGGAAGTAGACCATTAAAAGGAAGAGTGGTTGTAGCACCCGCTGGTTCAAGATTTGATGCATCACTTGTTACTACTTTAAGTTCAGGTATAAATAGAGTGGGCGATGTTGTAACAGCAACTGTTTCAGCACCTCTTGTCGTTGGCGATGCCGTTGTTATACCGGGAGGCAGTCAGGTTATCGGTCAAGTAGTAAATGCTATTCCAGCCAGAAGATTTAGAGCAGGAGCTGGTGGAGTTCTTGAAATAAGATTTACTTCAGTACAAACACCTGACGGACAAAGATATCCATTAAGTGCATCAGTTGATACAACACAGTTTAAACTACAGGCAGAAACAGGCGGATCAAGACTTGCTAAAGGCGCAGGAAAAGCTGTAATTGGTGCAGGACTTGGTGCTGCACTTGGAACTGCTATAGGAGCAATTGCAGGTGGCATGCCAGGACGCGGTGCATGGTCAGGAGCAGCAATTGGTGGTGGCACAGGAGCCCTCACTGCACTTGCTTCAAAAGGCACAGAGCTTGTTTTACGAAGCGGAGAACAAATTCCTATTTTGCTTGATCAGTCACTTCAGGTTGTTGTCCCCCAAAGATAGTTATTTTGCCACAAATAAAATTGTAAGTAATTTATGCTAAAAACAATTAATTACATAAATAATTTTGTGAGCTTAATAAATCAAGCTTTCTGTTTTCTTCTTTAAGTGCTTTTCTGAGTTTTGCTCTTCCAAGAAGTTCATAGCTGCCATTTAAAAGAAGATCTTTAATTGCCTCTTTTATGACTTTTTCATTTACAGGAAATTTAATGTTATACAAACAAACTGTATCACTTGAAGAACTTCCTTCTCTAGATAAAACCATAAACAACCTGTATTCATTATCTATTTTCAAAAGAGAAGCCTCAAAATTTGATATTGTTGAATCTCCCCCTGAGTCAATTGAAGTTAATTTCTCACGCAATCCTTTAACATAAGATGACATAGGAGTGAAAGTATTGTTTATCCTTCTAAGAATTAAATTTCCTGAAAATCTATTAGCTTTTAAAAAAGACAACACTCTTTCATAAATATCATCAACTAATTCATTTACAGCCATAGATTGAACAGGTTTTTCAACTTTTACACCAATGTTAGTCGACAAACCATTAACTCTGCCATAAAAGTTAGCTAACAATTGTCCTGGGAAATTACCTATGCGGTTCATATTCAAAAGCCTATTTCTAAATTAAGTTAATATTACACCAATATTAATTTATTAACAAATTCATATTAAAACCCAAGCAATTTAGCTATTTTACCCAAATCTGCTTCTACTTCTACACTTTCCTGTGAACTGGATTTTATAGCAGTGTCAGGATCTTTTAAACCATTTCCGGTTAGGACACAAACCACTGTAGATTCGGGATGGATTTTTTTTGCTTTTGCTGATTTTAGTAATCCAGCTACTGAAGCTGCACTTGCTGGTTCACAAGCTATACCTTCCATCTGGTGAAGTATTTTATAGGCCTGTAAAATTTCTTCATCAGTAACCATATCAATAAAACCATGCGAGTTTTGTGCTGCCTGAACTGCTTGTTTCCAGCTAGCTGGATTACCAATTCTTATAGCAGTAGCAATTGTTTCAGGTTTTTCAATAATTTTATTATGAACAATTGGTGCTGCTCCGCTTGCTTCAAACCCAATCATTCTTGGTCTTTCATTTTTAGAATACTCGCAAAAACCTTTCCAGTAAGCAGTTATATTTCCTGCATTTCCAACAGGAATTGATAAAACATCAGGAACTCTTCCAAGCTGTTCACATACCTCAAACGCTCCGGTTTTTTGTCCTTCTATTCTGTAAGGGTTAATAGAGTTTACAAGGGTGACAGGATATTTATTTACTATATCTTTTACAAGCTTTAAAGCTTCATCAAAATTACCTTTCACCTGAACAACTTTTGCTCCATAAATCATTGCCTGTGATAATTTTCCAAGTGCAACATATCCTTTTGGTACAAGAACATAACATTCCATTTTAAAACCATTTGCTCTTGCACGTGCTGCATAAGCTGCGGCACTTGCACTGGTATTTCCTGTACTTGCACAAATAATTGCTTGTGATTTTTCTTCTACAGCTTTACTTACTGCAACTGTCATTCCCCTGTCTTTAAAGCTTCCTGTAGGATGAGCACCTTCTACTTTTAAGTGAACTGCAAGTCCTGGAATATTACATAGTTTTGTAATATGAGGAGCACAGACAAGCGGTGTATTACCCTCATTTAAAGTGATTATCGGGGTTTTATCAGTGACCGGTAAGTATGTACAGTAGCAATGAATGATTCCATTCCAAGGGCGAGTAAAAATTGTGGATTTACTTATCACAATGAAAATATTGTATCAAATTGTTGAGGCAGGTTTAAAACCTGCCTTTACCATCCGTATATTGTAGAATAAAAATGTTATGAAATTCTCTGTCATCACATTCCCCGGCTCAAACTGCGATACAGACTGTGTTTATGTTTTAAGGGATATTTTAAAACAGGACGTTGTAGAGACATTTCATGATACATTACATCTGCCAGAGGCTACTGACTGTGTAGTAATACCAGGAGGATTTTCTTACGGTGATTATTTAAGATCGGGTGCAATAGCAAGATTTTCTAATGTTATTAATTCTGTTATTGATTTTGCAAATAAAGGTGGTCTGGTAATTGGTATATGTAATGGGTTTCAAATCCTCTGTGAAGTTGGCTTACTGGGGGGTGCATTAACCAAGAATAAATCTCTTTCATTTGTTTGCGATGAAATTTATTTAAAAATTGTAAATAATAAAACTCCATTTACAAATGCATATAAATTAGGTGAAGTAATAAAACTCCCAATTGCACACGGAGACGGAAGATATGTCTCAAACAAAATAACTAAAGAACAAATTGTTTTTCAGTACTGTGACAGAGAAGGAAATATAACTGAAGAAAGTAACCCTAATGGCTCAATGCTAAACATTGCTGGAATTATAAATAAAAAAGGTAATGTACTTGGCATGATGCCACATCCTGAACGAGCTTGTGAAAATATTTTAGGCAGTAAGGATGGAAAAATATTATTTGAAAGTATACTTAAACAACCTTCTATTTCTTAATCCAGCTCTCTATATTTGGAATTTCAGTTGTTTGTTTCTCTGCCTGAGTTGCCTTTGCTTTTGCAAGTTCAACTGCCTTTTGCGTATTTAATAAACCGTATCCATATAACTTATCTTTTCCTTTATCTCCCAAATCTTCTGCAGAATCAAACAATACCTGTCTGACTTCTTCATTTGTTAATTCAGGTGCTATTGACCAGACAAGTGCAGCAGCTCCTGCAATCTGCGGTGCAGCAAATGATGTTCCGGTAACTGCTGCATAACCTGAATCAAGTGAAGTCGTATAAATAGATGCTCCCGGAGCCACAAGACTTACATGTTCACCTGTTGTACTGTATGATTCTTTTATTTTACTTTGATTTACAGCTCCTACTCCAATCACATTATCAAAGGCTGCCGGAAATCTTAATTCTTCAATACCTGTATTCCCTGAAGTTGAAACTATTAAAATCCCCCTTTTATTTGCTTCTTCAATTGCAGTTTTTAAAGTCTGGGAAAATTGATTTGTACTTAAACTGATCTGAATAATCTTTACACCCATTGCATAAGCTTCATCCAGAGCACTAACAACTGTTGAAACTCTTGCAACACCATTTTCATCAGTAATTCTTAGTGGTAAAAGTTTTGTGTTCCATGCTATACCAGCTATTCCCTGATTATTGTTTGTTCTTGCAGCAATTATTCCTGCTACTTCTGTGCCATGTCCTATTTGATCAGTAAGATAATCTGGATTTGCACTCGTTGATATTTTTCCATCAAGGTCAGGATGATTTGCATCCACACCAGTATCTAAAATCCCAACTAAAAGAGAATTTCCTACTGTAGTATTCCATGCTTTTGTTGCATTTATTTCTCTGAGGTAATATTGCGAATTAAAACCTCGATCATTTGGTGTAATTTCTACAACATCAGCTGAAGTTGTATCTGCTGGTTTTGGATATGTAGGTCCTTTTGGAGAATGTTTAATTATCTTTGTATAATCCCTTTCCGGAACATCTTGATCTAAAGAAAGTTTATAATCAGGCTCAACTAGTTTAAATAAGCCACTGTGTTTTAGTTCAGCAATTTTTGCATTTCTGTCTTCTAGTCCATTTAAAGGAATAATATAAGTATCATTGTTTATTTTTCTAAAATTAAGTATTCCGTTTCTGTACATTATTCTGTCAAGTTTTTTTGAATGGGTAACTTGATCAATTGGTTGAATAATAATTGAATCAAAATCACTTTCTGTACTATTTGCGAAAGTTGTTTGTGCAAATAGTACAAGCAAAAGTACAGAAACAATAATGCCAGTAAAAAAACTGTGTGGGTTTTTATTATTCATTTGATTCGGTAACCCAGCTACCCTTTTTAACCACCGGTTCTGCAATGACATTGCTTCTCGAACCAGCTTTTTTTATTGGGCCTGTGGTTTTGCGTCCCGCAATTACTTACGGTTTGCCTTTTCGTCAAACTGCTAATTGATCTAAAAAAATTAATAAGCAGAAAACGTATTATTAGTAATCGGCTTTACTGAGCGTTATCTTGACTTTTCTTTAAGTTCTTGAGATAAATATTTTTTGATTTTATTTAAGGCTAAGCCCTAATAAATATGAAGAGAACAAAATTAATCCTCGTAATTCCCCTATGAGCGTCTCTACGTATCGGCATTGTTTTTTTACCAACATAGGCATTTTAGATGAGGTAAACTTACTATATGGAATCAGGTTAAACTACCTAAAGTAATTGGAGGATAAATGCTAGAGCTTGAAAAAGATCCAGAAACAAAATTAAAAGAATTAGGGCTAACACTTCCTCAGGCACCAAAGCCAGTTGCAAGTTACATACCAACTCTAGTTATTTCCAATCTTTTATTTACATCAGGCACATTACCCATGCAGGATGGAAAGGTCCATTACACCGGGAAAATGGGCGAATCAAAAAATACCGTTGAGGTTGGCTATGAAGCAAGTAAACTGGCTACATTAAATTCATTAAGTGCAGTTAAAGCAGCACTTGGCAGTCTTTCAAAAATCAAGCGCCTTGTAAAAGTTACTGGTTTTGTAAACAGTGCAAATGGTTTCACAGATCAACCAAAAGTAATTAACGGTGCATCAGATTTGCTTGTAAGTGTATTTGGTGAATCAGGAAAGCATGTAAGATCAGCAATTGGCGTAGCTGAGCTTCCTCTAAATGCACTTGTTGAAATTGAGTTTGTCTATGAGCTAAAATAAAACTATGAAAAAAATTGTAATTTTTACTGCAATATTTGTTTTTCTTACCTTAATTGGGCTTTATGCTTTCAGTCAGTATCTAAAAAAAGGAGTTGTTAGTGCTGTACTTCAATATCAAGTTGACTTAGACAATCCGCCTGAAAATATTTATGCGATTTCTACAATTGACCAAATCACTCCAAGTGGAAAAACACTACCAAAAGGAACAATTTTTATCGGCACTTTAAATAAAGAAGAAGGTATACCAGTTATATACTTTAATTCAGTACAACCTACAGGTGGAAAGATTGAAAATTTCATTGCAAAATCTGGACTAAAAGTTGCATATAGTGAGCAGTCTAGTGGTGTTTCAGCAAAATTGGGCAAAACAATACGTCAGCAGACAAAAACTAATGTAATAGGTGCAATTTTTCATAATAGCTCAAATAATAGTGGAGAAATTGCAAGTTCAGTATTACCAAAAGGATATGCTATAAAAATTGAAACGGAGTAAGCAGTAACTATAAAACATTAACCTTAGCAGTGAACAATATAATTGTATTATTAGATCCATGACAAGTATCCTGTTTCAACAAAAACCACGAAGCAAAGGACCTGAACCTTTTGTGGCCGCTATTTATTCTATTATTCCCGGCATTGGTCAATTATATAATGGTAAAACAAAAAAAGGAATTTTATTTTTATTTGCCACCTTTATAAGTTTGCTTATGCTAGTTGCATCCCTACACCCTTCATCCACATTGGATGTTGCACTGGTTATATTAGCTGGAGCTAAATTTTTACTTGGTTTTATTTTTAAATTTGAGTTTGAGCCTTCTCCTGCTGCTGAGTTTCTAATGAACTCAATCAAATTTGGCGGTTCATTTTCTACATCATTAATTTTAACTATCGCTGCATTTGTTTTATACAGTATGTCAGATGCTTATATGGATGCTGAAAAAGCACTTCAACATTTTGACTACAAAATTATTACCACAGACTCTACAATGTTTCGCTTTTCAGAATCTACTGCAAGCTCTTATATCATCCATTCGATTGCTTTTGCACTTTTATTTTTAATAAGTCTGTTTCTGGTCATTCCATCAAAACATGAGCAAATTACAGAGATAGAATTTATACTTCCACAAATTGAGTCCAAGAAACCACCACCTGAAACAAATAGAAGATCAACAGTTCAATCAATTGATCAGGGAAAACACAATCCAAATAAACCAATTACTCCTGCTCAACCATCAAGGCCAGCAAGTGTCCCACCTCCAATGCCAAAAGCTGTTCAACAAATGGTTATTGTCCCACCAAAACCTGTTACGCCACCACAGCCAAAAGTAGCACCCAAACCACTTCCTAAAATAGCTGACAGACCTGCTTTAATTCAAGCACAGCCAAAACCAGCTCCCATACAAAACACACAGACTCAGGCAAATGATTCACCAAAATCAGCACCAGCTCCTGAATCTGAAAGTGATGAATCAGCTTCACCAGGTAGAGTAACTGCAGTTGCAATAATTCCAAGAGTACCGGGACTTCCGGGAACAGGTGGACTTGGAACAGAAGGTAATCCACCTCCGAATTCAAAGCCACTTTCACCTGCAAGCATTGCAGCAAGAAAAGATATTGATTTTGGTCCATATATGAACGATCTCCAGCGCAGAATTAAAAGAGCATGGAAGCCTCCGAGAGGGAATGAATCAAAAAGAGTAATTGTTACTTTTAAAATTAACAAAACAGGAGAACTATCTGATCTTCAACTTAAAGTAGGAAGCGGTTTTGAACCATCTGACAAAGCTGCAATTCTTGCTATACAGGCCGCTGCACCTTTTGCAAGACTGCCTCAAGGTGCACCCAGTATAGTAGACATCGAATTTACGTTTGATTACAACGTATTTGGATCAAATAGTTCATACAGGCAATACTAGAAAAATATGATAAAGTTTTGAGGAAAGGATATTTTATGGACGCTACTACAGTACACGGAAACAAGTTCTTTGAGTATTTTTTTGCATTTATGGTTCAGGATTGGTTTGCATTTTGGCCAATTACTATTTGTTCAGTACTGACTGTAGCAGTAGTTATAGAAAGATCTCTTTACTATGCGAGGAATAAAAGAGATGTAGCAGTTTTTATCCAGAGGCTTCAAAGAGAACTTGAGCGTGGGAATCTTGAAGGTGCTCAGTCACTTTCAAACCAGCTTGGCGGGGTAATTGGTGAGATTGCAGAAGAAGGCGTAAGACTTATAGCAGTTGAAAAAGAAGAGTTTTCAAGGGCATTTGATATTACTGTAAATATTGTTGGAAGAAAACTTGAAAAATATCTTGCAATACTTGGCACAATTGGCGCAACAGCACCGTTTATAGGACTATTTGGAACAGTTGTCGGTGTTATAGTTACACTTCAGATTTTAGGTGAAGCTGGCGGGCAAACACAGGAAGTTGTTATAGGAATTGCAAAAGCATTAATTGCAACCGGTTACGGTCTTATAGTGGCAATTATTGCAGTTATTATGAATAATTATTACACAAACACAGTAAGAAGATTTGAAGAAGATTTTCAACTTTTAAAATTACTTTTCTTAAGCTTTTCAAATACATCCCGCACACAGAGCGGATACAAACGATAGGAGTTTAAACAAGCATGGCATTTGGTGGGGGCGGCTCTGGCGGAAGACAGATATTTACTGAAATAAACATTACACCGCTGACCGATGTTTTTCTTGTTCTGCTCATTATAATGATTTTAATTGCACCACTGATTAATCAAAGCTCTTTAAAAGTAGAGCCACCTGTAGCACAGCACGGAAAAGCAGATCAACAAAATAAAACAATAATAGTCGAAGTAAGCAAAGAAGGAATTATTGCAGTAAACAATATAAAAGTTTCTGATCCAACTACACCCATAGACAGAATACAAGGACTGGTAAGTGATGCTTTAAAGCGCGAGTTTGAAAAGATGGGCAGTAAAGATATTCCTGTAGCAGTAAGAGCAGATCAGGAATCCAGACAAAAATATGTGGTTAGTGTACTTGATGCAGCTGCAGGCAGTGGTGTTAAAAAACTTAGGATAGTAACTCTACAAAATGCTAGTGTTGGTCCATAGTTTTAAGGTTTCTTATTATTCTTCAGCACCAACCAATTTGCCCTCAGGAGGAACAGTTATCTTTCCTTCAAGTGTATGCTCTGCACTACTTACATAATAACCTCCAGAAAAAATTATTCTTTCACCAGCAGGAGCTGCTCGTTTTGAAAAAGATTCAAGAATGATCATATTTTTTTCAAACTGTACAAGTTCGGAATCTGTAACATTTTCACCACCAGTAACAGTATCTTTATTATTAGCTGTGCTTGGATCCACACCCAATTTAATAAGTCCAGTAATTAATCCTTCTAGTACTCTTTTTTCTATTCTTTGCTGAGCAATTTCTTTATAATCATTGGTTGAAAGAGTGTTGTCACTTTTACCATTTTGTTTCATTTCAAGTTTAATTTTTTCAATTTCCGCCTTTATAGCTACATTGTCATTTCTTACTCCTTTTATAAAGGGTTCAACAGATGCATAACTAAAAGGACCATATTGTTTTAAAAATACAACAATTTGTTCAAGAGCTACTCTTTCATCTGAGGCTAGTTCTGCAGGATTTATAGCTTTCATTATCCTACCAAGGATATTGGGTCTATGTTGTGGTTTTATTTTTGTAGTACTTTCTGTATCAGAATTTGTTTCAGCTACTTCAGAGTTTTGTTCTAGTGGTTCACTTTCTGCCTGCCCTTGATCTTCTACTGCAATCGTTTTAAGAACAACATTAGAAGGAGGTTCTTGTACTTTTTTATTCGAATTAGAACAAATTGCACAGGTTACCAAACCTGCACCAATCAATACAAATGGCCTTAGAATAACCGTCGTTGGTTTCATAGATTTCACCTATTAATGCTTGTATGTAATTAAGGTTAATTTTACAACTGCATATGAGAAAATTAAAGGTGTATAGCCTAAAAATATATGAATGAAACAATAACTATTAAAGTCGGTACAGCTACGTTGAGTTCTAATGAGCCCGAGAAAGGAATTAACACTGAAATAGTAAAAAAGCTCTCTTTTGTAATTTCAAGGTTAAAAGAGTCAGGACATAAAGTTGTTTTGATTACATCAGGTGCTGTTGCTTTAGGAATTAAAAAATTAAAACTTTCAAAAAAGCCAAATACAATTCTTGGTAAGCAGGTAGCTGCAGCTGTAGGTCAGGCACAGTTAATGCAAGTTTATGAAAATTATTTTTCAAAGCACGATATTCCAATTGCACAAATTTTACTTACTAGGGATGGTTTTGCTCAAAGAGAACTTTATATAAATGCCAGAGAAACATTGCTTGAGTTGCTTAATATGAATGTTCTGCCAATTATAAATGAAAATGATGCAGTGGCAAGCGAAGAAATCCGCTTTGGCGACAATGATATGTTAAGCGCTATGGTCAGTGATCTAATATCAGCAGATAGATTAATAATTCTTACTGATGAAGAAGGTTTATATGACAATAACCCAAAAGAAAATAAAAACGCAAAGCTTATTTTAAACGTAGAAAAAATTACACCTGAAATTGAAAAAATGGCATCTGGCTCAGGAAGTGAGTTTGGAACAGGTGGAATGTTCTCTAAAATACAGGCAGCAAAACTTGCTACATCTGTCGGTATTAAAACTCACATAATTTATGGAAAACATCCTGAGAATATTCTTGAGTTATTAGAGGGCAAAAAAATCGGGACAACTTTTTTACCGAGTTCAAATAAAACAGAAAAAAGAAAAACCTGGATAGCTCATACATTAATTACAAATGGAATAGTTTATGTCGATATTGGTGCACAATCTGCAATTTTAAACAATGGTAAAAGTTTACTTCCTGCGGGTGTAAAAAAGATTTCTGGTGATTTTGAAAGAGGTTCAGCAATTGAAATCTGCACCATAGACTCTAAAAAGTCTTTCGCAAAAGGAATTACAAATTACAGTAAGGTTGAACTTGAAAAAATAATTGGTTTAAAAAGCACTGAAATTGAAAAAGCTCTGGGTTATACTTATGGAGAAACTGTTATACACAGGGATGATTTGGTTATATTACAATGAGCCCCATATCTACAAAAGAGCTTGAACTTTACCAAATAGAAGAGCAGGATACAAGCCCTTCAATGCCCCTTTCCAAACACCTTGAAGAACTTAGAGGTAAAGTAATTAATTCTTTAATATCGTTTTGTATAGCATCCTGTATCGGGTTTTTGCTCAGCAAAGAATTTATAAAATTACTAATAAATATTGCACCTGCTGACACTATGTTTTTACAAATAAAACCCGGAGAATTTTTCTTTACAACACTTAGAATAGCGTTTTATTTTGGTCTTACTTTTTCATCACCGGTGATTATTTGGCAGTTGAGCAGTTTTATTTTACCGGGGTTAAATCTAAAAGAAAAAAAGATCACAATTCCAATGCTTACAGGCTCACCATTACTTTTTTTGTGCGGATCTATTTTTGCATATTTACTTGTAGTTCCATCAATGCTTAATTTTTTATTTGGCTTTGGAAAAGATGTTATTGCAACAAGTATAAGCATAGAAAGCTATATTTCATTTACGCTTATGATAATGGCAATTTGCGGCTGTACTTTTTTACTGCCCGTAGTAATTTTGGGTTTAGCAAATGCCGGACTAGTCAGCTCAAGATTACTAATTAGCCAGTGGAGATATGCTATTTTAGCCAGTGTCATTTTAGGAGCCGTATTAACACCCACTCCAGATCCTTTTAACATGAGTATTGTAAGTGGAATATTAACCGGATTATATTTTATTAGTTATGGTGTTTTATGTATAATAAAAAAATAAAAATTATTATGATTTTAAGATTGAATACAATAAATCTGAAATAGGCTTAAACAATAACTCAGTTTTATGAAACTGCTCAAGATCAAATTTTCTAAAATCATCATAAGAGCCAATTATTGAAAAAGATACTCCATTTACAATACTAATAAAAACAAGTGAAAGAACTATTATTCTAAAAACATTATTTACTAATGGGTAATCTTTCATTAAATTATCAAAATAAAACCAGACTACACAGGCCGTCAGAATAAAATAATTAAAAAAGTCAGCATTATACCTGAGTACTGAGCCTATATACATAAGCAAAACAAATAAATTAATTAAACCAGATAAAAGAATAATAAAAAATTCTTTTTTTGGAAAAGAATTCTCTTCTCTCTGTTTAACTTTCAGTTTCAAGAGATTCATTAATCTGTAAATAATAGGATATATAAAGAGTACAAGTACAAAGGGTACAGAAGGAATTAATCCACAAACTCTTTCTGGCGTAGTTAAGCCTGGTGGAAATGGCGGAAAAGGTGGTAACCAAAACTTCGGATAAACAAAAGGAAACACTGAACTTAAATCTGGAGCACAATATAAAGTTAAATAAACCTTACCTAAAATATTTTTAAGATCAAATAAGCTATATAAATGATTATTTATTCCAGCAAGCTGATACCTAACCCCGAATTCACTAATACTTCCAAAGCGAAAATAATTATACAAGAGTACAAGACCAACAAAAACAGAAAACGGGGTAATAAATGCTAAAAATGATTTTAACAATTTTAAAAAATTATTTTTTCTGTGTAAAAAAATAGTTAAAATAATTAGGGAAAAACCTGTTAAAAGAATTTGTGGTCTAGCTCCCACTCCTAACCCTGCAAAAGCTCCTGCAATAAACATTTTCCACGAAGAGAGATTATCAACTGCCAGACAAAGAAAATAAACAGCTCCCATTAAAAAGAAACAACCAGCCGAAATAGCAACTTCATAAATTGCAGGTCGTCTTAATAAAACTCCTGACGCATTTGTAAAACCAATAACAGAAATAGCAATAAGAAACATCCATTCAGGAATACTATGAAAATATTTTTTCTTCAGGTACAAAAGTAAAAAAATAGACCATAGTAAAGTGCCACAAGTAAAAAAGAAAACAGCAAGATTGTTTGACATTATTTTATTTGTAAGCAACTTATAAGGAATATATAAGGTAATAACTGGAGTTGCGCCAAAATAAAGATAAAGTTTTTTATTATAAAGCGATAAATCATGAATACCTTTGGCTCTATATTCTTTATTTAAAGTCGGATCATAAGAATCTTTTAAATCAAGCAAACCTTGTGGTACTTCAATAGGCAAGTTTAATTGACCACGTAAAAATCCTTCTGCTAAAAGATTATATTTACCATTAGCTGGATAAAATTTAAAACTACCATATGAAGTGGTCCAGAAATAAAACATTACTATGAGACAAATTAATAGTAATCTTAGAAAGAAAACGCCAACTTGTTTCATTTTACACCAATTAATATTTTAGTAGCTTCCTCTATATTTTTTTGTTTAATTAAACTTTCTCCAACCAAAAAAGCATAAACACCTGTATTCATAAGTGTTTCAATGTCTTCATTTGAATAAATTCCTGACTCACTAACCACAATTTTGTTTTTTAAATCAGATTTATATTTTGATACAAGATTTTTTGTAGTGTTTAAATTTGTTTCAAAGGTTTTAAGGTTTCGGTTGTTTATTCCCAGTAGGGACTTGCCATGGCAAGTCCCTACAACGTCTAACGCAGTCTCTAATTCTTTCTCGTTATGGACCTCAATTAAGGTATCAATTTCATTTTCACATGCGATTTCGTATAAATCACGAAGTAAGGGCATTTCATAAAATGCCCCAACGATCAACAAAACGCAATCGGCACCATAATAGACGGATTCATATATCTGATATGGATCGATTATGAAATCTTTTCTTAGAACAGGCATGCCGTGGCATGCCACTACACTTTTAATTTCCTGAATAAATTTCAAATTCCCCCGAAAATATTTTTCATCAGTAAGAACTGATAAACAAATTGCTCCACCTTTTTGATATGCCTTAGCAATTTCTATGTGATTAAAATCTTCTTTTATTACTCCTTTAGATGGAGAGGCTTTTTTAATTTCAGCTATTAAGGCTGGTTCTTTTTTTAGGACTTTATTTTCTATAGCTTCAGAAAAACCTCTCTTTTTATCTGATTTTTGAGAGAGTTTTTTTAGCTTTTCAATTGGAAGAATATTCTTAGATTGCTCTACTTCTTTTTTTTTGTAAGCAATGATTTCGTCCAATATATTCATATCGTTAAATTTCTTATTACCGCAAGAAGGGCAGGATAAATCCTGCCCCTACACTCATTTACGTAGGAATTTTCTCTTTCATGCTATTGATTAAAATTTGCGCAATTTCCGGTCTTGTAAACTCAATTGGCGGGATTTCACCTGCTCTTAACATCTCACGTACTTTTGTACCGCTTAAAGTTACATGATTTGAAGGGTCATGAGGACAGGTTTTAAATGAAGCCATTCCATCACAGGATTTACAGTAAAAACTATGTTCAAAAAATAAAAGAGAAATCCCTAGCTCTTCCTGTTTAAAATTGTCAAATATTTTCTGAGCATCGTAAGTTCCATAGTAATTCCCCACACCAGCATGATCACGACCCACTATAAAATGAGTACAACCATAATTTTTTCTTATAATTGCATGCAACACTGCTTCAGCAGGTCCTGCATATCTCATACTTGCAGGCATTATACAGAGCAAAGTCCTATTTAACGGGAAATACTTTTCCAGAATTGTTTTGTAGCATTTCATTCTTACCTTTGCAGGGATGTCATCTCCTTTTGTTTCACCCATAGTAGGATGCAACATTAATCCGTCCACTGTTTCAAGAGCAACCTTTAAAAGATATTCATGTGCTCTATGAACAGGGTTTCTTGTCTGAAATGCAACAATCTTTTTCCAGCCTTTTTCAAGAAATATTTCCCTGGTTTTTACACAGCCAAGATTATAATCAGGAAACTCATCATAAGTATGATTTAAAACCTTTATATCACCAGCCAGGTAATACTCTCCTGTTTCAAAAAGATATTTAACAGCAGGATGATTTAAGTCGGTAGTCTTAAAAATAGCTAGTGCTTCTTTTTTTTGTTCTGGTTGATAAATTTCTTTTAAAGTTAAAACTGCAACTGTTTCATTTTGATCGTTTTTAAGTGCAATTTCTTTTTGATTTTTAATACTTTCATACTGAGTTTTATTTACCTGTAAAGTAATAGGAATAGGCCATATAAGTCCATTGCTTAATCTCGTTTTTTCTAAAATAGAGTCATAATCTTTTTTATCTACAAATCCGCCTAGAGGACTAAAAGCACCTATTGCAATCATTTCCAGATCACATAAAACTCTTTTTGAGACAGTAATGCTGGTTAATTTTTTTGCTTTCTGGGATAACTCGTCTGAATTATCAGAAAAGCAATTAATTAAAGTACCACCATGGGGAGAAATAGAGCATTTATCATTAGATATCATAATTTAATTGCCTTGGAATCAAGAAAAGACCAAATAATTCTAGCATTTATAAAGTAATGTAGAGAAATAGCTGAGGGGTCATAGTAGTTCCTTATAAAATATAAATAACAAAGATGCGACAAAGCGTAAAAAAAAATTATGTCTAAACAAGAAGATTTAACAAAAGTAACAGTAATAACAATTATTAGTTTATCAATATTAATTTTTACTTTGTTCTGGCTAAAAGGATACAAACTCTACAACCAGCAAAAAATAAAAGCCTATTTTGAAGATGTGAGTGGACTTGAAGAAGGTGCCATTGTAAGGTGGAGTGGTTTACGAGTTGGAGTAGTAGAGAGCATAAAACCTGTTATTAAAAATAGAAACAACAATCACTTAAAATCCGAAAAAGAAAAAAATGAGTTAATTAAATTAGGTGAGGAAGAATTAAAGCAAGCAGAAAAATTAGAAGATGAAAGAAAAGGTGTAAATAACAAAATAGGAATCTTAAAAGACAGTTCCCAGGTACATTTAAGACAGGGCATTGCTTTAGAACAACAAAAATTAAAAGAGAGTAAAAACCATGTTGAGATTACTTTAGCTATTACAAAAAAAGAGGTTCCATTTGGTCCGCTATCCATAATAAGCATTGTTCCTACTGGATTAATCGGTGAACAATATGTAGAAATAAGCCCAGTGATAAATAGGCAAAGTACACTGACAAACTTTAAATCTGTTTTTTTAACTCAGGAGCCTCTCCGTTTTGAACGTTTTCTAAAAGCAAATATAGAATCTTCTGAAGCATTTCGAGAAGCCATCACCAAAATTAATAAACTTTTAAAGGATGAAGACGTGGAGATGCTTATAGCTACTATTCAGGATGTAAGGCATGTAGTTCAAAGTGTAGATAAGCTCGTTGATAATGCAAGCGTACTTTTAAATACAACCAGTGAAAAACTTGAGCAGCTTGCAACAAGCTCAAATTTACTCTCAAGCAGTGTTGTAAAAGTTGGAGAAAATATAAATCAGTTAATTGGAGATGAGCAGGTAAGAAAAGATATTAAAAGCACTGCAACTTCTCTAAATACAGTTACAACTCAGGTAGCAAAACTTCTAGATGAACAAGGGCTTGCAAAAGATATTGTTGAAATAGGAATGACTGCAAAAGCAACTTCTACAGAATTATCACAGTTTATAAAAGATTTAAGACAGACACAAGAAGAACTTGAACTTCCCAAAACTATTTCAAATTTAAACTCTCTTTCTGAAAAGCTTGACAGTCTAACAGGAGAATTAAGCAGTATAGTGACTGACAAAGAGTTTAAGGAAAACATTAAAGTGACAGCACAAAAAGCCAGAGAGACTAGTGAAAACCTTCAAAAGATTTCAAAAAAATATAATAAAAGATTTTTATTGTTCAGATTATTATTTTAGTTTTTGCCCTATTTTTTCTTTTATCTGATTATATATTTTTTCAATGTTTGGCACACTTATATTTTTTTCTTTAGCTTTTCTTATAACTACTCCAACCAATCCATCAAGCTCAATTTCCCTGCCAGCTTCAAAATCCTGTAGCATTGAGGTTTTAAAACCAGGAAGATTTTTAGATCTCATTAAATTAAACTCAATATAATCAGGTCTGATTTTCAAATCATATGCACTGGCTACATCTTTAACTTCATTCATAATGTTAATCAGCATATCTTTATCTTCATCTACAAGCTTATCTACAGTTTTCCCGGTTAAAACACTTAGCGAGTTAAATGAAGTATTCCAGAGAAGTTTATTCCAGATGGCAGACAGAATATCCTCAGACACTTTTATATCTACGCCAGATTGTTGAAACATATCTGAAAGATCCTGCACTCTTTGAGATCTGCTTTTATCAAGCTCACCAACAAATCCACCATTATATCCAAACTGATAAACCATACCAGGCTCAGTGAGCCTGCTTGCCAGGAACACAAGCGCCCCAATAGTTTTTTCCACTCCAAAATATTCACAAATAATATCTTCATTTTCAATGCCATTTTGAAAAGAAGCAATTGTAGTATGTTCTCCTACATTTTTTTTTATACTTTCACAGGCATTTTTTGTATGAAGAGATTTTGTGCAAATAATTATGTAATCAAACGTTCCAAGACTTTCTGAAGAATCAAATACATTAATCGGTAAAATATCTTTTTCTTTATCTCCAATTAGAGTCAAACCATTTTTTTTCAAAGCTTCATAATTTTCCCCACGTGCTATAAAAGTCACATCAAAACCCGCCTTCACAAGCATTCCACCATAGTAACCGCCAACTGCACCAGTACCAAAAATTAATATTTTTGCTGTCACGATTCCTTTTGTTTGATCTTGTAAGTCAGGTAGTAACAAGAAATTGCTTATTTATAATATCATTACCTGCTTTTTCTATTTTTTGAATTGTGTCAGTAATATCGATTTCCTGAGTGCGGGGATTTATAGGACACATTCTAAGTACTACCTGACCATTTAAAGCAGTTGAACTTATCATTGCAAAACCATCTTTAATAATTTCTTCTACTATTTGCTTATTTAAAAAATTTAGTTTTTCATCTGATAATTTTTTATCTTCGTATCTAAAAGTTACAACTCCAAGATTTGCTTTTGTCACAAGTTTAAGTTTCGATGAAGAGAGAACTGTTTTTTCAACAAGCTCTGCCATTTTAAAACCATGGGCTATAGCCTCTCTAAAAGAGTTTAGTCCAAATACTTTTAAAGACATCCAAAGCTTTAGGGCACGGAATGATCGGGTCATCTGTATACCGTAGTCAAAGAAATTTAACTCGTTAGTTCCAATCTCTGCATCCTTTAAATAATCTGCTGAGGCATGAAACATTTCTTTCATCCATTTAGCATCTTTTATAAGCACACAGCCAATTTCAAATGGCTGAAATAACCATTTATGCGGATCCAGAGAAAGCGAATCTACAAGCTCAAGCCCTTTTAAAATTTCTTTTCCTTGAGGAGTTAAAACTACAGCAGCACCATATGCCCCATCAGCATGAAGCCAGAGATTTTCTTTTTTACAATACTCAGATATTTCCCAGATGGGATCCACTGCACCAGTGTTAGTCGTACCAGCATTTACTATTACACAAAATGGCTTTTTGCCATTTGCTTTATCCTGTTCAACTGTTTTTTTAAATTCTCCAATCGGCAGCCTAAAATTACTGTCTGATTTGATTTTTTTAATCTGCAAATCCTCAAAACCAAGGATTTTAAAACCCTTTTCAATCGACGAATGAGTTTGATCTGAAAAATAAACTACTGCATTTTGAATATTATTTTTTAGTTTTATGTTTCTTGCCACAATAAGTGCAGTAAGATTTGCCATTGAACCACCGCTTACAAACAGCCCACCGGATGATTTTGGCAAACCGCAAAGCTCTTTCAACCAGTCAATCGTAACCAGTTCTATCTGTGAAGCCGCTGAAGACTCAAGCCAGTTACCGCTAAAAAAGTTTATGCCGGAAATAAGAGCATCTGCCATAGTAGAAATATAATTGCCGGGGCTTGGTACAAATGCAAAAAATCGTGGATGATCAACACAAGATGTGTTTGTAATAACCTTATTTTTAAAAAAGTCTAATAAAACTTCAGGATTCATTCCACTTTCAGGCACTGGCTCCCTAAATATTTTCTCAAGGTCTACTCGTTTTGCTACATTTCCAACTCTTTTATTTTTTAGATTACTAAAATGCTCAACTAATATATCAATAACTGCATAGCCAAGCGTTTTCATCTCCTGAGTTGAAAGCTCAAGAGATGGGTTTGTTTCTTTACTGTTCATTTTTTTTAGCCCTCGACAAGCTCGGGCTTCCATTGGTAGATTCTTTTCATTTGATCGGCTTTGCCGAATAAATCGGACAAAGCCTATAGCCCTCAATGGCCTTTGATTATATCCTTTAAGATATTCATTTGCAAATTCCCGCCAGTAAGCACACAGACTACCTTTTTCCCCTTAAATTGTTCCTTGTATTTCATAAGTCCGGCAAGGGATGCCGCTCCGGCACCTTCAGCCAGATTATGTGTATGTTCAAGAAGAAGTAATATTGATTTTTTTAATTCTTCATCACTGACTAAAAAAACATCATCTACATATTTTTGCATTATATTAAAAGCAAACTCAAATACGTTTCTTGTAGCAAGTCCTTCAGCAAAGGTATTTAAGCTATCATGATTAATTAGTTTTTTTTGTTTAAAGCTATCATAAGCTGCAGGTGCACCACTTGACTGAACTGCATAAGTTTTAATTTTTGAGTTTAAGTTTTTAAGTGCTATAGAAGATCCACATATTCCACTGCCACCGCCAAGAGCTGTTATAAAACAGTCTACATCTGGTAAGTCCTCATAAACTTCAAGCCCAATAGTCCCTACTCCACAAAACAACTCTGGTTCATTTACAGAATGAACATAAATATAATCTTTTTCTTTTGAAAGCTTTTCACAGTACTCCCAGCTTTCAAAAACATCTTTTCCATGAAAAACGACCTTTGCCCCAAAATCTTTTATAGCCTGTACTTTTACTGGATTTGCACCTTCCGGCACTACAATCATCACAGGAATATTAAATAATTTTCCTGCATAGGCAATTGATTGACCATGATTACCAGTAGATCCTGCCAGTAGAGTCATGCCATGGCATGACTCTACTGAATAATCATCAATTAATTTACAAACAAAATTTATCCCGCCTCTTACTTTAAAAGCACAAGTTGGATTATGGTTTTCATATTTTATGTAAACTTGTGCACCAGTAAGTCTGCTTAAAGAAGGTGAAAATAAAAGCGGTGTTTTCAAAATATATTTTGAAATCCTTAACTGTGCTTCTTCAATATCTTTTAAGTCAGGAATATTAAGTGTTCTAGAAATCATTATCTAATTATTACTCAAAAGCAAAATATACATGCTTGGTAATACATTTCTCACAGTAGCCTTTTTGTCTAAGTCCTTCAAGAGCTTTATCTAATGCAACAAGTCTTTCTGGTTCAATTTTGGCAAGATTATGAGTAGTCATATCCTTTCCGCGCTCATAATAAGTTCTTAAATCCTGTAAGAAAAATGTCACTTTTTGTTTATTTGCTTTTACATCATATTCAACCATTTGCCCTATAAGATCCTTCATAACATCAATCTCATCAAGGTTTTCTAGAAGATCTCTGCCCCTATTATTAACATTTGATGCCCAGTCACCCACACCACTAGCAATACTACCTCTTTGTAATTTTCTGGCTCCTTCTTTTAACCCATCAGGAGGATAAAAAATTACTTCCATATTATGCATAAACTGTTCACTTGCTTGTGAACTGTGTTCTGGATCTTCCCACTGTGGCTTAACCGGTCTTTTTGCCATAGAAGCTGTAACGTGTTCAACATATTTTCTTAAATCATGCAGTCGTTCATCCCTGGATTTTATACAACCCAGTGCTTCATAAACATCATATTTTATTTTTCTTTTTTCATGTTCTCTTACCTGATTAAGCAATTCTCTTGTCGATGGTGGCTCAGGAATAATTGCTAATCGAGCAAGGTCTTCAGCTGATTCATGCTCCTTTCTTAATTGTGCTATTGCGGTAGCTACTTTTGTCATTGTGGCTTTTCTTTTTTCTTCAAAATCAAAACCATGTTTTATTTCAGCATCTAAAATATCAAACAACTCTATAATAGAAAAACACTCATGTGGTTTAGCCATTATTGCTCTTTGTAAAACCGGCTCTGCATCTCTTGTACTAAATCCAATACTTCCCTCATAGAAAAAGAATTTGTGTTTGCCAACACCCAGATTATATTCATCTGCAATATCTCCCACATGAGCCCTGAGTATACCCTGCTCTTGTTCAGTGTATCTTTTATCATCTACATTCACAGCATGAGAATTTAAGTCTTCTCCCTGATAAAGAAGGGCTTTTTCTAACATAGAGTTTCCCATTTTCTTTTCTAAAAGACCTATTAGTCTTGGTTTTATATCTGCATTTATATGTGGTAATGAATTGTAGTAGTTTAAATTTTTAACAGGGAAAAGATATGTCATTGTTAGCCACAAACCAAATGCTTCAAGTACATCTGGCGAAATATGCCTGGATGCTTGTGGTGGTATTAGCTGGACTAATTGGGGTCTGAATATTTCAGTAACAGGCTTATAACACCTTGCCATCCACATTGGTGTTTTTATTAATCTGGCATCAAGAGAGGGCCACTCTGCATAGTCTGATTGAAGCCTCGTCAAAGTATCATCATTTGTAGTTCCAAACAGTAAACAGTCAAATTCTTCGTCTATGGCATGTGCACCACGACCTTTAGTAGTAGTAGTAGAAATTGTGGTTTTTGCTTTTTCAGCAAACCTAAGTAAGTGTAAGAACTCATCTATTGAACCATGTTCCGCATCTTTTAAAAAATCATCATAAACAAGTAATCCATGATTTGCTTCAGCTTCATCACCTTCTATCGTATGAATGCCTGCATTTCTAAATGCATTAACTATTTGTTTAGGTAAATCATCCCAGTTTATTTCCGGTGTAACTTCAACAAGTCTTGTATTTGGGGTAACTTGCGGCTGAATTAAAACCAATCCTCTCCTGCCTTGAGCTGAGTATGTCCATCTGACAACATGTACATGGTTTAAAACACTTTGATCATCACCTTCATAATAATCTAAAAGCGCTTCGTATATTCTTCTGGACAAATCATTTACACTACCTGCTATTAAATAATCAGTATTTAACTCATCTGGAACATTGTCACGTCTTTGAAGCTCTTTTAAAAGCTCTACTCTGCTTAGCTTATTTAAGAGAAAAATAGGACTTGCATTTTTACCTGCTGGAATACTAATCAGTAAATCCGATCTATCAATTGGTTCACTGGTTAATTTATAACCTGGTGCGTGAGTATGGAAACCCATTTCTCCAGGCATATACCCAAAAGCCCATTCATAGGTATATAGAGCACCTTCATCAGTCTTTGAATAATTTTCTAACATTCCAAAAACTGTGTCAAAAACTAGAGACTTTCCAGTAGCATTTGGTCCATGAATTACTACCATTTTATTTGGATGTTTTTTTCTAGATAAAACTCTGATCTGATCTATTAAATCATTCCAAAAAATTAACTGATCTCTAACAACCTCTTTATCTACCAGTTCATCTGGCTCCCATGGTTTAGAAGTAAAAGCATATGGATGGACTAATTTCCCCATTACTTTTATTTTTTCATTTGGATCTACACCACAAACTTTATCCCAATACTCAACTGCATCTAAAAAATATCTGGATACCTGGCGCAGGTATCTTATAGGATTTTGCTCAACTGCACTTAGATATTCCGGAAACTGCATAAATGATTTTGCTACTTTATACCTAGCCATATTTGCTGCAGAAGTTCTGGCTAAAAGTGAAGAAGAAAAACTTGACTCGGTAGGAGTTATAGAACCAGATACACTGGCATTCACTCCGGCTGAAGAAGTTTGTGGTATATCAGTAGTAGCCAAAACAGTATCTGGCATGGCACCTCGAGGAAAGATAATACCCCCGGCTGGGCGTCTTTCTCCTACTCCTAATATTTCTCTTATAGGCGACATCGATTTCTATTCTTTTTCTCCAAGCATATCAATTACAGCTTTTCTGTATTGTGTATGATCATTTTCTTCAATTTGGCTTGTTCTAAGATGGTCAATTGAGTCTCCAAATTTGCCTCTAATTGCTTTTATAAAATCACCACTTCCATATGGCGAGTGTACTTGAACATAACCAAACTCATTTATTTGCTCTAACATTCTTTCTACAGAGCTTAATGCCTGGGTATTGTCTTCACCCCAGTTATCACCATCACTAAAGTGAAATGCATAAACATTCCAGGTAAGTGGATCATATCTTTCTTTTATAATCTGCTCTGCCAATTTATATGCAAAAGATATTCTGGTTCCTCCGCTTTCATGTGTAGTATAAAACACTTCTTCTGGCACTTCTTTTGCACTAGCATCATGAATTATAAACACTTCTTCAATCCCTTCTCCAAAATTATCATTTGAATACGTATCGCCTCTAAGCTCAGCTCTGACTAATCCAAACTGGTATTGAATAATTGTAGAAAGATACCAAGCAGTAGTTCGTACCATTTCTTTTTGTTCATCTGTCATAGAACCGGAAACATCCATTATATAAATAATTACTGCACATGCTTGTGGTTTTTCTATTTCTCTCCAGGAGGTAAAAATCCTGTCTGTTTCTTCTACTGTAAGCTGCTCTAAAAATGCATTTAGTCCTGCTTCTGTATCTAGATCAAACTGATTACCTATTTCAGCACCACTTCTAGTCAAAGCATTTTTTATAGTTTCATAAATATCTAAATCTGCACCAACTCGTCTTTTTGTATTCCATCTAATTGTTTTTTCTTTTACACCGCCATAGCCTTTTGGTTTTAAATATGGTAATTTCAAATCATCAATTATAGTCTTAGCTACTTCACTTCTTGGAATTGGCACATATATTTCTTTTACGTGTTCTCCAGGCTCACTACCTGCCGGACCTGTTCCATCACCCTCCTCATCAGACTTCCCAATCGGAGTCCCTACCTCACCATCACCCTGACCTACCCCACCACTTCCTTTACTATTACCTCTTGTAAAGTGAGGAATAATTATTTGAGGCACTGGAACACTAATTATTTTGTCACCTTTTCTGGCAAGCATGTCACCAGGTTTTTTAAATTTCTTTAGTTCATCCCTGGCTTTACCCTTAAGTATTTCGTTATATCTTTGTAAATCAGGATCAGAAAATGCTACAGAATTAAATAAAAGATCAGTCAATGCCCTGGAACTAAATTCTCTAGAACTAAAAGAAGGCTGGAATATGGATAATCTTGGAGTAATTGTTTTTGGTTTTTGTGGACAAGACTGTGCGACCTGCATAGCAAGCAGGTCGCCATTTGTTATAGCATCACCCTGCTGACTTCCAATTCTTGCCTGAGCTGCTAAAGCACTAGATGTAATACCAACACCAATTTCTTTTTCAGAAGTCTGTGTACGAGAAACATCACTTCCTGTAGTTAGGTTAGCAACTGATTGCTCTACTACTTCTAATAATACAGGAGGATTTGCTGGTTTTGATTCAACACTATTTACTATCATTAAGATTTTGCCTCCTCTACAACCTCATTTAAAACATCTTTTTCTGGGTAGTATTCTACTGAACCATCATCTTTTTTGTGTTCTTGTAACTTTCTCCAGACAATTCTTGTACCAGGTTTTGCACCATTATTATTAGTTATTAGTATACTTTCAACTGACATTCTTACAGGGGTTAATTTATCATCATCAAGGAGCTTAGTATTTAAATGTACAGTATTTCCCCAAAGCGATAACATATTTTTTAATGTTTCAAGAGCATAGTCTTTCTTTAATTCAAAATCAAAATCATGTTGCAGTAGTAACTCACCTTTATTACCAAAGTTTCCATCTATTACAGCAATTGCCGGTTTTCCCATTCTATGTAGCTGTCCTACCAATTCGTTTTTTACTACTTGAAACTCTCTACTTGCAATTTCATAATGTTCTCCAGTATTTTCATATGTAAATAATTTTAGTTTCTGAGCAAGTTCAAATGTTAAATATTCATCTATGAAAGTAGTATCCTTATACCATTTTCTGACATCAAAAATCTTTTCCTTTCCTTTCATTGACTTATCATCATAATCTCTTCTTTCTCTTTCATCTTCAATTTCTGCCCACTTTTTCCCATGGCGACCAGTGTTCCATCGCTCTTCTATATCCTGAAAAATAAACCAGCCTACTCTATAAGGATTTATCCTTCCTGGGCTTAGAGCAATAGTACCTGCATTATGCTCTGCAAAGCTTGAAGCATCTTTCAAGTCAACTATTTCCGGATGAGCCATGAGTTTGTTATGCCAGTAAACTGCCCAACCTTCATTCATAATTTTAGTAAGTCCCTGCGGAGCTATATAATATGACTGCTCACGAATATTCATAAGCATTTGTCTCTGCCATGGTTTAAGAACTTTTGAGTTTTCAATTATAAATCCTATAACATCATAGTCAGGATGTTTTGGTATTTTTCTGGATTCTATATCTAAGCGTGTCTTCTCAACTTCTCTATCGTGTTGAAGTCTTTCTGGAGCATTAAGTCTTTTTTGTATATGCCCTGGCATATCACTGGCTGGAACCATTCCAAAATCATCTGGAATTTTTTCAGCAGTTCTTTCCTGCTGTAATTCAAACTTCAGCTGCCTTGGGTTAAGATCTGAATAGTCAATTAAATCCTCTATCGAATATGCTATTTCTAAAAATTTTTCCATTTCTTCATACCCAACATTTTCTTCATCTAAAACCTGTCTTTGATAAACAGCATGTTCTGCAATCCTATTCATCATATTTCTGTTTGTATGCCTGAAATGAATATTATTTTTAAAGAAATCAGAGTGCCCCATACAATGGCACATTACAAGCTTTTGATCTATAAGCTCATTTCCATCAAGCAAATATGCATGAGACGGGTTGTTATTTACAATAAGCTCATAAATTCTTTGATTTCTATATCTATGCCCCTCAGTAAGCTCATAAAACTCCATTCCATTTTTCCAGTGGGAAATATTTGCCGGGAAACCGTTTCTGGAAGCAGCTTGAAGCAGTGCATCTCTCTGACAAACCCAGTAAACTACATCAAATGGATCTAGTCCTTCTTGTTTTGCCACTTCAAAAGTTCTTTTATTCCAGTGCCAGTATTCTGGATTTGTTTCAGGAGAGACAGGATAACTTCTCTGTCCTGTAATGCCCCTTCCTATTGCAGCTGCAGCCCTGTATTCATAAGGGAATTCTACCTTAGCGGTATCATCAGTCACTGTTTGAGAAAATGAAAGTGGAGCAACCGGTTGTGAAGATACTTCACAAGTACGTTGTGTAAGAGTTAAATTAACGACACCTGGTATAACTTGCCCAACTGCTTGGGTTCTTTGCACCACTTTACCTCTCCTTTAAATTTAACTACTTGCCTCTATTTTCAGGAGCTTGTGAACGCCTCATGGCTATAGCTGCACAATGGTTACAATAACCATACTTGTCAATCAATGTACCTCTTACTATATCAAGCTTTTGTCTCTGCTCTCCACTAGCAAACTCTACACTAAGTGTTGGTAAAGTAACATCTTTATGTTTTTCAAGAAGTGCTTCTTCAAGAGCCAGTCTTAATGACTCGTCAGTATCATATTTAAATTCTCTGCCTTCAGTAGCTAGTAAACCTATCTGCTGTATTAAGCCCTTCCTGAAGTCATCACGTTTTGTATCAGTTATACCTCTTTTTTCTTCAATTGACTTCATTAATTTTTCATTTGGATCTACAAGTTTTCCTGCTTGAAGCAGATCTTTAACTTTTTCTCTTTTTACCCATGCTCTAACGTTCATTATATAAGATTCAAAGAGAGTTTGAACTTCTTTTTCATCTCCACTAACAGCTTTTCTTACATCGTCAAGGAGTTTTCTGTCTAACTCTTTTTCAACTTCAGAAAGTCTGCTAAGCCATTTCTTTTTGTCCTCAGAAGTGGTGTTTGCAATGGGTTGTTGTATTCGTTTTCTCAGAGCATCAATTACTACAAATGGATCAACACATTTAGTTCCTTTTTCTCTATCAGAAACATCTGGATGTTCAAGTGCTGATGCTAAAGCATCCTGAACATCTCTTGGAGAAATACCTTTTAATAATTCCATTTCATCTGATGGTACATCCTTTTTCATTTGAGTTACTTCCTGCTCAGTAAACCCTGCAATTCGTTTGCCACTATAAAGGTATGCTTTTTGAATGGCCGTAAGATTTCCTGTAGTATCTGCCAGTCTTGTAGTCAATGCCCATAAAGAAGCTGCCCATACAGCATGTGGAGCCTCATGTATACCAAGAGCTTTTGCTTTTAGAGAGAAAGTCTTAGCATAGATACCTGCTTCATCCTGAATTCTATCCAGATATGGAACTGTAATCGGAAGTATTCTGCTTCTTATAGCTTCCTGATGCTCATCTCTTAATAGCTGTCTCCAGTCAGGAACGTTAGTAGTAGCAAGCAAAACTGTATCAAAGTCTACCATTGCATTTCTTGCAACTTTTAAGGTTCTATCTTGTGCACCATCTAGAAGAGGGTATTTAATTTCATTTGGAACTTTTAATAACTCACCAAAGTGTACACCACCTCTATTTGCTTTTAATACATCTCCATCCAGTGTAATAGATTGTGGATCACTATCAGTACCTATTTGTAAGAGTCTTCTCATGTTTACGCTGCCAGATAGTTCACTTGCATTGTGACTTTTTTCGTCTTTTGCACCAAAAAAAGTAATCCCTGTTCTTGTCTTTTCATTTAGAATCAATCTTTTTGCCCGAACATGATTTAGCACCTTACTCATATCACCACCATAATAATTGAGAAGTTTAGTAGAGATATCCTGACATGAAGGACACAAATGTGCTCGTGTGCCAAGCACATAATCAAGTGAACCACCTGATGCTTTTGCTTGGTCAAGTCTTCTAAAATTTAAGTTTTCAATAATTTCTTTTCTGGCATCAAGAGGAATTGCATTTAATGGATCTTCAAAAATCTCACATGATTTATCTACATCTACATGCTTAAATAGCAATTGTCCGTTTTTATCTTTTAAAGGTTCGCCTGTTTCATCTCTTAGATCCCACTCAAGAGCAAACATTTTTCCATTATCAGTAGCTGAATACGCTTCAAGTCCCCTAAAAACACTTCTAGCAATAGTCGTTTTTGCAGAACCAACCGGACCAGCAAGAAGAATAATTCTTTGATCAGGTCCTGTTTCTTTTGCTGCTCCACCAAATGCATCTACTAAAGCATGGATTGCTTTTTTACACCCAGAAACTGCATCTTTTGGATCAACAGGATGTTTAAAATATTCATAGTCATAAATGGTTTCACCATCTACTTCAATTGGCTTTCTGCCTTTAGCCATAATCATGTCAAATGCTCTCTGAGGTGCAGAGCGGACTAAATTAGGATTTTCAAAGGCTCTTTCAAAATATTGATTAAAATTAATTCTTTCATTATGTATAGCCTGAGTTTCTACTGTTACTGAGGTTGTTGCAATTCTAAGTAAATCACCAAGTGTTACTGAATTTCCTGCATGTGCACCTATTCCTCCATTAGCTCCACTAGATCCTGAGCCTGAAGCATGATGAGTTTCAGAAGCAGCTTGGCTAGTTCCATCTCTCTCTGTAACTGTTGCTATTCCTGTTGATAAACTGATTGGATCTACTGGTGGCATGGTATTGTCTCCTTGTTTTTCTTTATTTTTTTACAGGCCAGATTCAGATAATCCTCTGTATAAATCAGTAGTAGTTCTTAAATACAGATTGCCTGCAATTTTTTTTATAGCTTTCTAAAATTAGCTCCGATTATTTTCTAATGTCTTCAGAAATTTTTATATATGTCTTTCTGTAAGAACATAAAAATTGTTAGAAACTATTTACTTAACTCCTGATTATAAAGCAGAAGTTAATTTCTTGTATTAAAGAATGAAAAATCAACTTCAACAGAAAATCCTTGTAAAAAAAATTGACTAAACTCAGGAAAAATAAAGGAAGTTTGGTGGTTTACATTTCGTTACACTTTCCTTAACCCAAAATTTTTTTTATTTGTTCTAGATTTTAAAAGCTAATTTAAATGGTTCATTCTAAAACATCTTTGGCATCAACTTTCTCAAGTATTTTGCCGTAGTAATCAGTATTTAAACCATGATTTCTAAAATGCCTGATTTCATGTATTGCAATTGCTTCAAAAATATGCTCAAGAATAAAATTTAAAACACTAAGAGCATTGTTTTCCATTCCATATTGCCTATTTGTCCGGGCTGCAGTTAACAAAACATCTCTTGGGGTGTTAGGACTATGTAAACTTATTAACCTTCCAATAAATACTTTTAAAGTGTATTTTAATTCACTACTAATGTTTACATTATCAAGAATATTAGTCCTTAAAGTTCTTATTAAAGTTCTAAGATTTTTGTCACTTAGCAAATACTCTTGAGTATTCCCTCCAAAATCACACTTAACCATTAACATTTGTTCTAAAGCACTATTAGCATCTATTTCACTCTCATTCAAAGGAGTTATTGCTGCTGCATATGCTTCATACAATGTTCTTGTCTTTTCTGAAATATCATCCTGTGAATCAGGAATTAGCAATGGCTCAAGACATGAATCCTGAATCCCTGTATAGCCAAGATCATATTCTCTTGTACGAAGTCCATTAATTTTAATTTGCTCCGGTTCATAAGGAGTATCTAAGTCAGTCAATAAATCTATTATAAGAGCAGTATTTATAGGATTTTGTTCATGTACTTCACTGACTTTAATTTCTGTTTTTCCAAAACAACCAGTATCTTCGTTTACTTTTCCTAATAACACTTCAAATGCTTTTACCTGATTTTGATTAGCTACTCTGTTAAAACCACCACCCAAATTAAAGTATAAAATATGCTTCCACCAGTAAATGTTATTTGCTGTATAAAAATTTGTAAGCTTAGTAAAATCATGTTTTGGTAAAACAAGCGGTGGATCGGCATCCAGATTCAATCTTACGCCATGGTTCTTAAAATCTTTAATCCCATCTTTTTTTAGTTTTTCAAATGTCGAGTAAATGCTGTGAGCAAACCGTAATCTAAAAAGCTTTACTCCATCTTTGTCTTTCCATCTTCCACCTGTATTTAATTCTCCAGGGAGGATCTGCCCTTCTCCCCAACCAAAAAGATGTGGGTAAACACGTTTTAAGGCAGCTTCTGCTGTACCTACACCTGAGGAAACAAGACAAAGATACCTTTCAGCAAAATATTGTTTTTTCCAGTCTTTAACTTTTTTTATTTTTTCTGCGCTGACTATTTCCCCGTCTTTTTCAAAAAGTTTTAATTTCTGTTCGACTAGATATCTCGTTAAATCATCTAGTATCTTAAGTCCTTCTTTTGTTTTCCACTGTACAAGGTGAGCAAATTTCCATGGTGGGATTTGACTATTAGCTACATCTGTCCCGATAAGACTTGGTGTAGCAAGCCTGAGTGCATCAAGGGCACCGCTTATATAATCACTACCTGCAAATACTCCTCTTAATCCGTTTTTTGGATCATTAAAAACTTTTCCCCAGTCAGCTTCAAGTACTTTAGTTCTGTTAATAACTCCATTTTCAACCACACCCTGGGAATAAAAAATATTTTTACAGGCTCTTTTTAAAAGAATTTTATCATTTTGCCATTTAGAGCCTGATGGCAGTAACCATTCTTTAATAATTGGATATGGACCATCAAGGTATCCCGGGTATGAAATCTTTAACAGATCAACAGGAGAAAAATAATCTGATAATGTCTGCAAACCACAGGAAGTCAGCTCACTTGTCCAATCACTTAATTTCTCTATGCCACCTGGAGCATTTATACCTTTTTGATTTACCAGAAAATATCGTGTTAATGTTCTGGTTTTTTGAAGCAGATTTAGATCGTCCTCATCTAAAAAGTAATTTGGGAGTTTACTTAAAAATCCACCTTTTTTTTTAAGACAAAGATATGTAGTAAGCGTAAACAAATCCAGATCAGTGTCATTTGTACTTCCTTGAACCACTTGATTTAAATATTTTGTGTAAACATCCTGAAATACTTTTATATCCATTCTTATACTATGTGGACGAATTAAAGACTCATCTAATATTTTCTTTTTACTCATAGCAAGATCCCAAAGTCTCCTGGCTTCTAGCTTATGTTCAGCAATACCTGAGCTTTTATAAAGGTCAAGTTTACTCCGTGATTTACTCAAAGAGGCTTTATACTCATCGTACAGTTTATCGACAGATTTTGATTCTTGGATAATTAAAGCGGCAACTGATTTTGCTGATTTTTCTATTTCAACTGAAACACCATCCAGTTCAACTTCACTCCTTTTAAGAGCACCAGTAGCATTTACATCATATTCAACAGTTAAAAACTTTTTCTCTTTATCATCCTTTCTTTTAATTTTTACCTGTGATTTACCAGGGGTCGGATATTCATAAGGTTTAAATCTTAAACACTCAGGAATTTCATTTTCAGGAGTAACTTGTTTTTTTTCTTTTTTCTGTACTGGAGTATTTGCAGAAAATCCTTGTACGTTCGGGTTTAAAAATCTTGCTAACTCAATTCCTAAATTATCTCGAGATCTAATTCTTTTTTCATGCTTAGCACTATTTCCCTTAATTTTATCCGGTGGAAATAAATAAGACTGTCCCCTCTGGGCAATAACATCTGCCGGATTAATTATTCTTACTACAGTCATTTAATTTGTTAAAGATCCCGGTTGATTTAAGGAGCTTTTTTTTGGTTTTGCAACAATTGAGGCTAAAGATTTTTCTCTCTTGGTTTTTCTGTACACATTTACTGCTTTTCTTAATGCAGCAATATTTTCTATAATTAGTGCTTCCTCGTTATCTGAAATAAATTGATTAAGCGGTCTTGTTTCAGGATGTAGAATTCTAACTTCACTATTCCTTTTATAAAAATTAACAAGCTTAAACCAGCTATCTGCTCTGACAATTTTAAATTGAACTTCGTATCCATTTAACTTTTGAGCAAGTTGTTTTGGTAATAACTCATCATGATTAGCTGGAAGGGCTATATAAAGAACATTGTCATAGTATAAAAGCGGAATTGCTTTTGGTTCTTTACTTAAATTATGAGGCCACCATGCAGGTATACACTTAAGTAATTCAGTATCAAGATTACTTAAATCTGGAATTATACCTAAAGAACTTTCTGGATCCTGCAGAGCACCTGAATCTATTTGTGCTTCAAGTGGTTGATTAGCTAAATCCAGAATAGTATCAGGAGAACTTCCTGGTTCAAGATTAGTGCTTAAAGCACTTTCTACATCAGAGGGAGCTTCAGAAACGTTTTCTGCCTTCTGATAAACAATCATATTTATACTTGTAGTCGGTAATACCCTGGCTCTTAAAGTACCATATTCAAACCTATCTAAAGAACGTTTCTTAGAGCGTTCTCCTATCTGATATAAAAGCCTGAGCTGAACAGGTAGACTTCCTTCATCTATACAGCGCAAAAATTCGTGGAGGTGTTTTCGACTGTGCGTTTTATCTCTTGAAAGATTAATAAGAGTTTGAGTTATTTCTTTATTTTCAGTAAATCTTCCTTCACATATTTTTCTTGTTTCATCTAGTACAGACTCCCACTCAGAACCCATGAGTAACATTTCACCTAATTCCTCAATAGCTGCCACTGCTTCAAGAGCTGCTTCAGCTTCTACTATAGCTTCTACTGACGTAGCACCTTTAGCCGCCTGCTTGGCTTTTTTGGTTATAGCTTCGGCTTCCCTTTTTGCTTCATCTAACTTTTCTGCTAAAAGTTCTTTATCCGGTTCAGGAGCATCATCTTTACTGCTGTCATCATCGTCTACCCTAATATTCCCCAACACCCTTTCAAAATGTGCAGAATTACAACCATTAGCTTTTTCATATCTAATTTCATAAATGGCAACTGCTTCCAAAACATTTTCCAAAATGGTATTTAATACTCCAAAAGGATTTTTACCATCACCATATTTCCTGTCTGTCTGAGCAGCTGCAAGTAAAATTTCTCTTGGATCATTTGCTGGTTTTTTTAATTTAACCAAACTATTAATCATTTTAATTAATTGGGTCTTCAATTCATCTGTAATAGTCACATTTGGAATAACGTCTTCACTTAAAAACCTAAGAAGATGTCTTAATCTCCTGTTAGAAATAATTAATTTTTTGTCACCTAGTATAAAAGGATCTGTAGCTATTAATATTTTTTCTATTGCTGTATACCTATCTTTTTCTCTGCTATCTCTATCCTGTGTAGAAGATGAAAGTACAGTTGCTGCAAAAGTCTGGTAAAGAGCATTTGTTTTTTCAAGCACATCACTTTCTGGTCTATGAATCATATAAGGTTCAAGACATGTGCCTTCTATACCAGTTCTATTCATGTCATAGCCATGTCTTCTAAGTCCAGAAATATTTATATCTTGATGTTCTAAATCACCACTTACATCAGCAAGAAGACTTGAAACTAGATATGTCCGTGTAGGATTTCTATCAACTACATCTTCAACTTTTATGTGTGAGATACCATAACAATTTGTTTTTGGATTTACTGCTCCAAGCAAAAGTTCAAAAGCATTTGCCTGATCTTTTGCTACATCAACAAAACCTGCCGTAAGATTAAAAGAAAGAAAATGATCATACCAGCCAATTGAATGAGAAATATAGTAATTTTTCAGGGCAATAAAATCTTTTCTGGGCAATTTTAATGGCTTTTGTGATTCTGGGAAAAACTCAACCCCATGGTTTTCAAATCCTTTTACCTTTCTATTTTTAAACATTTCAAAAACTACATAAAGACTTTTTGCAAATTTTAATTTAAATAATCTTTCACCGTCTTCGCCATCCCACATTCCACCATATCTAATCTCTCCTGGTTGAACCTGATTTACTCCCCATCCAAATAGTTGAGGATAAACTCGTTTTAGAGCTTCATATGCATTACCTACTCCTGAACGATTGAGACCACCAGTACATTCATCGTCATACTGCTTACGCCAGTCTGAAACATCTTTTACTTTTTGGGCATTAACAATACCATGTTCATCAACAAGTTTTAATTTCTTTTCAACTATAAATTTTGTTATTTCATCAATCAATGTAAACCTGGTCTCATCAGTCCATTTATTTGGATATTTAAATCTGTGGCGCGGATAAACTTTTAAAATCCCGGGTATTGCAAGCTCCAGTGCATCCAGTGATCCTTTTAAGAAATCACAAACCCCTATTGCACCACGCAAACAATATTTTTGATCATAAAATATCTGTCCTAGATCTTTTTCAAGCAACACTTCAGTATTAACAACACCAGTAGTTGGATCTGCTATACCCTGATCAATTACTGCAAACTTACATGCTCGAATTGCATTTGACCAGATTCTATCCTCATCACTTTCATCCCCTTGCCATTTATTGGGCATGGGCAAGACCCACTCCCTAACTGGAGGATTACCTCCATCAAGATATCCGGGAAAAAGTAATTTTAAAAGCTCTGGAGCTGATATAAGTTTGTTTAATTTCTGCAACCCTGCTTTTACAAAAGGTGCTGACCAATTTGTAACCTTTTCTACTTTTTCAGCATTATCTAAACCCATCTGATTTACTGTAAAATATCTACCAACTGATGTAATTCTTTCAATTAAATCAGGATTGTCATAATTAAAAAATCCATTGGGTAAACTTGTAAAACCTCTTTTTTTATCGTTTCTCAAACAAAGATAAGCCACCAGTGACTCAAAAGCTTTATTAGTCCTTAGTTTAAGGCTTACTTCACGTTCTCCTATAAGCTCATCAATTTTTTTATCAAACACTCCAGAAAAAACTTCCATTGTTGTTGTAGTGTTTTTTCCATAAATACTTGCAAAAGGATGATCTTCACATCTTTGTTTTATATCTGCAAGAATGTTTCTAAGTCCTGTTTTTTCATCAGTAGATTTATAGCGTGTCTTTTTTCTTGTTTCCCCAAGTTTTGGTTTAACTTTATATTTAAATGATTCTCTAAGTGCTTCCCTGTAAGCACTTCTGCAAGCTTTATATTCTTTTTTTAGCTCTTGCGCTATCTTCCATTCTTCTAAGATTACTTTTGCTACTAATTTAGCCTGACTTACAATTTTTGGATTAATTCCTTCTAACTTAATTTCGCTTCGGGATTTTTTTGTCATGTCCGGAATTGATTCAGGTTTATAATCAATATTTATATAAGCATCATCTCCACTACCTTTTCCTCTTATATGGACTCTGCTCAATCCAGGGTTTCTATACTTAAATGGTCTGAATACTAAGGAATTTTCATCCTGCTCTTTTACACTTGCAGTTGGAGTATCTGCTACTAAAGTTTTTGGAGATGCAATTCTACTAAATAGTACAGCCAGTGCAGGATTTAAATCAGAAGCATGTTCTGAACCATTTCCTTTATATGCAGGCTTTCCATCAACAATTCTTTTAACCGGCCTTTGTGTACTGCCGTTTATACCTATTCCACCATTAATTTTTATGGACATATTTATATTTATTCTTAAATTAAACTTGCAATTATTTTACAGTGTCTTATAAACTGAAAAGTTAAATATGAATTACGGATTTAGAAATCCGTAACTAATCATCTGGATACAACCACTTAAGCTCCGGCAATCTCATTCTCCACTCTTCTACACTTTGTTCAAGTTCAAATTCCTCAGCAGCACTTAGTTCATCCATTTCATCCTGTTCTTCCTGAATTAGAGCCTTAAGAAAACCAGATAATTCCTCATCTGGTACAAATAGTTCATCATGGTTTTCTAAAGATGAAAAGGCCATTGCAAATCGATCTCCAATCTTTGAAAGAAAATCTGTGACATAATCATTCGCTGTAATTCTGCCATTAGGCTTCTTTCCCTCATCAACTCCAAAAAGAATTGAAAAGGCTTTAACAATACTCGGTTCAGCAAACTTATCAAAACCGCCTCTAATACCATGTTCATTAAAGAATTTTTTCCAAAAATTGGTTACTACTTTTGACTTTTCATTAAACCATTTAATAAATTCATTCTTTGTAAAGGAGTACTCTACAAACCCTTCACTAATGTTTAATCTTCCAAGTCCAGAATCGCTCAATGAACATGTAAATGCCTGTCTGAACATTTCTTTTGTCCAGGCATGATTTGGTTTTATGTCCCAGGGTCTAACTTTTTCTTTTTCATATCCAAAACTATCCCCATATTCTCTCTGCAAAGCTGTATAAGCATGTATTCCGGAGCTTTCTAGACATCCATCATGAATGCCGTTATAAAGTGTCCAAAAATTTCTAATTTTTCTTACTTCGCTAGCTATTAAATTACCTTTTGTGTCAACTAATCCATGTCCATCTTTTGGTAATTTTACTTCAACCAAATAATTTGTAATTTCATCTATTAGAATAGTACCGGTATCTGGATCAATCTCATCAAACATACCATTTGTTCTAATTTCCCACCTAAATAACTGATCTTCATCAAAACCAAATAACTCCTTACGTACAATTCCTTCTTCCATTAAAATACCAACACCAAAATTAATTGATTTATATAGATTTGGTCCACCAGGCTTATTCATAAAATAAAAACTATATTTATTTAAAAAAAGTTTTTTCCAATCTACAATATTTCTTATCTTTTTTAGATTATAAGAGCCATCATCATTAATAAAACCTTCTTGAACAAAAAGCCATGCCCATGCCTTGCCAATTATTATATTTCTTTCTACTACATTTCCAGTATCAAAATCTCTTAATTTCCACAGCCTAACAGCAGGATCAACACCTTCATAACATGAAGGCATTAATAAATGAATAATATCTTTGACATGTAAAAATTTATATACATCATTTAAGTGTGCTCTTCTTAGACTCCCTCCCCAGTCATTATAATTTTCCAGATCATAAGCTGTTCTTAGTCCAATAATATCAATAAAATGATGTTTTAAAAGCATGTTTCTTTTTTTCATTAAAGCAGATGACTCTTGCTTATCAGGACTTAAAAAAGATGTCACCATTTCAGGCAAAACATTCTCATGTTTATTATTCAATGCTTTATATACTACAAGTGCTGCGATTTCATCAAAGTTTTCACTCTTTATCTCTATTTTTAATCTTTCAGATGCTCTTACAACAAGCCTATTAAATTCACCAGCCTGTAATCTTTTTTTTAGTTTATCTCCTTCAATTAGTCTGATGTTTTCAATGATACCAGAGGCAATTTCTACTTTCTCTAACCTGCTTTTTGCTTCCTGAGGTGATTCAATTAAAATTTGTTGTCTTCTTTCATCGGGAGATAAATCAGGATCTAACTGAGCAGCCACAGAATCAGTTTCAGGAAAATCATTCAGTGTTAGTCTATTATTTAATGGTAATACCATAGGCTCATTAGCTCTTTTAAAATAAGCAAATCGGCCTGGAATTACAGCTACACCTGTTCTTACTGCACTAAGTATTGTTGGCATGTTTTTTGTGAAATTAGTTTTATTGTACTACAAAAGTATTTTTATAAGAGTTAATCCACAAACATTGCATCTCCATAACTAAAAAACCGATATTTTTCTTTAATTGCCTCATCATATATTTTTTTCATATTTTCTAAGCCTATAAATGAACTGACCAATACAAGGAGAGTCGTCTTTGGTAGGTGAAAATTTGTAATTATTGCATCTACAATTTTAAACTCAAAGCCCGGTGTAATAAAAAGACTTGTCAACCCACTCAATTTATCAACCCTTGCTACATATTCAAGCGCACGAACAGTGGTAGTTCCACAAGCTACAATTCTTTTTTTATTTTTTTTTGCATTCTTTATTTTTCCCCAGACTTCCTGTTCAATATAAAAACTTTCAGGAATTAATTTATGTTCTCTAATATCATTTGTTCTAACTGGTAAAAAAGTACCAGGGCCAACATGCAAAGTAATCTCAAGGACTTCAGTTCCTTTATTTTTTATCTTTTGAATTAATTCTTTAGTAAAGTGCAATGCTGCAGTTGGTGCAGCAACTGCACCACTGTTTTTAGCAAAAACTGTCTGGTAGCGTTCTCTATCATCAAATTCTTCTTCACCGTTTCGCCCACTCGCCGTCTCGCCGGTTCGTTTTATATATGGAGGAAGAGGCATTTGTCCAATATTATTTAAAACATATTCAAGATCTTTGTGAGAATTAAATCTAATGGTTTCAGAATTAATTACATTAATTGGTGGTAGGGGCATTGCATGCAATATCCCTGCATCCTTTAACATCTTCCCTGGTTTTGCCAAAATCTTCCAAGTCAAACCATCAGGACTAATCGAACTAACAAGCAATATCTCAATTTTCTTTCCACTTTCAAGCTTTGCATAAAATTTTGCTGGTATAACTTTTGTATTGTTTAATACCAGAACATCATTTTTTGAAATCAAGTCAACAACATCACAAAATATATGATGAGACATTTCACCTGTATTCTTTTCATAGTAAAGCAGCCTAGACTCATCACGCTTTTTTAAAGGATATTGTGAAATAAGCTCTTTTGGAAGAGAATAGTTATATGTTTCAAGGCTGTATAATTTTTCTGTTTGATTATTTAACATGACTTCACAAAGACCACAAATTGAACTGTCTGTAATTGTTTGCACCAGAAATAGAGCAAGGCAACTAGCAACATTATTTCAGTGTCTTGGTTCCCAAAGAGACATTGAAGACATAAGATGGGAAATCGTCATAGTTGATAATAACTCAAGTGATAACACAAAAGAAGTTGCATATGCATTTTGTGAAGGAAGTAATTTAAAAATAAATTATTTATTCGAAGAAAAAACAGGGCTTTCATATGCCAGAAATGCTGGTATTCTTGCCTCTAAAGGTTCATTATTACTTTTTATCGATGATGATGTGTTGATACCGCAAGAGTTCATCAGTAATGCACTATTTGGTATAAAAGAGTTTCCAGAGTTTCAGATTTTTGGTTTTAGAGTTTTACCGGAATGGCAGGAAAATACAAAACCTCCATTCTGGCTTACCTTTAAAAAAAATTTTAACTTGCCTCTAAACTTAATACAAAGTTTTTTACCTGTTCATGACCTTGGTCCGGAGCCGCTTCAATACCCAAATAGAATTGCAAAAAATCCAATTGGTGCATCGTTTCTTGTAAAGAAAGAAGTCTTTGAAAAACTTGGACCATTTAGAGAAGATTTGGGAGCCGGTCAGAGCGGAGTCTGTGAAGATACTGAGTTTTTCTGGTATGCATTAATAAATGATTTTAAAATCCTTTACTGGCCTTATGCTGCTCTTTATCATACAGTTGATCCAAGCAGATTAACTGTAGGGTACTTACACAAATGGTATTTTAATCTTGGAAAATCTTTGTATCTTGTTAAAAACACAGGAAGAATTTTTAATTTATTAAAAGAAAAAGAAATTATAGCTCAAAATCCTGAAGCAAGAAAATTATATTCCGCACTTGCTCATTATTCTTTAGCATCCAGATTTAAATTACAAATATCATTGTTAGTTAAGCTTTTGACAATTATTTTACTTTTGCCACTTTCAGTTATTCTGCTATTTATAAAAAGACCTTTTTATTTAACTACTATGCTTGCAAAAACATTGGGTGAGATAAAACAGGCAATGAATCAGTTTTGAAAGATAATATATATACCTAAGCAATATGTCTGCAATTTATCTTTTTAAACAGTGTTTTTATAAATAGAACTATTTCTTGACCACTTGGGTATCTGGTTGATAACATAATTATCCACCATTTGATTTCCCTATCTATTTTTTTTACTTAGGGGCTAATTAAAATGAAGAAAATCAAAAATATTTAAAAGTATTTTGCTTTTTCTTCTTGGTTTCTTGTGGCCTAAAGTGAAGGTTTTTCTGGAAACGAAAAACCGGAACGTCTAAAGAGCATGGTCACAAAAAGCGGAATAATTTGCGCAGGCTAAATGCCGGAGCAAATTATGGAGCGCTTAAAAATGAATTCTGAAAACTGCATACAAAGTTAATAAAAATTTTGAAATCAGAGAATCATAAATATCTTCGAAGATATTTATTGATGTTATTGATTAACCAAAAAAGCAAAACAGATAAACGAGTAAAAGAGAGTAATAAATACATAAGCGAATACAGAATGGGGTTATACCTATTTTGTAATAGCGAATGTAAAGCATAAGGAAAACAAAAGTGATCCTTTTGTAGTCTAGAGGAAAAGAAAATAACAAGCTACAAAGGGCATACGGTGGATACCTTGGCACCAGCAGTCGACGAAGGACGTAGTAAGCTACGAAAAGTCGCGGTGAGCTGCTAACGAGCTACGACCCGCG